>Ga0105046_10015745_pt1 | contig 11621 bp, 11 predicted proteins | sample MAT03_FD_78385 | JGI IMG/M metagenome (GOLD analysis project Ga0105046, IMG submission 78385) | Freshwater microbial communities from Lake Fryxell liftoff mats and glacier meltwater in Antarctica - MAT-03 (megahit assembly) | ecosystem: Environmental > Aquatic > Freshwater > Ice > Liftoff...
CTTCAGGGCCGGCGGTACCGTGCCGCTGGTCAAGCCCGCTCACCTGGAGCGCACCCATAGCTTCTTTGATAAGTACGGCGGCAAAGCCATTGTGCTGGCCCGCTTCGTGCCCATCGTGCGCACGGTTGCGCCATTTTTTGCCGGCGTTGGCTCCATGAACTACCGCAAGTTCATCTATTTCAACGTGCTCGGCGCGTTGCTGTGGGTTGGCATCTGCACAGGCGCAGGGTACGTGTTTGGAAACATCCCGGCGGTCAAGAAAAACTTTGGCCTGGTTGTCATCGGCATCATCATCGTCTCGGTGATACCGATTGCCATCGAAGCTCTCATCGCGTATCGCGAATCGCGGCGCAGCGCACCTGCCGCGGGCAGGAACTGAGCCAGTTGTCATGCACAAAAGCTGGACAACCCCGCACGAATGCGGGGTCGCCAGTTGGCAAGGAGTGCGTCGCATGACGCTTTGGACCACTTTCGGGGATTCAGTCACGGGCTACAGAGAGACATCTCGGGAGTGCCCGCCAAAGCGTTTCCGCCTTGGGCTGGGCTCGTGCAAGGAGTGTTTCATTCTGGTCAGTCCGCTTAGCCGTTGTTCCAGCCCTCTCCGTCGGTGTTTTGCTCGCCCTCACCCTCAGTGCCCTGCCCGGCCTGCTTCTCCAAAAGCTTGCGCAGGTAGCTGTTCTCGCGGCGGGTGGCTTCCAGATCAAACATGATGTACTTGATGCTGAGGCGCAGATAGTCCAGCGAGTCCTGCAAGTCGGCCACCGTCTTCTTCATGCGAGTGTGACGCTCACGGGCTTCGGTCGCCATCACTGTCAGCTTCTCTTTCTGATCGGCGGGCAACTCGTTGATCTGTTCCAGCATCTGGCCAAGCTTGTTTTGAAAATCCTGCTCGTTCATCTCTGCTACTCCTTGTCTAAATGTGATGTGCTCGCTGGCTCGGCGTTCTCCGTGGCTTGAGTCTCTCAGGTTCAAGCCAGCCGTGCACTCTCTCCGCACTCTCTCCATCGCGGGCGGTATTGGCGAAGTGTTTTGCACCCCGCCAGCGAGAAGACATAGACGAACGGCGTGCCAGAGCGAGTGGGCGCACAGCCCAGCATCGCGCTCTCGGACCGCAACGTGCGGTCGTACTGGATTGTCAGATAAAACGGGCCGTCGGCCCCTGTCACACCAATCGCTGGGCCGTCGCGGCGCGGCGATGCCGGAGCGTGGGATGCACGCACCGTAAGAGTGTTGCTTGCATTGAGACGCTACGAATCAGAGTGTCGCCAAAGTGTTGCGGCTAGGCTGCTGTGGTGTTGCCTGCTGGCAACACGCCTCGCCCCAGCGCACTTACCGGATCGGGAACTGATCCATTCGCTTGAACACACTTTGCGCCGAGCGGGGAGCCAGCTTCAGCTCAATCGAGAGAGTTCGGGGATCAACCTTCTTCATCTCATGCATCAGCTTGCGAAGCAGCTCATCTCGCCCCATGCACCATCGCTTGAAAAAATCTTCGAGCTCATGGCGTGAGAATCTGCTCATCGGGTCGGCCAAGCCCGTTTGTGCCGCGGCCCACTCCATCAGCGATGCTGGCGAATCACTGAATCGATAGAGCTTGAGGGTGAAACTGAGGCGATCCTTCACGCTGCGAAATGGATCAGTTGCCGACTGCGGCAGGGCCAGCATCACCTCCTTGTGCGCGTTTGGTCCACCACCCATGAGCGGGTCGTTGAGGTCTGCCTCGCGGGCGATGAGGGTGGGCGCAGCCGCCGCGCTAACCAATCGCGCCAGCGCGGTGGACAGATTCTTGATGCCAGCACGCTCGAATCGCACCGTCACACGCTGGCATGTCGTGCCCTCGTGAACGTCAGGCGAAGTTGCGGTGACCTGGCCGATCCCCCATTCGGGACGGTCAGCATGAATCACTTTGTCACCAAACGACCATTGCGTCAACAGCATGGAGCATCCTGCTAGACCCCTCGAACCACTTATGAAACTTAGTGCCGAAATCAGTCCGGCCGGGGCGCATCAATGCGCCAGCCCGCCGCAACACCAGCCCTGCACCAGTCACTACGCCTGTGGGCGGCTTGAACATCTCGCCGCGGCGGAGCCGAGCATCGCTGCCCATGCGCGAAAGCAACGAGTTAGTTCAATCACGCGCCAGGCCAACAGTCACCCGCTGCCACCCCATGCCAACCTGTGATACCGACTGGCACAGACAACTTGGATTTTCACCCTGTCTGCCTGCGGACCCAATCTGTGTCAGACTATATCAGCAGGAGTGAGTGGCGGTTTCGTCCAATCCGGCGGGATTTCTCAATGCCAACACGCATATTTGTCTCATATGCGTGTTCATTAACAGCCGCGGCTTGTGAAGTGTGGTTCGCCTATAGTCCGGACTAGCGAGCAGCCACCGAATCTGATTGCCGAGGAGGAGGTGGCGGCTGCATCGGTTTCGCCAAGTTTTCACGAACCTGAAGAGCTCTGCAAAATGATTGACGCCCTCAAGGACGACAAGATTATCACCATGGTTGGCGGGCGCTTCCGCCTGTGCGCGCTCATTCAGAAACGTCTGGTGCAGTTGATGGATGGGCAGCGCCCCATGATCGATCGCGAAGGCCGGAGCGACCTCGAGGTCGCCGTTGAGGAGATTCTGCAGGGCAAGCTGACCTATGAGCTTGATCTGAGTGAAGAGGAAGTACGCAAGGCACTTCCTGCCGAGGGCCGCTCGCTCTCTGGCACACGCAAGTAAATCCATTCCGCGTTCAACTGGAGCACGCCCGCACACATGGTGACTCGTGATTCCAGCCCTGCGCCATCTGACCCCGGCCCTTCCACTGCCTCGCGGCTGGCATCCGATGCGCTGAAGCATCGGCGCGTTCTCGTAGGTGTCTCGGGCGGCATCGCCTGCTACAAAGCCTGTACGCTGGTATCGCGGCTGGCGCAGATGGGCGCTGAGGTGACCGTGATGATGTCGCCCAGTGCGATGCGCTTTGTGCAGCCCCTCACCTTCGCCGCGCTCTCGGGCAGGCCCGTATTGACAAGTCAATGGGAGCAGGTCGATGCGCTCGAGGCCCAACACATTCGCACTGCGCGGCAGGCAGAACTTTGCATTGTTGCCCCAGCCACCATGGATCTGTGCGCCAAGCTGGCCACTGGTCTGTGCGACGATGTACTGACAACGGTGCTCGCGGCAATCGACCGCACCACCACGCCGGTGCTGCTGTCTCCGAGCATGAATGCGGTGATGTGGGCGCAGCCCTCAAATCAGCGAAATATGTCGACCCTCCGGGCCGATGGCTTTCTGGTGCTTGACCCCGCCAGCGGCTGGCAGGCCTGCCGCGAGGTTGGGCCGGGCCGAATGCCTGAGCCAGATGCCCTTATTGAGATCGTGCGCGGTGCGCTCCCGCGCTCAGTTACGTGAGCTGAGGATGTCAGTCAGCGAGTCCGCCTGATGATCTGCGTGGTAGCTGGATCGCACCATCGGGCCGCTCTCAATTACCTTGAAGCCCTTGGCCAGTCCGTCGTGCTTGTACGCCTCGAACTGCGCGGGCTCGACGAATCTCGCGATCGGCAAGTGGTTGCGCGTTGGCTGAAGATACTGACCGATCGTCAAGATATCGCACGAGCCATTGGCGGTGGCAGTCTTTGCCAGCAGATCTTCCATCAGCTCATCGACTTCCTCGTCCTTCTCGCCGATGCCCACCATGATGCCTGTCTTGGCCACGCCTCCCTGCTCCTTGACCCGGCGCAGCAGCTCCAGCGAGCGATCAAACTTTGCGCTCGGCCGCACGGCCGGATACATGCGCCGCACCGTCTCCAAGTTATGATTGATGATGTGCGGCTGTGCATCGATCACCATCTGCAGCGCGCCCCAGTTGCCCTCAAAATCAGGGATCAGCACCTCAATGCTCATGCTCGGGCACGTCGCCCGCGTGCGCACGATCGTTTCAGCCCAGATGCCGGCGCCGCCGTCGGCCAGCTCATCGCGATTGACAGAAGTAATTACCACATGCTTGAGCCCCATCAGCGCAAGCGATGCGGCCACGCGACGCGGCTCATCCTTGTCCAGCGTTGCTGGGCGCCCAGTTTTGACATTGCAGAATCCGCAAGCTCGCGTGCAGGTGTCGCCGAGGATCATGATCGTGGCAACGCCGCGAGCCCAGCACTCACCCATATTCGGGCAGCCCGCCTCTTGGCAGACCGTGTGCAGCTTGTGCTCATCCATGATGGCTTTGAGGCGGGTGTATCCAGGCCCGCCTGGCACAGTGGCGCGCAGCCAAGGCGGCTTGCGCCGCGGCACAAGCATCTGCGACGAAGGCTGGTTGTTCAGCACCATGTTGCTCAGCGAGAACACGGGCGCATCGATGGTGCGCAGCGGGTCTCCGCCAGCGGGGCGGGGGTGGCGGGCCAGGGTCTTGCGAATGGCCTCTGCGGCCAAGGTCTCGGGTGATGGACGATCAGCGTTGCCAGACATCGACAGAGTTTAGCGCTGATCTCAGCGACACCTCTACGGCCGGCAAGGAAGCGAGTTATTGCGCCGTCGCCACCGCGAGCACCGTTTCGGGAACCATCGCTAGCTCAGCACCAGTCAGCGAATGGCGCGTAGAGGAACTCGGCAGCGAGGTCATGGGCGCTAAACGACGCGCGCCGATGATGTGCGCAACGTTCCGCTCGTCGTCAACATCACGATGAGGGAGGTGGGCCACGGTTTCGGAGGTCAGGCCCGAGGCAATCGCCAACTGGGCCAGCTCGATCTTGGTGCCGAGATTCAGTTTGCGGCCAAGTGATGAACGGTGCCACTCCACCGTCTTTGGCGTGCGGCTCAAACGCGCCGCGATCTCCAGTGTGGAAAGCCCTTCACCGATGAGCGCGAGCACTTCCATCTCCCGGCGCGTCAGGCATGCCAGCACGCCGGCATCGTGCGATCGCGGCTCGATGACGTCGTACCGCTCAAACTCGTCTGGCCGCGGCTGTTCGCGCCCATTCCACCCCAGGCAATGTAGCACCAGCACGACCGGGCGTGGCAAGACACATAATCGGCGAATGACCGTGCGCGACCAGCGCCCACGCACCATTTCGATCATCAAAATCGGTCGGCCATTGCTGGCGACGCGGCTGATCATGCCGAGCCGCTCCAGGCCGATGTCGCCCGGCAGCAGATCTCCGAGCGAACGGCCGGTGACTGGGCGGCCGTCGGCCATGATGTTGATCGCCGCGCGTGATGCGAACTCGATTCGGCCAGTTGCATCGACAATCCACAGCGGTACATTTGCATCCTCTGCTAGAGAGGACCACAGGGTCGAAACATCAAGTTCAGTTACACTTGCCAACATTGGAACCTCCCGTGCATCGCCCCCACTCGTGATTGGCCGCGTGAAGCTACCCCGCGGCCCTCTGGGGGCTGTCACCGGGCAGCCCACCACTATCAGGAGCGACGGAACCGTCCGAAACCGGACACGATTGCTTGGTTGAAAGCAGGTAAGTAAAAATACCCACGCGGATAAGTCGCGGTTGGCGCCTCATTTTGCCTGTTTTTACAGCATTCTCACAAACATCTAGGGTTGTCCCTAGTTTTTTAAGTGCCGTACATGCGGTCACCGGCATCCCCAAGCCCGGGCAAAATGAAGCCGTGGCTGTTGAGCTGGCGGTCGAGCGCTGCGGCGTAGATCGTCACCTCGGGATGCACACTGTGCATCAGCCGAACGCCCTCGGGCGAGGCCACGAGGCAGATCATCCGCAAATCCCTTGCTCCGTGCTGTTTGAGAATGCGAAAGGCCTCCGCGGCAGAGCCGCCGGTTGCCAGCATCGGGTCAACAACCAGCACCGGCCCGGCATCGAGGTCCTTGGGGAACTTGCGCAGGTAGACCAAGGGCTGCAACGTCTTCTCGTCGCGCGCCATTCCCAGATGGGCCACCCGCGCCTCTGGCATGATGTCGAGAATGCCCTCGGTCATGCCAAGGCCGGAGCGGAGGATGGGTACCAGCGTGATGGTGCCCGCTAGCCGCCGACAACGCGCCACCTCCATGGGCGTGCGCACATCGACATGATGCGTGGGGAACGAGCGCGTGACCTCGTACACCATCAGTCCGGCGACCTGCGTCAGCAGCACGCGGAAGGGGCGGTAGCCGAGGGACTCATCGCGGATGTAAGAGAGCTTGTGCGCGATGAGCGGATGGTCAAAGACAACCAGATTGGGATGATCGGCGACTGATGATGCCATGGCTGATTGTTCGCTGGTGATTCACTCGGCGATCATGCCACGGCATTCGCCAAAGCCGATTGGTGGCAGGCCTTCGCGCTGGGCGAAGGCAGACATGATGACCTCGTCGCCGTCGGCCAGGAATGTGCGCGTCTCGCCGCTGGGAAGGGTGATTGGCCGTCGCGGCCTTGGCTTGCCAGCAGCATCGTTGTGCGGAGGGCCATCCCACGTCAACTCCAGCATGCAACCGCGGGAGCCGGGCTCCTTGCCCGAGATGGTACCAGAGGCAAGCAGATCGCCAGGAATCAGGTTGCACCCGCCGCTGGTATGGTGGGTGATCATCTGCGCGAAAGTCCAGAACATCTCACTGAAGTTGCCTCGACTGACGACGAACGGCTCCACACCTTGATCACGCATCTTTTTACTGCGGAGGGCTACCTGCAACGAGATATCGAACCCGCCGGGAGCATCAGTTTGCAGGTATGGCAGGGGCGCAGGGTCGCCCGGCCCGCGCATGGGTCCAGGGATGCGATAGGGCCGCAGCGCATCGAGCGTGACGATGAACGGCGAAACGGACGTGGCAAAGTTCTTGGCGAGGAATGGACCAAGGGGCTGGTACTCCCAGGCCTGCATGTCGCGGGCTGACCAGTCGTTGACGATGCAAAGCCCGAGCATGTGCTGCTCAGCATCAGCGATGCTGATGGGTGCACCGATCTCATTGCCCTCACTGATGATGCAGCCGAGCTCCAGTTCATAGTCAAGCCGCTGCGATGGACCGAAAGTCGGCGCATCCTGACCATCGGCCTTGGTCTGGCCGCTTGGCCGGCCGATTACGCTGCCGCTGGCAACCAGTGAGCTGGCGCGGCCGTGATAGCCGATCGGCACGTGTTTGTAGTTGGGCAGCAGCGGATTGTCGGGCCGGAACATCGAGCCGACGTTGGTGGCATGGTTTATCGAGGCGTAAAAATCGGTGTAGTTCATCATCGTCGCCGGCAGATACCAGTCCGCACGATTGAGCGGCACCAGGCACTTCTGGCGGACGCGACGCATCTGCTGACCGCCGACCTTGCTGGTGGCACCGGGCTCGCCTGCTGCAAAGAACCGCTGCAGCACGCCGCGGATTTCTGTCAGCGCGTTCTGCGAGATCGGGCCCGCCGTCCAGTTCATATCTTCGAAGATGGGCTCGAGCTCATCGGCGCACTGGCAGTCGTGAAACAGCCCTGACTCGATCAGCGGCAGCAGGTCAACGGCCTGATCACCCACCACTGTGGCCAGCGTGCCGTACTCACCCTCATCGTCAACACGCCGCAGGACCGCCAGCGGCAAGTTGAGCAGTGAGAAGTGGCTTGTCGGGTCGTTGGCAGACTCAACCCAGGATGATGGCGGCGTGTTGCGGGTAGACATCAATGCGAGCGTACGCGTTATGGGCTTGGCTTGGCCAAACCATGTGCATCCAGCCAGCGTAACGCTTCGCGCACATCCTGCTGGGTGAGTTCGTGCCCGCCAAGCACCAACTTCAGTTCGGCTTGCACACCGCGGCTCGCCAGCAATGTGGCCAACTTCTCGGCTTGGCCTGGCGGAACAGTCGGATCGCTGGTTCCGCTGAGCAGAATCGCCGCGGCAGGATCATCAACGGAACTTTTCGGGGCGGCGGCCGCCTTGGCAAGCTGCGCCTCGCTGGCAATGAGCATCGGCCGCAGCAGCACCCCCAAGGCGATGACACCAGGCACCGTGGCCATAACGGTGTGAGCGACGTTGGCTCCGTTGGAGTAGCCGATGGCCACCACTCGCGCGGGCAACACGTGGTGCGCGATCGCAGCGCGGACGAACGCGGCGAGTTGGCCCCCCCGAGCCAACGCATCGTCAATATCGAACACGCCGGGGCTGAAGCGGCGAAAGTATCGCGGCATTCCATGCTCTTGTACTTGCCCGCGCGGACTGAGCACGGCGCATCCGGGCATCAGTGTGCGTGCGAGCGGCAGCAAGTCGTGCTCATCTCCGCCGGTGCCGTGCAGCAGAAGCACGGTGGCGCCTCTTGGAGCACTGTCGCCAAGTGACATCGCAGCCGCTGAAGGAACGTACGCATATTCGAAGCCGAAGCCGGAGTGCGGTTGGGCGGTTGCTGCTTGCCAACTATGCTGTTTGAAGCCGCCGCGTGCCATGCAGACAGAGTAACGCCGCTGCGCGACCACCGTTGAAAACGCGGTTGTGCCGGTTGTAACGATCACCTCCCGATACCGCTCTTGCGACCCACGCTTACCTCAAAACATGCGCGGGGTAACCCCGAGTCGAGTGGACTGACGGACGTGCGTGAGACGCGCAGATCGTACAACACGTACTTTGCGGGCAACAACTCACGCCGAGTGAGAACAAACGCGAAGCACCCTCGGCTGGCCGTCGATAAGCAGGCCAGCAGCAATGGAGTGCTATCTCATGTCCACGTCAGATAAGACTTTCTCTCAAGTAAAAGCCATTCTGAGTAAGCTCGACCAACGGATTGATTCGCTGCGTGAGCGGCGGACAGCCCCACCCCCGCCAAACAGCGCCGCGCTGGCTGGCGGCTCGATCGGCGATCAACTCATTGGCAGTGCGGAAACACCCAACGGGCCTGGCGCGCTCAACCCGGTGCGGGCAAACACCGCGCCGCCACTGAATCCGCTGAACCCGCTTACAGCCAATCAGCCGCGCTCGCCCTATGGCCGGGCGATGCCGCTGCGGAATGTCTCCTAGGAGCAGAGCGGCAGAGATTCATCGCTGGCGTGAGCTTACCGTGGCCCATGCAATCGCAGAAAGCATTCGGAAACGACAGATCCAAAGCCCTCGCTGGCAACCCCAGACGAGGGTTTTTTGCTGGAGCAACGGTATTTGTTCTGCTTAGCTCAGCACTTTCTTGCGCGTCCCTTGGCGGCTGCCGCGAGGCCGCTCCAGCACCGACAGCGCGTGAGAAAGCTCTCACTGATGAGCGTGCCGCCGCGGACTCGCTCGACGCCTTCCAAAGCGATGCCGACCCGCGCGATGCAGCGCCTGCGCCAACAAACCCGAGCCCCACGCCGCCAGATCCCAAATAACGGTTGGTTAGCGACGCCGCGCAAGAATTGCCCGCGGTGAGCGCGCACAGTCGAGCGCGAATGCAGGCAATTCACATCGAGAACGCACCGCTTCGCAAGTGAGCGAGCACAACTGTCGATGTTTGGCAACATATGGAGCGGCACGGAAAGAAACCTGGCCCGCGCACGGTTCGACTGCGCACACCGCCAGTCGAGTCAACCGCAGTGGCCGATCGCATCGGTCAATTGGCCCACGAGGTCAATAATTTGCTCGATGGTTCGATGCGCCAGCTGGGATTGGTGCTGCACAAAGTCGATCATCTCAAGCAGACGAGCGACGAACTGGGCGACATGGATCGGCGGCTCAAATCCGTCTATGTCTCCATGCAGCAGCTTGGCAAGATTGTGGAGCAGGCGGGCAACAATCGTGTTCCCATCGGCGGCGACATCCGCGCCGGCCTGAATATTGAGGAGGCCGTGGAGCACGCCTGTGCGATGTACGAGCAGCGGGCGAGCGTTCACGGAATCTCACTGATGTGCGAAGTTTCTGCCGAGGCCGGAGAACTGCCCGCGGCAACGCTGCCCTGTCTTCTGCTCAACGGCGTGAAGAACGCCATTGAGTCCATGACGCGCAAGCCCAACCCTGGCCGCATCACCATTGTGGTGAGCATTGCGCAGACCGAAGCAGCGGTTGATGCGCTGCCGCGCTTGCCCACGGGCGTGGTGATCGAGATCACCGATGAAGGACCTGGCCTGGCCCGCGCTTTGGAAGGCAAGGACCTTTTCTCGCCTGGCGTCAGCACAAAATCCATAGGCCTGGGCATTGGCCTCTGCATTGCGCGGCAGGCCGTGCAGGAAGTGGACGGAACACTTGAACTTGTGCCGCGGACTAATCTACCGGGTATGACGCTGCGGGCGTTTGTGCCGCTGGATTCGCTGCGTGGGCGGTCGATGGATGCCATTATCGGCCATGGTGACAAGCCGGGGGACACAGTGTGAGGATCGCGCCCTCTCATCGCGGAAATGCAGCGGGCTCCGGCCAGCACGACTCGCCGCAGAGCGATGTGCCACCGGGTACGCGCGTGCTTGTGGTTGATGATGACCCGATGATTGCGGAATCGCTTGCGGAGTTCCTCGAAGGCGAGGGCTTTGTCGCTGCGGTTGCCAGTTGCGGGGCCGAGGCGATTGAGCTTCTGGCCACGGCCGAAAAGGCAATACGGGCAACAGAGAATCCGAAGCCGTTTGCGGTGGTTATCTCGGATGTTTCCATGCCAGATATCGGCGGCATGGAATTGCTGCGGCATGTGACCACCACTCACCCAGCCACCGTCGTCATACTCCTAACGGGCTACGGCAGCATCGAGGCGGCAGTCGATGCGCTGCGCCACGGCGCGGTTGATTACCTGACCAAACCAGTGCTCGATAGCGAGCTGAGATTGTGCCTGCAGCGCGCCTTGCGCCAGCACGCACTTGCTGCTGAGAACGTCCGGCTGCACCAGCAGCTTGACACGCGCTACGGACTTGGCAGCATTATTGGCTCCGATGTGGGGATGCAGAAGACCTACACGCTGATCGAGGCCGTCAGCCCGACGCGCACGACCGTGCTGATGAATGGCGAGTCGGGTACCGGCAAGTCGCTCATGGCCCGCGCTATCCACCAGCGATCAACGCGGCGCGACAAGCCATTTGTGGAGCTCGCCTGCGGCTCCATACCAGAAACACTGCTTGAAAGCGAACTCTTCGGCCACATCAAGGGCTCCTTCACCGGCGCGCATGCCGATAAGACGGGCAAGTTTCTCGCGGCCAACGGTGGAACGCTCTTTCTCGATGAGATCAACTCCGCGCCGCCCTCAATGCAGCTCAAACTTCTGCGCGTGTTGCAAGAGAAACGCTTCGAGCCAGTGGGCAGTAACACCACCATCGAGGTTGATGTTCGCGTCATTCTGGCAACCAACCAACCGCTCGAGGACCTCGTGGCAAGCGGTGCGTTTCGTCAAGATCTGTACTATCGCATCAATGTCGTCAAGATCGATCTGCCTTCGCTCCGCGAACGCACAAGCGACATCCCAGCACTCGCGACGCACTTTCTGACCCTGCATGCCAAAGCGATGGGCAAGCCGGTTCGCACCCTCGGGCCCGGCGTGCTCGATGCGCTGCGTCGATACACCTACCCCGGCAACGTCCGCGAGCTTGGCAACATCATCGAGCGCGCTGTTGTGCTCTGCCGCAGTGAGCAGATCATGCTCGACGATCTTGCGCCCAACGTTGTTGGCGCGGCAGCACAAACCGAGAATGCTGTATTGCCTGTAGCGGCGCAGGCGAATCCGAGTGGGCCCTCTCTCGCCCCGACTGTTGCTGCGATCGTCGCCGACTCACTTCATGATGCAATGCGC
>Ga0105046_10015746_pt1 | contig 11621 bp, 9 predicted proteins | sample MAT03_FD_78385 | JGI IMG/M metagenome (GOLD analysis project Ga0105046, IMG submission 78385) | Freshwater microbial communities from Lake Fryxell liftoff mats and glacier meltwater in Antarctica - MAT-03 (megahit assembly) | ecosystem: Environmental > Aquatic > Freshwater > Ice > Liftoff...
ATGTCGGCGGCGGTTTGCTGGCTCTCGACACCTGAGACAACGGGGCGACCACTGGCGACATCGACGAGGACGTCGTCAATGCCTGCGGCGGCGACGGCGCGGGCGACGCTGGAGGTGGCGGTGACGGCGGCGACAGGGATGCCGGCGGGGGCGACGAGTTTGACGTGCGAGGCCTGCGAGCGATCAACGGGGCGGGGGAGAACGAAGAGGACCTGATGGCCGCGCTTATCGAGGGCTTTGGTGAGGCCGTGGCAGGCGGTGCCGAGGCCGCCGGAGATGAAGGGGGGGAATTCCCAACCGAGCATGACGATACGCATAACGGGTCCTTCTGAAACGAGGGCCGAGAACTCGCGTTCTGGGCCAACACTGCAACCGACTTGACGAACGGGGTTCGTCAGAAATCCTCAAGAGGGAGGTCGCGGGCACAGGCCATGGGCGTGTGCGAGGACTGTGGGTGACTCCAAAAACTTCGGGCTCTGTCCCGAACTGCGTTTTGAGACTCGATGTTTGCCGGGCGTGTGCTGAGCGAGTGGAAGTTACTCGTCGCCGTCGGCCGTCATGCTGCCGAGGGGGCCGAAGCAGGCCTGGTAGGCGGCGATGACTTTACAGATGTCGGCGACGGTCTGCGGTTGGGGCCAGGCTTCGCGCGGGGAGGGGAGCTTGGTGCGGAAGGTGAAAAGCTTGTCTGGGGGTGGGCTGCGGAAGTGGTCAACCGTGAGCGGGGGGCCGACAAACTCGACATCGATGAGCTCGTCGTGGAGGAGATCGGCGAGTTTGTCGCCGGAATGGACGAGGTCTTGCTCGATGGATTGCGAGAGGTAACGGTCGGGGGTCACGAGCGAGACGCAGAGGTGACCGTCTTGCAGATCGAGGCGATACTCGGCCGGGGCGGAGGCGGCGGGGACTTGAATGGTGAGGCGGTCGGCGGACGGGGGGGCCGAGAGGGGGCGGGAGGAGGCACCGGGGAGGGCGGCGGCGACGCGCGAAAGCAGCGACGCTAAGTCGTTGTTGGTCAACTGGTTGATATCGCTGGCGGTCGTCATTTTTGAGCCCGCGGGGCGGGTTTGGCAAGGATATGCACGCGATCGCGGTTTTTACTGGTTTAGGTGGGCAATGGTGCGTTATATTTGTGCTGCATTCGCGAACAACCACTCAACGGCTGGGCGACGCTGGGGCGGTAGCGATCGCAACGACTCCAATGGCGACCATGTCAAAACCGATTCGAGTGCTGTGCGTGGATGACTCGCTGGATGTGACAAGCATGCTGGCGCGGCTGATGAGCTTTGAGCCCGACGTGATGTGTGTGGGGGAGCTGAGTTCGGCGGACCGACTGATGGCGGAGGTGGGGGCACTTCGTCCTGATGTGGTGCTGATTGATCTCACAATGCCGGGGCGCGATCCGCTGGGGGCGATTCGAGAGCTGAAGCTTTCGGGATCGGGGTGCCGGGTGCTGGTGTTCAGCGGTCATGACGATGAGACAACCAAGGCGAGTGCAATGGCGGCGGGGGCGTGTGGGGTGGTGAGCAAGGACCAGCCGTACGAAAATATCATCGGGGCGATTCGGGCGGCGTGCGGGCCTGTGTGACGGGTTGGTTGCTGGCGAGTTTGACGGTCGAGACGGGCTTCGCCACAGAGGCGTTGAGGATTTCAACGCAGGTGACTACGGCGCGCGACTCTTCACGGATGGAGGCGAGCAACTCGAGGACCTGGGCGGGATCGGTGGGGGTGAACCTCACGGCGAGTTCGAGTTGCAGGAAGACGATGCCGATGGCGTTTTTGATGTCGTGGCTGGCGACGCGGATAGCGGCGTGGAGGGTCTTTGCGTCGAGCGGGACGTCGCGCGGGGCGGGTGGTGACGCTGGGGTTGGTGCGGAGTCGGGGGAGAGTGCGGGAGAGGGATTGGGGGGCTGACGAGTCATGGTGTTGGCAAAGGGGTATCAGAGAGTAGCGAGAGGTGGAGTCGGGCGAGGGATCCCACGCTGGCGCAGAGTTCGGTGACGTCAACGGGTTTGGCTACGTGAGCCTGGAAGCCGGCTCGAAGACAGCGGGTGCGGTCCTCGCTTCGGGCAAAGGCGGTGAGAGCGATAGCGGGGGTAGCGGCGAGGGTGCGGTCGCTGAACAGGCGGACGGCCTTGATGAAGGAGAGGCCGTCCATACCGGGCATGCCGAGGTCGCTGATGATGACGTTGGGGCGGGTGCCGGGGAGGGCCTCGAGCGCGCTGGCGGCGGAATCGGCGAGGACGACTTCGGCGCCGCGGTCTTCGAGGACGCGCTTGAGGAGGGACCGGGTATCGGGCTCGTCATCGACGGCGAGGATGACCATGCCGCGGAGTGAGAGTTCGCTGAGCGGACTGGAATCGTCGGCCAATGGGCCGGGGACGGACTCGGAGGTGGGGTGAACGGCACCGGCGTCATGGCGGATGTCGCGGACGACGGCGGCGGGAAGCGAGACGAGGAAGCGTGAGCCGAGGCCCTTGCCAGCGCTGGTGGCGGTGACGGTACCACCATGGAGCTCGGTGAGTTGTTTCACGATCGAGAGGCCCAGGCCGAGGCCGCCGTGGGAGCGGGTGCTGGAACTGTCGGCCTGTTTGAAGCGCTCAAAAATATGGGGGAGGAGTTCGGGGGACATGCCCTCGCCGTTATCGGTGACGGCGAGTTCAATGTGGGAGTTGACGCGCGCGAGCGAGACTTTTACGCGGCCGCCCTTGGGTGTGAACTTGATGGCGTTGGAGAGGAGATTCCAGATGATCTGCTGGAGGCGGGCGGGATCGCCCATGACGGGCCGGGCGGTGGGGTCGATGACGGATTCAAGCTTGATGTTCCGGGCGGAGGCGGTAGGTTGGACGGTGGCGATCGATTCGAGGCAAACGGCGGGGAGATCGACTGACTGGACGTCGAGCCGGAGCTTGCCTGAGAGGATGCGGCTCATGTCGAGGAGGTCGGCGATGAGGCGGTTCTGGACGAGGGTGTTGCGTTCGATGATTTCGAGGCCTTCGGCGATGGTGGGGGCATCGGTGCCGGGGCGGCGGAGGATTTGGGTCCAGCCGAGGATGGCGTTAAGCGGGGTTCGGAGTTCGTGGGAAAGGGTGGCGACGAACTCGTCTTTGCCGCGGGAGGTGCGGTCGGACTCGGCGCGAGCGGCGCGCTCGCTGTTGAGGATGGTCTCGCGTTCGCGGTCGATGCTGAGGCGGTGGGCGACGTCGCGGAAGACGAGGACCATTCCGAGGCGCTGCTGGTTGCCGCCGAGGATGGGAGAGATGAGGAACTCGACAGTGCGTTGGTCGCCGATTGTGCCGACGATGGGGACGCGGGCGAGAGCGGCGCTGCCGATGGAGACGCCCAGGCCCAGTTGCGGGAAGAGGTGGCCGCCGAGGGGCGCGCCGGTTTCGGGGTCGCGGGGCTGGAAGACTTCGGCAACGAAGGGGCGCTTGGCACCGTCGATCCAGGGTGGCTGGCCGGTGAGTTGGTGGGCAACGGAGTTCATGAGCGCGACCTGGCCGTCGGCATCGGTGACGATGACGCCGTCGTTGATTGATGCGAGGACGGTGCGCCAGCGGGCCTCGGCGCTGCGGGTAACGAACTCGAGCTTGTCGCGGTATTTCAGGTAGCTGGTGAGCAGCAGGGCGAGGGTGATAATCATGAGGAGCACGCCGCCAAGGCCCCAGACGGTGACGGTGGTGGAGAAGGCGGCGGCTTTGGCAGCATCTTGGCGCAGGGCGGTGGTGACGCCGCTGCTGACGGTGCGCATCTCGGTTGCCGTGGCGCGGATTTCGTCGTGCAGGGTTTTGCCGGCATTGGTTTTGACCATCGCGATGGCGGCGGCCTTGTTGCCGGTCTTGGCGAGCGCGATGGTGACCTTGAGTCCTTCGAGACGAGTGCGGACGAGATCGCTCATGGCGGCGACGCGGTCGATCTGTTCGCGGCCACCGACGGAGTTGGCAAGCACGGCAAGTTCGGTAAGTGCCTCGCCGATTTGGGTGGAGCCCTGGGTATAGGGGATGAGATAGGAGTCGTCGTCGGTGATGAGGAATCCGCGCTGGCCAGACTCGGCATCGCCGATGAGGGTGACGACGCGTTCCTTGGCGGTGCTGACGCGGAGGTCGAGGGTGAGCTGGTCTTCGGCCTGTTGCTGGAGTTGATTGGCACGGAGGGTCATGGCGGCGATGGTGACGACCAGCGCGAAGGCGAGGATGACGCCGAGCCAGACTTTGAGCGGCGAGCGGTGGATCATTTGAAGCCAGTGCGAATCCGGAGGGCCGGCTTGGGCGGGGGATCCAAAAAAGAACACGCAACGGGCCGATCGGGATTGGTCGAGCGGTGCTGGACAGAGTCAGAGCGAGAACGGCGAGGGGGGACTCGAAGCGGGGGCTGGCGAGTGGTACTGAAGGGTCAGCAGCGCGTCTGCTTCGCAGCGAAGTGTACGGAAAAAAGTGGGGGCGAGTCGATGAAATCGGCTTCATACCGAGGGCGTGATCGAGGCTGGAGGGGCGGTTGGGGCGTGGAAAGGCCGGCGCAGACGGAGCCGAAGAAAACTGTCTGTCGCGGGCGGCCGAGCGGGAAAGACTCGACTCTGGATGCGACCGGTGCTAAGTTTCTCTCCCGCTCGACAGTTCTTGTGAGCGGCACCCTCGCCTGGGTGGCGAAATTGGCAGACGCACTACCTTGAGGTGGTAGCGCCTTCACCGGCATGGAGGTTCAAGTCCTCTCCCAGGCATTTCGAAGGGCCGGCGTAGATCACCTACGCCGGCCCTTGCCACTTTTGACCGGGCTTTGCGAACGGGCCGGGCCCGGGTGCGGGCCCTGTGTGGGTGCGATGCGTGGTGCTGCTGATTGACAACTACGACAGTTTTACGTTCAACCTCGTGCATGCGATGGCGGCGGTGCGACCGGACATGGCGGTGAGGGTGGTGCGCAATGATGAGCTTTCGGCGGCGGCGATGGTGGAGCTGGCACCGTCGCACCTGATCATCTCACCGGGGCCGTGCGGGCCGATGGAGGCAGGGGAGAGCATGGCGGCGATCCGGGCGTTGGCGGGCCGAGCGCCGATTCTGGGTGTGTGCCTTGGGCACCAGTGCATCGCGGCGGCGTTTGGGATGAGTGTTGTGCGGGGTGAGCCGCGGCATGGGAAGACGAGCGTGATGCGGCACGACGGCCTTGGGGTGTTTGCGGGATTGCCCGATCCGATGGTGGTGATGCGGTATCACTCGCTGCGGGTGGAGGAGGCGACGGTGGGAGAGGAGTGGGCAGTGAGCGCGTGGGTGGAGGGGGAGGCGGGGGAGAAGCGGACGATTATGGGTCTTCGGCGCGAGCGGGCGGGAGAGGCAACGGTGGAGGGCGTGCAGTTTCATCCGGAGAGTTTTTTGACTGAGCACGGGGAGGCGATGGTGGGGCGGTTTCTTGGACTGGATCGCGGCGGTGGCCGATGAGGTTGCGGAGGGGTTGCGCGGAGCAGGGCTGCGGGTGCGGGTGGGGGTGGTTGGGGGTGTGGAATCGATCCTTGCGGGGTGGAACTCGCTACCATGGGATCGCGGATAGACGGCCGTCGCAACCCGATCTGAGAGGAATGCCCTTTGGCGATTTTCGGCTGGAAGAAAAGCACGGATACGAGCAAGGACGGAGCGGCGGCTGGCGGTGGCGCCGGAGGGGCCGGTACGGGCGGGGTGGGGAGCGGCGGCACCGGTGCGGGCGGGTTTGAGTTTTCGCCCGAGAAGGCGCGGCGCTGGTTTGACCACGCGCGTGTGAGCCACGAGGCGGGAAACTACGAATATGCGATGACGTGCTGGCTTTCGGGCCTGCGGTTTGATCCGGGGAACCTGGAATCGGTGAAGGCGTTCACGGCCTCGGCCCGGATGTACACCGATGGGAACAAGAAGGCCAGCAGCCGCGAGTTGCAGAAGGCGATCATCGGCAAGACGGACGTTGACAAGTATCTGACGGCGCTGCTGGAATGGGCGTGCAAGCCGATCGATCCGGAGTATGCGGTGGCGGCGGCCGCGGCCTCAGCGATGATCGGGCTTTCGACGGTGACGCAGTGGATGCTGCCGACGACACTGAAGGTGATTGGCTCTGATCCCAAGCCGCGGAAGGCGAACTTCGTGAAGCTCATGGAGATCGCCGAGAAGCAGGAGCAGTTTGATATTGCGGTGACGGCGGGCGATACGGCGGTGCGGCTTGACCCGGCGGACAACAAGCTGTCGGCGTATGTGCGGAACCTTTCGGCGCAGTCGTCGATTTCGCGGGGCGGGTTTGACAAGACGGGCGAAGAGGGCGGGTTCCGGCAGAACATTCGCAATGCCGACAAGCAGCGGATGATCAATGAGGCGGAGCGGACGGGCAAGACCGAGTCGGGCATGGCGGGGCTGATGGCGGTGACGCGGGCGGAATATGACGCGAACCCGCTGGATAAGCCGACGATTAAGAAGTATGCCAATCTGCTGCTTGAGCGCCGCGCGGCGGGCGATGAGGATGTGGCGCATGCGGTGCTGCTGAAGGCACACACGGCGACCAATGAGTTTGGTTTCCGCGAGGCGGCGGGTGAGATCAAGCTTCGGCAAGGACGGCGGGCTCTGAAGGCGATTCAGGTGACGATGGATGCCGGCGCGGGCGACGAAGCGGCGAAGGCGAACTTTGCGGGGGCGTATCGGGCCCAGCTTGAGCTGGAGGCGGCCGAGTATCACGAGCGGGCCAAGGCGTATCCGACGAATCTGTCGATCAAGCTTGAACTGGGCAAGCGGCAGTTTGAGCTGGGGCAGTATCAGGAAGCGATCGATCAGTTCCAGCAGGCCAAGGCGGATCAGAAGCTGCGGGCGCCAGCGCTGCATGCGCTGGGGCTGGCGTTTCAGGCCATTGAGTGGCATGATGAGGCGATTGATACGTTCAGGCTGGGCCTTGAGGGCGCGAGTGAACTGGGTGAGCTAGCGGGGCTTGATTTGAAGTATGGCCTGATGGTGTCGCTGCAGAAGCGTGCCGACGAGATGAAGGACGTGCCGAGCGCTGAAGAGGCTCTGAAACTGGCGTCGAACATCGCGCTGCAACAGATCAACTTCAAGGACATTCGGGCGCGGCGCGAGTCGATCAAGGCGCTGGTCATCCGCTTGAAGGGATGAGCCATGGGCGCTGCGGCGACGATCATCATTCCGGCGCGGCTGGCGTCGTCACGCTTTGCCGAAAAGATGCTGGCGGCCGTGACGGGTATGCCGCTGGTGCAGCACGTGGTGGAGGCGGCGCGGGGGGCGAGATGCGCGAGCCAGGTGGTGGTGGCGGCGGATGATGAACGGATCGCGGCGGCGCTCAAGCCGTTTGGCACGCGGGTGCTGCTGACGAGTGTGGATCACCTCAATGGCACGAGCCGGCTGGCGGAAGCGGCGGCGCTGCTGGGGCTGGGTGATGAAGAGATCGTGGTGAACGCGCAGGGGGATGAGCCGGAGATGGACCCGGCGGTGCTGGATGCGGCGTGCAGCGCGCTGGTGGCGAGTACGCGGGCGCAGGTGGCGACGGCGGCGGCAGAGCTGGCGAGTGATGAGGAAGCGGTGAACCCCAACGTGGTGAAGGTGGTGTGCGACCTCTCGGGGCATGCGCTGTATTTTTCGCGGTCGCGGATTCCGTTTGATCGCGACGGGAAGCGTGCGGAGGCGAGCCGGCCGCGGCGGCACATCGGGGTGTATGTGTATCGCGTGGCGTTCCTTAGGCAGTACGCGTTGATGGCTTCGACACCGATGGAGCGGGCCGAGCAGCTTGAGCAACTTCGAGTTTTGGAGCATGGGCACGCGATTGCCGTCGCCCGGGTCACGGCTGGGCACGCGGGGATTGACACGGCGGAGCAGTACGCGGCGTTTGTGGAGCGGTGGCGGGAGCGGGGTGGGCGGTAGAAGTTCGCGCGGGTGGAGGCTGGCGGGGATGCGCGGGGTTGGTCAGGGTTGCGCGGGCAAGGGGCGGGTGGGCTGAATGGGGCTGGGGGAACGACCGATAGGGTGGATTGGGGCCGAACCGACGCGATGCTGCGCCTGGGCGGGCGGTGGTTTTGGTTGTGGGCGGGGATGACGAATGGCGGGGGGGTCGCTATACTCCTGCCGCGGTTTTTCGGGCGATTGGCGCAGTTGGCTAGCGCGCTTCCTTGACATGGAAGAGGTCACTGGTTCGAGTCCAGTATCGCTCATTGGTTCGCTGTGCGTGGGTTCGGCCTGCTGAAACAGCCGAGTTGGTTGGCGAAAGGAACTGGGGAGTCGCCGCCGATGGCACCGTCCTCTCAAGACATTCAGCGAATCGTTGACATGCTGGTCAAGGAGTTTGCTCCGCAGCAGGTCGTGCTGTTTTGATCGCGTGCCAATGGGACGGCGACGCCGGAATCCGACATTGATCTGATGGTTGTTTTGCCGTTTGAAGGCTCAGCGATTTCGGTAATGCTGGAAAAAGTATACCGTATGATGGACCAGCCGTTTGCGGTGGAAGTTCACCTCCGCCGACCTCTGGCGGCGGGATGCGAACCGGACGCTGTGATGCGAGACGCGATTAGCCGCGGACGAGTACTCTACAGGGCGGCAGCGTGAATCCTGCTACGCGCGAATGGATCGTGAAGTCCGAGGCCGATTGTTGCAGTATGGAGTGGGAGTTCCAAGCGGCATCCGCGACGGTGAATTAGATGCGGTGGTATTTCACGCCCAGCAGTGCATTGAGAAGTTGATAAAAGGTGCGCTGGTGGAAGCCGGCATCGGGTTTCCGAGGACTCACGAACTCAATATTCTCGCGCACCTTGTCGTTTAGGGGTATCCGGCCTTTCGCGCTGATCCTGGCGATCTCGCTGCACTGCAACCCGGCGCGGTTTTACTTCGTTACCCGGGCTACAGCGCTACGAAACTGGATGCGCAGCATGCTACCGCGGCATGTGGCCGAGTTCGATCCGTGCTTTTGAGTTTCCTTTGACAGTATGTCGGCGGGCACGAGGCGGCGATGGTACGCGCGGACTTTAGTCGCCCGGCAGGGTCCGATTGTCCGCTGCGTTTGCGTCTGACCTATTCTCTCATCGTTGTGTGTTTGACAGCCCGGGTCATTTCCTGCGTCCTTTTTCATCAAGGCCTTTTATGCAATCCATCCTCCCCGCCGTTGCTGTCCTTAGTTTCTGTCTGGCTCCGATGGCGGCGTTGGCCCAATCGACGACGAAGCCGGCCGATCCCGCATCCAAGCCTGCGGCACCGGCGGTGAAGGTGCAGCCCAAGGCCGTGACGCCGGAGGTGCATGCCGGGACAGAGAAGCGCCACGAGAGGTTCAACGAGATTTCCAAGGCGGGGAAGGCCAAGCTGGTGTTTCTGGGCGATTCGATTACGGAGAGTTGGGAGAACGGCGGCAAAGGCGTTTGGAATCAGTACTACGCCACGCGCGAGGCGGCGAACTTTGGGGTGAGCGGCGACCGAACCGAGAACGTGCTGTGGCGGCTTGATCATGGGAACTTCGATGGGCTTTCGCCCAAGCTGATCGTGATCATGATCGGGACGAACAACACCGGGCACCGCAAGGACCCGGCGGCCGACACGGCGGCGGGGGTTGCGGCGATTCTTGATCGGCTGAAGGTGAAGTGTCCGGATTCGAAGGTGCTGCTGCTGGCGATCTTCCCGTGCGGTGAGAAGGCCGACGACGAGGGGCGCGTGATCAATGATGCGGCCAACACGCTCATTGAGAAGATGGCGGACGGGAAAAGGATCGTGTACAAGGACATCGGCAAGGTGTTTCTTGACGACAAGGGCGTACTAAAGAAGGACCTGATGCCCGACTTCCTGCACCCCAATGAGAAGGGCTACGCCGTGTGGGCGGAGGCGATTGAGAAGGATGTGGCGACGATGATGGGTGAAGCGAGCGGGGAGAAGAAGGGCGGGAAGGATGCGGGAGATGCGAAGAAGGATGCGGTGAAGCCGGGGAAGTGAGACGGGCTCGCGAAGTGTGAGTGAACTGATGCGGTGTTGGTGAGCGGGTGATGCTGCGAGCGAGCAGCAGGTCTTACGTACTACGCGATCTGTGCTACGGCGTTGGCGCGGGGGTGCGATCGTTCTGGGCGCGGCGGAAGACTGTCAGGTAGAGCACCGCTGCGGCGGCCATCCAGCCGAAGCCGATCCAGGCGGCCTGGCGTGAGGCGGCATCGGCGTGGGCACCGATGACGAGGCCGATTTCGCCGAGGATGAAGAGGGCGGCGGCGAGGTATGCGCCGGGGAGTGGTTTTTCGTTGGTGCGCAGGGCGAAGACGGCGGCGGCGGTGAGGATGAAAGAGATGCCATCGACGACGACCACTCCGGCGGAGATCTGGTCAACACGGTCCTGGCCGGCGGCGAGGAGGATGGCGGCGGCGAGGCCGCCGAGGAGGGCGATGGCGGCGACGGGCGTGCGGGTGGATGGATTCACGGTTGCGAAGGTGCGCCAGAAGCGGCCGTCGGCAGCGAGGGCCTGGATGAGGCGCGGGCCGGTGAGGAGTTGGGCGTTGAGCACGCCGAAGGCGGAGACGGTGACGGCCGCGGCGATGGCGCGGCCTCCCCACGCGGGGAAGACGGTGGCGACGGCATCGGCGGCGATGGACTTGCTGACGGACACTTTCTCAATGCCGAGCAAGGAGAGATAGGCCCAGTTGGCGAGCAGGTAGACGGCGACGACGATGGCGGTGCCGACGAGGATGGCGATGGGGAGTTTGCGGCGCGGGTCTTTCACTTCGCCGGCGATCCAAAGGGCCTGCTGCCAGCCGCCGTAGGCGAAGAAGGCGGGAACGAGGCAGGCCATGAGGGTCGTAGCGATACCGAGCTGGCCGGTGGTCGGCGGGGTGGTTGCGGCGGCGATCGGCGGCAAGGGGGAAGCGAAGATGGCGAGCGCGACGACGGCGAGGAGGGCGAAGATCTTGCCGATGACGGTGGCGTTCTGGACGAGCGTGCCGAAGCGGACGCCGATGATGTTGATGGCGGTGATGAGGGCGATGAGGGTTGCGCCCATGATGGTGAGGAGGCCATCAGAGAGGTCGGGCCGGTTGACGGCGATGGCGAGGTTGCGGGCACAGATGACGGAGATCACGGCGATGGCACCGACCTGCACGAATGTGGCGTTGCAGAAGACGAAGATGAATCCGGCGAACGGACCGGCGCGGCCGTAGGCATCGCGCAGCACTTCATACTGCGCGCCGGGGCCGTTGCGGCGGCGGCCGAGTTCGGCAAAGGCGAGGGCGCCGCACATGGCGATGGCCCCTGCGAGGGCCCAACCGGCGAGGGCGAGGCCGGGGGTTTGGGCGATGGCGGCGACTTTGCCGGGGGAGAAAAAGATGCCGACGCCGATAATCGCGCCGATGACGACGCAGATGGCGTCAAAGAGGCCGAGGGTGCGAGGGGGGACGTGGGCGGTGGGCATCGCCGTAGCATACCAAGTTGATGGTGGAGATGGCCCGGGCGTCGGATGGATCTACAACGAAGCCACCGGTGCGATCCGCGCCAACACGACGAGCGGGGTGGATGAGCGCGGGCAGCGCTGCTGCGCGTATTGATGGAGGGTGGGCGGTGGGGGCGGCTCGGCGTTCGCGCTCGAGACCGTGACGATGGTTCCGCTTCCCCCGGCGGCCTTTGCTGGCTTGGGCGGTCTCGCGGGCGTCGCTGGCTTCGGCC
>Ga0105046_10015747_pt1 | contig 11621 bp, 11 predicted proteins | sample MAT03_FD_78385 | JGI IMG/M metagenome (GOLD analysis project Ga0105046, IMG submission 78385) | Freshwater microbial communities from Lake Fryxell liftoff mats and glacier meltwater in Antarctica - MAT-03 (megahit assembly) | ecosystem: Environmental > Aquatic > Freshwater > Ice > Liftoff...
CATTAACCAACTGCTTGGGTCCAGTCCTATAACGAATGTCGTTGCAATCGGAACTGCACGGCGCCCGTAGCGAGACGAAAAATGATTCAAGATTAATAGGCCCCCGGCTCCGACCGCTCCGCCAGTTGCGACGGCAGATCCGTTCTCCGTCTGTGCTGGCCCGCAGAAAAATACGTTGTTTCTGAGGGGTCTATGGGCAGACCTATTGACCGCCAGGGGCGCAACGAAGTCCGAAATCGGCTCGCTGGCGGCGCGTCGCCTCCGATCCTGTCGACTTTCGTGATTTGGTAATCTTCTCAAAAGCGCAATCGGAACAGTGGCTTGTAGGAAGCCTTTCTTCGGCGTTGCGTCCTCGGCGGCGACGAGGGATTGTGGTGTTAATTACGATATCGTAATAATGAGGGCATGGGTAGGTGGCCCGCTGGCGGGGTTTCTGAAGAAAACCTGGCGGTGGACGCGGGCGGGGCGCGGCATTGGAAGTGTCGCGGTGATCTGCCATCAAAAACCGTTATATCGAGCGCTGGCGTGGCAATTCGGACCCGCCCGAAGGGCCGCGGCATGATGCTGGATTGCTTCGCAAGGGCTCGCAATGACGGACGGAGGGCGAGCTTTTCCTGCACCCGATTGCACTGGGCAAGGTGGGTGTCGCTGGCGTGGTTGGGGGCAGGGAATGCGGTTGCGTGATGCGGATTGCACGCGGCGGTTGGTGGTTGGGGCGGGCGGTTACGGGGCGGGGAGAGGATGGAGTCGGGCGATGATTCACCATGCGGCTGCATGGGGGCCTGGTGGGCGATGCGATGGGCGGTGGTGCGGATGGGGAGCGGGGGGAGGGCGCCGGCCTGCCAGAGGCGGATGAGTTGCGCCAGCTGGTCGAAGATGCGGGCGAGGCAAGCGATGATCATCGCTTCCAGGGCGTTGGGCAGCCAGCTCCGCCCTGGGTGCGCCGTGACGGCGGCACGCAGGCTGGCGAACTGGTCGGCCAGGGGTGCGGGTTGAACTGACTTCATGGGGAATGTATACCCAGTTTTTCTGGCCGCTGCAAGGTAAATCTTCCTGAATGGTGGGTTTTTTTTGTGTGCCGTCGTTGGGTTTTTGTTGTGGGATGGGGTTGTAGTGCCCCCCTCCGGCTCCCCCCGTGGAGGACGGGGGGAGAGAAGTAAATTAGAGGATGAAGTTTTTTGCTTCTTTTTTTTCTTAAAAAAAAGACTTCCTTTTTTGGCGCGCGGTAATCGTCGCGACATCAACGAGACCGGCAACACCAGTTGGCGGGTAGAGAACCGCAATTAATCCCTCCGGTATGACCGAGATTTCGTGACGTCACGCTTCGGAGTGGAACCATGCCGCGCAAGCTGATCGGCGACATGCCGATGACCGATGCCGAACGCCAGGCCCGCCGCCGGGCACCGCGACCTGCGCCGGCTGCCGGCCATCCGCGTGGTGTTGCACGCCATCCGCAACGCCTTCACGGTCCCACGCTCGTTGCCCGAAGGCGAGGCTGCAGGGGCGTAAGGGCGCGGAGTCAGAACTGCAGGCTGATCAACCGCGATCCGTCCGGCTGGCGAATCCGCGGCTGCTACGTGGCAGCATGGCCACAAGGGGGGCGAAAAGACAGGCCGCGCCGCACATTGCCAGCACCGACGCGACGCCGAAGGCCTCGGTGGCAGGCGCGATTGCCGCAAGACCAATCGGTGCGAGCCCATAGGAGAACAAGAAGTCGATTGAGGTCACGCGGGCCAGACGCTCCGGCGGCATCTCGCGCTGGGTGGCCGTGAACCACGGCACGTTGAACAGCTCGATGCCGATGCCGGCCACCAGGAAGGCCGCCACCGGAACGGCGATGGGCAGTTCGGCCAGCAAACTGAACGGCACCAGGCAATAGAGTGCTAGCCCGGCCAGCGCGGTCCAGCCTTGGTGCCGCGGACGCCAGCGCGCAATCAGTAGGGCGCCGACCAGCGCGCCCACGGTATAGGCGGTGGTCGCGGCCACCAGCAGCTGCGGGCCACCGAATCGGTCGCGGCTGACGGTCGGCAGGATCACACCGGTCACCGAGTAACCCAGACAGATCACCACGGTCAGCGCGCCGAGCCCCGCCATGAACCACGGATGTCGCCGCGCCTCCTGAAAGCCTTCGCCCAGGTCACGCAGGAACCGGCCCAAGGTCAACCTGGCGCCGGGTTCGCCTGTGGCCCGCCGCTCCGACGGATGAGGCGGGGCGACAGCACTCACCAGCCAGAGAGCGATGATCACCGCCAGCGTTGCCTGCACGCCGACCACGATCGCTAATGCGGTCGCAGAGGTGGGGCCGGCCAGGGCGGTCACACGCACGGAGATACTCATCGCCGCATTGGCAGCCTGCATCGCGTCCCGCCGCACGACCAGTGGGACCATGGCTTGATAGGCGGGACGGCAGGCGCCCTGGCCCATGCCGGCGATCGCCGCGCCCAGCATCATCACCAGGGGGGCAGCCCAGCCGTCGTGGCCGAGCGTCACAATGAGGAGAGAAACGCCCACAGCGGCCAGAAGGCTCGCATACAACACCACCCGCCGCCGCGCGAACCGGTCGGACAGCACGCCAGCGACCGGCATGGCGCCAAGGAATCCGGCAGTGCGCGCCGCGAGGACGATGCCGAGTTCTCCGGCGGTCATGTTGCCTTCCAGCAACGTCAGGCCGAGCACGAAGGGCATTGCCCAGGTTGCCAGGCCCGAGGCAGTGCTGCCGGTCCAGAGCCGAATGAAGTTCGCCGATCGCCACCCGCCCTGCGCATCGGTACTGCGGGCGGGGTCTGCGCTCTGGTCAGGCATACGCTTTTCCGCTCCATGATGCGACGGGGATAAGCAGGCCCACCCGCCTCGCGACGTCGGCGCCTCGCCGCGCCTAGCTTCCGTTGACCGCCACAACCGTGCCAGCCATCGCGCTTAACAAGGCGCGGTCGTGGCTGACCAGCAGCAGGGCAAGCTGCTCGTCGGCCACAAGTTCTCGCAGCAGACGGCACAGTTCAGCCTGGGTCACGGCGTCCAGCCGCGAGGTCGGTTCATCGGCGATAAGCGCGCGCGGGCGTAGCAGCAAGGCCCGTGCCAGCGCCAGGCGCTGCGCCTCGCCGCCGCTGATCTCGCCGATGCGCCGAGTCAGCACGTCCGGCCGCACACTGAGCCGCTCCAGCAAGGTCGGCAGACGTGACATCGGCGCGTCGGTAACTGCGGCCAGATCGGCGAACACACGCTCCAGCCTGCGATGTGGCGGAAAGGCGGAGCCGGGGTCCTGGAACAGCTTCTGCACGCCACGTTGCAGCGCGCGCCGCCCGCTGCGCGGCAATGTCGCAACGTCGCAACCCTGCCACAACACCTGCCCGCAGGTTGGCTGGCGCAGCCCCAGCAGCAGGTCGCCCAGCGTCGACTTGCCGGCGCCGCTCGGCCCGGCCAACCCGGTCACCTCGCCGGCGCGCAGCACCAGCGACACATTGGCAAACAGCGCGGCGCCGGTATCCCAGCCGAAGCCGAGGCCACGCGCCTCCAGAATTCCCGCTCCCGCGGATGGCGCCCGGCAGGGGCGGGGCCAGTGCCTCGGCAGGGCGGCGACCAAGCGTCTGGTCCAGGGATGGTTCGGCGCGGCCAGCACGGCATCGGCGGGCCCGTCCTCCACCACCCGGCCGCCATGCAAAACCATCAGCCGTCCGCCCAGCAATGCTGCCAGGTCGAGGTCGTGGGTGACCACCAGCAGGGACCGCCCTTCGGCGAGCATCGTGCGCAACCCGGCTGCCACCGCGTTGCGGCGCGCCTCGTCCAGGCCCTTGGTCGGCTCGTCGGCCACCAACACCGGGGCGGGCACTTCGGTTGCGATAGCCAACAGCCCGCGCTGCGCCATGCCGCCTGACAGGGCGGCGGGGATGCGCCGCGACGCCGCGGCATCGAGACCCAAGCCGGCGAGCCGGCGCAGCGCGCGGGCGATGCGATCGGGCAGGCCGGCCGGCACCGCATCGGCGACCTGGCCGAGCAACCGCGCAGTTGGGTCGAGCGCCTCGGCGGGTTCTTGCGGCAACAGGAACAGGTCCTGCGCCCATCGCGCCGCGATCGCGCCGGGGTCGGCGAGGTCAAGCGGTGCGGCGCCACCGATCTCCATGCGCCCCTCGGCCATTAAGCCGCGCGGCAGGAGGCCGAGCAGCGCCTGGGCGATGAGGCTTTTGCCGGCACCGGTCTCGCCGACCATGCAGACCGCCTCGCCCGGTGCGATGGTGAAGTCGATGCCGGTGACAATGGTGCCGGCTGGGGCACGGATGGTCAGGCCGGCGACGGTGAGCGCCGGCGTCATGGCGGGGTATCCGCCAGCAGCACCAAGCCGAGCACGCTGAGCACCAGCAGGGATGCAGGGGCCAGCACGACCCATGGCGCCTCGGCGAGATAGGGCGTGCCCTCGGCGATCATCATGCCCCATTCCGGGGTTGGCGGATGGATGCCAATGCCAAGGAAGCCAAGTGCGGCGATCGTCAGAACGGCGGAGGCCACCGCGAGCGCCGCCTGGGTCAGCAATTGCGGCAGCACGAGGGGCAGCACGTCGCGAACCAGGATGGCGGCAGACGATAGGCCAACCAGCCTGGCCGCCTGCACGAACGGGCGGGCAAGGACGCCGGCGGCCAGCGCGCGGCTCATGCGCACGGCATGGGGTAGTTGAGCCAGTGCGATGCCGAGTACCAGCACGCCGATGCCGCCACCCAGCAGGCCGGCGACGATCAGCGTCAACAACAGGCCCGGGATTGCCATCAGCGTATCGGCCGCGCGCAACACCAGCCCTTCCGGCCAGCCGCCGCGCCATGCTGCGGCCACGCCCAGCGCCACCCCGCAGCCCCACGCCACAGCCACGCACAGCAGGCCGACCCCCGCCGAAACGTAGGTCGCATGGGCCAGCCGGGCCAGCAGGCTGCGGCCCAGCTCGTCGGTGCCCAGCAGCCATGCCTGGCCGGGCGGTGTCAGCGATGCCGCGAGCGATTGCTGCAGCGGGTCCGCCTCCAGCAGCGGTGCTGCCGCCGCCAGCAGCAGCGCCGGCAACAGCAGAGCCGGGCCGGCATAGCGCGTGCGCGCGCTCATGCCGGGACAAGCCGGAGCCGTCGGCGCGGGTCGAGCGCGGTGCAAGCCGCATCCAACGCCAGGCCGATCACGCCATAGATCAGCCCGAACAGCAGCGCCGCGCCCTGAACCACGGGGATGTCGCGCGCGATCAGCGCCCGCACCAGCAGTTCGCCCAAGCCGGGAATGTTGAACAACGTCTCGACCACCACGAAACCCTCCAGCACCGCGGCGAAGCGCAGCCCGGCCAGCATCACCACCGGGATGGCCGCATTGCGCACGCCATGCCGCAGCCCCGCCCGTGCCGGCGACAGGCCCTTGAGGCGACCGAAGGTCACGGGGAAGGCCGACCAGGCCTCGGCCACCGCCTGTCGTGTGACCCGCGCCAGTGGTGCGGCGAAGCCGAGCGCCAGGGTGGCGATCGGCAGCACCACGTGTGCGGCGGTGGCGTGGCCGGCAGCGGGCAGCCAGCGGAATTGGATGGCGAACAGCATCACCAGCAGCAGCCCAACCAAGAACGCCGGCGTGGCACTGAACAATGCCGCCGCCGCCGCCACCGCCGAGTCCACAGCGCCGCCGCGCCGCAGCCCGGCCCACAGCCCAAACGGCAGGGCCAGCACGAAACCGAGTGCGATCGCCAGCCCGCCGATCCGCAGCGTCACCCACAGCCGCGGCTCCAACTCGGCCGCAACGGGCTTGCGGCTGAGCAGCGAGTGGCCGAGTTCCAGCCTGGCCAGCCCTCCGATCCAATCGGCGAACTGCACGACGACCGGCCGGTCGAACCCCGCATCGCGCCGCGCCCGTTCGATCGCGGCATCGCCGATATCCTCGCCGTGACGGGCGATGGCGAGTTGCAGCGCCTTGTCGCCGGGCAGGGCGTGCAGCGCCGCAAAGCATAGCGTCGCGACCGCGAACATCATCACGCCAAGCTGCAGGAGCCGCGCGAAGGCGCCCGCGATCAATCCGCCCACGCCATCCGCTCGATAAGGTAGCGCAGTTCGAAGGGATCGACTGTGATCGGCTGCTTCAGCCGCGAGGAAACCGCCACCGTGTGCTCAAACCACGAGACCGGCACGACGGGAAGTTCCACCTGGAGGATTTCGGTGATACGCCGCCGCAGGCCGGCCCGAAGCACTTCATCGAAGCTGGCGATGTACTGTGGTACCAACTCCCGGATCTCGCGGTTGATCCAGCCCGAGGTCGCCCAGACCGTGGCATCCCGGGTGTAGTCCGGCAGGATGGTGCCGATCGGGTCGGGAACGTTGACAAAGGTGCGCCCGACCAGCCCGGCCTGGAACGTGCCGTCGCGGTGCGCCTGTGGCACGATGCTGCTGGGTCCGGTGCGGATCTCCACCTCGATGCCCAGGGGCTTGAGCTGCGCCTGTATCGCCGCCGCCATGGGCGGAAGCTCTGGACGGTTGGCCAGCACCAGCAGCGTGAAACGGAACGGCACGCCGTCCTTGTGCAGCACGCCGCCGGCGCCGGGCGCCCATCCGGCCTCGGCCAGCAGGGTGCGCGCCCGTGCGAGGTCGTAGGACAGCGGCGGCAGGGCCGGGTTGTGCCAGTCGGCCAGGATCGGCGGCAGAAGCTGCGTCGCCGCGCTGCCAGGGTGGCGCAGAATGGCGGTGGCGATGCCGGCACGGTCGATGCCGAGGCTGATCGCCTGGCGCACCCTGACATCGGCGAAGATCGGCAGCCCGACATTGAGCGGCATCACCCGTGCGCGCGGGATGGTCATGCTGATCACCGTGGCCCGCCCGGATGCGGTGATTCGCGCAGCGGCGGCGGGCAGCAGGGTAAAGGCAAGATCGGCGTCGCCGGCCTCGGCCATTGCCGCGCGGGTCTCGCCCTGTGGTGCCGCGATATAGCGGGCACGGGTGATGTTTGGGCGTGGCGCCGCGGTGTCGCTTGCGGTCACGTCGATGGTGCGATCGCCGTCCTGCGCGGTCATGCGGTACGGGCCGGTGCCGATCCACGCCCGCGCCTTGCCGTCGGGGCCAAAGGAGGCAGGTGCCAGAACGATTGCGGTGGAGTCGCTGAGGAACGCCGGCAGGGGCGCGAACGGTGTTGCCGTGCGGATCACCATCGTGTCGCCCTCGGCCGCCATATGCGTGATCGGCACCGCGCGCAGCGTCTCGCCGCCCGCACGCCCGCGCTCGACCGCGGCGATCAGGTCGGCCGCGGTCACCGGGGTGCCGTCATGGAAGCGCAGCCCTGCGCGCACGTTGAAGCGCCATGTCAGCCGGTCGTCGGACACCGTCCAGTCCGATGCCGCCAGGCCGACCAGCTTGCCATCCGGCTCCGCGCTGACCACTGTTTGAGCGATGCCCATGCGGGTTGCGATGTAGCCGGTATCGGACGGTTCCAGCGATGTCACCTGCCAGGGCGCGATCACCTGCAACACCCGGTTGGCCTGGGCGTTTGTTTGTCCGGTCGCTAATCCAGGTGAAAGCAGCAAGAGCAGCGATAGCAGCCGGAGCGATCGAGACATGGGACCTCGCATGGGGGGGGTGGATCAATTCATCAAAAACGTTATATTATAACATACCATATGCCAAGCCCCTGGAAGGTCCCGCACCCATGTCCCTGCACCATGCCACCGCTCCGCCGGCACCGACGGCACGCCGGCCTGAGATGGCGGCATTCCACCCCTGGGCTGGCGATCAGACCGCTGCCCTCGATGCCCTGCTGTCGCGGCGGTCGGTCAGCGTGCGGTTGCTGTCGGACCCGGCGCCTTCGGCTGCCGCGCTTGAGATTATGGTACGCACGGCGCTGCGTGCCCCGGACCACGGCACATTGCGTCCATGGCGCTTCATCTGTGTGCAGGGCCCTGCACGCGCCGCGCTGGGCGATGTGTTCGCCAGCGCGCGGGCTCGGCGCGAGCCGACAGCCAGCGCCGATGATCTCGACCGCGAGCGCCGCAAGCCGCTGCGTGCACCGCTGGTGATCGGGCTGGGGGCCGTCGTCACCGCGCGCCATCCTTCGGTGCGCGCGATCGACCAACAGCTTGCCGCTGGTGCGGCGGCCATGAACCTGCTGAATGCGGCCCATATCCTCGGCTTCGGCGGCATGTGGCTGACCGGGGCGAGTTGCCACGATCCGAACGTCAAACAGGCCGTTGGGTTGGCTGCCACGGATTTCCTTGCAGGGTGGCTTTATGTCGGCACGCCAGTTGCCGCGCCGGCGCCGGTGGATCGGCTTCATCCGTCGATGGCGATGACACGTTGGGGCGCTGTGGCGTGAGGGCCTTCTATGTCGCAGGCGGCGGCACGCCCGGCCAGCGCGGCACCACCGCGCACGGGGCAGTCGCGCAATGCTTGGGCAGCGGGGTTCTGCAAACGATCCTGCAGCCCGAAACTGGGTTGGCCATCTGGACCCGGCCCTGCCGCCGCCCTCCGCTGCGCGCGGTCCAGGCGCTGCTCGATGGCCCCGCGTTCAGCCTAATCGCCAGCGGCCCGCCCGAGGCGGCGACCCGTGCCCTGATGCGGCAATTGCCCGCCGATGCCAGGCCCCTCGGCCAGGATATCAGCCTGCTGGCCGTGCAGTTCGCGCGCCTGGTTCCGGACAGGCGGGTGCGGCTGCGGCTGGAGCATCTGCGCGACGACGCCTGCCGGCTGTTTCATGTCGATGCCGTGCGCCTTCGTCTGCTGTGCACCTACTCCGGCCAGGGCACGGAATGGCTCAGCGAGGACGACACGCTGCACCGCATGGCGGTGATGCAGGCCGCCGTCTTCAAGGGCACCCGCCATCCCGACGCCGCGCCGCGCGTGCGGCACCGCTCCCCCCCGGTCAGCATGCTGCCGCCGCCCCGACGTGCCCGCCTGCTGTTGTGCATTGACGAGACAGGAATTTTCCAATGAACGCGCCACCACGCCTGCCAGTGACCGTACTCTCGGGCTTCCTCGGAGCCGGCAAGACCACGCTGCTGAACCATGTACTTGCCAACCGCGAGGGCAAGCGCGTGGCGGTCATCGTCAACGACATGAGCGAGGTGAACATCGACGCTGCCCTGGTCGGCAATTCCGGCCAGCTTTCGCGCACCGAGGAGCGGCTGGTGGAGATGTCGAACGGCTGCATCTGCTGCACCCTGCGCGAGGACCTGATGCAGGAGGTCGCCAAGCTGGCTGCCGAGGGCCGTTTCGACTATCTGCTGATCGAGAGCACGGGCATCAGCGAGCCCATGCCGGTGGCCGCCACCTTCGACTTCCGCACCGAGGAAGGCTTCAGCCTGGCCGACGTCGCACAGCTCGACACCATGGTCACCGTGGTCGATGCCGCCGCCTTCCTGCGGGACTATGCCAGCCACGACAGCCTGGCCGACCGCGGCGAGACCTCGGGCGAGGGCGACGGCAGGATGCTGGTGGACCTGTTGGTGGAGCAGGTGGAGTTCGCCGATGTCATCGTGGTGAACAAGACCGATTTGCTGCCCGCCGATGAAGTGGCACGCTTGAGGGGGATACTGGCGACCTTCAACCCGGGCGCCGAAATCGTGCTGGCCAGCCACGGCGCGGTGGCGATGGCTAAGGTGATGGGCACGGGACGTTTCGACTTCGAACGAGCGCAGCAGGCCGCCGGCTGGGCCAAGGCCATGGCCGGCGAGCACCTGCCTGAAAGCGTGGAATTCGGGATCACCAACTTCGTCTACCGGTCGCGCCGGCCGTTCCATCCCGCCCGATTCTACAAATTCCTCGCCAGCGATATGGCGGGTGTGGTGCGTGCCAAGGGGTTCTTCTGGCTCGCCAGCCGCATGCGCTGGGCCGGCTCCTGGCAACTGGCGGGTGCCGTCGGCCGGCACGAAGCCGCCGGCTTCTGGTGGGCCGCGATGCCGCCGGCACAGCGCCCGCAGGACCCGCAATGGCAGGAGACCATCCGCAAGGACTGGCACCCGATGTACGGCGACCGGCGGCAGGAACTGGTGTTCATCGGCATCGGCATGAACGAGGCGTCGGTCCGCGCCGGGCTCGATGCCTGCCTGCTGACCGACAAGGAGATGCGCGCGGGCGCCAAGGCCTGGGCCAACCTGCCTGATCCATTCCCGGCATGGCGCCCGTCGGCCTAAGCGCGCGCTCAGCCCCCCACGGCCGCCGCCTCGAACGCGGCGATCGTGGTGGCAATCACATCGCGGCCCATCCCGTGGGTAATGAACACGATGCGGCTATGCCGGGCATCTCCCGGCGGCCACGCAGGCAGCAGTATGGGTTCGTGGAACATGTGCTGCACACCGTGGATGACCACCGGCCTGTCCTGGCCGGCAAGGTTGAGGATGCCCTTTACCCGCAGCAATTGCTCGCCGCGCGTGGCGATGAGCATCTCCAGGCAGGCTCCGAACCCCTGCCAGTGCAGCGGCGCCTCGAACGTCAGGCAGAATGAGTGGATGCGCTCCCGCAGGCGCGTCTCATGCGTGCCGGCATCGCCCCAGGCGGCCTCGTTGAGCCACGCGGTGACGCTGGCGATCTTGCCGGATGCGTCGAACAGCCCGCAATCGAGGATGTCCGCCGCAGGTACCGCGCCCGACCGTGCGTGCAGCGGCGACGCGCCAGGGTTCAGTTCCTTGAGCCGCGCCAGCAGATCCATTGGAACTGGCACGAGGTCGGTCTTGCTCAGCACAATGCGGTCGGCCATCGCAACCTGGCGGACCGCCTCCTCATGCATGTCCAGCGTTGCCAGCCCGTGCACTGCATCGACCACCGTGACGATGCCGTCCAGCCGATAGGCGCGCACCAGTGCCACGTCTGACAACAACGTCTGGACCACCGGGGCTGGGTCGGCGAGCCCGGTTGTCTCCACGACCACACGCCGCACCTCGCCCGACGCCCGGCGCGGCAGCAGGTCACGCAAGGCGCGCACCATGTCCCCCTGCACCGCGCAGCACAGGCAGCCGGACGGCAGCAGCATGGTGGTGTCGTCGACCTTCTCGATCAGCAGGTGGTCGATGCCGATCTCGCCGAACTCGTTCACCAGAACAGCGGTCCCGGCCATCTCGGGCATTGGCAGCAACCGATTTAGCAGCGTGGTCTTGCCCGCGCCGAGGAAACCGGTGAGCAGCGTAACGGGAACCGTTTCAGCCATGCGAATGCCCAACGCCGTAGAGCAGATCCGGGTCGACCGCAGGCGCCGCTATTTCATGCAACTGCCCGCCCTGAACTGCGCGATAGAAACAGCTGCGCCGCCCTGTGTGGCAGGCGACGCCGACCTGATCCACCAGGAGCAGCAGCGTGTCGCCGTCGCAATCGAGGCGCATCTCGACAAGGCGCTGGAATTGGCCGGAGGTCTCGCCCTTGCGCCACAGCCGGCCGCGGCTGCGGCTCCAATAGCACACGCGGCCGGTGACCAGGGTTTCGCCGATTGAAACCCGGTTCATCCATGCCATCATCAACACCTCGCCCGTGTCGTGCTGCTGTGCGATGGCCGGAATCAGACCATCGCCATCCGGCAGTTGGACGTCGGCTCGCGCTTGTTGACGGACCGACGGCGGATCAGCGGGCGGGGTGGGCATGACCATACTCCTGCGATGGTCCATTTTCGGCCTGTGCGGCGCACGAGCCGCACCATCCGTCGATCTC
>Ga0105046_10015750_pt1 | contig 11620 bp, 10 predicted proteins | sample MAT03_FD_78385 | JGI IMG/M metagenome (GOLD analysis project Ga0105046, IMG submission 78385) | Freshwater microbial communities from Lake Fryxell liftoff mats and glacier meltwater in Antarctica - MAT-03 (megahit assembly) | ecosystem: Environmental > Aquatic > Freshwater > Ice > Liftoff...
GAGTCAACGCTTTCTCGGCAAATGCCACCACGAACAGGCCTGTCATGGTGGTCTTGCCATCTTTGCCCGTGAGCGCGGCGATCGGCTTGGCCGGTATCTTGTTTGCCTTCGTCTCGGCACGCAGGACTGATTCCTTGCCGATAATCAGGTCCGCCTTGCCCTCCGTTTGTTTCTTGAGCGCGTCGGTCAGTGTTTTGGCGAAGTGGACTTTGACCGGACGCCCTAGATCCTTGCTCAACGCGGCTCCTAGTTTCTCGTAATCTCGCTGTCCGTAGCCGTTCACGCAGGGGCACGAGAGGGCGGCGGCCAGTGGATCCATAACGATGAGAACCAGCGGTTCGGTCCGCGGATCGGCGAAAGCGGGAACGGCCACGCCGGCGGCGATTGTAGCCAAGGCTTCACGGCGAGAAATATGTGTAAGCATGGTAGTTCCCTAATGGATTGTGAATTTGACCCAGGCGAGCGTTGAGGCTTAAGCCTGATGTGAACGAATCACACGTCGGGCTTACGACGCGACGCTCGCCAAATTTCTTAATTTCCGCCCAAGGTCTTGTCCACTTTCTTGCGGGCAAGAATGATTACCTTCGAACCCGGTTGGTCGCAGAAAAACACCTTCTCGCCATCGCCGCTCACTGCCAAGGCCACGTTCTTGCAACCGCCCGTCAGGCTAACCTTGGCGACCGTCCCCAAGAAATCGCCCTTGGCCGAGAATCGCTTGATGATCCCTTCGGATTCGGCCGTGTACACGTCGCCGGCCTTATCAATTCGCAGGTTCATGGGATTGCAACAACCGCCAAAGCAATCGGGTGCTGATTCCTTGCCGCTGGCCGCCATCATGCCCTTGCCCCACGCACCGATGGACTTGCCATCGCGATCGTAGCGGCCGAATTTATAATCGCAGTTCTCGGCGAGAAGGAAGTCCGAATCGGCAACCTGCACGTCCATTTGCCCGCAGCAGCCACGGACGCCTGTCTTCACCTGTTTTGGTTCTTTGAACTCGTGCGACATGCGCCAGATGGCGTAGCCGTAACCCTTAGACTCGCCGCAAACCAAGAAAATTTCCTTCGAGGAAACGGCAATGCCGTTAATGACCTTCAAACGGCTCAGCGTCTGGGCGACGACATCTTCCACCGTCATCTTCTTGTAATAATCCGCGGTTTGCTCGTAGGACTTCAAGATTTGCTTGTATTGTGCGAGTTGGCTTTTCTCTTGCTTGGTCAAGTCTTCAAGCTTTTTCTTTTCGAGCTTCTCTTTTTGATCGGTGAACGATTTCAGCGTCTTGTCGAATTGTTCTCTTTGCTGTGCAATCTGGATCTCGGCATCCTTCTTCATTTGTTCCTTGTTCTTGATCAGCTCGGCAATGTGCGGCAGTTCAATTTGGCCGAGTTCCTTGCCGTTCTTGTCGAAGCGGGCGACTTTGCCATCGCCCGCCACGAACAAGGTGCCATCCGGCCCCACGTTGATCGAGTGGGCATGGAAATTGACTTCCCACTTCTGAACGGCTTTGCCCTCAGGCGACAGAATGTGAATCTCGCTCACGACATTCTTGGCGGCCGAATTGAACTGGCGAGACTGGCCGACCAACGCAACGATTCGACCTTGCGTGTCGGAACACAGCGTTTGCAGCGTCGTGCCGTCTTTCCCCTTCAGCGAAATATCAGCGAGTTTTTCGTGCGAAGGAATCGCTTTCGCCGCATCGGTGGTTGGCGAAGTCGACTTGGGTTTCACTTCATCCGCGGCAAGTGTCGGGCAACACATAGCAATGGCCGCAGTGAAGGCAAATACCTGGGTACGATTCATTTCAGGATCCCGTTGGCTTGACTGGGCAGGAATTGACGACTGACACAGTGAACATTAACCCGGAAGGGAGGAATTGGCAAGGTATCCTGCGAGTTCCGTTACCTAGTCCTCCGTGGTTTCCACAAGAACATGCTCGGCCACCCAGATTGGAACTCGGGCGGTCACCGCTACGGCGATGGCATCACTAGGACGACAATCGATCTCGGTGATCTCACCATCCCTGCGAACGCGAATCTTGGCGAAATAAGTATGCTTCTTCAAATCGTCGATCATGATGTCTTGAATGTCTCCCCCCAACTGCTCGATTGTCGAGACAATCAGGTCGTGCGTCAGAGGGCGTGGTGCGTCGATGTTCTTGATTCGCCGATGGATGCTGGTTGCCTCGAAAATACCGATCACGATCGGAAAGCTCCGTTCGCCTCCCACTTCTCGAAGTACGATGATTTGCTCTTCGTGGATTTCGGAGATGATGATCCGTTTCAACTCCATCTGGACGGGCACGGTGAATCCTCGCGGGATGATGGATTAGCACGATTATAAGACGATCCTTCGCAATCCGGCAACAGGCACTAAAATGTCGAAACATGATCGAGGAGAGACGGCATGCCTTCAGTCCCGCCATTGCGAATCCTTCTAGTCGGCGAACCGGCACCGCCCGTGATCCGAACAGCTCTCGAGTCGGGCGGCTTCGCAATCTCGCCCACGGGATTGAAAGGGATCGATCCTGCCGAAGTGGCGCGATCCCAGGCTGTGCTCATTGCGGTCTCTTCGAAAGTCCAGCACACGGCCCAGGCTCTCTGCCGCCGATGGCGCATCGAGTTGGGCGAACAATACGTGCCAATCGTTTGGCTCGCGGACGACGATGTCCCTGCGATAGCCGGCCTCGACTCCGGGGCCGACAGCGTGCTGCGAGTCTCGGGAGCGCCGGAAACCGTCGTCGCTCAGATGAAGGCCCTTCTACGCGTTCAGCACCTGCACGTTCGCTTGCAGAGCCGAGCATCGGAAGCCCAGCACCTGCACCAAAAGCTTCAGTCCATCCACCAGCAAATCGAAGGCGATTCCGAGCTAACACGGCGGATTCACCGGGGTTTTTTGCCACAATCGTTGCCGGAAGTCGGGAAGGCCCGTTTTGCCGTGTGCTATCGGCCGCGAAGTCGAATTGGCGGAGATTTCTATGACGTCCTGCGGCTCGACGAGGAACACATCGGTTTGTACGTTGCCGACGCCATGGGGCGGGGCCTACCCGCGAGCAGCCTGCTGAGCATCTTTGTCAAGAAGTGCCTGCAACCCAAGGAGATTTTGGGTCGGTCGTATCGCCTCGTACCTCCGGGCGAAGTCCTCGATCGGCTCAATCGCGAACTTCTCAATCTGAATCTTCCCGAGCCTCCCTTCGTGACGATGCTATACGCCCAGTTGAATTGCCGCGATGGTTCGGTCAGCTTCGCACGGGCCGCCCATCCGCATCCGCTTCATGTCCCCGCGGATGGCGAGCCGGCATATTGGCATGCGGCCGGCACGTTGCTCGGCGTTTTTGAATCTGAATTTCCCATGCAGCAGAAGCAGTTGAATCCAGGAGAAAAGCTCATCCTTTTCTCGGATGGCGTCCATCCGCCGACGACTGGCCCCGGGTCTTTGCATGATCCGCTCGTCGAATCGGCCCAACGCCATCGGGCCTTGTCAGTTCAGTCCTTCGTTGATGCAGTCTCTCGCGATATGCTTGAAGAATCGCGTCACCCGGAAGATTTTACCATGCTCGTCGTCGAGATGCTGTGAGGGGACCGCCCGAAACTGGAGTACTATGCCCACAAGATCCAAGCAAATGTGTAGGGTGGGCGAAGGCATTGCGCAGGCCGCCGATTACAAACCCAGCCATTTCGACACTGTCACGGCAAAGTAAGTCCCGCTCACGCTCGACGGTTTGCCCGGGCCCACACCATAACCGCCGTCCGCGTTCCGCCAACTCTTGAGATACTCTCGAAGCTTATCACTCTCTCGAGGTTTCTCGCCCAACAGGTGGAAAGCTCGCATCACGCGGTAAGTCGTCTCAGGGTCGGAGCCCTTCTCTTCCGCCTTGCCGAACCCACCATCTGGTCGTTGCCCATCGTGAAGTGACGCAAGGATGGTCTTCCGACGCTCGTCGTCGAGGCTGCTGCCGGCGCGGAGCATCATCGCTGCAATCCCGCCGGTGTCGCGAGCTTGGCCGGTCCCCTTGCCAAATGTGCCGTCGGGATTCTTTGCCTTCTCCACCTCCGCCAGCCATTCTTTGACCTCGGGAGCAAACGTCGTGGCCGCCTCCATTCCTGCGACGGCCAGCCGACGCTCCTCGAAGGTATTGGCATTCTTCACTAGATACTCGATGGATTTGTTCAACATCGGTTTTTGTTGAAGCTCGGCCAAGGCCATCATGCCGACTGCGGTGACATTCACATCTTCCTTTCCCATCGGCAGGTCGGAAAAGGCCCCGGAGTCCGAGTGATAGCACGACTTGACGAACTCCACTGCCTTGGCTGAGTTGGGAACTTCGCCGCTAAGGTACTTGATGCCTCGCACCGCAGCGGATGTTGCCCGCAACGACGACCGAGGTGCCGCGTCGACCTTCGGATCTTGCGGCGCGGCAATGAACCCGCCGTCCGCCTGCTGAAGTGAGGTCAAAAATTGGATCGTCGCTTTCTTTTCGTCAGCGGTTTGCGCGTAGAGCGGAGTGCTGAAGAGACACGCGATGAAAAGACAACGAATCATGGGAATTACCCTACACTTCCAAGAAAAAGAAGTTGGCCGCCAGTGCTGTGCCGCTTGTCGTGAAGTTTTCGTTAGGCGTATCTCTCGGCTATTTCTTTCTTCGCGCGTGCAGGCTCATGAACGGCGTCCACTTGCCATCCTCGCCGAGAATGGTCGAGGTCATCACCTTGTGATCTTTATCTTTCAGCTCGTTGGAATCGCGCATCTTCACGATCTTTCCGGTCAACGGATTCGGGCCTTCGGTTTCCAAGGTGAGCACTTTGCCCTCTACTGTCCCCTCGTACTTAAACATCAGATCGCACATCGAGCAAACCCAAGTACCGACGTATTTTTTCTTCTGGGGATCGTAGCCAATCGTCATCACACCGGTCATGGTAACGCCCACCATCTCGTTCTTCATCTCGCCAACCATCCAGAACCCGCCGAGGGAGCGAACGGTCTCCGTGCCCTTACATTTCACTGGAGGCTTGCCCGGCTCTAAAATCGCCTCCGCGTCGGTTTCCCAAACTCCTTCGAGTTGTCTGAGCCATTCATGTTCCTTCAGCGGCGTAGGTGCCTTTAAGGCTACTTCCGCAGGAGTTCGATTGACGAGCAAAATCGTCATCGCCGCCACAACGAGTATTCGCATCACTTACCCCCTTTACCAGATAAGCCAGGTGCCGTCTCGGCAACGACACACCGCGATAATTACGAATCCCCACCCATAGCGGCGAGATGCAGTTTCGAGCAATCCGTTCGTGCTGTTTCAAGAGTCTTTTTCTTTTTCTGGAACTGGGCACGCTGCCAAGACTATAATCTTCAGTGGAAGCTCACGGATCCGAACTGCCTGTAGTTACTCGATATGAACGATCTTTCCGCTCACCTTCAACGAACCAGCCGGACATTTGGCTTGGCAATACCCCTGCTTCCCGAACCTTTGCGAACCCAGGTCACGGTTGCATACTTGTTATTCCGAACCGCCGACACGCTTGAGGACGGCATCCTGTGGCCACGCGAAGTCAGGCGACAAGCTTTGGCGGACTTTGCTCAGGTTCTGTCCGATCAGTCCAAAGCTGCCGACTTGGCGAGTGCTTGGTCGTCCCAGCCGCCTGTCGAGCATGATGGATATGTCCGCTTGCTGGCTGCCCTGCCTCAACTGTGCGAACATTTCAACGAGTTGCAGGCCGACGTGCGTGAACTCGTTCGAGAACACTGCCTAACAACAGTGAACGGCATGGCGGAATTTGTCGGCCGCAAGCAAGTCGGCGAGTGGTTGCGTCTCGTCGATCTCGATGACCTGCGGCACTACTGCTACATCGTGGCCGGCCTGGTCGGAGAAATGCTCACGGAACTGTTTGTTCGGGCGTGTTCGAACTTGGAGCCCGTTGCAGAGGAATTGCGAAGACGAGCAGGGCCGTTTGGCGAATCGCTTCAATTGGTAAACATTCTAAAGGACGCCGATAGCGATGCACGCGAGCGACGGCAGTTTCTTCCGTCGGGCGTGAGCCGGGACGAGATCATCCGCCAGACCCAAGTCGATCTGTGTCAGGCGGAGGAGTACCTCGAAATTCTCCGCTCGGCCGATGCGGATGCTGGGGTGATCCACTTCTGCTCGCTGCCGATTCTGTTGGCACGTGCCACCTTGACGGCGATTGAGCAGCGGGGCCAAGGTGCCAAGGTGAGCCGTTCCGAGGTTGCCACTCTCGTGCAGAGCCTACGATCCTCTTCGAATGCCGATGTGCTGTCGATCCTTCCGGAATTCAGCGGAAGCACGCCATGATGCCGCGAGTGGCGATCATCGGTGCCGGGCCTGGCGGCCTCGGTGCGGCCATGCTGCTGAGCCGGGCAGGGGTCCCCGTCACGCTCTTCGATCAGCATCGGGAAGTGGGCGGTCGAACTCGAACGATCGAGGCTGGCAACTATCGCTTCGACCTGGGACCGACGTTTTTTCTCTATCCACGAATCCTGGAGGAGATCTTTGCTGCCTGCGATCGAAACTTGCATTCGGAAGTTGAACTCGTGCGACTCGATCCGATGTACCGCCTTCTCTACGGCGACGGCAGCGAGTTGGAAGTGACTTCGGATCCTCAGCGAATGGCGGCGTCGATCGAGCAACTCTCCCCGGAGGATGGACCAAATTATTCTCGCTACATGGAGGACACGCGGCGAAAATTCGAGCGATTCCGACCATGCTTGCAAAGACCGTTTCTCAGTTGGCGAGACACGCTTTCACCCTCCGTCTTGCGACTTCTGCCGTGGCTTCGACCTTGGCAGTCCGTTGAAGGCGAATTGCGTCGATATTTTCGCGACTCACGCGTGCGCCTGGCATTCACGTTTCAGTCCAAGTATCTCGGCATGTCCCCCTTCAAGTGCCCGAGTCTGTTTTCAATTTTGCCGTATTTGGAGCACGATTTTGGTGTCTACCACCCCATCGGCGGCTGTGGGGAAGTATCGAAGGCCATGGGTCGCGTGGCCGAAGACCTTGGCGTGGAGTTGCGTCTCGGTGAACCAGTCCGTGAGATTCTGTTCGAAGGCAAAAGGGCGGTCGGGCTTCGGACAGACGCGGGCGAATTCCAAGCCGACGCGTTAATCGTCAATGCCGACTTCGCCCGAGCTATGAAGAAACTGGTGCCGAACCACCTGCGCCGCCGATGGAGAGACTCTCGGATCGCCAAGAAAAAATTCTCTTGTTCAACTTTCATGATGTACCTGGGCATCGAGGCCCCGTGCGACCAGTTGGCCCATCACTCGATTTATTTGCCGAGCGATTATTCGGGCATCTTGGACGATATCGAAACGCATCACCGCCTGTCCGACGATCCGGCACTCTACATCCAGAATGCTGGCGTTACCGACACGACACTCGCACCACGGGGCCACTCCACTCTCTATGTGCTTGCCCCGGTGACTCATCAACATGCCAATGTCGATTGGTCCGTCGAGAAAGCCCGCTTTCGCAATCTCGTGATGAAACGCTTGTCGAAACTCGTGCCCGATCTCGAAGGCCGCATTCGTGTGGAACGCATCGTTACACCGGCTCAGTGGGATCTCGATGAGGGCATTCATCTTGGTGCGACCTTTAATCTTGCTCACAACCTTGGGCAAATGTTGCACCGGCGGCCTCGGAATCGTTTCGAGGACGTGGATGGCGTGTATCTCACGGGTGGAGGCACTCACCCGGGCAGCGGTTTGCCCGTGATCTACGAGTCGGCACGCATTACCGCTCGCCTTCTTCTTGCAGACTGGAATCAACCAACCGCCTGGCTCGATCCACCTGACTGTCCTTCGGCTCTCGTGTCAGTGGAGGACGAGCGATGAGCGGCCGTATCGGCGTGATTGGAGGAGGGCTAGGCGGACTGGCGGCAGCCTGCACCTTGGCGGCACGAGGCCGTGAGGTTGTGCTGTTCGAGCGAAATAACTGGCTCGGCGGAAAGGCTGCGGTACACCATGAAGCCGGCTATCGCTTCGACATGGGGCCGACCATCCTGACGATGCCGTCGATCCTGAATCGCTTGTTTGCTGAAGCCGGTTGCGATCTGGCTCAACGCCTGGATCTTGTTCGCCTCGATCCGCAATGGCGATGTTTTTTCACTGGGAAGAATCCGTTCGACCTCATCGAGGATGTTCAGGAGATGGCTGATCGTTGCGAGGCATTTGCCCCAGGCACCGGTCGCGGTTATCGCGAGTTCATGAACCTGTCGCGGCGGTTGAACGGGGTAGCAGAGCGCAATTTCTTTGATCGGCCGATTGGGTCACTCTCGGATTTATTGCTCCAACGCAGCGCAAGTGCCCCGACATTATTGGCGGACTTGATTCGAATGCGTCCTGGCCGAAGCGTCGCGGCGACCGTTCGTCGGCATATTTCAGATCCACAACTCGCTCAGCTTCTCGACCACTTCACGCAATACATCGGTTCATCGCCGGAGGCATCGCCCGCAATCTTATGCGGCATTGCACATATGCAAACGGCCGAAGGTGTGTGGTACCCACGCGGTGGAATTGGAACGATTCCGGCCGCCCTCGAACAACTGGCACGCGAGCTCGGCGTCCAAATTCGCTTGGGCGAACAAGTCGAGCGAATTCGCCTGAACGCTCAAGGGCAAGCGATCGGAATCTCACTCGCGAATGGAGGAGATGAATTTTTCGCTTCAGTCGTTTCAAATATGGACGTAGTCCGGACTCACCGAGAATTACTCGGCGGAAAGCCGATGCGACGCTTCGACAGACGACGGAGGTACGAGCCGGCTTGCTCGGGAGTTGTTCTGTATCTGGGCTTGGATCGGCGTTACGAACAGTTGTCGCATCACAATTTTGTTTTTTCCGACGACGCCCACAAGGAGTTTTCGTCGATCTATGAACGAGGCGAACCGGCCGCGGATCCAACTTGCTATGTCTGTGCCCCGGCCCGGACCGACTCAACCGTCGCCCCGATAGATGGCGAGGCCTTATACATCCTGGTCCACACGCCTTACCTTCGGCCTGGCGACGACTGGGAAAAGCGATTGGCCGGCTATCGACGCGTTATTCTGGATAAGCTCGAGCGCACTGCCGGCCTGGAGGGCTTGTCGCGGCACATCCGGGTCGAACGCCGGCTTACTCCCATTGATATTCGCGACCGGTATCAAACCTGGAAGGGTGCGATTTATGGATTAGCAAGTCATGGTCGGTTCACTGGAGCGTTCAAGCCATCGAATCGAAGCCCGGATGTGCCAGGGCTTTATTTGGCGGGCGGTTCGGCCCATCCGGGTCCAGGAATGCCGATGGCTCTCATGTCGGGCTGGATCGCAGCGGACGCTCTCCACCGCGACCTCCAAGCTAACGGTACTGTTCATCGCGAGGTCGTTGCCAACCACGCGTGAAATGTATGGAAATCGATTCGACCTTACCCTACCGGTCACGTTGGCTGTTCCGCTGGTTTAGCTGGTACGCCTGGCGATATGTGCGACGACATTTCCATGCCGTTCGCATTTGCCGAGACGGTTCGCCACCTGTGATTCCGGACGGCCCGCTCCTCATCGTTGTCAACCATCCCTCTTGGTGGGATCCGCTAATTGTTTTGATGATGGTGCAGCGGATTACAGCGCGTGCCCTTTTCGCTCCAATGGATGCCGACGCCTTGATGCGTTACCGCCTGTTTGCTCGCCTCGGCATGTTCAGTATTCAGCGAGGAACCTTGGCTGGAACACGACAGTTTCTTCGGTGTGGCAAGGCGGCTCTTGAATCGCCCCAATCCGCGTTAATTGTAAGTGCACAGGGCCATTTCATCGATCCTAGAGTTCGGCCCACTCGGCTGATGCCCGGTGTCGGCCATCTGGCGGCTCGAATCGGTCGTGGAACAATCCTCCCCCTCGCCATCGAGTATCCGTTCTGGTCCGAGCGATTCCCCGAAGCCCTGGGTCATTTCGGTTCCCCGATCAATTTGTCGCCGGGCGTGCGCGCAGACGAATGGACGACCCGAATCGAAAAGGCCCTGACGCTTGCCCAAGATCAACTCGCGGCCCATGCCAAAGATCGAAATACCAGTGCCTTTGAAATGATTATTGCTGGGAGTGCCGGGGTAGGCGGTATCTACGATCGCTGGCGGCGAATTCGGTCGGCAATGACCAACCGAAAATTTCGTTACGAACACGGGGACGAATCGTGAACGCCCTAACTGTTCTGGCGGCCATTTCGGCGAGCTTAGCCGCCCTGCCGGCATGGATGATCCTCAACAATCTTCGACACTTCAAGCGTCCGCGTCCTAGCCCGATCCAATCGCGTGAGCCGATTAGTGTGATCATTCCTGCCCGCAATGAAGCTCGCAACATTCGTCAAGTCATTAAGTCGGTTCAGGCTAACAGGGAAGCAACCTGGGAGATCGTCGTCGTGAACGATCAATCCGAAGATGAGACTGCACAAATCGTTCTCCACCTGGCAACACGTGACGAACGGATCCGGCTCGAATCGGCCCCACCTCTGCCCGAGGGATGGTGCGGCAAGCAACACGCCTGCCAGGTCGGTGCGGATTATGCCCGCTTCAATCTACTGGCATTTCTGGACGCCGACGTACGCCTACAACCCGATGGTCTCGTCGCCCTTTCCGATCATTTGGCAGAGTCAGATCTTGGCCTGGCCAGTGGGTTCCCTCGGCAAATCACGGTCACCTGGCTGGAGAAAATGCTCATCCCCTCGATTCACTTCATCTTGCTGGGGTTTTTGCCGATGGGCTGGATGCGGCGGACAACCCATCCCGCATTCGCGGCCGGTTGCGGACAGTTCTTTCTTGTACGACGGGACGCCTACCGAGCCTCGGGCGGTCACGCGGCGATCCGAGCATCGCTCATGGACGGGATCATGCTGCCTCGCGTTTTTCGGCTTGCCGGATTCAAGACCAGCGTCGTCGATGCCACGCACCTTGCAAGTTGCCGCATGTACCACGGAGCGGCTGAGGTATGGCGAGGTTTTGCCAAGAATGCCACGGAAGGCATGGCGGCACCCGCTCGGATCGGGCCGTTTACCCTCATGCTTCTTGGAGGGCAAGTTCTACCCTTTCTGCTACTTCTCTGCTGGCCGTGGCTATCGCAAGCGGCTATTGCCTTTGCATTGCTCGGCGTGACAATGACCTGTTTTGCTCGAATGGTTTGTACAATTCGATTCGGTCACTCGATTGCAGGTGCATTCATGCACCCGCTTGGCATTGCCATGTTGTTGGCGATCCAGTGGCTAGCGTTCTTCCGCAAATTGCTCGGCCGCTCATCGAAATGGCGTGGCCGTTCATACGGCTAATCCACTCATCCATCCGGGTCGTCGAGCAATTGCTGCAAACGCTCGCCAAGTGGCGGCGGAAAACGAGCGGGCCAGGTCGCGTCGATGAGGCCGACGCCGATCAGGTCGCGTATGTGAGTTCGGTCCTTGTCGCGCCAGGCAATCAACTTCATTCGTACGATGGCGGCGAGTGAAACGACCTGGAATTCAATCGCTCTTTCCGATTCATCAACCGCGGGCAAGGAGTACTCATCCTCGGGCTTGACCTTCTCGTTAGCAAAGAGCAAATGGATGCCGCCGCTAGGGCGACCCTGAGGGCCGTCGATAAATACTTCAATGTCAAGCAAATGATGATGCA
>Ga0105046_10015751_pt1 | contig 11620 bp, 10 predicted proteins | sample MAT03_FD_78385 | JGI IMG/M metagenome (GOLD analysis project Ga0105046, IMG submission 78385) | Freshwater microbial communities from Lake Fryxell liftoff mats and glacier meltwater in Antarctica - MAT-03 (megahit assembly) | ecosystem: Environmental > Aquatic > Freshwater > Ice > Liftoff...
GATGTGGATGCGTTGGCGGTCAACTGCCGCTTCCGCGATTGCCGCCACGGCAACGAACCCGGTTGCGCGGTGCAGGCAGCGCTGACGACCGGCGTGTTGCCGATGCAGCGTTACGAGAGTTATCTCAAGCTCCGCCGCGAACTGGCGTTCCTCGCTCGCCAGCAGGATCAACGCGCGCAGCTACAGGAAAAGTCTCGCGGAAAAAAAGTGAATCGCGATTTCCGGCAACGCCTGCGAGCCAAAAGCCAGGAGTAACCACCCATCCGCATAGTAGGCGCGCTTCTGTGAAGCGCGCGCCGAAGAACAAGGCGCTTCACAGAAGCGCCCCTACAATTATTTCCCGGTAGAAACACTGCCCGTGGGCTGACCAAGTGGGAGTGTCGATGATCTTCAACCGGTTGACCGCTTCCGGTTCACCTGATCCTGTTGGTGGATTGATCCACGGGCTGGAGTCCAGCGGCACCCTACTGCGGGGCGACCAAATCTTGAAGGGCTAACAAATCATTTGGGCGTTGAAGAAACTCCAAGGCCTGTTTCAGGTTTTGCTTTGCAGCCTCTGAACTCGCCTTGGCGGCGTCCTGTAGCAGACCCTTTGCCTCCTCAATTCGTTCCGTCCGTTGCACCAACATCCACGTCAATATTCTCAGCCGTTTGGGTGTCTTGGACGATTTGATTGCCTCAACGACTTTTACCGTATCAATCCGCATACGAACCAGAGCCCCGGCGGCCGGGTAAAAGAAATCCCCACCCACTGTAATCCCCTCGGGTAACGTTTTCCGATCCAACTCGTAATCCACAACGGAAAGCAAAGAATTCTCTGCTTCAAAAACCCGCCATGCATCCGCAGCCAAGATCGTAGAGTGAAGAGGCGAGGCATAACGCCGATCTCCTTGATGATCGTCAACCGATTGGCCTAAAGCTGCTTGGATTGCGAACCGTGTCCGAACATACTGCCCCCCAAGCCGGCCAGCTACCTCATCTCGCACCTTCACATCTCCGGAGAGCAGCAGCCTAACATCTCCCTCAGATGAGCCTTCAACAGGAACGTTTTGCTGCGCACCTAATGCTGTGGCGGCACTGGCAATTATGATCACACACCAAAATACAGAAAACCTTCTAAAAACGGGTAGCATTATTGTTCTCCAAGTTTAATCGTTCCACTTGTTGACTGTTTGATGGTTTTTGCCCGGATTTCCCCAATCGTGCCGGGCATAATCGTGTTCGGCCATAGCGTCATCAGCGGCTTTAACTGCCTCGCCTTCGAGGGGTTAACCAAAGAGTTGGGCTTGAACCGTTTTTGTACACTTTTTGGTGGTGCTAGTCATGGGTTTTATCTGCGACCGATAAGACCGATGCGCCTGCCGGGGGGCACGCTGATGATAGACAACCCCGGCCTGTGCGAACTGCACCTGTGGAACGGTGAGGCCGGCCTCGAAGTGGCTTGAGAATATTGTAGGTGAAGCGCGCGCGGGAGAACAAGGCGCTTCACAGAAGCGCCCCTACAAAGAATATGTTCCGGCAGACTGCGCTGTGCGATTTGGTTACGGGGATGGGGTGGGGTGATTATGCTTAGGCGTGTGAGCGCTTCCCGGCCATGTCTCCAAATGCGCGGTATCCGCAAGAGTTTCGGAGCCACCGTCGCGTTGGCCGGTGTGCATTTGGCGGTGGAGCCGGGGGAGGTGTTGGCGTTGGTCGGCGAGAATGGGGCCGGCAAGAGCACGTTGATGAAGGTGTTGTCGGGGGCGCACGCGCCTGACGCCGGCGCGATGGAACTGGATGGTCAGCCGTGCCGGCCCTGCAATCCGTAGGAAGGTCGGCGAGCCGGTGTGGCGATGATTTATCAGTTGATTGATGAGATGGCGGGGCGAGGCAAGGCGGTGTTGTTGGTGAGCAGTTATTTGCCGGAGTTGTTGGGGGTGTGCGACCGGATCGCCGTGATGTGCCGAGGCCGGTTGGGCGTGGCGCGACGGTGGCGGCGCAAGATGAACGCATTCAACCACCGGTGGGCCGAGCGTCCCCGCGAGGCCGGGGCTGGTTCTCCGCTCGCGGGGACGCTCGTGCCACCAGTCGGAAGGAGTTGAAAGGAAACCATCCACACTGCTCCACCGCCTAGGCCCGCTCTTGGGTCTCTTTTTCGTCTTGGTGCTCTTCAGCATCCTGCGGCCGCAGAAATTTCCGACGGCGGCCGGGGCGGAGTTGGATGTGATCGCGGCGGTGATCATCGGTGGGGCGAGTCTGGCCGGCGGGGAAGGGACGGTGTGGGGGAGTTTGGTGGGGGCGTTGATCATGACGGTGGTGAGCAATGGTTGTACGAAGTTGGATTTGCCGAACTGGGTGCAGGAAATCGTGACCGGCGGGATTATTATTGTGGCGGTGACGCTTGATCGGCTGCGGCAGCGGCACGCCGTGGATGGGCGTTGACAGGGTAGAGCGGTTTGTTATGCTTCGCCGCGAAGTTTCCCCCGTCGTGTGAGGTTAGTTCCTGCCTGATACCAGGCATACAAATTCAGGATTCTCAAAATACCATGGCTAAGAAATCTGTGAAGACGGTCAAACCGTCGAAAAAGACGGCGAAGTACGTTTATGCGTTCGGTGGCAGCAAGGTGGACGGCAACGGGCAAATGAAACCGTTGCTCGGTGGCAAAGGCGCGAATCTCGCGGAGATGTCGCGGATCGGACTGCCCGTCCCGCCGGGGTTCACGATCACGACGGAAGTGTGCACGTACTACTATCAGAACAAGCGAACCTACCCCGCCGTGCTCGCCGCGCAGGTGAAGACCGGGATGACCGGGATCGAGAAAATCATGGGGACGAAATTCGGCGACAAGAACGCGTTGCCGTTGTTGGTCTCCGTCCGCTCAGGCGCGCGCGATTCAATGCCGGGTATGATGGATACGATTCTGAATCTCGGTTTGAATGACCAGACCGTGCTGGCGCTCGTCGCGGCGACGAAGAACGAACGCTTCGCGTGGGATTGTTATCGCCGATTCATCCAGATGTACGGCGACGTGGTCATGGGTGTGCAGAAGAGCAGGGACGAGGATCACGAGCCGTTTGAAGTCGTCATTCACAAACTCAAACACGACCGGCATCACCAAGATGTGGAAGACACGACGTTGTCGGTGGACGATCTCAAAGAACTCGTGAACCGGTTCAAAGCGCTCATCAAAGAGCGGACCGGCAAAGAATTCCCGCAAGACCCGTGGAAACAACTCTGGGGCGCGACCGGCGCGGTGTTTGGTTCGTGGATGAATGACCGCGCGATTGTTTATCGCCGCAAATACGGCATCCCCTCGGAATGGGGCACCGCCGTCAATGTGCAGGCGATGGTGTACGGCAATACCGGCACGACCTCGGGTTCGGGCGTGGCGTTCACGCGCAACCCGGCCAATGGCGTGAAAGAGTTCTACGGCGAATTTCTCATCAACGCGCAAGGCGAAGATGTCGTCGCCGGCGTGCGGACACCGGAGCCGGTGGCGCAGTTGGCCAACGCGATGCCGGCGGCGTACAAGGAACTCGACAAGATTCGCGCGACGTTGGAGAAGCATTTCAAGGACGTGCAGGATTTCGAGTTCACGATCCAAGAGGGCAAGGTGTTCATGCTCCAGACGCGCAACGGCAAGCGCACCGCGTTTGCGGCGTTGAAGTTCTCGATGGACATGGTCAAGGAAGGTCTCATTGACTGGCAGACCGCGATCAAGCGCAACCCGGCCGATCAGCTCGATCAGTTGCTCGCCCCGATCTTCGACGCGAAAGCGGAGAAAGCGGCGCGCGTCATTGCGAAGGGCTTGCCGGCTGGTCCCGGTGCGGCTTCCGGCAAGATGTACCTCAACGCCGATCGCGCGGATGCGGCGGCGGCTCGCGGCGAGAAAGTGTTGCTCGTCCGCAACGAAACCACGCCCGAAGATTTGCGCGGCATGATCGCCTCCGAAGGCATCCTGACGGCGAAAGGCGGCGTCAGTTCTCACGCGGCGCTCGTCGCCCGGCAAATGGGCAAAGTCTGCGTCTGCGGCGCCGGGGCGTTGCAGATTGATTACGGCACGAAGACGCTCACCGTGGACGGCCAGACGTTCAAGGAAGGCGACTTCCTCTCCATCAACGGCACGCTCGGCAATGTGTACGCCGGTCAGCTTCCGACCGCCGCGTCGGAAATTGTGCAGGTGCTCGTCGAGAAATCGCTCGATCCGAAGCAGAGCGACACGTACCAGAAATTCCAGAAGCTCATGGATTGGTGCAGCAAAGTCACCAAACTCCAGGTGCGGACGAACGCCGACACACCGGAGCAGACCGAGAACGCCCTCGCATTCGGCGCGACCGGCATCGGTCTCACCCGGACCGAACACATGTTCTTCGAGGGGAATCGCATTGATGCGATGCGCGAGATGATCCTCGCCGATAACCTCGCGGACCGGAAAGTCGCACTCGCGAAGTTGCTGCCGTATCAGAAGTCCGACTTCGTCGGCATCTTTAAGGCGTTGAAGGGCTACCCGGCCACGATCCGCTTCCTTGATCCGCCGCTCCACGAATTCCTGCCGCACGAAGAGAAGGCGCAACAGGATCTCGCCGGGAAGCTGGGCGTGCCGGTGGAGAAGATCAAGCAACGCGTCAAAGAGTTGCACGAATTCAATCCGATGCTCGGCTTCCGTGGTTGCCGGCTGGGCATCGTGTACTCCGAAATCTCCGAGATGCAGGCGCGCGCGGTGTTCGAAGCCGCCGCCGAAGTGCAGCAGGCCGGCATCAAGGTCAAACCGGAAGTCATGATCCCGCTCGTCGGGTTCAAGAAGGAACTCGATCTCCAAGTCGAAGTCGTCCATCGCGTCGCCAAGGAAGTCATGGCCGAGAAGAAGGTGAAGTTGAACTACCTCGTCGGCACGATGATCGAAGTGCCGCGCGGCGCATTGACCGCGAACGAGATCGCCGAATCGGCTGAGTTCTTCAGCTTCGGCACGAACGACCTCACGCAGACCTGCCTCGGCATGAGCCGTGACGACTCCGGCAGCTTCCTCCCGCCCTATGCGGAATTGGAAATCTGCAAGACCAACCCGTTTGCCTCGATTGACCAAACGGGTGTCGGCGAACTCATGAAGATCGCCGTCGCCAAAGGCAACGCCACCCGACCCGGCATCAAGCTCGGCATCTGCGGCGAACACGGCGGCGACCCGAACTCCGTGAAGTTCTGCCATCGCATCGGCTTGACGTATGTGAGCTGCAGCCCGTTCCGCGTCCCCGTGGCGCGGTTGGCGGCAGCGCAAGCGGCGCTCGAAAAGTAATTCGCACCCGGTAGTCTTGCAGGGGCGGACTGGCAACAGTCCGCCCCTTTTCGTTTACCCAGCCGGCTGGGCGAACGGAGTTGATGGCCATCACACTTCACACAATCAGCGCGCCGGCGCACGCGCTCCCGCTGTTGATCATCAAGTACGCGGATATCCTTTGTTCCTGTGGCACAAGCGTCCCTGCTTGTGTCCCAATTCCGGATTGAAACTCGACACCCTTTCGATCACACCGGCTGGCGTGAGCGCGAGCATTGCGGACCATGACGGAAACGTCACGAGCACGACGGTGGTCGCTGCGACGTGATCGTGTTGGACGACATCGGTTATGTGCAACAGAGCCGCGAGGAAATGGAAGTGCTGTTCACGTTCCTGGCCGAACGTTACGAGCGGCGCAGTCTGCTGATCACCAGCAATCTGGTGTTCAGCGAGTGGGACAAGATCTTCAAAGACCCGCTGACCACCGCTGCCGCCATTGATCGGCTCGTGCATCACGCGATCATTCTGGAACTCAGTGGCGAAAGCTACCGTGCCAAACACGCCCGTGAACAAAAGGAGTCGCCCAAAGAAAAGTCCTGACCGCCCAACCGAAATATTTTCCTCCCCTCGGAGAGGAGGTGGAGCGGATTGACTCCTCCACAGAGCACACGTAACGAGGAATGAATAACTGAAACCAAGAGTGGGGAATTCTAATTGTCGTCATGGGGAGGAATAATTGTCGTTGACCATTGCAGTAGGTAACAGGGACTCCAGCCGGCGGCTTTCTGTTTGGCGCGCCCGCCGACTTTGTGGCTTCGGTCGCTGTGGCGAGATGCGCCCCATCAAATCTATCCACCGACTTCGCGATCGCTTTACAGCGTAACCACACACCTTTACCCAGCCGGCTGCGCGAGCGGAGTGGGTATGCCGCTCAGGGATTGGGCGCAAGGCCAACGCGGTAGAAGAATTGCGCGTTTGCGCCACCGGCTGGATCCGTCACGCTGGTGAGTGTGCTCGTGGCGCCGGTGATTTGGTCGTTCAGGTTGGGCCGGTCATAGAGTGTGATGCGGTCAATCAGGTAGGGGGCATCCCACGTCAGGTCGAGCCATGCCCCGGCGCCTTCGCCGTTGGTGGCCCATTCTTTGGTGAAATCGCCGGGGTAGCCGTCCACGACGCCATCCACCGCGCGATTCGCTAATTGGTCGTCAGCGGCATTTTCGGAAGACGCGGCGACGGTTGCGAGCGGGGCGATGTTGTTGGTGGCGAGGATGGGGAGGAACCGGATGTGGACGAGATCGGGTGCGCTCGAAAATTGGCCGTCGTTGACAATGAGTTGAAAGGCGCAGACCACTTGCTCTGTCAGACCGGCGGGGGCGGGGAAGGAGGGAGTGGCGGTGTCGGCTCCTGTGAGTGTGACAGCGGGGCCTTCCAGTTGCGTCCACGTGAAGGTGAGCGGATCGTCTTCTGGGTCGGCGCTGCCGGTGCCGTCGAGTTGGATGATGGCGGAGGTGAGAACCGTTTGATCAAAGCCGGCGGGGGCGCGCGGCGGCTGGTTGGCGCCGAGTTGGTTTTCCGACCAGAAAACCTCGTCCTTGTGGACGAAGCGCAGCAGGATGTCAAACGCGTGACCTTGGCTGATGTGTGATTCCAGAGCGCGTTGCTTGAGGTTGGCGGTCAAATCGCTGTCCTGCATGGCGAGTGGAACATCCAGACTTTCACGCTCTGACCAGTTCAGCGGCGAGAAATCGGCGAGGTTGCCAGGCGCCTCGTGATAGGTCTGGGGATCGCCGGGTGTGGGCCAAGCCACCTCAAAGTTACCGGCCCACACAAAGGTTTTGTGCACCACCGGGACAAAGGTCGCATCGGCCGCATGCACGGCGGCAATGGCTTCGGTCAGCAACCGGTAACTGGTGGAGTGGTCGGTATGCGAATCAAATTCGCTGAGCGTATAGATGTGGTCAGGGCGGTACGTGGTCAGAATATCCACGAGATCCGCGATGATGTTGGGGCGGTGTAGTGGTGAAAAATGTTCGACAACCCAGCATCGGGGTAACCGAGAAACAGGAGGTCGCTTTCCGCCAGTCCCAGAAAATTCGTGGCGGCCACGACCGCTTCCTCTTGGCGTTGCAACCCGTTGGCCGCCGAAGCTTCCGGTGAAAGATCGCCATTGGTGACATAGACGATCTTGACGCTCACGCCTTGCCGTGTGGCATTTCGAATGACGCCGGCCGCTGTTAAGACATCATCATCGGGGTGGGGGAAAAAGGACGAGAATTCCTGCCCCCGAAGTCAAAGTGGCTCCCGCAACCCAGCCCAGCAACATAACGACACATAACCCGCGCCGTCCAAAAATCATCATAACCAAGTCCCTAATTCCCTCACAACAGTTCCAATTACCGCACCCCGAAGGCGAAATGAATATCTCAACTCGACTAAAATTGTAAGTGCCAGCAGTCCGCGCTTGTCGGTGCGAGCCGGCTCGCGGCTTCCATTTGACCACGGGCGGTCGGCTATTTGAGGTTGGCGACCCGGTCGAGTGCGACTTCGTCGCCAGAAATCAGGATTGAATCCGACACTTTCAGCACCATGGCCGGGTCAGTGGCGGGGACTAGTTCGTCGCGCAGAGTATCGCGGATGGCGACGACGGAGATATTGTATTGGGCGCGGAGGTTGAGTTGGTTGAGGGATTTACCTTCCCAAGCCGCGGGCACGGCCATTTCTTGAATCCCAAAATGTTTGCCGAGGCTGAAGTATTGCAACAACGAACGCTGATGGGTGACGAGGTTGGCCAGGTTACGGGCGGAGTCATGCTCCGGGAATACGACCTCCGTCACGCCCAGTTTACGCATCGCCCGGGCATGGTTTTGCGAGACCACTTTGACGTAGATGTCAGCGACTTTGAGATCGTGCAACGCCATCACCGCCAGCACGCTGGCGCTGATGTCGTCCCCTGTGTTGACGATCGCCACGTCGGCACCCTGCGCCCCGAGTCGTTCCAGCGCGGCCGGGTCGCGGGCATCGCCCACAGCGGCCCGGGTGATTTTCGTGCCGATACGATCCACGGCGTCGGGGTCGTTATCAATCGCGATGACCTCGTAACCTTCCGCCCCCAAGGTCTCGGCGACCGTGGTGCCGAACATTCCCAATCCAATAATAACAAATCGTTTCATGATCCTTGTTGTCTCCGCAGGGGTTAACCGATGGCTACATTCTCGTGGGCATAGCGAAATTGGCGGGCTGCGAACTGGCGTCGCGCGGCCAACGCCGCGCAAAACGTCAACGGGCCGACGCGTCCCAGAAACATCAACAGCGTCGTCAGCACCTTTCCAAAGCCGGTCAAGTCATGCGTCGTGCCCATGGAGAGACCGACCGTGTTGAACGCGCTCGTAGCCTCAAACATCAACGGCAAAAAACCGCTCGGCCGGCTTAACTGGGAAACCCACGGCAATTCGCTGGTCGTAAAAAGAAAAATGGCGACCGTAAGCAGCCCGAAAACGATGACGAACAAACCCACGGCACGTTGCATCGTGGCCTCCGGCACCGTTCGACCGCCGATCGTGGTGAATTCCAGTCCACGCAGCCGGCACCATGCGAGCAATCCCAGCAGCGCAAACGTGGTGGTCTTCAGCCCACCGGCCATCGAACCAGGCGAGCCGCCAATGCTCATCAACAAGATCGTCAGAAAGTTCGCGCTGTCCGTCGCCGTGGCATAGTCAATCGTGTTGAAGCCGGCCGTCCGGGGCGTGATGCTCATGAACAACCCGTTCACCAGCCGGTGCCAGACCGGCATATCAGCCAGACTTGCCCGCCACTCAAACACCGTCAGTCCCAGCCAACCGCCCAAGGTCAACAAGCCGCTCGTCGTCAACACCAGCCGGGTATGGATCGAGAGCCGAAAAGACCGGCGTGCGCGCCGCGCTCGATGCCAGAGACCCAATTCCTCCAGCGTGAGAAAGCCGATGCCGCCCAGCACAATCAACGTCATGACCACCAACAAGACGTGCGGCGCACGGGCAAACCCCATCAACGAATCCGAGAACGTGGAAAACCCGGCATTGCAGAACGCGCTCACGGAATGAAACACCGCCGGCCAGATCGCCCCCCGCCAGCCAAAACGCGGCACCCAGCAGACATACAGCAACACCGCCCCGGCCAATTCCAACAAGAGGGTCAGACGGACCACGTTGCGAGTCAGGTGCCGGTAATCCACGCGCGGCGCCACCTCGGCGACGCTGCGCGTCAGCATTTCCTGATGCAGCGCCATCCGGCCGCCGATCATCATGATGATCAACGAAGCGAACGTCACCATCCCGATGCCCCCAATCTGAATGAGCAAAAGGACTACGGCTTGGCCGGCCGTCGTAAAGTAAGTGGCCGTATCCACCACGATGAGGCCGGTGACACAGACCGCGCTCGTGGCAGTGAAGAGCGCGTCGAGCCACGACAGCGGTTCACCCGTATACAATCCCGGCAGCGTGCGCAACGCCATCGTGCCCAACAGAATCACCAAACCAAATGACACCACGAAAAGTTGGGGCGGCGTCAACCGGCGCCACGACAACAATCGCGACGCACGACGCAACCAAGGAGGCGCGAACCCGGTCAGTGGTGAAAAATCCAGCATCTGTCATCCGCAACCATGCGGTGCCGCATTCTTGCTGGTTTCAAGAGGGAGTCAAGGCGCGACGCGCCGCCCTCGGGAGGCCGTTACTCGGTACCGTTCCACTGGGCTGAAAATTCTTGCGTTGATTTCCTCAAATGGTAGCCTCCGACCCAAGGAGCCAGTACACCGCAGCGCCACTCAGAACCAGCAGAACGCCATGGCGATGGATTACGACAGAGAGAGCGACAGCGGCATCAAGATCTACCTGCGGGAGATTGGTCAGGTGCCGTTGCTGACCCCCGCCGAGGAGATCAAACTGGCGGCGCGGATTAAACGCGGCGACAAAGAAGCCCGGCTCCACATGATCAAAGCCAACCTCCGGCTCGTCGTCAAAATCGCCCATGACTACGCCAACTTCGGGCTGCCGTTGCTCGACCTCATCAGCGAAGGTAACATCGGGTTGATGAAAGCTGTGGAACGTTTTGACCCGGAGAAAGGCGCGAAACTCTCCACCTACGCCGCGTGGTGGATCAAACAATCCATCAAACGCGCCCTTGCCAACCAATCCAAGACCATTCGCCTGCCGGTGCACTTGGTGGACAAGATCGGCCGGCTCCGGCGTACCGCCATGCGGCTCAGTGAAACGTACGGTCGCGAGCCTACCGATCAGGAACTCGCTGATACGCTGGGCATGCCCGTGGCCAAGGTGGCGCAGTTGCGGACGGTGGGGATTCGTCCAGCCAGCCTGGATGCGCCTCTTGGCGATGATGACGGCGGGGAGTTTGGTGACATCGTGCGCGATGAAAACGCGCTCACGCCGTTTGAGTTGTTGCGTGACCAAACCATGCGCGCAGAAGTGCGCGAGTTGATCAAGGAACTCGACGAGCGCGAAGCCGCCATTCTCACCGCCCGCTTCGGTCTCGACGGCAACAAAGAACGCACGCTCGAAGAAGTCGGCAAGAAATTCAAAGTCACGCGCGAACGAGTCCGCCAAGTGCAAAACATCGCGTTGCGCAAGCTGCGTCGCCTCATGGAAAAACGCGACCGCCCGTCCCCCGCCGCCTCCTGATCTTGCCGCGCCCAGAAGCGACGGCCGGATAGACTTGGCCGTACATCCGTCTTTTCTTTTGGTGATCTTTCCGCTACAAGCGCGGTCATGCATGAGTCGCTGAAAGCCGCCATTCGGGATGTCCCTGATTTTCCCATCAAAGGAATCGTCTTCAAAGACATTACCCCGGTCCTTCAAAACGGGCCGCTGTTCCGTCAGGCGGTGGATGCGATTGCCGACCGGCACGCAGGCAAGAAGGTGGATGCGGTGGTGGGGATTGATGCGCGCGGTTTCATCTTTGCCGGCGCGGTCGCCTACAAATTGGGTGTGGGCATGGTGCCGGTGCGCAAGAAGGGTAAATTGCCCTACAAGACGGTCGTCACCAGCTACACGCTCGAATACGGCAGCGAGACCAGCGAGATGCATACGGACGCGATCCGGCGCGGGGATAACGTCATCATTGTGGATGATTTGCTGGCTACCGGCGGCACCGCAATGGCGGCGGCCACGCTGGTGAAACAACTTGGCGGCAACATCACTGAGATAGATTTCCTCATTGAACTGACGTTCCTCAAAGGTCGTGACCGGCTCCACGAATATCCCCTGTTCTCCGCCATCCAGTACTGAACCGCTGCGATTGGCGGAGCCGGTCTGGCGGGCGCGTGAACAAGCGCATGGCGACCGGGTGCGGCCGTGGGTCCAGACTCACTTGGATCGGCA
>Ga0105046_10015752_pt1 | contig 11620 bp, 9 predicted proteins | sample MAT03_FD_78385 | JGI IMG/M metagenome (GOLD analysis project Ga0105046, IMG submission 78385) | Freshwater microbial communities from Lake Fryxell liftoff mats and glacier meltwater in Antarctica - MAT-03 (megahit assembly) | ecosystem: Environmental > Aquatic > Freshwater > Ice > Liftoff...
GCTGTACGGCAATTGCCCATTCGCACCCAAAGCAACTGGCCCTTGTCACTCAGACGATTGGCAAGGTCGAAGAAGTCTTCGTCCTTCGACACCACGATTCTCGCCTCGGTGATGCCGTGCGACCAAATCTCTGTATCCGACACAGCGCCCAGGCCAAGATCCAGTACATGCACGGCATCCGCACCCTGCTTCGCCAGCCAGCGGGCGAGCGCAGCTGGAAGTTGATTGTCCACAAGGAACCTCATGCGCTCGGCAGGACGACATGGTCGCTCTGCCGTGCCGCATAATGGAGCGCCGCCGGGATGTCTTCAGCCTCCAGAAACTCGTAGTCGCGAAGAATCTCCTCGTGCGTGGCTCCGGCGGCAAGTAGTTCCAGCAAATCCATCACCCGAAAGCGCGTACCCCGGATGCAGGGACGTCCGCCGCATTTGCCAGCTTCAACAGTGATTCGCTCAGCGAGATTCATGATGTTCGTAGTCTATGAGTTGTCGGGATCGTTCGCAAGAGGCCCGTCTGAACATTTGAACAACACATGTGATTCAATCTTAACCACGGATGCCTCGGATGACACGGATACAGCACTGCGATTCATTCGAGATATCCGTACTATTAACAGTTGACTTCTTGTTCTCCTGCGAAGATTTGCAGGCACCGGTTTGCAGCGGTTGTTCTCGTACATAAACTTCGTCCTCACGAGGGTTCGGCCTCTGTGACGGGCCAATCGCAAAGTAGCCGTCACGCTCCGCCGTGACAAGCCTTGAACAGGGCCACATAAATGGAGCCCCCGCGCTGATTGTCCCTCAGCCCCATGCGACGAGGCTGACCGTGGAGCCCTGTCTCGGTTGATGGATATCGACTGACAAATGCTCATCACGGCGGAGCGTGATGGCTACTTTGGATTGCGGTGCGTCACTTCTTCGTGGATCACCTCCTTGTCGAGGCTACTTTGCCGTGACCTTCTCCACCATTTGTCCGTCTGAGAATGCAGCTGCGTTGGCGGTCAGGATGTCTTCGGTCCCGTCCAGACCGGAGGTAATTTCAACGTCAGTCGCAGAACGAATACCAGTCTGTACGATTTTTCGCAGGATGATTCCATCGGACGTCACGGTCACGCAAAAGGATTGACCATCCTTCGTGACGATGGCCGTTTTCGGCACGGACAGCACGTCCACTCGTTCGGCTACGGTAAGTTCCACCTGAGCATACATGCCGGGGCGCAAGTGGCCGTCAGGATTTGGTACATCGATCTCACAACGCAGTGCGCGCGTTCCGGACTGTAACGCCCAACCAGTGCGTGCCACCGTGCCATCGAATGAAATGCTACTCTGAGCCGAAATGGCGATCTTTGCCGGACGGCCGTTTTCCACTAAGCCTGCATCTGCTTCCGGAACCTCCAGAAATATCCTCACTGTGTCTGCCTGCACCAACACAAACAGGGGAGTATCGGCCGCACTCCGAGACGGCTGTACGAGATGCCCCGGATCAATCCGCCGTTCGGTGATGATGCCATCAAACGGTGCGGTGATCTGCAGATAATCCCGCAATGCAGAGACGCGATCCCGATCCGCCTCGGCCACACGCAGGTGCGACTTCACAGCCTGAACGTCAGCTTGAGCTTTCTCGATCGAAACACTCGCCTCGTGCAGGGCTGCTTCGGCGGACTTGACTCGGGCATTCGTTTCACTGCGACTGGCATCGGCGCTCTTCAACTGAAATTCTGCCTCTTCCATAAGTTTCGGAGTGACTGTCTTTGCGTCAGACAATACCTTCATACGGTCGAATTCTGACTTCCAGCGTTCGTATTGAGCCGTTGCACGCTGCTGTCCGGCGACATACTCTTCGACGCCTGCTTTTGCCGAGACCAACATGGATTCCGCCACTTTCACGGCAGCCTCTGCCTGGAAGACTTCCGCAGTTACCTGTTCGACCATCGCCTGCTTTTGATTAAGTTCTTCTTCCACTTCCGGGGCTGTGAGGACTGCCAGAGTCTGACCGGGTTCCGTGATCCTGCCTTCCGCATCGCGCTTTGGTCCGGTGACTCGATCACCAATATCGACCTTCACCAGATCCACATAGCCACCGATCTTGGCATGAATCGGCGTCGTACTGAAGGCTTCGACTTTTCCCGGCTGGATAGTTTTTCGCGTAAGCGTCTTGCGGACTGGTTTCAACGTCGCAACTTTCGGCAATGCGGCCGTTGAGGATTCTTTCCCTGCACTGTCCTGCTGGATCCTGGCGTCGCATCCCGAGAAGAACAGACACATGACGATACAGGTCGCAACGACGCCGTGAGAATTCAAACGCATTACGCTTCTCCCTTTAACACATTCTCTGGATCCAATGGATGCAGAGAAAGCGAAGCAATCGAACGTCGCCCCTGAATCATCGCAAACACAGCCGGCAGAATGAACAGCGTCGCAAACGTTGCCGCCAGAAGGCTGCCCATGACGGCGCGGCCCAGAGGGGCAGTCTGTTGACCGGATTCGCCGAGTCCCAAAGCCAGCGGCAACATCCCGGCCAGCATCGCACAACTGGTCATTACAATCGGACGCAAGCGAGCGACAGCGGCGTTTTCCGCCGCCACCGCAGATGATTCTCCTTCGCGACGTCTCTGTTCGGCAAACGTGACCAACAGAATTGCATTGGCCATCGCCACGCCCAACCCCATAATGACGCCGATGAATGACTGGATGTTCAGTGTCGAATGACTCAGCCAGAGCAACAACCCGGCACCTGTCAGAACAGCGGGAGCCGCTGACACCGTCACCAGTGACAGACGGAACGACTGATAATTGGCAGTCAGCATCAGAAAAATTGCGAGCAATGCCAGCAGCAATCCCACACCGAGTCCGCTCAGCATCTGGCGCAGAGGAGGAATCTGGCCACGCAGTTCGTAAGTAATTCTGCCGGCCTTCGCTGGTGCTGGCTGACCGGGTGCCGCCTGGGCAGCTTTTCCAATCGCGGCTTTGTCGGACACGTCCTTGGCAGCATCATCTTCCTTTTTAACCTGTTCCACCGCCGCGATCACTTGTCCCGACACTCTCCCCAGATCCGCTCCCGTTATATTTGCGGTCAGCGATAATTCCCGCTTCATGTTGTAGCGATCAAACTGTCCTGGCATGGTTCCCTGCGTGATCTGAGCGACGTCACGCAGCAGCAACGGACTGCCGTTTTCTGTATGGAGCACCGGAACCGTTCCCAGATCGTCCAGCGACGACATGGCCGGTTGAGGAATCTCCACCTGAACCTGGTAGCCGATCCCGCTCTTCGGGTCCGGCCAGTAGTTCGGTACAAGAAAGCGACTGGAAGAAGTTGCTGCCAGCACCGAGCGACTCACCTGGTTCACTGTGGCACCGGACAGGCCAGCCTTCTCCCGATCGATTTTCACATCGATCGTCGGATAATCCAGAGCCTGTACGACCTGAATGTCACGCAGCGCTGAAATCGACGACATCGACTGTTGCACTTTCTTAAGGAAGTCGCGATTTTCTGCAATTGAACCACCCCGCACGGCAATCTCAATCGGCGTGGCAGAACCAAAGCTCATGACTTCGCTCACAATGTCCGCAGGCTCGAACGAAAAACGCACGCCTGGAAATTTTTCGGCGAGCGTCGAACGCAATTTTGCCTTCATGTGTTCCGTACTGATCCCGCTGCCCGGCTGCAGTGCGATTCGCAGGATCGCTTCTTCGGGACCTCGGGAAAACTGGTACACGGCATTGACCGGAAACGAGGCGGGGACAGTTCCCACATAGCCGAGCGTCAGACGTACATTTTGTTTGCCGACCACTTCGCCGATGGTGTCGAGCACCTTCTTTGCTATGGCCTCAGTGGAATCGATATGCGTCCCGTCGGCGGCGCGCATGCGGAGTCGGAATTCGCCCGCATCAATCGTCGGAAAGATCTCAACACCGATCAGTCGCGAACATTGCCACAACAGCAGGCCACAGAGTGCCAGGTAAACCGGCACTGTGATCCACCGCGTAGCAACGGTGACATGAACCAGCGATCGGTAGCTGCGGACAAAGGTGTTTTCGCGGGGTGACAGGGATTGTGTTCCATCGGTCTCCGACGCTGCTCCGGAACTATGCTTCCTGAGCAGCCACACGCACAGGATCGGGACAAAAGTGCTCGACAACAGGTACGAACTGATCATGGCAAAACCCACCGCCAGTGACAGCGGCGCGAACAGTTCGCGGGGAGCGCCTTCCATAAAGAATGTCGGCACGAACACCGCCAGAATGCAGAGCATTGCCAGCAGGCGCGGCATGGCCGTTTGCTGATTTCCGATGAGCACTGCATGTGCCACGGACCTGGAATGCGGAAGCTGCGTGTGAATGTTTTCGATTTCGACCGTGGCTTCATCAACCAGAATCCCCACAGCCAGCGCCAGTCCGCCAAGCGTCATCAGGTTAATGGTCTGTCCGGTCAGCCACAGTCCGACGATCGCTGACAGAATCGCCAGCGGAATATTCAGCACAACGACCAACGCACTGCGCCAGTCGCGGAGGAACAGCAATACCATCAGCCCTGTCAAAATGGCTCCCAGCACACCTTCGGTCACCAGGCTGCGAATCGCGCGTGTGACATACGGGGACTGGTCGAACTCGAATGCGACCTGAATGTCGTCGGGCAGTTCCTGTTGCATCTTCGGCAGCGCATTGCGGATTTCGCTGATGACATTCATCGTCGAGGCGTCGGCACGCTTGGTCGCGAGGATATAAACGGCACGGCGGCCGTTGACCAAAGCGTATCCGGTCGTCACGTCGGTTGCATCTTCGATCGTGCCGATGTCGCGCAGGTAAACGGTTTGAGCGCCTGTCTTCAGCGGAATCTGGCCGAGTTCACGAATATCGCGAACCATCCCGTTCGTCGGAACCGCCGGAAAGAATTCCCCGAGGTGAATATTGCCGGAAGGGGTGATCGTGTTTCCCGTCGTCAGCGCGCTGATCACTTCATCTGGCGAAATCCCGTAAGCCCGCAGACGATCCGGGTTGGCGCGAATCACGATACTGCGTGCCGATCCTCCAAACGGCGGCGGCGCGGAAACGCCAGGAAGCGATGAAAATATTGGACGCACTTTGAACAGTGCCTGGTCCTGAATTTCGGCAATCGTCTTCGTGCCGCTCGACAGCACAAGGTAGCCCACGGGCACGCTGCCCGTATCGAATCGCATGACGAACGGTGGTACCGTTCCAGGTGGCATCATGGCTCGGGACCGATTCACATAATTGATGGTCTCTGCCATCGCCTGAGCCATATTCGTGCCCGAATGGAACTGCAGCTTCATCAGTGCCGCCCCCTGCACGTTGCGACTTTCCACATGATGGATGCCGTTGATGTACAGAAAGTGATACTCGTAATAATTTGTCAGCAGTCCTTCCATCTGCGCCGGGTCCATACCACCGTAGGGCTGGCAGACATAAATCACGGGCAGGTTGAGGGCCGGAAAAATATCCACCGCCATGCGCTTCAGTGGGAGTTCCACACCCCGTTCACGCAGCCAGTTATCGACAGTCGGCGGCCTGATCACGCTGATGCCCGCCATGACAATCGCCAGCAGCAGAACCATGACGGTCTTCGGGCGACGGAGAGCAGAATTGATGGGATTCATGCCATGACTCAGCGGGGCAGGGTAGTAATACTCAATGAGTCCAGCGAGGCTTCGCGGCGTCCGACCGCAAAAGTTTACCAGATTTTGACCAAATCCGGAGTGAATGGAAATGGCGACGGGCCGAGTTCTTTAAGCTCGGTCCAAAAATGTGATTCATGTCGCCTGGACATCCACGTCCGGGATGTTGGCCAGGCACCGTCACATCAGGGAACGGCTGTCAGAGCACAATAACCTCCGCTTCGACCGTGTTTCATGGCCATGCGACGGACATGAATGTCCATCCTACTTACGATCGTCAGCCAGCGCGCCTAAAACCTGACTCATCTGCAACATGTTTTTAAAAGTGCGCGCAGCTGCGGCGTGCGGACGTCGATGCAAAAACTCGCCGAATGCAGCAGCACGGGAGCGGTCCTGGATTTCGGTGAGACGACACTCAAGCAGCACATTCTGCAACAGTACAATCGGCACAATCGGAACTTCCGTTACGGGTAGACAGCACACGACTCGCAATTGTTGAGACCAGCATAATCCGAGCATCCGGCATGCTGTGCAAAACCGATCAAACAGGACGCCGGAAGATAACAACTGGATTCAGGTCCGCGCGGTCGTAGCGAATGGATGCGCCATACAAACCGCCGATCCGGCACAGTTTACGCAATCAAAAAATAACAGCCGCAGTACGTTGAAGGTTTGCCTTCATTCGGGCTCCTAAAGGAATGGGAGTGTTTATGACCGGTTGCTCGTGGAAGAGTCTCATCTGTGGACTGCTGGCTGCAGCGATCGCCGCGCCGGCAGCAGCAGACGATCTGGCTGACCTGAAGGTCCGTCTGGAAGCGATCGAAGCGGAGAACGCAAAGCTGCGGGAAGACCTGGATGCAGTGAAATCGTCGGAAGACGTGCTCGTGGGCCAGATGTCCGAACTGTCGAATACTGTGGACAGAAAAGAGGATACCAAAGCTCCAAAACAAGAGGATCCACTGGCATTCAGCACCAAGTGGAACCACGGCTGGGAAGCGTCCACGAAAGACAAGCAGTTCAAGTATCACGTCGGCGGTCGCGTGCAGTTTGACACGGTGTTTCTGCAAGAGAGCACTGGCGGCTTTGCCGGAACAGGGGTCGCTAACGATCAGGATTCTGTCAACTTTCGCCGGGCTCGACTGCGGGCCGACGGCACGATGTACGGTACAATTGACTGGGTGACTGAGTATGATTTCGTCAACAGCGTCAACGTGGACCCCACATTGCCAACTGCGGAATCAAATGTCAGTGATGTGCCTGCACCCACCGACTTGTGGGTCAATTTCCGGGAAGTGCCACTGGTCGGAAACATTCGAGTCGGAAACGTCAAAGAGCCAATCGGTTTCGAACACCTGACAAGCAGTCGTTATCTGAACTTCATGGAACGATCCTTCAATCAGGATCTTTTCTACGGTGCCTTCAACAACGGGTTTACACCTGGTGTCCTGTTCTTTGATAATTGGAGCGACGATGACCGCGGAACCTGGTCGACAGGTTTCTTCAAGAATACTACAAACGTTTTTGCCTACGGAATCGGTGAAGGCGAGTATGCCTGGACAAGCCGCGTCTCCTATCTCCCATGGTACGAAGATGAAGGCAAATATCTGATGCACCTTGGCGTCGCAGGAAGTATTCGTGATCCAAACAACGCAGCAACTCGGTATCGAACTCGCGGATCACTGCGAAACGGCCCAGGCGCACTGAACCCTCTCCTGGCAAATACGTCTTCGTTCAAGACCAGTGAAGTGGATTTCGGTGGCCTGGAATGGGTCGTGCAGATGGATTCGCTGCTGCTTCAGACTGAATACACCTGTGCGTGGAATCATAACGCCGTCGGCAACGGCTCCGGTGCCCCGGCCGGTGCTCAGCTGGGAAATGTCTTCGTCTACGGCTGGTATGCCGAAGCCCTGTACTTCCTGACCGGCGAACATCGAGAGTACGAAAAGAAATCCGGAGCCTTCGGTCGAGTCATCCCGCATGACAATTTGGGGTCGAAGTGTGGCTGTGGAGCCTGGCAGGTCGGTGCACGTTACAGCACGGCAAATCTGTCCGATTCCGGTCTGGATGGCGGTCGTGTCGATGACGTGACGCTGGGATTGAACTGGTTCCTGAATCCAAACATGAAAGTCCAGACCAACTACGTCTACACCATGCGTGACGTACAGGCCGGCCCCGGCGGCGGAGATTACTCAGGCTTCGGAATGCGACTGGCCTGGGACTTCTGAAAGCAAAAGTGGGAGTCAACGCACCGGGACAAAATGGATTCCAAATTCTGGACAGGCGCCACTTTTCGGCAGATCGTAGCCCGAAGCGTAAGCGAGGGATCGAGTTCGGTAGAATCCCTCATCGACGCTTCGGATTGCAAAAACACTCGGTTTCTCGGAAACGTGGCGATGTCCAATCAGAACACTAATACTCACTGATCTGCACTAAAAACACGGGCAGCGAAATGGCTCCTCCCTGGTGCAATTATCAGCGGAGATTAGCGATGATCAGTGTTCGGAATTATTTGTCCCCGACCCTCGTGGATAACGCTGCAGAATGAAGCACATCTGAAAATGAGCGTCACCTTCGGCTGCGTTTCTTTCAGCTGCCAAATCAATCTCACTTCAACGGCAGACCTTCAATTGGTGTGCCGTTGGTTGTCAGAATCTGAATCTCGTGGGCGCGGTGCGGGCCGGTGTACTTCCAGACGATTTTCTTTTCGGCAGTCACTTCAAAAACCTTGATCGCCTCCTGAGATGCATAACTGCAGATCACCGTGTTGCCGTTGGGAAGCCGCTGGGCTCCGCACGGATCGGCGAATGGTCGCAGGTCCGGGAAATCATCGTTGCTGATTTTCCAGACGACCTTGCCTTCGGCGTCCAGTTCGACCGTTTTGTTTCCATGAGTCAGATTGACCAGCGTGTGACCGTTGGCCAGACGGATGGCCGTGAACGGCCAGTTCTCGGAAGCGCGCCCGCCAAGTTCTTCCAAATCGGTGGAAAACTGCTGCACGACTTTACCTTCCGGCGTGTACTCTTTCACTTTAAACGCCAAAAGATGCGGTGCAAGGTAATTGCCGTTGGCTAACTTGCGCGCCATCCGTGTCTGCATGTGAGCGTTGTCGGTTTCCGGCTGCAGGGGCACATCGACAACAATTTTCCCGTCAGCATCGACTTCGAGCAGTCGCGGCTTTTTTCCAAGTTCCGTGATGAGCGTGCGACAGTTCTCCAGACGCTGCACCGTGCCGATCTCACCGTTTTCTGCCGATTTCGTGTAATGGAATACAACTTCGTGTTCGCGTGTGAGTTCTTTGACTTCATCGCCCCACGCGATAAGGACATTGCCGTCCGGCAGAACAAACCCATCCCGCGCCCCGGCCTTACCGGAGTTCCATTCTTCGGAGCCGTCTTCGGCGATAATGCCTGTGAAGGACGGTCCCGCGACGAAGAAAGAATGCTTGATTGGTTCGTCGGCTTGAAGATTCGCAACAAGAACCAGCATGATCAAGACCATAGAAGTTCGCAACATGGAACGGATTCCTCGTGAGGATTTTCAGAGTGGTTCTGTAAGAAGACTTTGGGATCTTCCTGCCCAACATTTTTCTGCATCGAATGCCTTTCCTTCTAAAAAGGCATGTCGAAGCTGTCGTAAGTGTGGATTCGTGAGCTTAGCCTTGCAGCGGGCCGTTGTTAATTTTCCTGCCTTTGTATTCCGAGCAAATACGCACGGTCCTCGGAGGGCTGACGCCCTGCCGCTCGCCGAAGGTCACGTTCAGGACGCCACGTTTTGGCCCGCCGAAAATGACATTCGACAACCACGCATCTTTGCGCTTGTTGAGGCAACGAATTGCACCACTGTACCGGATTCGCTGTTGGAGTACAGACACCAGCCTGCTGCGCTGAATCAGTTGTCATGCAGAGAAGTTCAGAATCCGTGTCGTCTGAGTCTGTTCGACCGGCGATCAAGGCTTTATAAACTTCAGGTTGTGAAACTGCGCATCGGAATTCGGCCTGCGCGACGAATTTTACAATACAGGATCCATGAAAATATCTTCTCATTCGATAACCGCCGCGCAGTTGCACGGCTGCGTGGCCATCGGGAACTTTGACGGTGTTCATCTGGGTCATACCGTGATGCTTACTGCGCTGCGGGACCTGGCGGCAGAGCAGGGGGTCCAGGCGGTGGCTGTCACCTTTGATCCGCATCCGATCGCCGTGTTGCGTCCTGAGTTCATGCCGCCGATTCTGACGACCGTTGAAAATCGAATCGAATTGCTGCGCGCTGCCGGTGCGGATTCGGTGATCGTGCTGCCCGTCACAAAAACTCTTTTGGAAATGACGGCCGAGCAGTTCTTTCACGCTGTGATTGTGGATACGTTTCACGCGAAAGGTGTGGTTGAAGGGCCAAACTTCCGATTCGGTCGTGACCGAAAGGGCGACACTGCCATGTTGCAGGGATTCTGTGAGAGGGCGTCCCTGCCGTGTCGTATCGTGGGTCCCGTTGAAACCAATGGTCAACTCATTTCATCCAGCCGCATCCGTGAACTCATCTGCAGCCGAGCCCTGCGTCAGGCGGTGGGTCTGTTAGGACACCCGTACCGCATGACGGGAGTCGTAAGACGTGGAGCAGGCCGTGGTGCCGGGCTTGGGTTTCCCACAGCGAATCTCGCTGAGGTTGCCACACTGTTGCCAGCACATGGAGTCTACGCCGGTCGTACGGCGCTGGATGACAGGAGTTATCCGGTGGCGGTCAGCATTGGCCCGAATCCGACATTTGGTGAGCATCGTGAAAAAGTTGAATGTCACATCGACGGCTTTCGTGGCGATCTCTATGACAAAAAACTGCAGGTGGATCTGCTGTCTGAAATTCGCCCATTACAGTCATTCGATTCCATCGAACGCCTGGTACAACAGATTCGTGGCGATGTTGAGACGACGAGGTCGATGTCAGGGGTCGTTTTTATGTAGGATGGACATTCATGTCCGTCGTCAATTGAGCGGACATGGCAGCAGAATAATGGCTGGTTCGTGAGTGATTCTCGACGGCGAACTCGGACATGAATGTCCAAGCTACAGGCATCGCACCTTTGAACCACAATTCATCCTCGACGGTCCTTATCCAGCAGTCATACAATGCCTGAACTTCCATTCCTCACCGATGCAGAACGAGCCCGTTATGAGTGGCAGATGTGGACGCCGGATGTCGGTGAGGAAGGGCAACGGAAGTTGAAGGCAGCCAGTGTGCTGGTGTCCCGGATCGGTGGGGTCGGAGGCACTGTGGCGTATTTCCTGGCTGCTGCCGGGGTCGGGAAACTTGTGCTGGCGCACGCAGGCAACGTCAAACCCGGTGATCTCAATCGCCAACTCCTGATGACCACGGACCGGCTTGGCAAGCCTCGCGTGGAATCGGCTCAGCGCCGTCTGCAGGAGCTGAATCCGCATGTGGAAATCGTGGCGTTCAACGAGAACGTATCTGATGCGAACGCCACGGCGCTAGTGAAACAGGCGGACATCGTCGTGGATGCCGCTCCGTTGTTTTCCGAGCGATTCGCAATGAACCGTGCGGCCGTCGAGCAGGGCACGGCACTCATCGAATGTGCGATGTGTGATCTGGACGCACAGCTCACGACGATCATTCCCGGTTCCACACCCTGTCTGAGGTGTCTGTACCCCGTCGATCCGCCGCACTGGAAACGCCAGTTTCCTGTCTTCGGGGCGGTTTCCGGAATGATCGGAGCGCTGGCCGCGCTCGAAGTGATCAAGCTGATCACAGGGATTGGCGAACCGTTGACGAACAGCCTGCTGCTGATCAATCTGCGGACGATGGAGTTCCGGAAACTGCCCACCGTCCGGGACGATCAGTGTCCGGTGTGCGGATGAATATACCGTGCGCGTCCAGGATTGACGCCATCAACGGCAATCGTTCACACGTTCCTTCTCCCCCCGAGATCGGGGGAGAAGGTGGCCGGAGGCCGGATGAGGGGGCTGACCGGTTTAATGTCAA
>Ga0105046_10015753_pt1 | contig 11619 bp, 11 predicted proteins | sample MAT03_FD_78385 | JGI IMG/M metagenome (GOLD analysis project Ga0105046, IMG submission 78385) | Freshwater microbial communities from Lake Fryxell liftoff mats and glacier meltwater in Antarctica - MAT-03 (megahit assembly) | ecosystem: Environmental > Aquatic > Freshwater > Ice > Liftoff...
GAAATCCGGAGCGCAGAACTGGGCGCCGGTGCCACCGCCTCCGAAAGAAAGGCCAATGCGTGTCCCTCCGGTCTGCACGAGATAGGAGCACTTGACGAGGTTTCGCTCGAAGAGGCCACGATGGCCGCCGCTCTTCATGAAGGCGCCGTAGCTAATCTCGTTGCCGCCATTCTTATGAAAATCGGCGATGACGTTGGCGCGCACGACCCAATCGTCACCGGTGTCGATGTTGAGCTTGGTGACCGGTGAGTCGGTTTCACGGGGCGACGTGTCGCGCAGATCGTTGCCTTCGATGAGACCGCCATGAGGAATGGCAAAGCCACCGCCACCATCGGGCTCGGCGTTGACCTTGAGCTGCGCGTTGAAGTCCAAGATGCGGCTGCCCCGCAGGACGAAGCCCTCGGCACCACCCACGACGTGGAAGGCGTGCTCGCAATCAGGGTCGGAGCTGCACACGCCGCGCACCTCCAGCCCCTCGAAGTGCCAGTGCGCGCCGGAGACTTTGAAGCCTTCGAGCGCGTCCATCTCGATGATGGCGCCCAGGGGTGATGCGGAACGGACGATGATCGGCGCCTCTGCCGTTCCGTCGGCGGTGCAGCTCGCGCCGGCGAGCGCGTAAGTGCCCGACGAAAGAACGATCTCGTCACCCGGCATCGCCGATTCGATCGCCGCGAGCAGCTGGCCTTCGTCTGCGACATTCACCACCTCGGCGTGGGCCCCCATCGAAGTGAGCAGGACGGCCGAGGCGAACGATCCGGCGGCGAGCCGGCGACGAGACATACCCATGGACCGGATGCTGGCATGGCTGGCCCCTGCCACGTGCGACAAGATGCCCGCGGGGAGCTGCTACAGTCCAGAGAGTGATTTTCCTCCAATCTTGGATCGCGCGTATCGCCGTCGGCGGGGCTGTCGGGCTGGCCGTCGTCGCGGGCTCGGGCTGCAAGAGCAGCGGCAGCGGGCAAGGCCCGACCGACGCGTCGGCCGCCGACAACCGCCGCGCCGACGAGCGACTGCAGGGTCCGTGGCGCATCACCGACTTTCGCCCCGAGACGCCGCTCGATCCGACGATGGCGACGATGCTCGGCTTCTACCAGCCGACGTTGATCCTCGAAATCCAACAGGGCCGTATCCGCGCGATCACCAGCGCGAACGACGTGCACTTCGACCGCCGCTACGAGGTCCGGGAAGCGCTCGGCCAGCGCTTCCAGCTCGTGGTCTACGACGACGCGGGCGTGGCGCAGACCAACTATTGCGAGCTCCAGCCGGACGGCTCGCTGCGCGTCAAGACGCAGACCCCGTGGCGCGGTGACGCACGCCTGGCGCGCGCGAAGTGAGCGCCCACACACGCTGACGACCCGCTTCTCCGGAGCCCGATCCGCAGACGATCACGCGCGGACAGCGAACTGCGAAGTTCGCCAGAGGCGAACTTTGGATGCTGATGAGGGGTCATCTCGGGTCGAAGTTCGCATCCGGCGAACTTCGCAGTTCGCAGTCCTCGTCAGCGGAGTCGCAGCGGCAAGAGGTCGCGCGCGTCGCGCTCGCTGCCGAAGCCGACGTGCTTCACGGAGAGGCGCTCGAGCGCGTCGTCGTCGAGTAGCGGGAGCAGATCCTGGAGCTTCATGGCATCTCGAAGGGAAGTTGGCGGAAGTTGGCGCGCGTGGCGCGTGACCGTGCAGGCTGCCCACTCTGTCCTGTGGATACCTGTGGACAAGGTTCCCGTCTCCGTGCCCGCAGCTGCCGACGCCCGTGCTGCCTCGGATGCGCGCAGGAATGCCGGTTCGAGAGTCGTGTGGTCGGGAGATTGGCGCGTCCGCCGCCACCGCGTTCACATCCAGGCCATGCTGAGCGGCGCAGACTCCCGGGTCTGAGCGCCGCGTCCGAGCCCCGTTCCCGGGTGCGCGGGTGCGTGCCTTCTTGCCGTTCGTACTTTTCCGGGACGTCGGCTTCGCGCCAGTCGCTGCCCAGGCTCTGCGTGATGATCGTCTGCAGGCGCCGGCGCACCTCGGCGCGGTTCTCGACGCGAGACATGATTGCCTCGACGAGCCCGGAAACGCTCACCCCGCCAGCCTCCTCGCCGACGAGCACCGACGCGAACAAGGTCCTGCCGTCTGGCATTGCGCGGAGTCGATCGAGACGAACGGCGTGCTCCCGTAGCCCGGTTCCGCAGCTCTTCACCTCGAGGCGATCCGCACCGCCATCGAAGTCGTGCTGCGCGCGGGCGCTGGAGTGCCAGTGGGTGACTGCACGACGCGGCTCCGCGGACCAGATGATGACGGCGAGCTCGGCCCACAAGCCTTGAACCGTTTGCTTCGCTGGCTTTCCGAGCGCGCGAAAGAGGCGGACAAGATCGTCGATCCGCGCGTCCAGCTCACGCTCGGTGAGCTGGCTTTCATCGCCTCCCAGGACCGAGGTTGCGATCCGCAGGAACGCGTCCTGGAGATGCGCGTCGTGGGTGCGGCAGACGAGGAGCGCAAGCTCCTCGATGCGCACACCGTGGGCGCCCGAAACCTCGAGCTTTCGAGGTGGGAGGTAGGTGAGGTTTTCGAGCTGTCTACGCGCGGACGATCCCGTCTTCGCCACGCGAATGGCAATGGCAAGCGCACCCTCATCTGTCTTGGCGAGGCGGCAGCCCGGGCAGAGCTCGGCGCCGAGGCTCAGCCCATCCATATCCCCGGGCACGGGCAGGGCGTTGAGCTCAGCGGAGCGCTCACCCTGACCCACTGGCGATCGCATCCTCGAGCTTCGGAACGTAGAGGGCGAGGGCGCTCATGGTGACGCCGTCTACCCGAATGGTGTGGATCTGGATCGTGGTGACGCCTTCCTCGAAGATGTCCTTGTCGCCGCGTCCGGAGACGTCCTTTGCCGAGCGGCCCTGGTGCAGCGTGATCGCGCCGTCCTCTCCCTTGCCCTTGGCAGTACTGCGCTCGCGAGGCTTGTCGTCACTGCCGAGTGTGACGACCACCATTCGCTCGCCTGGATTTCGCTTCGCGCGTTGGCGAGCGTGACGAGATGCGCGTACCAGTTGGCCGGTTCACGCGAGGCCTTGAACTCGAGCAAGAACTTGTCGAGCGCGCCTGGTCCGCCTCGTCGTCAAGGATGAGCGCGGGGATGTCGCTGAGGCGCTCCTTGGAGAGAAGCCCCGACAGCCAGTCGAGATGACTGTGGTTTTTGAGAACCGCGAAGAAAAGAGTTCTTTGCTCAGCGTCCGGCATTGCCTTGTCACGCCACTCGTTGACGGCATTGCGCAGCGTCTGGGCATCGGTGTCCCTGTCTTTACCGTCGGCCGAGCTGATGATGAGCCAGTGCTCGGCGCCATCGGCAGCTGCGAGGAGTGTGTCGCGAAATCGTTTCGCGTTCTGCTTGAGGAGATTCGTCGTCACCCCGGCCAGTAGAACGATGATGCGGCAACCGTTGTCACGCGCCAGCGCCGCAACCGACGTCATCGACATCGTCTTGCCACTCTGAACGTAGCCGACAACCCGTCCCGTTCGTTGGCCGGGCTTCGCATCGAATGGCTTGCATCGCCGTACGATGTTCAGACTCTCGTCGCGCACTTTCCGGAACGCTGCCTCGTCCTTGAGCCGTCTCTGCGCGATGAGGTACTCGCCCAAGCCGTCGCTCGAGGTACCGATGACCGGATCGAACGCTTCGCCAGCGGCCGCTCCGACGGGCCGTGCCTCTTCGTGCTCACTCATGGCCGTGGCCCTTTCCCGCAGAAGCGATCATCGGGCTCGAGAGCCCCGTGCGCAGAAGCTCGTTCGCGTTGCTCTTTATGGCGCCAGCGCTCTTGACTCCCTGGATTCGCGCCTGTCGCTCGCCCAGGGCGATGGCGACCGCGAGCCGCAGCACGGGTTCCAGGGCGCGCTCGTTGTCGTTGAGGTGCTCCTCGCTGAACGGGTGGTCGAGATTGACGCGGATTTGCAGGAACTCCCGGCCGCCCTCCTGCGCTACGCCGCTGTGGAGCCACGGGGCTGCGCGGTCGCGAACCAGCTCGAGGTGGACTTCCCACGTCTGATCGCCGCCTCCCATAGGCCAAACCGACGGCATCTACACCGCGGTCGATGGCGACAAGGAAGCGCTCACGACCTGCCGCCCGCGTGGATCTCCGCCTCGGCGCCCGCGAACCCATGCGGGTGACTCCATCGCGCCAGCGTGGCCCGGCATGCTGCGCGTTGTCGGCCCGGAGCGCCTGGGTTAGCACCGCGGGATGAAGGCCCTGCCATTGCGGGCGGTGATCCCTGCGGTCGCTGCCATCGTCCTCGTCGTCGGGGGCCTCGCCGTCTGGAAGCTCGGGGGAAGCGACAAGGACGCCGGGGACGACGCCGGGGACGTCGCCGCCGACGACGTGGATGCCTCGGGCGCGTTCATCGTCAAGCGCAACGGCGGCTGGTGCTGGTTCCAGGACGAGCGCGTCATCGTCGACGGCAGCAAGGTCCTCGTGGGGACGGTCGCTGGCACCACGAGGGACGGTTCGACCGCTGGCGACATCGAGGTCACGACGTTCGACCTCGGCAACAAATCCTCACGCGGAGCCGTCTTGCACGGCAAGCTCAACTCCGACGATCACGCCTCACCGTCCCTCCTGCGCCTCGCCGATGGGCGATACCTCTCGGCCTACACCACTCCCGGCAAGGACAAGCTGATGCGCTGGCGCGTGAGCGATGGCGCGGGCGACGGGGTGGCCTGGCAGGCCGAGCAGACCCTCAAGCTGGAGGGAAACGTGACCTATTCCAATCTGTCGCTGGCGCCCGGTGCAGAGGGGCACGTAGCGCGGGTCTTCAACTTCTATCGTCGGGGCGACAACTCCCCAGGCTTCATGAGCGCGCCGCCGGGCGGCATGTTCGAAGACCATGGCGCGCTCCTCAGCTGGACGCGCAAGTCACCGACCTTCGACGAAAAGAAGAGCGCGCGAAAGAGCGAGCCCAAGCCCTACGTGCAATACGCGACGCGGGGCGGCGTGACGCACTTCATCACCACCGAGGATCACCCGCGGACCTACGACAACAGCGTCTATCACGGGTTTATCAAGGGCTACGCGCTGCACGACAGCCAAGGCCAGGTCCTCGACGAGGACATCCGCAGCGGCGAGCCGGTGGAGCTGACCAAGCTCACCCGCATCTACGAAGGCAATCGCGACAACATCGCGTGGACGGTCGATCTCGACGTGGACGAAAGCGGCAAGCCGTTCGTCGCATTCCTGGTCCAGAAGGACGGCCAGCGTCGCTCGTCGAAGAAGGACCTCGGCGGCGAAGACCATCGCTTCCACTATGCCAAGTTCGACGGCAAGGCCTGGCAGACGCACGAGATCGCCTACGCCGGCAGCATGCTCTACCAGCACGAGGTCAACTACACTGGCCTCGTTGCGCTCGTTCCCAAGAACCCGAACGTGATGTTCCTGTCGACCAACGTCGATCCGGTCACCGGCAAGGCGGTCGCCGCCGAGCCGAACGGCGATCAGCAGGAGGAGGTGAAGGGGCGCTATGAGCTGTACCGCGGTGACACCCAGGACGACGGCAAGACCTGGAAGTGGAGCGCATTGACCAAGAAGTCCAAGCGCGACAACATCCGCCCGGTGGTCCCCGAGTGGGACGGCGGCACGCTCGTTCTCTGGCTTCGTGGCAGCTACAAGAGCATGAGCAGCTACGACATGGACGTTGTCGGAATGCTCAACCCCAGTCCCTGAATCGATGCCCTCGACCGAAGGCCCTTGCTGGAAGCCGCGACCTAGTGGGCAGGCGCTACCTGAGCTCGGTCGCCGTGACGAAACTCCATCCCCCGGGCTGCGCGTCGATGGTGACAGCGCGTAGCGCGCCGCGCACGCGCATCTGCACGGTCTGACGGCCGGCCGGGACGCGCACGCGGGCCATGGCAACGCGGGCCGGAAGCGTCGTCCACGAGCGCGTATCGGGGGTATCGAGGACGGTGAGGGTGGCGGTGGCGGCGAGCCCCGCCAGCAAGCCAACGACGCCGCTGTTGGCGGCGGCGCGGGTGCCCAGGTTGACGGCCTCGCCAGCGACCGCGCGGGCGATCATCCGGGTGATCGCCGAGGCGATGATGGTCGGCTCCTCCTTCTCCCAGACCTTGCGGACCTCGCTCTCGACGTCCATCGCAAGCTCCATATCGACGGGGCGGGCGCCGATGCTGACGTCCGGCTCATCGTACGTGCCGCGGGATTTGCCGAGGACTGGGTAGTTGATCCAGGTGACCAACCCGCGTGCGGCGAGGCCGTTGGCAGTCGCCGCATCCCCCGGGCTGATGTAGCCGGCGGTCAGGGTCAACGCGAGGCCGATCGGAATGCGTCGCGCCTCCTTGGCGGGGACGCGACCATAGCCGACCACGATGAATACATCGCATTCCTTCGTCTCGAGGACCGAGGGGAGCGGACCGGAATCGCCGAGGAGCGCTTGAATACTCGGCCGGTTCGACGCGCCCTGGGTCAGGGTGCGCAGCGGGTCGCGCAGCGATCGGTATTGCGCGTACTTGAGCGCTTCGTCGTAGTAGACGATGGCCTCGTCGTTCTTCCCTGATTTTTCGAAGGTGAAGCCGGCGAGCAAGCTGCCCAGACCAACCAGCGCCGTCTCGTCTTCCTTCTTCTTGAGAAAGTCCTGCATGACGGCGAGCCGGCGCGCCTCGACACGCGCCCCCTCGAGATCCCCCATGGCGAGGTAGTTCATGAGGTTGAGCGAGTTGATGAGCAGCTTCTCGTAGCCGGGCGCGCGGTACGGCCCGGTGTCGTCGGAGAAGAGGTACTTGCCGACGTCGTCGAGCGTGTCGCGCGACAGATCGAGGACGTCGATCCCCTTGTCGGCGACGCCCAGATCGCGGGCCGACAGCTTGTGCTTGCCGCGCGACAGCTGGATCGTGCCGCGGTCGAGGAGCAGCAGCGCGGCGTCTCCCTGCAGCGCAGGCATGTCGGTTTCGGTCGCGACCTCCAGCTCCTCGTCGAGCGCGGCGATCGCCTCGGCTGGCTGACCGCGATCCAGCGCCGCGAGCGAGGTCTCGACGCGACCCTCGTGGCCGGCGCAGCCGCTGGTCGACAGCGACAGCGAGAGCGACAGGGGCAGTGCCAGCGGCAGCGAGACGACGGAGACCCATCGGGCGACGGAGGATCGAAGGCTCATCGAAGAATGTGGATCCGTCATCTCGCGTCGCGGAAAAGGGCCCTGTCACAGGTTCGATCAGATGTCCGCGATGCCCTTGGTCACGGACGTCTTGTTCTGCCAAAGGACGGCGCTGGTCGCCACGTCGATCACTTGCATGAACATGAAGTACTGCACCCGGCGCTCGTCCTCGGCGCGCTGGTCGGAGGCGTAGACTTTGCCGGTGATGTAGAACTTGGAGCCGAGCTGCTTGTTGTACTCGGCCATGTTCTTCGGGTCGAAGCCACCGCCGCGCTGCTTTTCGATCTCGGCGATCATCAGGCGCTGGCGCTCCACGCTGATCACCGTCACCAGGTTGGAGTTGATCATGAAGGTCTCGATGTCCGACATGAGCGCGTCGAGCTGGCTGCCGACGTGTTCGGTCGTCTCGTTGGCGAGGGGATAGATCGCCAGGGTGGGCTTGCTGCGATCCTCGTTCCACTGGCGCGCGACGCCCGACGCCATGAGCGCCTTGAGGTTGTCGTGGGTGAGCTGGTCGAGGTCGCGCTTGTCGAGCGTCGTTCCCATGGCCTGGTCGTCGAAGCCCTCGACCTCGCCACCGCGCACGTAGGTCGGGCTCGCGCATCCAGGACCTCCGAACGCGGCCAGACCGGCGAGGAGGCCGGCCTGGAGGATTGCCGAAGCGAGCGAGACGGACCGGTGACCTTGCGACATGGGGGGTATCTCCGCGAGAGGAGGGACGGTAGGCGCCGACGTCCCAAGGTCGCAAGCATGGCATGGGCCACCGGCCAAATCGGGCTGCTGCTCCTTCTTTCGCGTGCTCGGCGTGCCGATGACGTCCGACCGACCGGGCGGCGCGGTCGCCCCGACTGTCAACCCGCGTTGACGGTCGGCCCAAAGCGGGGCGACTGAGGCGTCTCTGCAGTGGTCACAGTGGTCACAGAGGTCGCCCCTTCGTCGTTTCAGCCCACCACGAAGTTGATGATCCGTCCCGGCACATAGACGAACTTCTTCACCGCCTTGCCCTCGATGAAAGGACCGACGCCCTCGGCCGCCGTCGCCAGGGCGCGCGCGTCGCCCTCGGTGGCCTGCCGGGCGATCGACACCCGGCCGCGGATCTTGCCGTTCACCTGAACGCCGACCTCAACCGTGTCGTCGGTGGTGAGTGCTTCGTCCCAGGTCGGCCACGCCGCATAGGCGAGCGACTCGGGGTTGCCGAGTTTCTGCCAGATCTCCTCGCCGAGGTGGGGCGCCAGCGGCGAGACCATCAGTGCCAGCGCGCGGGCTGCCGGCTCCGGCGTCTTGGGCAGCGAGACCAAGTGGTTGGTGAGCACCATCAGCGAGCTTATCGCGGTGTTGAAGGACAGCGCATCGAGGTCGCCGGTGACCTTCTTGACCGTCTTGTGGAGCAGGCGATTCGTGGCGTCGTCGATCTCTGGCGTGCGCTCCTTGGTGCAGGCGCCGTAGAGGCGATCGCGAAAGCGCACCACGCCGCTTATCTGGGTGGCCTGCCACGGCTTCACCGCCTCCAACGGACCCATGAACATCTCGTAGAGGCGCAGCGCGTCGGCGCCATGCACCTTGACGACCTCGTCGGGGTTCACGACGTTGCCGCGCGCCTTGCTCATCTTCTCGCCGTCTTCACCGAGGATCATCCCCTGGTGGACGAGGCGAGCGAACGGCTCGGGGTGGCTGACCTTGCCTTCATCGAACAAGACTTTGTGCCAGAATCTGGCATACAGGAGGTGGAGTACCGCGTGCTCGGCGCCGCCGACGTAGAGATCGACCGGCATCCACGCGTCGTAGGCTTCCTTGCTCCACGGCTCGATCTCGTTCTTCGGATCGAGGAAGCGCAAGTAGTACCAGCACGAGCCGGCCCATTGCGGCATCGTGTTGGTCTCGCGCGCGAACCATTGCGGTCCCGCTGGGCCGTCCTTGTGAAAGAATCGCCAGTCCTTGGCGCGCGCCAGCGGGCCTTGGGGGTCGCCGTCGGGCTTGTAGTCGGTGAGATCCGGCAGCCGAACGGGCAGCTCACTCTCCTCCACCGCGATGGGTTGGTCGTAGCGAACTGTGAAGGCCGCCCCCTCGCGCGGATCCCCGTCGGTCTCGACCGGGAAATAGATCGGAATGGGCTCGCCCCAGTAGCGCTGCCGGGAAAAGACCCAGTCGCGAAGCTTGTAGGTGACGACGGCCTTGCCGCGCCCCAGCTTCACCAGCTCGGCCACCACCGCCACCTTGCACTCCTCGGTCTTGAGGCCGTTGAACCTGTCGCTTCGGACCGCGACGCCCGCTTCCACGAAGGCCGTCTCCAGCTTGTCACGGAGCATGCCGTCCTTGCTGACCACCTCGATGACGGGCAGGCCGAACGTCCGGGCGAACTCAAAATCGCGCTCATCGTGGCCGGGAACGGCCATGACCGCGCCGGTGCCGTAGGTGCCGATGACGTAGTCGGCGATCCAGATGGGGACGCGCTCGCCAGTGATCGGGTGCAAGGCGAAGGCGCCGGTGGGCACGCCGGTCTTGGTCTTCGTCTGGGCCATGCGATCGCGATCGCTGCGCCGCGCGGCGGCCTCGACGTAGGCGGCGACGTCCTTGCGGTGGGGCTCAGTGACGATGACCGAGACCAGCGGATGCTCGGGCGCGAGCGTCACGTAGGTGACGCCCATCAACGTGTCGGGTCGGGTCGTGAAGACGCCGATCGGTTTTTCGCCGTCACGCCCCTCGACCGCGAAATGGATCTCGGCCCCTTCACTGCGGCCGATCCAGTCGCGCTGCATCGTCAGCGTACCTTCCGGCCAGTCGCACAGCCCGAGGTCCTTCTCGAGCCGATCGGCGTAGGCTGTGATCTTCAGCATCCACTGGCGCAACGGGGTACGCACGACGGGGTGCTGGCCGCGCTCCGACAGGCCGTCCTTGACCTCCTCGTTGGCGAGCACGGTGCCCAGCGCGGCGCACCAGTTCACCGGGATCTCGTCCTGGTAGGCGAGGCCGCGGTGGAAGAGCTTGAGGAAGATCCACTGCGTCCACCGGACGTACGCCGGATCGGTGGTCGCGAGCTCGCGGTCCCAGTCGTAGCTGAAGCCGAGCATCTTGAGCTGGCGGCGGAAGGTCGCGATGTTCGCGTCGGTGGTCGCCGCCGGATGGGTCCCGGTCTGGATGGCGTACTGCTCCGCAGGCAGACCGAACGCATCCCAGCCCATCGGGTGCAGTACGTCCTCGCCCCGCATGCGGGCGAGTCGCGCGACGATGTCGGTCGCGGTGTAGCCCTCGGGATGGCCCACGTGGAGGCCAGCGCCCGACGGATACGGGAACATGTCGAGCAGGTAGCGCTTCTTGCGACCGGCGGTGCGCGTCGCCGCGAAGACTCGATTGTCTTCCCAGTGGCGCTGCCATCGGGGCTCGATCTCCGCGTGGTCGTAGCGCAGCTTCTCGCGATCGTCGGGGCGTTCGTCGTTGCTCATGGGGTCGCCTTTTTGTCGCCTGGGGCCGCGGAAATCGCCTCGGAAGGGGCGCGCGACCCTATCACAGCGCGGGTGGGCTCCGCGGCCGGCACGCCTCGGCCGGCATCATGCTGACAGCGGCGTCCGTGCCCACCCGCCTGCGCCGGACAGGATCAGGCGATGCGCGTGAGGATCGCCTCGGATTGTCGGTCGACGGTCAGGGACGCCTCGCGGGGTTTGGAGTTGGAGCGCGGCGCGCGAATCAGGCTTCCACTCTCCAGCTCGTAGAGCGGAACCCGTGCGCGACGCGCGACCCAGAGGCCGGCGCCCAGCATGACGAAGTGCGCCTCCAACCGATCGAGGTAAAACGCAGCGGCGCGACCGCGCAGCGCGCCGTCGCTCACCGAGTGGTCGACCACACAGGCGATGTCCCGGTCCGTCTGGCACTCCAGGTAGAGCAAGCCGTCCGCCATCTCGCCGAGATGCCCGAGCGCGCGATCGGCCGCGCCGTCGTCCAGATAAGGAAGGACACCCTGACAGATCACGAGATCGAAGCGACCGCGGACGCGCGCCTTGCCGATGTCGAGGCGGCGATGCCCATAAGCCTTGCAGGCGTGCGCGCTGACGTCGGTCGACACGAAGCGGACGTCGGGCTTTCGACGCGAAAACCAGTCGCGGGCGAGCCCCGTCCCGGCACCGATCTCGACGACGCTGGCAAGAGGGATGCTCCACCAGCGCGCGGTCTCGACGATGCCGCGACACAGCCGCGCGACCTCCACCGGGCCCTGCACGCGCGTCCGCGGGTTGCCGTAGAATCGCGCGTAGTAGGCCGCATCGAACGGGGACTTCGCGGGCTGCGCCGGCACGGCCGGCACGCTAACACTCCCGGGCACGGGCGGGCACGGGCGGGCACGGGCGGGCACGGGCAACCTACAGGTCGAATGCCCGCACGCGCTGCGCGAAGCGCGCGCCTCCTCACGGGCCTACCGCGTGACGGCGATCACCACCGCGACGTGGGCGAAGAGCAGCATGCTGGCGACGATGACCAGGGCGTGAAAGACCTCGTGGTAGCCGAACAC
>Ga0105046_10015757_pt1 | contig 11618 bp, 11 predicted proteins | sample MAT03_FD_78385 | JGI IMG/M metagenome (GOLD analysis project Ga0105046, IMG submission 78385) | Freshwater microbial communities from Lake Fryxell liftoff mats and glacier meltwater in Antarctica - MAT-03 (megahit assembly) | ecosystem: Environmental > Aquatic > Freshwater > Ice > Liftoff...
CATACGCAGTCTCCAAATATAAGTCCGTGGATTCTGCACCAGCACTTGTTCCGCCAATGATTTGCATCGGCTATAAAGACCGGCTGTAGGCGCTGTGAAACCAAAGTTCGGTGGATCTTTTTCGGTGAAACCGCTGCCGTCTTCCCTTATACCGAAATAAATGCAGCCGGTTGAGACATGACCCAGGGTGATGTTGCGCTCACGAACGACTTCCTGTAAGGCGAGTGGAACACCTAAATTGGATGCAACGCAAGCGCCCCGGTGTGCCTCGGTGGCATCCACGTTTGGGGAGCCGGGCCAACCTGCGGCATTGATAATAACATCAGGACTGGTGCGATTGACCAGACGCGCTAAATCATCAGGACGCGAGAGATCACCGGCATCACGGTGGGCCGCAGTATAATCGAGACCCAGCGAATCAAAGTGCCTTACAAATGCGTGCCCGACGTAGCCGGTATTTCCAAGTAGAAGAATCACAAATGCGGATGAAAGGAGAATTTAGACATGCCTGCTAAATTGGCCATCAAAAAGCCATCTTTCATTAGACGGATGTTAAAAACGAAAATAGAGAAATGTATTAAAAGTCCGAATGGATACCGTCCCCAGGGCTAGTAAGAACAGAATGGTTGAGGCTCCCACGCGGGTCGCGAAATTCCAGCGGTTGAAATTAAACCAATCGCGAAGCGGCTGAATCGGTGTGCTGGTAGCGAAAAAGGAAATGCCCAGACCCAGCGTAAAGAAGAAAAGTAAATCGTTGGTCATGTGAATGGGCGCCGCTTGAGTGGACCCAAAGCCCGCCAGTGCCATGGCGAAAGTCGATAGCTGCCCCAAGCCTTGGCTTCGGAAGATCGCCCAACCGAACGACACAAACAAAAAAGTGAGCAAGACAGTCACAAGTTTGGGCAAACGATGTTCCCACTTGTGCCAGATGACACGATCGAGGATGAGAAAAACGCCGTGGTAACAGCCCCAGAGCACAAAAGTCCAACTCGCACCGTGCCACAATCCGGAGAGCACGAAACAGGTCCAGAGGTTGAGATAAGTGCGCGCTGTCCCATGGCGATTTCCTCCGAGCGGAATGTAGAGATATTCCTTGATCCAAGTGGATAATGAAATGTGCCAGCGCCGCCAGAAATCGGTGAAGCTGGTCGAAATATAGGGGTGATTGAAATTTTCCAATAAACGGAAACCCATGAGCCGCGCGAGGCCAATGGCCATGTCGCTGTAGCCCGAAAAATCAAAATAGATCTGAATAGAAAATGCGATCACCGCCAGCCAGGCTGTGCCGGTGCCGATTCGGTCGTTGGGAAATGAAAACGCCAAATCCACGATTTGCGCCATGGAATCCGCGATGAAAACTTTTTTGGCTAATCCGATACAAAAACGCGAAATCCCGCAGGCCAGATCCTCTGAACCAATGCTGCGGTCATGCATTTGAGGAGCGAAATCGTGGTATTTGACAATTGGGCCGGCCAACAATTTTGGGAAGAAAAAGACGTAAAGCAGATAATAGGAAAACCGCTCCGCCGGTTTGCTGATTCCGCGGGCGATATCCACGAGATACGTGATTTTTTCAAAGACGATAAACGAGATACCCAGCGGCAACAGGATTTGCCAAACCGGCATGGTGTCCATGCCCAGGCGCTCCATCACCCCATTCAAACTCCCCAAAACAAACGCGCAGTATTTGAAATACAGCAGTAACGCGAGATTTGCGGTCACGCCGATCCCCACAATGATTTTGCGTTGCTTCGAGGTCTGGGCGGCGACCAGGCGATGGCTTAAAAAATAGTCCAACCAAGCGGAGCCAATCACCACAAAAACAAACCAGGGCTCTCCCCACGCATAGAAAAAGAGACTGGCAAACAGGATCGCCAGCAGCCGGGAATGTCCCCGCGTAAACCATGCCGCAGCCAATACGAAAGGCAGAAATGCGAGCAGGAAAAACGGGGTGTTAAAGGCCATGGAATCGGAAGCCCTTCATCAAGCAAAGAAGCGAGCCTGCTGACAAGCGGGCATTCGTGGCAGATTGCATCCGCCAAAGGGCGCATTAGCCCAAACGCACTTCGCGCAATCTGGCACAAGCCGCGCCACCTACCAGCGGAGGCCCATGGGCAAAGGTCACCGCCAGCGGCTTCAACCGGTCAAGGTGCTGAAGACTCCGCGGGAGCAACGCAGGATCCTCGCAGTATTTGTCGGGTAAAAGGGAAAGCGGTAGTTCCGGGAGGTTGATGATCGCGTCGCCGACAACGAGTAACGCACATGTTTCAAACCAAAAGGCACGCTCGCCCAATGCCCCTCCTGGAAGCGGAACTTGCTCTGGCGCATTCGGCGGAAGCCCGAAAATAATTCCAGGAACATCTCCGTATCCCGTTTGCATTTCAGGCGGTGCCGAGATCTTGCAGCCAAGGATCGCGTGCCAGACGACCGCATCACGCAGATGATTTTCGCTCGTCAAAAGAACGGCCTGCGGTGGACACCGCGGCCAGCATTTCGGAAATATAATTTCCTCTGGAGCGCCGACGGGGTCAATCACCCACCACGCATCGGCCTGGCGCACTGCCGTGGACCAAAGATCCACTTTTACTTCGGGGGCAAAGCGATGCCAAACGAAAGCATGCTCACCCACAGGCGTGGCTTCAAGCGGCGGTTTCACCCTGCTCGGGAATGGTGCTGTGATCGATGGTTGCGAGTCTGCGGCGTTTACTCCCAAGCTTTGGAATACAGTCGATAAGTGCGCGGGTGTAGGGATGCTGCGGATTTTTTAGGACATCCTCGGTGAGGCCGCTTTCCACGATTCGTCCGCGGAACATCACAAGCACGCGATCCGCGATCCCGCTAATAATCCCAAAGTTGTGGGTGATTAAAAGAATGGCCATATTCAGCCGGGCTTTGAGATCCTTGAGCTGATCCAGGATTTGCGCCTGAATGGTCACGTCCAGAGCAGTGGTTGGTTCATCGGCTACCAACAATTTCGGACGGCACGCCAATGCCATGGCGATCATCACGCGCTGTTGCATCCCGCCGCTGAGCTGATGCGGATAATCACGCAGCCGTTTCGCGGGATCGACAATTCCCACCAAATCCAGCAGGCGAATAATTTCCGCATCCGAATCTTTCACGTCGGGTCGATGCAAACGAATCGCTTCGGCAATTTGACTGCGGATGGTGAACACCGGATTCAGGGAGGAAGAAGGTTCCTGAAAAATGAAGGCCACCGTCCCGCCACGTAATTTACGCAGCCCATCCGGCTTCAGCGCGAGCACGTCTTCTCCCTCTATAAAAATGCGCCCGTTTTTGTAAACAGCGGGCGGTGTTGGCAAAAGTCGTGTAAGAGAGAGGGCGGTCACACTTTTACCGCTGCCACTTTCGCCCACAATGGCGATGGTTTCACCGCGATTCATGTGAAACGAAACATTTCTTACCGCATGGACAACGCCGTGATCTGTGTGGAAATCGATTTCCAAATTATCAACTCGTACCAGCGGGTGTTCTGCCATGGGTGCACCATATCTCGTGTTTTGGCAATCCGGCAAGCATGTGCGTATCTCCGAAAATTCAAAAAACGGGGCATTAATTGAAAGGCAGGACGCCGGCGCTCCCGGGTTGCAATTTTCGGAGATGCCTTTGTGAGCACGTGAAGCGGGGCTAGCTTTTCTCTTGAAACGCGATATGGCTAACGGATGCCAGACCCTCCCAGCAGTTCACAGGGTGTCCATTCGATATGGCTTAAACGCTACGCGACCGTCACGGGAACTCCCGGCATCGTCGTGCCAAGGATTTGGTTAAAGAGTCCGGTGTGGATCGCTGGAGTGGATGTGATCCAATATTTTGGGCGTATGTATGTGCGTGCGCGGGATCTGGACGGCGCGGAAGGATGGAGCCAATGCGGACCTCGTCTGCGGCGCCTGGTGCCGGTTATACTGGAAGATGTTATCCCCTTTTTTTTGGGCAAGGATGCGCGCGATATAGAGGTCTTATTACGCAACTGCTATGTGTCCAATGAAAACTACCGCAACGCGGGGCATGGATTTTGGAACTGTTTGGGAGCAGTCGAGCTGGCTCTGTGGGATTTGATGGCTCGCCGTGCGAAATTGCCGGTGTGGAAGCTGCTGGGCACCCCGCTTCGCAAAAAAATTCCGGTCTGTCTATCGCGTCACGCCCGCAGCAATGAAGTGGAGGACGAGCTAGATATTGTCCAGCAATCCGCCGATCTCACCGGGGTTACCGCAGTGAAACTGGCGGTGGGCGGTCGGATGAGCCAGAATATTGATACTTCGCCGGGACGATCTGAAAAGCTCATCCGCTCGGCTTGCGAACGCTTTGCCGGTTCAAAGGAAATTTATGCCGATGCCGACGGCTCTTTCGACGTCGAAGGCGCGGTGTTGATGGGTCGATATCTGGAATCTTACGGCATTAGTTGGTTTGAAGAACCCGTGCCATGGGAGGATTTCGAGGCGTGCGGCGAAGTGGCGAGCCAACTCGACATCCCGATTGCGGTGGGGGAGGAAATCAGCAGCTTGCCGATGTTTGCCTGGTATGCGCGTCACCATGGGGCCACGGTGCTTCAGCCAGACGTGCAGATTAATGGCGGCTTGGTTCGTTGCCTGACGGTGGCAAAAATTGCGGAATCCTGTGGATTACGATTTGCGCCGGTCGGAGGAAGCGGGATGCGTCTCTGGCCAGCGGTACATCTGGCTGCGGTGGTGCCGAATTTGGCCAGGCACATAGAGGTGGAGTTTGATATGGCCATCAAGAACGGCGTTGTGGAGGTGCCCGAGGGATTGGGCTGGGGGGTGGAGGTGGATCCCGAGATTGCGAGGAGCGGCGAATTTTTACGGGTGTGAATGCTGATGGTTAGCGAATGTGGCGCGTATAAACACAAACGGGCGCTTCGTTAAAGAAGCGCCCGCTGTTTTATTTTTTATGTAGTGCGGTTTTGCCTGTTCGGGCAATATATCAAGCTCTCTTGGCCGTGTAGCCTCAAGGCGCTCTTTGGTAGGGAGACCAGTATGCGTCGTTGGTAACTTCGATCAGCGTATCGTAGGTCGCTGCGGGCACTTCGGGTGACTCATCGACCAATACCGAGCCAAATGGCTGTCCAGTGATGTCGGCACCGGTCGTGTAAAGCCTCGAACCCGGCTTCATATAAACTTTCCACATGTCGTAGGTGACTTCGAATCCTCGGATCTGATTGTGTTCCAGTGCGTATTGTTCCACGGCACTGTCAATCAGGCGAAGATCTGTCAAAACGGATGCGGCTTGTGAGCGTTTACGTGCACGCAGAAACCCCGGAAGCGCTATCGCTGCGAGGAGAGCAATAATCGAAACAACGATCATGATCTCCACCAACGTAAAGCCCTCTCGGCGTTTCGTTTGCATTATTAATTGCCTGTGATAAAAGACAAAGAGCCCCGGTGAAGGGGCTCTTTGTAGTTTTCATAGCTTTTGTCAGCTAAGATTATTTGACCAAGTATGGAGTCCAGAAGGTCTGATCAACCACATCGCTAAGCGCGGTGTTTGCGGCTGCTGGAACTATAGGTAGCGAATCAACTACCAAGTTTTGGTCGTGGTCAACACCTGCGAGTGACGTCGCGCCGGTTTGATACAACGGAGTTCCGACTTTGAAGAAGCCCTTGAGCGTTGTCAGAGTGACTGCATTTCCTGTGACCAGGTTGTTTTCCACTGCATACTGATCGAGTGCCGAATCAATGAGACGGAGTTCGTTCAATACTTTGGTGGCCTGCGCCCGTTTGCGGGCACGGAGGAATCCTGGAACGGCAATCGCGGCGAGCAGTGCAATGATCGCGACGACAATCATGATTTCCACGAGGGTAAAACCCCCGCGGCGTGTGTGTAATTTTTGTAGCATATAATTAGTGCGGTTTGTGTTTTTCGTCCGGCATATAGGCCGAACAAGATCAGTCAACCAGATCCGTGATGGAATGCAAGAGAATTATGGCTTTTATAAGACGTGACTCTTTTTCCGTTTTCTTTCAAAGCTCAAAAGGATGACGCGCACACGATTTTCCCTTCCTTGGATCGCGGCTATTCTCTGTCTCTTCGTGCGATTAATCGGGCTTTTCCAATTGTCCGGATCCGATCTGCTCGTGCCGTCCGGCGGTGATACCCGGTTTTATGCGGACTGGGCCCTTCGGATCACTCGGGGCGAATGGACCGATGGGCTCGCTTTTTATGGATTGCCCGGATACTCATGGTGGTTGGCGGGAATTTTTTTGGTGGCTGGATTTAATCCCTTTATGCCAGCGCTTCTTCAAGCAATGGCGGACGCACTGGTCGCCTGGCTAATCGTCAGTTGGGTGCAACGGCTCTCACCCTTCGCATCCATTGCGGAAGAAAATTCCCCGGCCAAGCATTTGGCACCTATTGCTGCGGCGGCACTTTGGATTTTCTATCAACCGGCCGCCGCTTATTCTTTGATCCTGATGCCGACGATCCTCGTGGTGGCGGTGTATTGGTCGGTTTGGTATTGGGCCGCACATCCTCCTGAAAAATTGCGCTGGTGGGGGTGGTTGCTTGGCGGGGTCGGCCTTGGATTGGTCGCCATGATGGTGGCGACCATCTTCTTTGCCATCCCCGCGCTGCTGGCGCGTGCCTGGTTGGGTGCTAAAAATTCGCTCCCGGTGTCAGCGCCCAAGCGGTTTTTGAGAACATTGGCCGCCGCAGTTCTGGTGATTGGCGGGGTCTTGATCGGTTGTTCGCCGGCCTGGCTGCATAATTGGTTGGTGGCCAAGGACCCGGTGTTGCTCACAGCGCATAGCGGTCTGAATCTTTTTATTGGAAACAATGCGACTTCCACCGGCTACCCCAGCGTGCCGCCCGGAATGCAGGCCGATCAGGCCGGGATGTTGATGGATTCCATCACATTTGCTGAAGAAGAAGCGGGGAGACCCTTAAAACGCTCGGAGGTTTCGGCCTTTTGGTCCCGGCAAGCCAAAGAGTGGATTCGCGAAAATCGGACCGCATGGCTCAGTTTACAAGGTGTCAAACTCCAGAATTTCTGGAACACCTTTGAATACGACGACCTCAGTATCGTGCAAATATTGAAAGACCAAGGGGTGCTGCATTTTGGGGTTGGATTTGGGCTTCTGGTTATTTTTGCGTTTGCTGGCCTGGCGGTGGTGATCATCCAAAGAAGGCCAAATGCCGCCTGGATCGTGGCGGCCATCTTTTTCCACATGTGCGCGCTGTTGCCGGTTTTTGTGACCGAGCGTTACCGCCTGGCGGCTGCGCCAGGCCTGGTGATGCTGGCGGCCTGTGGTCTTGCTGGTTTGGCTTGGTGGTGGACCACCGGCGCATGGAAACGCGCGAGCATCGTTACGGCCAGTGCGATCATGGGCGCGTGGGTCACCGCCGCTCATCTCCCGCCTCAATCGGTCTGGTCGGTGGGAGAGTTCAATGCCGGACTGGCAAATCTCGAGCTCGGGCAACTCGAACGCGCCGGTATCCGCCTGCAATCTTCCCTGGCGCGCACAACGGACAATACAGAGGTCATTTTTTCCGTGGGCAACTGGCACCTGGAAGAAAACAGACTGCCAATTGCTGCGGCGCTTTACCAGCGCGCTTTGGAAATTCGGCCGACCCACCACCGGGCGGCAAACAATTTAGCGGTAATTCTCGTCACGCAGAAACAATGGTCACAGGCCATCCCCTTGCTGGAGCTCGCTATTCGTTTGGATCCCGGTGATCCCAAACGTTTTTATCTCCTGGCCATTGCACAAGAAGCCCAGGGGAACCGGAAACAAGCGCTTGCGGCTGCACAAACGGCCTTGGAGATGGCACCGCAAGTGGAGGCTTTTCGCCAGCTCCTCATCAAAATACAACAAGCCCCATGAGGATTTCACCTCTTGCAATTTGTCTCGATACGGACGAAGGCGGGGGCGCGTGACCTACGGACGGTTTCATCTTCTTTTCAATCTCCCTGTGCTGCTCCTGCTTGCCCTTTGGATCCGGGTCTGGGAACGCGGCTGGGATTGGATTTGGCCCTTCCTGGTGGTGCTGGCCATCGTTTATGTTTTTACCATTCCATGGGATAATTACGCGGCGTTTCACGGCATCTGGGGATTTCCGCGCGGGCAATATTCATTGAAAATCGGATGGCTCCCTGTGGAGGAGTATCTCTTCTTTGGCATACAGGCGACGCAGGCCGCCGGATTGACCATCGCGCTGCTGGAAGCGCTGCCGGTTCAAGCCCGCGGAATCGCTTCATTTGATCAAACCACGATAATAATTTGCGGCGCGATCTTCTCCGCTTGGGTGGTGATCGGAATACTGGGGCGAAAAATCGGCCCCCGTAGTCGGTGGCATTACGCGTGGCATTTATTGTTTTGGTTTCTCCCGGTATTCGCGCTGCTGGCAGCGATTGGTTGGCCGGTGCTCGGACCGCTCTGGCCGGTGTGGCTGGGCACCACGGTGTTGCTTGGGGGCTATCTGACCGCAGCGGATCTCTATGCGATCCGCCGTGGGATCTGGTTTTTTGACCCTGCGCAAATCACCGGGTTAAAAGCCTTCCGCGTTTTGCCTTGGGAAGAAGCCGCGTTTTTCTTTCTGACGAGTGCCTTGGTGAGCTGGAGTTATCTCCTTTTGCTGCCTGGTCATTTGCGGTAAATGCAGCGCTTTGCCGCCACAAGCTGGGCGTATCGAAAATCCGGGGGGGGTAGCCTCGCCAACCAGGCGGCCGGCGTCCGTCGACAGAAGAAGTCGGCGGGTTTGGCAAACCGCGCCCTACCGGGATTGGAACAGGCTGTTTCCACGCGCGGAGCGGATTCACTATGAGATATTTGTCAGATAACGCGAAAAGTCTGAAAGTTTTTCTTGCCGCTTTCAAATGGGTGTGCCACTTTCCCGTCCCTTTTTACAGGAGACTATCTCATGGCATATGCAATCATCCGCACTGGCGGAAAACAATACCGGGTTTCAGAAGGCGATGTTTTGGACGTCGAGAAACTCGATGTCGAAAACGGATCGACTACGTTCAGCGATGTACTGCTGATTTCAACGGCGGCCGGCGTCACCACCGGCGCGCCTGCGATTTCTGGCGCTACGGTAACCGCTGAAGTCATCGACCAATTGAAGGCCAAAAAGGTCATCGCATACAAATTCAAGCGTCGCAAAGGTTACCACCGTACTGTTGGTCATCGTCGCCGCCTCACCCGGGTGAAAATTTCGGCCATTAACGCCTAATTCCCCCGCTCCATTTAATTCAACCACTTCATTTCTCATGGCACATAAAAAAGGTCAGGGTAGCGTCAAGAACGGACGAGACAGCATCAGCAAACGGCTCGGCGTCAAAAAATTCGGCAGCGAGGCGGTCATCGCCGGGAATATCATTATTCGCCAGCGTGGCACCAAATTCAAACCCGGTCGCAATGTCGGGCTTGGTCGCGATTACACCATCTATGCTTTGGTAGATGGTCGTGTGCGCTTCGATCAATCCGGTCGCCGGGTCAATGTTGATCCCGCTGAATTGACGAATTGATTTCTAGGCAAAACACGCTTTTTCCTCTTTCAATACGCCCTGCCCGCCACGTGCGGCTGGGCGTTTTTTTTTATGATCGCATTGCTCACCGATTTCGGGCTCGCCGACACTTATGTTGCTCAGATGAAAGCGGTCATCTGGCGTCACTTGCCCGCCACCCCCATTATCGACCTCACACATGAGATCCCCGCGTTTGATGTCTGGACCGGTGCCTGGCAGCTCGCCAGCGGGTTTCGTTGGTTGCCGCCGGGTTCGGTGACAGTGGCGATCGTGGATCCGGGCGTTGGCACCGAGCGACGGATTTTGGTGGTGGAAGCGGGCGGTCGATTTCTGCTGGCACCCGATAATGGTTTGCTGACCCTGGTGCTGCAGGAGCACGGCGTGAAAAACGTGGCAGTGCTGCGTTCGGATTGGCCGAAGCGCGACGAGGTGGCGCCAACTTTTCATGGACGTGATTTGTTTGCGCCGGCGGCAGCGCGGGTGCTTGCCTCCGGGGGAATTGCGTCCGTGGTGCAAGCTTCTGCTCACGCTGAATTGCCGCCTATGATGTTGCCGACCATGCCGCTCCGCGAAGGAAAAGGCTGGCAGGCCACGGTGCTGGCGGTGGATCGTTTTGGAAACATCATCACCAATCTTGGGCCGCAACATTGTGCGGGATGGCGCACGATCATGTGTGAACCGGAACGGGGAGAGACGGTTTATTTCCCTGTTGGTCGTAAATTTTCAGATTCTGCGCCAGGGCGTTGGATCGCTTATCTGGGTAGCGGCGGCAAATTTGAGCTGGCGCGCAACCAAGCGAATGCAGCAGCCAATTTGCAATTGAAACCGGGTGCCACCGTCACCCTTTTGCCGGTTTAATTGAATCTCACCTCTGGAGAAGAGCCCACCCACCACACTACATTTGCTGCGCGCAAATCGTCGCTTGGGTTAGGGATTCGGTTCAGGTGGTTTTTGCTGCGGTTCTACCAAACGTATGGGCGCGTTTGACCGGAACCGCTTTAAATCTTCCGCAGCAAGGTCTGCAAAGGGGTGGCTTGTATCAGCATAGATTTGTGCGCGAGCTTCCAGATATTCTTCCGACCAATCCGCCCAGGGCTCTTTTTGCGCCATGATGGCGATTACCACTGCATTTCTCCGATTGTCATTGATCTCGGTTGCGACATTTAAGGCGGTTTTCCAGCGTCCTGCATCGAGCGCATAAAGCGCAAAGGGGTTTGCCAAAGAACGAAGAAGAGCGGATCGCACTTCGTTGTCTTTCAACTTCGGCCCCAGCTCCGCTGCCAGCGAAAAAGCATGACTGAGGATAGGATGCCATATATAGACAGAGTTTTGTATGGTGTTGAAGAGGACACACAATTCCTGTGCCGCGCCATCGGGATTATCCTCTTTCGCGAGGCGGACGGCTTTGAAAAACAGGGCTTCATTTGGATAACTTTTCTCTAGCTCCGCTATGCGATCCATCGCCTGCTCGTCCTTCATTTCCACCATTGCGTGTGTGAGCATGAGCTGATCCAGCTGAGTGGAGGGCTTCCACTTTTCTTCTTTTGCGGCTTTTAAGAAAGCCTCGTAATTTTGACGACGGTAATAGTCGATTTGTTGATTGATCCCGCTGGTCAGTTCTTTGGATAGCAAATTCTGTGGCAACCTGGACAATCGCTCCGCATAAACAGCGGTGCTGTGCCGGTCAACCAGTTCCCAATCGACTTCGCCATTTACGACCGGACGATTCCAGCTTTTCTCCCGCGCAAGTTGATACAACTCATCTACGTTAAAAAGTCCGCCTTTTCCCATGGAGCGAGCAAATCCAAATTCCAATATGGTCCGATCATCGGTATTTAGGGGATCGGTTTTTTCATTGGTGAGCATTTTGGTAAATTCCTCGGAAACAACAAAACGCGCCAGAATTGCCTCCACGCCCTCGTCAACCCACGCAAATCGCATCGCAGAAAGGAATGGCTCACTTCCCGCCAATCGATCCAGGGCTTCAACATCCAAAATCTGAGGGCGACTGGTGCCAATCAACAGGAGATCGCCTGCTGTGGTTTGGTAAGTGTTTACATGAGGAAAAACCGCTCCAAGTGTCCGGATGACCGTTCTCACCGTTCCCGCGTCGACCTCA
>Ga0105046_10015760_pt1 | contig 11617 bp, 11 predicted proteins | sample MAT03_FD_78385 | JGI IMG/M metagenome (GOLD analysis project Ga0105046, IMG submission 78385) | Freshwater microbial communities from Lake Fryxell liftoff mats and glacier meltwater in Antarctica - MAT-03 (megahit assembly) | ecosystem: Environmental > Aquatic > Freshwater > Ice > Liftoff...
CGCCTCTCCCCTGGCATCGAAAGCGACCACGGTGCGGTACCCCGAATTGACCAGCTTGATCAGCTCGGATTCAGCCTCCTTGACGTTCCGGGCCGGGGTTTCGGCCAGAAATGCTCGCATCGGCCGGTCTGGTTCACCACCGGCGGTCGCGAAGGTGGGTGGGGTGCCGCCCCCGGAACCGTCGTCCCGGTGAGGAGGCGATACCCCGTCCGCCTCCTTGACCGAGGGTTCGACGTCCCCGCTTTCCTGGTCTACAGGGCGTTGCAGGATGAGGGCCGCGCGATCTGTGAGGGGTCCGGCTACGTCTTCGTAGAGGTGCTTCGCATCGTCCGCGTGCATCGCAGTGGTTACATCGTCCCAGTGGTCCTTGAGGGCGGGTTCGATCTCTTCGGCGGCGGCGAGGATGACGACTGCCTGTTCGGGGATCAGATCCAGCGGGGCCTTGAAATGTTCGATCGGCAGGACCGAAGCCAGGTCCGGCTCGTCTCCTTCTTCCAGTGCCTCAGCAACCGCGAGCTCCGCGAGTTCACGGTGCTCAACGTCCATTTCGGCGGCCGGTGCGATTTCGAGGTGCTCGGCCTGCCCCAGCGAACGCTGCGTGAAGGTCGAAAACCAGCGCATCGATTCAACCTCGTCACCGAAGAACTCGACCCTCGCTGCCCGGTCCTCGGTAGCGGCGAACAAGTCGAGGATTCCTCCGCGGATCGCGAACTGCCCCCGTTCGGTGACCTGGTCGACCCGTTCGTAACCGGCTGCCACCAGATCGGTGGCAATGGTGCCGGTGTCGTGCTCTTCGCCGGTCGAGATCGAGAACCCGGCCGGCCTCAGCGAAGCGTCCGGGACCGATTCGGCGAGCGCGATCGCACTGGCGACGACCACCGCCGGGGTCCGTTCATCCCGGGTGAAGGAATCCAGGGCGTCGATCCTCAGACCGATCAGGTGGGGCGGCGGGCTGACCTGCGAGGCGTAGCCCGTTCCCCGGGAGGGATACGAGCGCACCTTGCGGTCGCCGAGGAACGCACGCAGCGCCAGGGTCAGATCACGGGCGGAACGGTCGTCCGGGGTGACGATCAGCGCGGGACGGTCCTCGAGGGCACGGTCGTCTTCGAGCAGGCCGGCCAGCAGGGCCGGACGCAGGGCGCCGGAAACCTTCGCTTCGACCCGCTCACCGCCGTTTGCGGCATCACGAACCCGCCCGGCGAGCCCGGTTACCCGGGGGTCATCGAGAAGAAGATCAATGGTTGGGCGAAGAGACAATCCGGGTGCCCGGAATCAGTGGAGTCCGCGGCCTGAGCGCTGGAACTCGACCTGACCGACACCCTCCGCGACTGAACGGCCTTCGATGTCATCCCATTCGTGGAGCAGGCGCTTGATGTTGGCAACCGACTCGGGGTCGTAGGCGGCGATCCTGGCGGCGAGGTCCAGGGCGGCGTTCTCGGTGGCAGCTCCGGGTGACACCTGGTTGACCAGGTTCATCCGGAAGGCTTCGTCGACCTTGATCACGTTCGAGCTGAGCAGCAGGTACTTGGCGGCGGAAAGCCCGCAGAGGGTGACCAGGCGGGCCGGGCCGACCGGAACGCCGAGAGCCGCCCCGGGGAAACGCATCTGCATGTTCGATCCACCGATACGGATGTCGCAGGCGATTGCGACTTCGGCCCCACCACCGACCGTGTAGCCGTGACAGGCAGCGATCGTCGGCTTCGGGAACTGGACAACCCCGTCGTACAGGTCGGCGAACATCTGCATGCGCTGGACCTTGCCTTCGTCGTCGAGTTCTTCCTTGAGATCGGCCCCGGCCGAGAAAGCCATGTGGTCGGTCGAAGAAAAGACGAGTGCACGCACCGTTTCGTCCTGACGGGCGACTGCGATGTGCATGTTCAGCTCACCGAGCATCTCGGTGTTGATCGCGTTCAGGGAATTGCCGCGGTCGAGCTGGATCAGGGCTACCCCCGAATCATCGACGCTGTATCGGGTCAGGCTCAATTGGGGTCCTCCTGGCCGGCATCGGCGCCGGCGCTCTCGTTTTCAAGTTTTTCGACCAGCCGCTCGGTCTCGCCGGCGGCACTGAAGATCAGTTCTTCCACCTGTTCGGGCTTCTCGCTGAAGCGGCCGAGCACGTAACCGGCAACCCTTTCGGGGTCGGTCGATTCAGGGCGGTCGACGCCGACCCTGATCCGCCAGAAGTCGGGGCTGCCAAAACCTGCCTTGAGGCTCTTCAGACCGTTGTGCCCGGCGAGCCCGCCGCCGAGCCGGGTGCGCACGTCGCCGAAGCCGAGGTCGATCTCGTCATGGATGACGATCACCCGATCCAGCGGGATGTGTTTGCTGCCGGCCGCGGGGCCTGCCGACTTGCCGGACTCGTTCATGAAGGTGAGCGGCTGGAGCAGCACCACCCGTGGACCGCCGGGCGCGATCCGGCCCTCGGAAATCAGGCCCTTGAACTTCTCTTTCGGCTTGCCCATGCCCCAGCGTTCAGCCAGGTGCTCGGTGACCATGAAGCCGACGTTGTGACGGCTGCGTTCGTACTGCCGGCCCGGGTTGCCCAGGCCGACGATCAGGAACGGGGAACCCTCGCCCTCCTGGGCGTCATCACGGTCCGAGCGAGACCGGCGGAATAAAGACAGGGCCTACTCCCCGGAAGAAGAGTCGTCGCCGTCGCCGCTGTCGTCTCCACCTTCGGAGTCGCCTTCGGCAGCTTCTTCGCCGACAATCTCGGGATCGGCTTCGACTTCGGTCTCCGGCTCCTCTTCGACGCGCGGCGGCGAAAGGGTGACCAGGGTGACTTCGGCGTGATCGTAATCGGAGATCAGCTCGACGCCGTCAGGCGCGGTCAGGTTCTCGAGGGTCAGCGTGTCGTTGATCTCCATCGCGGAGACGTCGAGCTTGATGCCGTCCGGGATGTCGGCCGGCAGTGCTTCGACCGTGACTTCGCGGGTCACGTGCTCGAGTACGCCGCCCTGCTTGTTGCCGGGTGCGTCCTCTTCGCCTTCGAGGACCACGGCCACTTCGGCCTGGATCCTGACGTCGAGGCGGACCTTCTGGAGGTCGAGGTGCTGGAGCTCACCGCGCACCGGGTGATGCTGCTGTTCCTTGACGACCACCGGGACCGGGTCGGACCCTTCGATTTTGAGATCGAAAAGGGCGTGGCCCCCGCCCAGGATTACGCGGGCGTCGCGGCTCTCGACCTGAAAAGAAATCGCCTCCGTACCTTCGGAATAGACGATCCCGGGAACCTTGCCATCCTTGCGGAGGCGACGGGTGATCCGGGAGCCGAATTCGTTGCGGGGCGATGCGGTGAGTGTTGCGCGATCTGAAGACATAGGACGGGGAAGCATAGAGAAGCCCGTACGCTTAAGGCATGGCCGATGAGTCCAAAATTCCGAAGGGCAGGGTTCGGCGTTCAGCGAAACTCGGTTCCGTGATCGGCGCCCAGGGCGCGAAGTACGCAGGCACAAAGGCCTCAAACCTAGTCCGCAAGGGAGATTCTGCCCAGGGGAAGCTGGATGACAGGCACGCCGAAACGGCCATCAAAATGGTCGAAGCGCTCGGGCAGATGAAAGGCGCGGCGATGAAGATAGGGCAGTTCGCGTCCTTCATCGACACTGAATTCATTCCCGAGGAGTATCGCGAGACCTACCAGGAGCAACTGTCAAAACTGCGGACCGATGCACCGTCAATGCCCTGGGAAGACGTCGTCGACGTGCTCGAAGAGGAATACGACGGTGTACCACTTGATGAGATGTTCGCTTCGATCGAGAAGACGGCGGTCGCCGCCGCCTCGATCGGACAGGTCCACCGGGCCGAACTGCTCGATGGCCGGCAGGTCGCCGTAAAGATCCAGTACCCGGGGGTCGCCGAAGCGCTCGAGTCGGACCTGCGAAATGCCGGCATGCTCGTCCACCTGGCCAAGGCATTGGCGCCCGGACTGGACGCCAAGGAAGTGGTCAAGGAGCTGCGCGAACGGGTCCTCGAGGAACTCGACTACGAGTTCGAAGCCCAGAACCAGCGTTCGTTCGCCAGGGCCTACCGCGACCATCCGTTCATCTTCGTTCCCGACGTGGTAACCAGGCTCTCGCGCCGCCGGGTGCTGGTCACCGAATTCGTCGAAGGCGTCGGCTTCGACGAAGTCAAGAAGCTGAGCCATGAGGAACGCAGCCGTTTCGGCGAGATCATCTTCCGTGGCAGCTTCGGCTCGATCTACCACCTGCAGCACTTCAACGCCGACCCCCACCCCGGCAACTACATCCTCATGGAAGACGGCCGGGTGGCTTTCCTCGATTTCGGCATGACCAAGAAGCTGGACCGTGAACAGATCGAGCTTGAGCAGCGAGCGGTCGACGCGGTCGCCCGAAACGACGCCGAAGGACTGCGTGATGCGCTCCATGTGCTCGGATTCCTGAAGAAGCCTTCGAAGCTCGACGCCGAGCACCTGATGAACCACGTCAAGGCGATCGGTGGCTGGTACATGGAGGACCGCGAGATCGAGATCGACCCGCCATTGGTGATGCGCATGATCGAAGCGACGCACGACCCACGCTCGGAGTATTTCGACCTGATGCGCCGGGCCTCGATCCCGGCCGACGAGCTGATGGGCCGCCGGATGGAAGTCGGCGTGGTCGCCGTGCTCGGCCAGCTGCGCGCGAAAAGAAACTGGTTCCGCATCATGAGCGAATGGGTCTACGCCGAGAAGCCGTCCACCGAACTCGGCAAACTCGAGTGGGAATATTTCGAAGATCGCGGCATAATGCAGGTACCTGGAATCGCCCAGGCCCAGGAATAGGAGAACACTTGTTCAAAAGAATCAAGAGTGGCTGGCAGCTGACCAAGAAGAGCTGGGGAATCCTTTCCGACGAACCCGGCCTGATCAGGTTTCCGATCGTCGGTGGCCTGATCGCGGTGCTGGTAGCAATCGTGCTGATCGGCCCCGGCCTCTATTTCCTCGATCAGGGACCGCAGGTGCTCGGTGCGATCCTGATCGCGGTTGGTGTCTACCTGGCTGCTTTCGCAACCTTCTATTTCGCGGTCGGCCTCGCCCATAACGCCGACCAGCGCATGCGCGGCGAAGAGGTCACTTTCGGTGACGGCATGGCCCTCGCCAGTTCCCGTATGTCGGCGATCGCCGGCTGGGCTTTCGTCTCCACCGTCGTGATGACGATCATCCGGGCGATCCAGGAGCGTTTCGGTGTCGCCGGGGCGATCCTCGGCGGACTCGCCGGCGCCGCCTGGGGTGTACTCACATTCCTCGCCGTGCCGGTAATCGCGCTCGAGGGCACCGGCCCGATCTCAACGATCAAACGTTGCGGCAGCCTGGTCAAGAGCCGCTGGGGCGAGCAGATCACAGGCACGATCGCGATCGGCGGTGCTGTGTTCCTGTTCGGAATGCTGCCGGCGATCCTGTTGATCGTCGCCGGTGTCGCCATCTGGGCGACCAGCGGCATCGGTGGTGGCATCCTGATCGCAGTCGGAGTCCTGGTCTTCATCGTCGCCGCGCTGATCCAGCAGGCACTCTCGACGATCTTCGGGGTGGCGCTCTACCGCTATGTGGCCACCGAAGAAGTGGTCGGCGGTTTCACCGCCGAAGAGATGGAAAGCGCCGTGCGGACGAAGAAGGGTCACATGGGAAGCGGCCCCGGCCTTCCGGGAACCTCAGCCAGCACGATCTGAGAAGAGCCGGGGGTCGTTGCTGGCGGCTTCCAGCGACGACTTGGCTTCATGGGCGTTTCAACCTGGTCCTAATCACTCTCTTCTCGAACCTGGGTGCACTCAGAGAAAACCGAACCGTTGTCGGTCGATTCTTGAGCGCACTCTTACGAACGAATTTGAACGCGGTCACTTTCGAGATGTCCTTATCCAACTTTGGGAGTTGCCGGCAGAGCTTTCCCCTGACCCGAACAACCTTTTTCCAGGCACCCGGCTTCAAGCACAGCAGTCCGTTCGTTGCCTGACCCGACCCACTGAACAAAGTCTTTAATTTCGCCACGTAAAGGCTTCTCTTGTTGCCCAGAGGCTGCATCCGCTTTGGACCGCTCAACCGCAAGCTGCGAAAGGGGAAGCTGCCACTAAACCGGAGCGCCCCGATATCGCAGGAGTCGCGCCGTCTTGAATGACCGAGCTGATCGACGGAGGGGCAGCCCAGTTCTCCACCGACGTTTCCGGTTCGGATCGCAGGGCTGCCCGGTTCGAGTTCGAGGGTCGGGGTCTGGCCATTCGTATCGAGAGTCCCAAGGCCTGAATCACTTATCCGAACGATGTTGTCGTCAGGGCCCGACTCGATGCAGTCAACGCGTGGCCCCAACTTTGCTGTGGTCATCAGCAATCGAGCTTCCAGGTACTCGTCGGCTTCACATTCGTTGGTCCCGGTGTTGTCAGCGAGCAGGACGTTCGAGAGCCTCACAATCGCCGGGATCGATTCGTTGGAACTGACGGAGTCGACACTCAGACCTGCGCCCCCGGTTGCGGCAGAGTTCCGGGCTATCGTGATACTGCGCATGGTCGATAGTTCCGATCCTGCAACTTTGATTCCTCCACCACTTCCTCCAGAAGAGTTCTGGGTGAAAGTGCTGTTGACCGCCTCCAATCCTCCGCTGGCATAAACACCGCCACCAGCGATTCCGGAGCTGTTGTCAAAGACAGTCACTCCCGAAAGCTGAAGGGGGCCATCCGAATAAACGCCACCCCCGAACCCGGACTCGAAGCCGGAGGCATTCTCCCGTCCCCGGGTGACGGTCAGGTTCTCAAGTGAAAGCAGTCCGGTCCCCAAGTGTTGAATTACTCGGTTGCGATCACCACCGCTGATCGTGACCCGATCGCCTGAAGACCTTGGCTTGATGACCAGAGCATCTGATCCCAGAACATCGAAATCACCACTCAGGTTTCCGTCCTCGCTCAACCCAGGGGCCGTTTCGTAGGTCCCTTCGCCCAAGAGAATCGTGTCGTTGCCGTCTCCTTCGGCACATCCAGCTACAGCGGTATCGGTCTGGGCCGCCGATACCGCTTGGCGAAAGGTGCACTTCGTGGCGGACGGCGAGGAATCTTCAACGGTTGTGACGGAGATCGAAGCTGCGGGAGCTCCCGCGGGAAGTAGAAGTGCCCCGACAACGAAACTGAGGAAAGCCACTCGAATGCCAAAACGCTGAAAATCGTCATGCCCCATCATGAACCCATCTTCCCGATGTTTTGCCTCCGATGGAGCAGCATGCTCTCATCGCGGTCTACCAACTATAGAACGGTAGTAGCCTGAAAGTTGCGAGGACGCCAATCCAATCCTGGCACTGCCCGATAGAGGTCGCGCCGAATCTGAAGAAGGCTGCCGAACCTTCAGGTAGGATGCGCCCTAGGATACACGCACGATGCTTCAGGAGGTTTCAGGATGGATCCAGATGTGATTAGTAGGCGACAACTCATTGCCCGGACGGCCAAACTCGGTCTCGCCATGGGTTTGACCTCGTCTCTGTCGCTAGTTCGCACCCCGTCCGCCGAAGCTTCGGTATTGCGAGCCAAGGGATACAACGACGGATTTCTTGACATCTCACAATTCTCGACCTTGAGGATGGAAAGCGCCGTGCGGACGAAAAAGGGTCACATGGGAAGCGGCCCCGGCATGCCGGGAACCTCAGCCAGCACGATCTGAGAAGAGCCGGGGGTCGTTGCTGCAGACCCCGTCGACTCCCAGCGCAAGCATGCGGTCGATGATCTCCGGATCATCAATCGTCCAGACGTTGAGTTTCACCCCGGCCTCGCGGGTCACTTCGACCAGTCTTGGTGTGACCACGCCGTAGAAGGCCCAGATCGCATCGACCTCCACGCCGAGATCGCGCAGTCCTTTGCTGACCAGCCCCGGCATGCGTCGCCTGACGGAAACCAGTCCGAGCAACAGGGCGGGTTTCATCCAGGCCGGCTTGGCGAGCCAGTCTTTGGTCACCCGGGGCACGGTCCAGCCGAGACTGATTTCCGGCTCCAGTTCGCCGACCGCCTTGACGGTCGAGACCTCCATGGTCGAGATCGTCACCCGGCCGGTCAGGCCATGCTTGCGGATCAGGGCGACGATCTCGTCCTCCCTGCCTGGCAGCTTGATGTCGAGGTTCGGCACGACCTCCTCCAGCGGTGGGCGAGTGAAAGCTTCCAGCGCCTCGTCGAGGGTCAGCTCGGCCTTGTTGGCGGCCGCGTGCCAGTCGTGGGCGACGACCAAGGGTGTGCGCTGCTCCGGAGGCAGGTCGGGATGCCCGCTCTCCAGCCAGAGCACGTCGAACTCGATCACGTCGACACCGACCTCGACCGCCTTCTCGAACGAAGCGACGGTGTTGCCGGGAACCAGCTTGTCAGCCCCTTTATGTCCGATCCGTGTGAATGCCCTTGATCGAGTGGATGCCATCAGCGGAATCTACGGGTCACGAGCGAAAAACGATCATTCTGGATCGGATTTTTGACCTATCTCCGAAATATCCGCGCCAGAACGGAGGGGCCTCGCGCCAGAACGGAAGGGTTCTCAGAAGAGCTGGTTCTCTCCGGCGAAGATCTCGGAGACCGAGTCGTCGGTGAAGATGCGGCGGATCGAGTCGGCCAGGGTTCCGGCGGTCGAGAGCACGGTGATGTTGTCCGGGGCGCCGGGGCGCAGCGGGATCGTGTCGGTCACCACGATCTTCTCGAGGCCCGACTTCTCGTAAGGCAGCCGCTCGTAGGCGGGGCCGGAGAACACGCCGTGGGTGGCGCAGGCGATCACGCTCGATGCACCTTCGTCGAGCACCGTCCGGGCGGCGGCGCAGAGCGTGCCGGCCGTATCGATCATGTCATCGGAGATGACCGCGATCTTGTCCTTGACGTCACCGACCACGTAGCCGATCTCGGCGACCTGCTGGGCGGGGCGTTCTTTCTCCATGATCGCCCACTCGGTCCCGATCTTGCGGGCGAAGTTGCGGGCCGCCTTGGCGCGACCGGCATCCGGGGAGACAACCACGAGGTCTTCGGCCTTGTACTGGTCGGTGAACCACTGGGTGAGCATCGGCATCGCGGTCATGTGGTCGACCGGGATCGTGAAGAAACCCTGGATCTGGCCGGCATGAAGGTCCATCGTCAGGACCCGGTCGACACCGACCGACTCCAGCGCATGGGCGACCACCCGGGCGGTGATCGGCTCGCGCGGGGCTGACTTCTTGTCCTGGCGGGCATACCCGAACCAGGGCATGACGGCGATGATCCGGTGTGCAGAAGCCCCCTGTGCGGCGTCGGCCATGATCATCAGTTCCATCAGGGAGTCGTTCGGGGTCATGCCGGTCTCGGTGTTCTGGCAGGTTGACTGGACCAGGAACACGTCGGCACCACGGATCGATTCTTCGTAACGGCCGTAGATCTCGCCGTCGGAGAAGGTCTTCAGGGTCACATCGCCCATCGAGAGCTGAAGCTTGGCTGCGATCTTGCCGGCGAGGTCCAGTGAAGACCGTCCGCCGAAAACCATCGCCCGCTTCGAATAATCGTGCGGGATGGTCGACGTCACAGCAGGGGACGGCTCGATGATGCTCACGAATCTGATTCCTGTTCTGCCTCGCGGGCCATGCGACGCTCGGCGTATTCTTCGATCGTTCTCTGGTCCCCGCGACTGACTGCCAGCGACCGCGGGGGCACATTCTCTCGGATAACGGCTCCGGCGCCAGTGTAGGCACCTTCACCAATCTCTACCGGTGCGACCAGCATCGTGTCAACACCCACCCGGGCCCCGGGGCCGACCACTGTCCGGTGTTTGCGCACACCGTCGTAGTTGGCGGTGATCGTGCCGGCACCGAGGTTGGCGCCTTCTCCGAGGTCGGCGTCTCCCACGTAGGAGAGATGCGGAACCTTCGCTCCGGCCCCCAGGCGCGAGTTCTTGATCTCGACGAAGGTGCCGGCCTTCGAGCCGTCCTCCAGCAGGGCGCCGGGCCTCAGGTAAGCGAACGGACCGACCGAGCAGTCCTCCATCACTTCGCAGAGAACGAGGTGGGAATTGATCACAAGGCTGCGGGCCCCGATGCCGGAGTCGATCACGGTCGAGTGCGGTCCGATGACCGCCGATTCGCCGATCTCGGTCGCGCCACGAAGCGAAGTGCCTGGTTCTATCCGGGCATCCGCCCCGATGATCACATCGGCATCGATCCAGGTCGAGACGGGATCGACGATCGTCACGCCGTTCAGCATGTGCCGGCGGAGGATGCGCTGGCGGGCTTCCGCCTCCACCGCGGCCAGGTCGACCCGGTTGTTGATGCCGAGGTTCACGGCGATGTCTTCGGCGACGAACGCGGCAACCGGTTCGTCCCGGGAACGCATGATCGCGAGCACGTCGGGCAGGTAGTACTCACCCTGCGCGTTGTCGCTGCTGACCTCACCCAGCGCGGTCACCAGGGAGTCGGCCTGGAATACATAGGTTCCGGAGTTGATCTCCTTGATCTGGAGTTCGGCCTCGGTCGCGTCTCCTGGCTCTTTCGCTTCGACGATCTTCTCGACCGCCCCGTCGGCGTCCCTGACGACCCGGCCGTACGTGCCGGGGTTCTCGAGGATCGCTGACATCACGGTCGCGGCGGCGCCACTATCGCGGTGCGCAGCGAGCAGTTCGGAGATGACTTCGGTCGATACGAGCGGCACGTCTCCGGACAGCACGATCACTTCCTTCGACTCGCGCACGATCTCGATCGCCGCACGCACCGCGCCGCCGGTGCCGTCGGACTCCGGCTGCACCACGGTCTCGACACCCTCCGGCAGGGCGTCGCCGAGGTCCCGGTCGGGCGAGACGATCACTGCGACCCTTTCGACGCCGGCACTCCGGGCGGCGATTATCGGCCAAGTGATCATCGGCCTGCCACAGACCGGGTGGAGCATCTTCGGTAAGGCGGAGCGCATGCGCGTACCAGCGCCCGCGGCCATGATCAGCGCGGTAGTTGGACCACTCGACAAGAGCTACTCCTTGGAGAGAGGTTCCCGCGAGGCGGCTTTGGCTACCCCGCCGATGCCGAGCATGTAAAAGCCGCCGAAGATGAAATCGATGCCGAGCAGCAGTCCGATCGCCCAGTCCTTGGTGTTGTCGAGGTCAGCGATGATGATCAGGCCGAGGATCAGGGAGAGGACGCCGCTGACGGCAACCAGGCCGACTCCGGACTCGCCGCGGTTGGTGGCAGCCAGGGTCACCTTGACGAGGCCGGTGAAGATGAAGTAGATCGCGAGCACCGCGGTCAGGAAGCCGACACTGCCGTCGGTGTTGACGAGCAGGATGATGCCGGCAATCAGGGCGGCGATCGACCAAAGGATCCTGACAATCATTGCTCCCGCGCCCCCGGCCATGAAAGCGGAGCCGAAGATGAAGAACGCGGCGATGACGAGGATCCAGCCCGCGAACTTGACCACCGCAAGCGACGCAAAAATCGGGAACGCGATAGCAATCACGCCGAGGACGATCAGCAGAATGCCGAACCCCTTGAACGTTTTTGCGCTCTTGGACAGGTCCTCACGTACCTCGGTCTCAGAATCCATGCGCACACTCTATCCGCGCCGGTGGCGGTTCAGGTGCAAAGAGCCGCCGGTGAACGCAGCGATCCACCCGGACGGAAGGCGGGATAGAGTCCACGATCCGTTCCGGGGTGGGGTAACTGGCCAACCC
>Ga0105046_10015769_pt1 | contig 11611 bp, 10 predicted proteins | sample MAT03_FD_78385 | JGI IMG/M metagenome (GOLD analysis project Ga0105046, IMG submission 78385) | Freshwater microbial communities from Lake Fryxell liftoff mats and glacier meltwater in Antarctica - MAT-03 (megahit assembly) | ecosystem: Environmental > Aquatic > Freshwater > Ice > Liftoff...
AAGCTTAGGACATGCCAGCGTCATTCCCGCGCAGGCGGGAATCCACCCCCGCACCTATCGAGCCGATGGATTCCCGCCTGCGCGGGAATGACAGGGAGGCGTCCTATTGATCATGGCTACCGCTATACATAAAAACCAAATCCTAAAATCCTGCGCCGCCCGCTGTGCGGGCGGCGCAGGGTTTTAGGATCTTATAGTTTAATTAAGCCTATCTACTTAAGGGGGTGTGGTCGTTTGGGGAACACCGGGAGCGGTAACGCTGCTGGGTGACGTTACCGAAGGATTAGCCGTACGGGGTCGAGCAAAATGCTCGTATACGGTTTGCGAAATTTGCTGAATCAAGAACGGCCCTTCGTCTGATTCGTTGGCTCGTTTTACGATCGCCGTAATCACATAGCGCCTGCCGTTGGGCATATCCACAATGCCAGTGTCACCCGTGAGGGTAGCGAGGTTGCCCGTTTTATGAGCAATGACCGCGCCTGCCCCCAAGCCCGCCGGGAGCAAGTTGTCGTTCACGGTGCCCCGCATAATTTCTAAAAAGCGATCGCGCGATCGCAGCGAAAGAAAATCTCCCTGCGTAACGGCCATCATCAACATTGACAAATCTTTGGCGCTGGTCGTATTCGTGCCCGCAATATCGGCCAGCAGGTTATTTAGCACCGTGTGACTTAACCCCCAAGCTCGAAACCGCTGGTTCAGTAACGGCAAACCACCAACCTTGGCAATCACCATATTTGTGGCGGTGTTGTCGCTGATGGTGATCATCTGGTTCGCAGTCTCTAAGGCATTGATTTGAACACCTGGCTCTTGATATTGCAGCTCACCTGATCCGTCGGTGATATCGCCCGGTCGCAGTGTTAGTTGATCATCTAAGCGAATTTTTCCGGCATCTACATCCTGCAAAAACGCCACCAGGACGGGCGCTTTGATGGTGCTAGCCGCCGGAAATACGGTGGCACCGTTGATATCGACATAGTTACCCGTATCTAAGTCCACAACAAACACGCCCACACCCAACTCAGGATACTGAGCAATCAGGCTTTGAATCGACGCTGCCAGCGGAGCAATGGGTTGGCCTAGGCGGGTAGCGATGGGCATGAGGGAGATGGTACCTGGAACCCCGTCGAGGCGAAAGCCTTTAGCCGCTAAATCTTTGGGGTTTTCCACTGTGGCACTAGCTGTAGCGACCTGGGTGCGCGCAGTCGGGTTCCATACCGACAAAAAAGTCCCAGCGATCGCCCCAATACCCACCCCTAAAATCAGCAGACGCGTTAGATAGAGCATCGGCGAAGGAGGCTTGGCCGCACGCCGCGTTCGCCGCAATCGTTTTGGTGCAGGAGACGCGGTTGCTTGTCGTTGACCAAGACGCGGCTCGGCAGTGGGCGGCAGAAACTCGTTTGTGCGGCTTAGCCCACGGGAGACGGGCGATCGCCCCCGATCGGCTGGATTTTCTACCGAATACAGTGTGGGTCTTGGCGATCGCCCACCTCCGTCGCGCTGAGTGTCTCGCGACCGATTAGCTGCGCCTGGGTCAGTCAGCAAATTACGCAAATTTAGCCGACTGCTGTCTGAGTAAGACGCTCGCGGCGACTGGCGATGGGCAGCTTTTTCATTGGACGATGTGCCCTTAGACGCTGGTGGCAGTTCAGGTTGTCTACGGTGTTGGCCTTGTAAACCTGGATCATAGAGCGAATCTGAGTTATGCACTGGCCGCAGCGAAGACTCAGGATCAACAGCCTGACCAGGTCGCTGGAGTGGAATAGGCTGAGTCTGCCCGTTTGAAGGGCGGCGATTGGGACGACGGCGCGATGACCGAGAAGATTTACCAAAGCCCTGCATCGGGGCATACCTCCACCACAGTTAAAGCAACCAAAAGCAAGAAACAGCCCTGTTGATTTCAGAAATGACTTGAGCGAGCAGCGCGCCGCTCTTTCAAATCATTCTTAGACTCAGCACTACCAAATTTAGCGTCACCCCAAGGAAACCTGTCAGAGTCGCTACACATTGCCTCATTCGCTCAAGAATATAGCAGTCCTAAGAATTCTGCGAAAAATTTTACGTGAAAAGTTTTAGAACAATTCACAAGCAGAACCTACCTCTATAGGAACCTATGGCGATCGCCATTTAATACGCGATGTGCAGCTTTAAAGCAGCCCACTGCTCCGCAGAAGCAAGCTACATCTCCTAACCCATTCTCCCACAAAGGGAAAAGGGGAACCGAGCCTGCCTTTAGCCCCTCTCCCTTCTGGGAGAGGGGTTGGGGTGAGGGCGGTTCGGGAAAGTTGCACATCGCCATTTATTAAACCTGGTGGCACGCCTGTTTCTACTATAATCGCTGACTGGTAATGTTCTAAGTAGGTGGGCGTAATTAAACATAAAACCCTAAAAGTCTGCGCCGCCCGCTGCGCGGGCGGCGCAGACTTTTAGAATCTTGTTTTTATTTAGGTTGAACTACTTAAACGTCAGAATGTTCTAAAGGTCAGATTGGGAAAAAGCACTGGCAACTACTGGCGCATACTGACGCATCACTCTGCTGCATTATGGACGGCGGCTGTCGGCGTTGCCAAGGCTGGCCTGTTGCAGCGCCCACTGAACCTGCCTCAAAATTCCTCGCAGCATGGCTACTTCCGAATCAGTCAGATACGTTCGGTTAAATAACCGCCGAAATTTTTCCATCCGACTGCTAGCCGTATGGGGATACAAATAGCCAATCTGCAACAGCAGCGCTTCAAGCTGTTGATAATATCCCTCCACACGATCTAGCGTTGCCGGGGGTTCAAAGGCCGAAAGCATCGACGTAGATAAAGCCGATGGCAGTGAGGATGGCTTTCTGAGTTCTTGTCCCTTCCCTAGTTCCTCGGTATCTCCGCCGATTCCTTCAATTGCCTCTGCCGCCTCTGCTTGCTGTGCAGCTCCATACAGCTCGTAACAGCAAATGGCAACGGCCTGAGCCAGATTGAGCGAGGGATAGGCAGGATGGGATGGGATACGAATAAAGCGCTGGGCGTAGTTGAGTTCTTCATTACTGAGACCTCGATCTTCGCGGCCAAAGATGAGAGCGGCAGGTGGGGCAGCACCCTTAGTCATATTAGTTATAGGGATATTAGTTATAGGGTCTAATAACCAAGGGAGACAGGTTCTTGGTGATTCGAGAGCGGTATTGGGCAGACCGCGATCGCGTCCTGTCGTCGCAATAGCCCGCAGACAGCCCTGAAGTGCATCGGCCAGGGTGTCTACCCGTTGTGCCCCCTCCAGTACATCGGCTGCGTGCACGGCCATTTGTCGCGCCTCTTCCCCTAGGGGATCGCACTGCGGGTTAACCAGCACTAGCCGAGATAACCCCATGTTTTTCATCACACGGGCAACCGAGCCAATGTTTAGCGGCCCTGCGGGTTCCAACAGCACAATTTGCACGTGGCTCAATGCCTGACTCAGCCCCTGACTCAAATCGTGTGCCATGCGATCGCCCTGCTCATGTCCTCTAAAATTTAAGCTCTAAAATTTAGGTAGTGGTATTGATGTAAGGATTTTTAGATGGGCGGGCTTAGCCCGCCCATCTAAAAATCCTTACCATTTCCTTACAATTTTAGGACTACCAAATTTAAGCAATATGTCACTGCATTAGCTCCATCGGGGTGCGGCTTCAGTCACCTGCACAAGGCTCCTGCTGTAGGGATTAGGCATTGATCAGCCCCTCTAAATCAAACCCACGTTTTGAGTAGGGCTTAGCAGCGCCCAATCCCTACTCAAGAATTGCATCGTATTAAATTCATAGTCACATCGCACCATCTATTACTATGGGACGTTCCCGCTCTAAATTTGATCTGCCCACTAAAGTGTGTCCGGTATGCCAGCGACCATTTAGCTGGCGCAAAAAATGGGAAGATTGCTGGGATGACGTGAAGTATTGCTCAGAGCGATGCCGTCGCCGCCGCGCCCAGAGCACAGATGCCGCTTCAGGGTAGCGCATTGCCCCTGGGTGTAAAGGCATATCTCTAATCACATTGCTTATTGAGTTTCTAGAAAAGGTATTGCATCATGCTGATGGGTCAAGTCCAGCCCAAATTAATTGTTCATGGAGGAGCTGGGAGTTCCCTCAGGGGGAAGGGAGGCGTGGAAGCAGTCAGGCTATCGCTGTTTCGTGTGGTGGAAGAAGTGTACGGCCTTTTGTTAGCTGGTGCCAGTGCTCAGTCAGCGGTAGTGCGCGGGTGTCAACTGATGGAAGATGATCCCCGATTCAATGCGGGGACTGGCTCTGTGTTGCAATCAGACGGGCAAATTCGCATGAGTGCGTCGCTGATGAATGGGTCGTCGCAGCGGTTTAGCGGTGTGATTAATGTGTCGCGGGTAAAGAACCCCATTGACCTGGCGCTGTTTCTGCAAGATGGTAGCGATCGCATTTTGTCTGATCACGGTGCGGCGGAGCTGTTACGAGAACTCAAGCTGCCCGTTCACGATCCGCTTACCGAGATTCGCCTTCAGGAATGGATTCAAGAACGCGCAGGCAACTTCTCTCATGAAATGGCGGGCGTGGTGGCCGAAAAAGAGCTAGTCTCCGAAGCGGGACGAGGCACCATTGGCGTGGTAGCGCTCGACAGCGAAGGGCGGCTGGCGGTGGGTACTTCTACGGGCGGCAAAGGGTTTGAGCGTATTGGGCGCGTCAGCGATTCTGCTACGCCTGCCGGAAACTATGCCACTCACCATGCGGCGGTGAGCTGCACGGGCATTGGGGAAGACATTCTAGAAGAATGCTTGGCGGCGCGCATTGTAGTGCGGGTGACCGATGGGCTATCGCTACTAGAGTCATTTCAACGGTCGTTTCGCGAAGCTGAGCAGAACCGTCGCGATTTTGGGGCGATCGCCCTTGATCGCACGGGCACCATTGCCTGGGGTAAAACCAGCGAAGTTCTGCTTGCCGCTTACCACGACGGCAAGAGAATGGCAGACACCCTAGAGCTAGATGAGGGGCTATTGACGGGCTGCTGCACCCCCGACTAGACCTGAGTACCCGTTAAAGATTGCGTACAAAATAGGTAGTGGTATTGATGTGAGGATTTTTTGATGGGCGGGCTGCGCCCGCCCATCAAAAAATCCTTACCAATTGAGGACTACCCAATATTTAACTAGGCGTGAGTGTCTGACTAGGTGTGAGTGTCTGACTAGGTGTGAGTAGAATTTTAGTGGCGATTAGCGAGGAACAGCGTGTATTTGTTAATTCCAGCGGCAGGCTCAGGCAAACGAATGGGGGGCGATCGCAACAAATTATTGATGCCTCTCCTTGGTAAACCGCTGATTGCCTGGACGTTGCAAGCGGTCAGAGCCACCGAAGCCATTCACTGGATTGGCATCATCGCGCAGCCCCAAGAGTGGCAAGACTTCCGAGATGTCATCAATAGCCTCGCACTGGGTCGCCAGGTACGGTTGATCGAAGGCGGTAGTACCCGGCAAGAGTCTGTCTACCGAGGCTTGCAGGCTTTACCTGCCGTGGCTGAGCAGATTCTAATTCACGATGGCGCACGCTGTTTGGCAACACCAGATTTATTCAACCGCTGCGCCCAGAGTGTGCTGACTCATCCGGGGCTGATTGCTGCCGTTCCTGTCAAAGACACGATCAAAGTCGTTTCGCCTGGTAACCACCTCGTCCAATCCACGCCCGATCGCAGCAAACTGTGGGCGGCGCAAACCCCCCAAGGGTTTGAGGTAGAAACTCTCAAGAAATGCCACGACGAAGGTATCCGTAAGGGTTGGGAAGTCACCGATGACGCAGCTCTCTTTGAACACTGTAAGCTTCCGGTTCATATCGTAGAGGGTGAAGAAACAAACCTAAAAGTCACCACGCCCATTGATCTGGCGATCGCCGAGTTCATTCTTACCAAAAGGATGAAGGGTGAAGGATGGTCTGATCAGCCAACCAAGAGGGGCGAAGCATTTGGCCAATCTCTCCAACCATGACCAAAACAAACCAGCCAAATGCGGTGCTGCCAATCGTAGCTATAAATTTTAATTACTAAGTGGCCGAAATGGATGCTAAGCGCAAAGCAAAAGACCAAATTCTACACTTGCTCAAAATGGGAGGGGCACAGACAGCAACGGCATTGGCAGAGCAGTTGCAGGTGTCACCAATGGCGGTGCGGCAGCATCTTCAAACGTTAAAGGCAGAACAGTGGGTCACCTATCGAGAAGAGCGACGACCGTCTGGGCGACCTGTTAAGCGATGGCAATTAACCGAGATTTCGGTGAGTCGCTTTCCAGATAGCCACGCCGATTTGGTGCTTGATTTGCTGCGCGGTGTGGAGACAATTTTTGGCAGTGACGGATTGGCGCAACTGATTGCAGACCGGCAGTATCGCCAAGTGCAAAGCTATCGAGAGCAGCTCGCTGGCATTACTCGTTGGCAAGATCGAGTGGAAGCGATCGCCCAATTGCGTAGTCAAGAAGGTTATATGGCAGAGGTGCTAGAGCAGTCTAGTAACGTGCTCCTGCTGGTAGAAAATCATTGCCCAATCTGCGCTGCGGCTCAGACCTGTCAGGGCTTGTGCCATGCTGAGCTGGATGTTTTTCGGGATGTGTTGGGCGAAACCGTTACGGTTGAACGCATAGAGCATTTGATGGCGGGCGATCGCCGCTGTACCTATCAGGTTTGCAGTCCATAACCCACTGGTGGCAACGCTCTGGGCTTGTTGTTGGGGTAGTTCAACCTGAACAAAAACAGAACTCTAAAAGGCAGTACAGCCTTTTAGAATTTTATATTTAATTACGCCCACCTACTTGCTAGCGTTGTTTGTTTTTCTGAGAGGCTCTGTTCATTCTGGTTAGATTAGGTGCCGTGTAGACACGTCTTTGGAACAAGTCTTAACCCTTCTCCCGACAGAGCCAGCTTCAGCATGGTCAACCCTACAGTTAATGGGTAGCTTCAAGAGAGCACATGCAGATTGATGCAGAGTCAATGTGAGGTGTAGCTATCTTGACTGAGCGATCGCTTTTGTAGGCGACCAGTGTCAGCAAGACCTTGAACGCTAGCTATAGCAATCCGATTTGAATGGTGAAATGTTTTACAGTGCAAGTTTCTACTTGCCTGATGGGCAGCCGAAACGACTATCCTACATTTCTACGAGCCATTTGGACTGTTTATAGACCTTAGCTCACCGTAGGAGACCATGATGAATTACACACGAACTCAAAGTTCCAACACATTTGCAAAAGCAATTGCAGTCTTGGGTGCAAGCACACTGCTGAGCTGCTCTGCTGTCGTCTTGCTCTTTTCTCAATCTGCTTTGTCAGGTCAGCCCACCTCTGAGGCAGAGCAGCTTTTAGCACAAAATAGTGGTCGTGGTAGCAACGATGGTGGCAGCGACGGATTGGATGGAGTCAATCCTTCCGACCCAAACACCGTCTCAGCTCCTGGCTTTGGCACAATGAATGCTCCTGATAACACCGGTGATGTAGAAGCTCGTCAAGAGCTTTCTCCTCGCTTGAGTGACGATCCTACCGATCCTGTTAACCGTCAGGAAGGTATGTCGGTCAACGACGATGGCGTAGGTGAGCGTCAAGAGGGTTCTCCTCGCTTAGAAGACAACCTAGGAGACCGCGATGCTCGTCGAGATGGTTCTATGATGAACAACGACGGTTCTATGATGAACAACGGTGGTTCCATGATGAACAATGGCAGTGCTCAACAGCGCCAGGATCTCTCTCCCAATCTGGAAGACAACCCCAACGCCAACGATGATCCTACGCGTCCAACGCCTAGCGTGACCACACCTCGAGGTGGTGCGTCTAGTCAGCAGCCTTCCTACAACCAAAACGCTCAGCCTACCTACAACCAGAACACTGGTGGTAGCAGCTCTGCTCCAGTTCGGGGTCTCTGGTAAATACTAGAATTTTCCAAGGTCGCTCTAAGGTCTAGTTTCTGCAAAGAAACAGAAGCTAGCCACTCTTGATATTTGAAGGGCGTCGTCCAGTCAATTAGGCGATCGCTTGCGCCTTAAGTTTCGATCTTGGGTCTAGTTAATCGTTGGGGCGTGAAACTTGGTTTCACGCCCCAATTTATGTGTGCTCTATGTGCGCTGGTGTTTATAGCCGCCACCGAGTTAGCGAACTCAGGCCGAGGCTTTAGACCTTGTGCGGAACGTAGGTTCCAAAACCTTATTTGTGTTGACCTTTGGGTATGTTGACCTTTGGGTATGTTGACCGTTAGGGCGACAGCTATAAAAATGCTTTACCGCTTATCCGTCTTGGCTTCTAGAATAGTTTGAATGGGAAGCGGAACGTTGGAAAGAAAATCATACCCGGTAATTTGTTCGAGGGTATCTACCGATTGGCGGTAAGAGCGCCAGTCATCGTTTTTAATGCCCTGCACATTGGGCATGATGACCGTAATCACGCGAGTATCGTTGCGAATAGCTTGAATACCCAAATTAGGCTGGTTGAGGACGACAACAACTTTCCAGGTAGCGGCTGGAACCGCCACTTTACCTTGGGCGATCGCCGTCTTTTTGCCTCGTTCGCCCTGCCCACCCGAACCCGCCCAACCCGAAATGATATATAGTTCTTTGCCCTGCTTTACTAGCTCACGGCAATAGTTCTCTAAATCTCCCCAGGGACCCCGGTTGTTGTCTGCCGCCTGGGGAATAATGTTTGTCATCCAAAACACGGACTCGCTGTCTGCTTGACGGTTATTGCGATCGGCAGCAGGTACAACATGACCCCGATCAAAGCCGCTGCCTGTGTAATCATTGGGGCTGACGTGATACCAAGTTCCCGGTAGTGAGGAGTCAGTCGCAAACGGGGGACGGGGCAAACTGCCTAGCCAGCTTTGGTTGAGTTGCCAACTAGCCCAGTTAGGAATGCCTTTGTCACGATTGTAAGAAAGGGCGTACTGTGGCCGAGTAATCAGATAGTTGTTGACATTTTTAGGGTCGCTGGTAGCACCGCTAGGGTTGCCCAACAGCAGGTGAGCATATTGCGCTGAAGGAGCATCTGGTGAAGGAGAGAGAACGGCGCAGCCCGATATTAGCCCGCACCAGAGTAGCAGTCCCGTTAGTTTTTGCAGGCGATCGCCCCAGTGCCACTGTCTGCCCCTAATCATACGATCTGCCCCTAATCATGCGGTTGTCCAAGTAGATGGTGCTTCAAAGAGGTGGTGTTTTTTGGAAGTGTACACGTCACCTACGCCTTACAGCGCTTTGCGCTTGGTTAGGTGCGGGTTGTTTTTTAGAAGCCGCGCCCCGCGCGGCTTCTAAAAAATAACTGTGGTTTACGCAATTGAAAATTGCTGTAAAAAAACTCAGTATTACATCTCATCTACACTAGTACTGTTCTAATGTTCCCTATCTAATGTTCCCTATCTAATGTTCCCCAAACTCTAGCGCTTTCAGCCTATCAACTCCTAAAGGGCTGACGTTGGATACCAATGGAAGGAGCAGGAGCAAGATGAGATGGGCGAAAGATGCAGAAACTACAGCCTTTCTCCCATCCATCTGCAATGCTCTAATCGACCTGCCACCATGACGAACCGATTTCCGCAAACCCTATACACCAGAAAAGCCTACCCAATCGTTCTAGGAAACCGCCCTACTGATAGACTTTTTCTAACGGGTAGAGACAGTACTATTAAGGAATAAACAGCGTAGATAGAACAATCGAAATGAATCCAGGAGGGTTCAAAATGCAAAGTATGGATAACGATAAGCGTAAGTTGTTGTCGTCTCTGGCACACGGATCTATTTTCTTCAGTGCATTGGTCGTGTCAGTCGGCTTGCCTATTGCCCTTTTACTGGTTTCTGACGACCTTGTTGTCAAAGCAAACGCTAGAGAAGCCATTAATTTTCACTTTAATGTGTGGCTGTATGGCATTATTTTTGGTGTGTTGTGCTTGGTGCTAATTGGATACCCACTACTCGCAATTTTGGGTGTTATCAGCTTAGTGATGCCAATTCTGGCAATTTTGAAGAGTTTGAGTACGCCTGACCAGGCTTACCACTATCCCTTCATTTTTCGCTTGCTCTAGACAGTTTTGAAGCCGCAGGATGCAATGGACGTAGGGTATGAGTAGCGATCGCCACTCATACCCTACAAGAAAATCAAGCATGGTTAAACAAAGGGGTGGAGTGCTTAGCACTCCACCCCTTTTAGTTAGAGACTTTAGTTAAAAACTGAGCGTTTGCCCAGGAAGTGTTAGGACTCCTCTACTTCGTCTTCAGACTCTTCGTCAGAGAACTCTTCTTCGTCTACAGACTCTTCTTCAGAGAACTCTTCTTCGTCTACAGACTCTTCGTCAGAGAACTCTTCTTCGTCTACAGACTCTTCGTCAGAGAACTCTTCTTCGTCTACAGACTCTTCTTCAGAGTACTCTTCTTCATCTACAGACTCTTCTTCGGAATACTCAACGCTTTCTTCAGAGGTCTCTACAGAATACTCCTCGTAATAGTACGTTTCAATGACGGTGAACTGTTGAACGTATTCAGCGTAGTCGGCTTCGCTGACATCGCCATCTGCAATAGCTTCACAGGCTCCTATCAAAGCGTCAAATTCAACATCATCTAGTGTATCTAGATCGTCGTCGGTAATTTCTCCAGAATCAATTGCATCACAGGCTTCTACGATGACCGCAATGTCTTCATCAGTCAATGACTCTTGAGCAAACGCCGCTTGAGGTAGACCTAAGCCCAAAACCGAACACCCGATAAATGCGATCGCCCACTTTTGTAACGTTGTCATTGTAAAGATTTCCTTGCCAGATAGGGGGCAGAATGTAGTATTTCGATCTACGGTAGCGGATCAAATTAAACCCTACGGCCTAGTATTTGAACTGCACTATCGTTTCATCATTGCAAATAGCATAGGAGCCTGTATGACAAAGAAAAATCAGCATTTTTACTACTATTTTTAGCCAAATCAAGTGTTAACTAAATGCCTCCGGGTAACTACTTAAATCTCAACAGCAAATTTAGGTTTTAACTCAGCGCTGCTGAGCAGTCCTCTTCGGCAGCTCTGGAATGACTGCAACCGATTGTTGTTGACGGTTTGAGCCAAATAGGTGCAGATAGGGGAGCTATTAGTGCTGGTTTGGAATTTTGGGGAGCGATCGCCTGTTTTTGTGAGGCGATCGCCGCTGGAAAGGGCAGAGCATTTGGCCTGTACCGTTTAGAAATGGCCGCGCAGTGCTGGCCACAGCTTGCTTCTCGCAGGGTATGCTGCTGCCCCTACCCGGTTCTACCGCTTCTACCGTCGCGATCGCCGCCGGGTCAAAATGCTCACCACCTCACCGGGATTAGCACCGGGCTGCAAACTGCTCCAGTCTTTGACGTTGGCAAAACCGCGTCCATGCAAATCGTGAATCGTTTCGCGCACCCAACCAGGGCTGCTAATTAGCAAGATCCTGAGCTGCTCTTGTTCGGGTGCCAGCGGCATCACGTAAAGCGGCAAAATCAACGGCTGAGGACGAATCTCATCCTCACTACCCGTCAAAAAACTGCGTACAGACGGTGCATCAAACATCTCAACCATCGGGGTTCTCCTGCATAAGCGGTAAGAGGGAAACCCCAAAAACCTAGCCACCCCGCTCGCTACAAAGCAGGGTGGCTAGAGAGAATGCTAAAATTCCCAGTTA
>Ga0105046_10015771_pt1 | contig 11611 bp, 12 predicted proteins | sample MAT03_FD_78385 | JGI IMG/M metagenome (GOLD analysis project Ga0105046, IMG submission 78385) | Freshwater microbial communities from Lake Fryxell liftoff mats and glacier meltwater in Antarctica - MAT-03 (megahit assembly) | ecosystem: Environmental > Aquatic > Freshwater > Ice > Liftoff...
CACCCTGCTTGCCCCTGGCTGATGCTCCGGTAGGAGCGCCCCATGGGCGCGAGCCTTTTTGCTTTGGATGCCCGCCGCAAAGCTCGCGCCCATGGGGCGCTCCTACAGTGCTGGCGATCGGCGCTCCGTCGCTACGGGGATCAGCTCACCCAGCCGGCGATCACGAACAGCGCCAGGACTGCCAGCCACAGCAGCAGGATGCGCCAAACCAGGCTCATTGCATCGCGCAGCTCCGGCAGTTCGCGCATCAGCGGAACCATGCCCTGCTCGGTGTAGTCCTCGGCCTCTTCGGCCAGTTCGCTGCGCACGCTGGCGCGCGCGGCGGCGGCCAGGAAACCGGTGTTCAGCTGCAGGCTGTTGCCGCGGGCTTCGCGCCAGGCGGTGAACACCGGATCGAAGTTGCCCACCAGCGCCAGCGAAAGGATCATCAGCTGCGCCACCGGCCAATCCAGCACCGCATGCAGCGCGCGCACCCCGGCCAGCGTCTCCGGCGGCAAGGTCTGCGCGAATTCGCCTTGGCCCGCTAGCGCGCTCAAGCGGTACAGCAACGCGCCCACCGGACCCAGCAGCAGGAACCAGAACAGCACGCCGAACCAGCGCTGCTGCGCACTGCGGAACACAGCTTCGACCAGGGCCGGGCCATCACTCACCACCGCCGCGCCGTGGGGAAAAAGATGCGCGGTTGCTGCCTGGCGGGTAGCCGGGTCATGCGCATCGATGATGGCTTCCACGTCCACGTCCAGGTCGCGTGGCCCCCAGGCATAGACCAGCGCCAGCACTGAAAACAGCAGGCTAAGCAGGCCAAGCAGCGGTGCATGCAGCAGCCACTGCAGCAGGGCCACGCCCAGCAGCACCGGCACCAGGGCCAGCACGATGCCGTATCGGCCTTTCCAGAGACCACTTTCGCCAAACTGGACGCCCAGCCAGTGCAGCCATTGCCTGTACCAGGCGTACGCCCGCGCCGAACCCACCAGTGCAGGCGCCACATGGCCCAGCACCAGGGCAACGATGACGGCTATCAGGGTGATCAGCATCGGCGGCCCTCCTTGGCGGATTCTAGCGTGGCCGGGCCGTGCTGGTCGGCTACGCACCGGTTGCAATGGACCCTGCGCATCAGCAGGTTTGCCCCTGCAGCCTGCTCAAGTACCAGTGCTCGATCAGGGAGCGAGCGATGGAGATTCCTGGCGCGAGCAGGATGCCCTCCTCATCGCTGTTCCCGCCGGACTCGCGCTGGCGCGCCGCGGCGATTTCCTCGACGCTGAACCAGCGGGCATCCTCCAGCTCACCGTCCACGCGGGGCGGATCGGCTTCTGCATCGGCGATAAAGCCCAGCATCAAGGCCCCGGGAAACGGCCACGGCTGCGCGCCCAGGTAGCGGCAGCTGCGCACCCGCACCTGGGTTTCCTCGAACACCTCACGCACCACCGTCTGCTCGAGCGACTCGCCCGGCTCCACGAAGCCGGCGACCAGTGAATAGCGGCGCGGTGGCCACGACGCCTGGCGACCGAGCAGCAGGCGCGGGCCGTCACTCACCGCCACGATCACCGCCGGGTCGACGCGCGGATACTGTTCGTTGCCGCACGCGCTGCAGTGCGCCACGTAGCCGCCGCGGCGGAATTCATTGGCGCCGCCGCAGATGCCGCAATGGCGGGTCCGTGAACGCCAGTGCTGCATGGCCCGGGCGAAGGCGAAGGCGCCGGACAGCGCCGCCGGCCAGGCGGCAGCGGCGCGGCGCAGGTCCACGCGCTGTGGCGCAGTCAGGAGAACTGCTGCCGCATCCACGCTGAACCAGGCTAATTCGTCCAGCATGCCCAGGAACAGCGCCGTGCCCGGTCCGCCGCCCAGTTCGGCGCCGCAGACCACCAGCAGCTGCCCGCCGGCATCGGCCAGGGCGCTGCCATCGGCTTCCAGCACGATCACCCGCGCCTGTGGCCACAGCCCGGCCAGCGCGGCAGGGTCATCACGCAAAACGTCGGCACGGGTCAGGGTTTCGCCGCTGAAGGCGAATCCGGAAAGTTCTGCGGGGAATCGGGGGCGGTTTTCGTTCACTGCGCGGGAATGATACCCGCTGACCGCGAACGCCTCACATGCTGAAACTGCTGCCGCAGCCGCACGTGGTCTTGGCGTTGGGGTTGCGGATCACGAACTGCGCGCCCTGCAGGCTTTCGCTGTAGTCCACCTCCGAGCCCAGCAGGTACTGCAGGCTGAGCGGGTCGATCAGCAGGGTGGCCTGGTCGGTTTCCACCGCCACGTCGTCGTCGGCGCGGTTTTCGTCGAACTCGAAGCCATACTGGAAGCCGGAGCACCCGCCGCCCTGGATGTACACGCGCAGCGACAGCGCCGCATTGCCTTCTTCCTGGATCAGCTCGCGCACCTTGGCCGCGGCGGCGCCGGTGAAGTTCAGCGGCCGGTCCAACGACTGGTAGTCCAGGGCCGGAGTGCTCCCGGGCTGGGGCATGCTTGGCAAGGGAACGATCGTACTCATGGGCTCAAGCATGGGGCCGGCGGCGACCGCGTTCAAGCGCCGGCCTCCACTGCGCCGACCACGGCATCTTTCCACGCAAAAGACTGTTCGACCGCCGGGCCGTTTTTCGGCACCAGGCGCGCGACCACCCGCACCGGCTTGAATCCGGCCGGCAGCACCAGGTCGCCTTCCACCTGCTGGAAGTACTTGAAGGAATATGGAATGCCCGGTGCACCGGGCTGACGCAGCGCTTGCCAGCCCAGTTTCTGCAGCTTGCCGTCCCGGGTGCCCTCCACCGAAAGCATCAGCTGGCCCGCATTGACCGCACCGCGATTGATGTTCTGGGTGAGCGTGGCGGTGAAGCGCCAAGCCTCGACGGTCTGCGCCTGCAGCTGCAGCTCATGCACCGCCAGGCCACGCCGCTGTGCGGTCGCACCGACGAAGCGCTCATAGAAAGCCACATCGGCGCGCAGGCCGGAGACTTCCTCGTCGCGTTCGGCCAGCGCGCCCTGCAGGTCACGATTGGCGTCGCGGCTGATCTGGTCCGAACGGGCCAGGGTGGCGTTGCGCTGCTCCATGGCGTCCAGGCGACTCTGCAGCGCCTGCAGCTGGGCCTGGGTGGGCTGGTCGTCGCCGCTGCCCTGGCCAACCAACTGCCATAGCCCCCAGGCGCCCAAGATCACGGCCAGCAACACCATCCCGGCGGCCAGTAGCAAGCCACGGCGGGCCGCGGGCGTCAGCGGCGGAAGCGGCGGGGTCGGGGCGGGACGGTCAAGCATGCCTCAGGATACCGCCTGCCGGCCATGCGGCCTCTGAACGACGCCGTGGCGCCCAGGGATCAGCCGCTGGCGACCGCGAGGGGCTTCACGCTGGAGGTGCCGGCTTCGGCATCGGCATGGATCAGGCGCCCGGTCAGGGTGGCGCCGGCACGCATTTCCACCACCCGGTAGTGCACGTTGCCCAAGACCCGTGCGCGCGCGGCCAGCTCCACGCGCTCGGAGGCATGCACGTCGCCATGCAGTTCGCCGTGGATCACCACCACGGGGACATGCACCTCGCCCTCGATGCGGCCGTGTTCGGCCAGGGTCAGTACCGCCTTGCTGCCCTCCGCGGCGATCACCTTGCCGTGGATGCGGCCCTCCACGTACAGGCCGCCGCTGAAGACCAGGTCGCCGTGCAGGGTCACCTGGGCCCCAATCAGGGTGTCGATGGCCTGGCCATCGTGGTAGGTGGTCTTGTTCTTGAACATGCAGGACTCCGGGGGTCTAGGGGAATGAGGTAACGGACTGGCTCAGGTGGCGGCGGCTTTCCAGTCGAAGGATTGTTCCACCGCGATGTCCTGCCCCTTCAGCACCACGCGCACGCGCTGCGGGGTGAACTCGGGAGGCAGCATGACCTGGCCCTCCAGGGTCTGGAAATAGCGGAACGAGTAAGCCTGGCCGGGCGCGCCGGGCCGCTGGTGCAGCTGGTTCCAGTCCACGCTGGCCAGCTTGCCGTCGCGCACGCCTTCAATTACGAACTGCATGCGCCCCTCGCTGATCGCGCCGCGGTTGAGGTTCTGGGTCAGCACGATCTGGTACTGCCAGGCGTTGTCGGCCGCAGCCACGAATTCCGACGAGAACACGTTAAGGCCCTTGCGCTGCTGGGTGGGACCCACCAGCCGCTCGTAGAAGGCGATGTCGGCGCGCAGCGCTGCGATTTCCTCGTCACGCTCGGCCAGCGTGTTCTGCAGGTCGCTGTTGGCGTTGCGGCTGATCTGGTCCGAGCGGGACAGGGTGGTTTCGCGCTGGCTCAGCTGCTGCAGGCGCGCGCGCTGCGCGGCCAGCTGCTGCTCCGCCTGCTGCGCGCGCTGGCTCAGGACCGGCAGGGTAGGCGCGGCGCTGCGGGCTGACCAGTGCCAGGCCGCGGCCAGTGACAGCAGCCAGAGCACACCGCCCAGAAGCCACGGCCATCGCCGCAGCGCGCGGCGGGGGACGATCTGGAAGTGAGGCGACGGATCGGGCATGCGGGGGTTCCAGGGGCAATGAAACACAGATCCTGCCCGCCCGCGACTCAGGCAATGTGGGCTACGCAGGCCTGCACGGTGCGGTCCGGAGCCGGTCCGGCCTTATACTCGGCGGCAGGCAGACGGCCCCCTGTTGCCGTCGTTGAAGCCGTTCCAGTCTAGGCGAATCCGGGTCATGACCGAAGCACATCTTTTCGTAATCGGAATCCTGTTGGCATGGATGGCCGGGATACGCGTTTATCTGACCGTGTTCGGGCTGGGGCTGGCCGGCGTGCTGGGTTGGCTGGACTTGCCGCCGGCGCTGCAGGTTACCGAGTCGTGGTGGGTCCTGGGTACGTCCGGGGCGCTGGCCGTCGCCGAGTTTTTTGCCGACAAGATTCCTGGCGTGGATTCGGGCTGGGACCTGCTGCACACCCTGGCGCGGGTGCCGGCCGGCGCGTTCCTCGCCGCGGCCACGCTGTCGCCCGATGGCCAGCTCAGCGGGGTAGCCTTGGCCGCTGGCGGGGGCATTGCCCTCACCAGCCATCTGCTCAAGAGCGGCTCGCGCGCCTTGATGAACACCTCGCCGGAGCCGGTCAGCAACATGACCGCCTCGATCACCGAGGACGCCGTGGTGGTGGGCGGCATGGCCCTGGCGTTGGCCAACCCGGTGTTGGCCCTGGTGCTGGTGCTTGGGGTCAGTCTGGGACTGGCGCTGCTGGTATGGTGGACCTGGCGCAAGCTGTCGCGCGGCATCCGCAGCTTGCTGCAGCCGCCACGGCCATCACTTACGCCCCGGGAATGAGCCTGGCCACGCACGGTTTCCACAAGGCCGTGAACTTCGTCGCATAATGGAGCACAAGCTTGGGGAAGCCTGATGTCTTCGATTGAACCGACCTCCCGCCCGCAGGACGAGCCAGCCCGCTCGCGCACGCGTGCCGAAACGCCGCCGCCGCGCTACTGGCGCCGCTGGGTCGAGGACGCCCCTGCAGTACCGGCCGTCGCCAGCAGCGCCACGCCCGAACCTCCTGACCCTGCCAGCGCCAGCGCTCACCCAACCAGTGCGGACACCGAGCCCGGATCGAAGCACGGCAAGGAAGACGAGCCCTACCGGATCCTGATCGTCGAGGACGACCGCGGCCAGGCCCTGTTCGCCCAGAGCGTGCTGCATGGTGCCGGCATGCTGGCCGAAGTGGAAATGCTGCCCGACGGCGTGCCGCAGGCGATCGCCCGCTTCAAGCCCGACCTGGTGCTGATGGACCTGCACATGCCCGGAAAGGACGGCATGACCCTGACCATGCAGATCCGCCAGCAGAAGGAATTCCTGCACCTGCCGATCGTGTTCCTGACCGGTGATCCGGACCCGGAGCGCCAGTTCGAGGTTCTGGAAAGCGGCGCGGACGACTTCCTCACCAAACCCATTCGTCCCCGCCACCTGATTGCCGCGGTCGCCAACCGGATCAAGCGCGCGCGCCAGCGCGCGCCGGTGCTGGCAGCGCCCAGCACCGCGCTGAATCCCGAAACCGGCCTGCCCACCCGCGCCTACCTGATGCAGCAGCTCGGCAACACGCTGGAATCCGGTGCCGCCGGTGGCCTGTTCTTCGTGGAAATCAGCAACACCCTGGGGCTGCGCGAACGCTACGGCTATTCCACCTTCGAACAGCTGATGAACCAGGCTGGCCATATCCTGGCCGAGGCCGCCTCGCCGCACGCGCTGGCCCGCTTGAACGACAACAGCTTCGTGGTCCTTGCAGACGGCCTGTCTGTCGAGGCGATGGGGGAATTCGCCCTTAGCCTGCGCAGCGGCCTGACCGGGCATGTATTCAACGTGCGTGAAGAAGAAAGCCTTCGCCTGGCTGCAGCGGTGGGCTACGCCGCCCTGCCCGACACTTTTTCCGATACCGGCAGCGCGCTGGAGGCCACCGAGCGTGCCTCACTGCAGGCCCGCGCCCAGGCCGACGGCGTGGCCGCCTACGTGGCCCCACCGCCACCGGAGGAAGAAGGCCGGATCTCGCTGGACGATGCCGACCTGGAGCTGGCCTACCAGCCCATCGTGGCGGTCGCCGGTAGCGACCAGCCGCAGTACCAGGTGCTGCTGCGCATGCGCCAGGCCGACGGCAGCCTGGTCCCGGCCGCGCAGGCGGTGCCGGCGGCGGAGCTGGCTGGCCGCATCGTGGAGCTGGACCGGCAGGTGATGCATCGGGTGATAGAAATCCTGGCCCAGTACCAGGCCGACGGCAATCCGCTGCGCCTGTTTGTTTCCCAATCGCCGCGCTCCCTGGCGCGGGCATCCTTCGCCGACTGGCTGCTGCAGTCCATCTCCGCCGGAGGCATCGAGGGTACTTCGCTGATCATCGACCTGCGCCTGGATGATGCGCTGATCCACTCGGAGACCCTGCGCCAGTTCTGCAGCCGGCTCATGCCGGCCGGGGTGCAGTTCTGCCTCAGCCAGTTCGAGCCCGGGCGCGAAGCCGAGGCCCTGCTCACCCAGTTGCCGCTGGGCTACGTTCGCGTGTCCAGCCGCTATGCGAGCGCACATTCAGACCCCGCATTGCGCGACCAGCTGCGCGGGATGATCGACCTGGCTCACCGCCTGGGCCTGCAGGTCATCGGCCAGCAGATAGAAGACCCGCAGGCCGCCGCCGCAATGTGGATGGGCGGCGTGGATTTCATCCAGGGCAACCTGGTGCAGGGCGTCAGCAGTGACCTGGGCTTTGACTTCCACAACGCGGTGCTCTAGCCGATGAATTCGCCCGGGCGGTTCCCTGCGGCTGCGTGGCTGGCGCTGGGCAGCATCGTGCTTGCAGGCGGGCTGCTGGTGCCGCCGGCGCTGGGTTACCCGGGCCCTTGGTACATGGGCGCGCTGGCCTGCCTGGTGGCGGCCGCGGCGCTGTGTGTGGCGGTGATCCAAAGCATGCGGGCGATGGACCTGAATACCGAAGCGGCCGAAGCGCGGGCGGCGATGGCCGAATCCGAACGTGAAGGCCTCAAGCGCGAGCTGCAGCGACACGACCGCCTGGAACAACAGCTGCTGCTGGCCAAGCAGGCCGCCGAATCGGCGGTGCTGGCCAAGGGTGAGTTCCTGGCCACCATGAGCCACGAGATCCGCACCCCGCTCAACGGCATCGTGCCGATGCTGGACCTGCTATCGCGCGCCGCGCTGCCGCCTGATCAGCGCGACATGCTCAACACCGCCAGCGCTTCGTCGCAGCAGCTGATGCGGATCGTCGACGACATCCTGGACTACTCCAAGCTGGAGGCGAACCGGTTGGAGCTGGAAATCACCGGCTTCAACCTGCGCGACGTGCTGGACGGGGTGATGCAGCTCATGCAGCGGCCGGCCGAGAACAAGGGCCTGCACCTGAACCTGCAACTGGACCCGGCCGTGCGCCTGCCGGTGCGCGGCGACCCGGTGCGCATGCGCCAGGTGCTGAGCAACCTCATAGGCAACGCGGTCAAGTTCACCGAACGCGGCGCCGTCAGCGTCAGCGTACGCAAGCTGGGGGAAACCGCGGCCCAGCACCTGCTGCGCTTCGAGGTGCGCGACACCGGCATAGGCATCGACGACGAAGCACAGGCGCGCCTGTTCAATTCCTTCACGCAGGGCCACGCATCCACCACGCGCCTGTACGGAGGCACCGGGCTGGGGCTGGCCATCTGCAAGCGTATCGTGGATCTGATGGGTGGCCGCATCGGGGTGAATTCCGCGCCCGGGCGGGGTGCGACTTTCTGGTTCGAAGTGCCGCTGCTAAAGGTGGTCGGAGATCTGCGCACCTACGATTCGGGACTGGAACAGTCGCGCGTGCTGCTGGTGACCCCGGACGTGCGCCTGCGCCAGCGGCTGGCCCTGCTGCTGCCCAGCTGGGGCATGCAGCTGACCACGGTGGAGACCACCCAGGAGGGACTGGAACGGCTGCGCAGCGGCCTGGCCCCTATGGGCGTGCGTCATGCCATCGTCATCGGCGATCTCTCCAGCATCCGCGCCAGCGCCCGCGCACTGCACCGCGGCGTCATTCGCCGCAGCGCTGAGCAGCCGACCCGGATGGTGTGGCTGTACGGCGACGAGGAAATCCCCGACGAACTGCGCGAGGGCAGCATCCTGCTGCCGCGGCACACCCACGGCGCCGACCTGCATGCCGCCCTGTCCTTTGCGCCGCCAACGGCCCAGGCCGAAGCGGTGCCGTCGGGATTCCCAATCACCGAACTTGCCTCGCCAACCCCGCCAACCCCGCCAACCCCGCCAACCCCGCCAACCCCGCCAACCCCGCGGCCTGAGGCCGCGGTTGCGCCCACCACCGTGCCTGCGCCACAGTCGGCAAACGTCGTGGAGGGCGAGCAGGCCGATATGAGCGCGCGCGTGCTGCTGGTCGAGGACAACCCGGTCAACCTGGCCGTCGGGGAAAAACTACTCTCCGTGTTGGGTTACGAATGCGATATCGCCACCAACGGCCAGGTTGCGCTGGAGAAAATGGCGACCGGCCGCTACAGCCTGGTGCTGATGGACTGCCAGATGCCGGTGCTGGATGGATACGCGGCAACCCGCGAATGGCGCGACCGCGAACTGCTGCAGCTCTCGCCGCAGCGGCTGCCCATCGTGGCCATGACCGCCAATGCGATGGCCGGCGACCGCCAGCGCTGCCTGGATGCAGGCATGGATGATTACCTGTCCAAGCCGGTGTCGCGCGACCAGCTGGAGGCCTGCATGCTGCGTTGGCTGCCGGGGCGCGCCAGCTTCCGTCCGCGCAACCTGCGCGAAAGCGGCAAGGATTCCCGCGCCGGGCCTCAGCGCGCGGACCCGACTGCGCCGGTGCCGGCCGCACCCGGCCCGGCCAGTTTCCCGGTGCTGGACCAGAGCATGCTGGACGAGCTGCAGGAGATTGCAGGCGATGAAACCCTGCGTATCGTCGGCCTGTTCCTGGAAGACGCCCCGCGCCTGATCGCGCAGATGGAAAGCGCCTCGGCCGCGCCCGATCTGGAAGCAATGCGCAACGCGGCCCACACCCTCAAGTCATCCAGCGCCAACGTCGGCGCCATGGCCCTGTCGAACGCAGCCAAGCGCGTTGAGCTGGGTGCGCGCACGCAGAAGCTGGACCGCCCCGCGGTGGCCGTGGCCCTGGTCATTGCCGAGTACGCGCGTGCGCGCATGGCCCTGCAGGGCTACACACTGCAGCTGGTGCGCGAAGGCCACGCGCCGGTTCAACCCTCGAGTTTGGTCAGCAGGTAGTTCGGCTCGCCAATCCGGTCGATCAGCGACAGCTGCGTCTCGATCCAGTCGATGTGTTCCTCTTCCGAATCCAGGATGTCCGTCAACAGCTGGCGGCTGACGTAGTCGTTCACCTGCTCGCAGTGGGCGATCGCTTCGCGCAGCAAAGGCACGGCCTCGTACTCCATCGCCAGGTCGCATTCGAGCAGTTCGCGTGGATTCTCGCCAATACGCAGCTTGCCCAGCATCTGGAAATTCGGCAGCCCGTCCAGGAACAGGATGCGCTCGGACAGCTTGTCCGCATGCTTCATCTCGTCGATGGATGCTTCGTACTCGTGCTTGGCCAGGTCGTGCAGGCCCCAGTTCTTCAGCATCTTGGCGTGCAGGAAATACTGGTTGATCGCGGTCAACTCGCCGTAGAGCGCCCTGTTGAGGAACTCGATGACCTTGGGGTCGCCTTTCATCACGCCGCTCCAGCTTTTGTTGTGGCGTGCAGGTTAACGGCTCGGCGGCCGCGGCGGCGAAACGCGAATCGTGCTCAATTGCAGGCCGGTGGCGAGCGATGCGCCGCCACGCGTGCGGACATCAGGCAGCGCGCGACATGCTCAGCAAGGGCAGCGGCAAAGGGATGGTGTCGCGATGCGCCGGCTGCAGCATGGCCGCGGCCGTTTCCAGGCAGGTGCCGCAGCTGGCGCCGGCGCCGGTGCGCATGGTCAGTTCGGCCAGGCTGCGGCAGCCGTTGGCGACGGCCTCACGGATCTGGTGATCGGTCACCCCATTACAGATGCAGACGTACATACGGGCGAGATTCCTGACGCTGGCTAGCCAGGCCTCATTTCACTCTGAATACGAATCATTGTCAATTACTTCCGGGTCCGCTCTGTCCACCGCGCTTACCTGCAGACCTGCCGCCGGCCGGGGTCAGCCAGGCATCCAGCAGCACCTGCGGTACCGCCTGGGCACCGGCCACCACGCGGGCGAACGGCGCCAGATGGCCCAGGGCCCGGGCATACACCCCCCGCTTGAAGGTCACCACGTGCTCCATCGGGTACCAGAAATCCACCCAGCGCCAGTGGTCGAATTCCGGGGTCTCGGTCAGGTCCAGGCGCAGGTGGGCTTCGTCCCCGACCAGGCGCAGCAGGAACCAGACCTGCTTCTGGCCGATGCAGACGTGGCGTTCGGCATGGCGCACGGCACGCGGCGGCAGCCGGTAGCGTAGCCAGCCTGGGGTGGCGCCCAGGACCTCGACATGCTCGGGCAGCAGGCCGGTTTCCTCGCGCAATTCGCGGTACATGGCTTCCACCGGGGTCTCATCGGTGTTCATGCCGCCCTGCGGAAACTGCCAGCCGTCCCGGCGCACCCTGCGCGCCCAGAACACCCGTCCATCGGGGTGCATCAACACTATGCCGACGTTCGGTCGGTAGCCGTCCGGATCGATCACGATGCGGACTCCTGAAATCTACTGGCTGGGACTGTGCCATGCCCGTGCCGAAGCCACAACCGTTGGCGCGCGCCATTGACAGGCAGCGGACGGAGGGGAAAAATGCACGGTTCGTTGTTCGGCTATGTAGCTCAGCCGGTTAGAGCACGTCACTCATAATGACGGGGTCGGTGGTTCGAGTCCACCCATAGCCACCACATCCAACCCCACGATCCTGCGGGGTTTTTTTGTGTCCGAACGATGGGTGCGCGCCCTACCCCGCTGGCAGCGAGTCTTCCAGGCGGACCTCACTCCTGGTCCAGCAGCACCGCCGCCCGTAGCCCTTGCTTGTGGGCGGCGATGGAGTTGATTGCGCGGAACATTGGTCGGTTGCTGCAGACCCTGCGCAGCGGGGGGCAGCGCCGGGTGATGGATATCGGTGCGCGCGACGGCACGAATCACGCACGACCAATTGGCGTGCTTTGAGTGATTTGCAGCCCCGTGCGGCTCAATGAAAATCCCGGCTCTTCGGCTGCAGCC
>Ga0105046_10015772_pt1 | contig 11611 bp, 10 predicted proteins | sample MAT03_FD_78385 | JGI IMG/M metagenome (GOLD analysis project Ga0105046, IMG submission 78385) | Freshwater microbial communities from Lake Fryxell liftoff mats and glacier meltwater in Antarctica - MAT-03 (megahit assembly) | ecosystem: Environmental > Aquatic > Freshwater > Ice > Liftoff...
AACACCTCGTAATTCCAGGCCGCGCCCGCCTGTTGCGCTGCGGCCGTCTTGGCGTCGCGCCACGAAAACGACGACACGCGTGCGCCGAGTTCCTCTTTCAACCGCAGGCGCTCTGTGCGGAGGTTGTCGATTTCGGCAAATTCCACGTCACCCAAGGTCAGCCAGGCTTGCAGGTGTCGCGCGCGGTCGAGATTCCAAGCCGGTTGGGCCTCACCGCCCGCCGTTGCGCGGGAAAGTTTCGCCTGCAAATCCTGCAATTCCGCCCGGCTCTTGGCCAAATCGGTGAGCTGCAACTTGAGGCGTTTGTCGAGGTGATCGAGTTCGGTCCGGTTGGCCGCCACCCACGTGCGCATATCGGCGGAGGCGGCCTCGCCCGCCAGCACCCGGCGTCGCAGGTCGAAAACTTTTTCGGCTTCATCCATCCGCTCCTGTTGCGCGGCGAGCACGCCAAGGGTGAGGTTCGCGGTTTGGCGGTCGGCGCGACGCGATTCCAATTCGTCGGTGGGATTGGCGGTGGTGGCCCGACGCTCGGCCGCAACAACGAGACGCGAGGCAGCCTCGGCTTCACCTTTTGCCACGACGAGGGCGGCGTTCAACGCGGCGTCGCGTTTTTCCCGGCGGGCACGGGTGGCGGCAAGCTCATCGTCGGCCACCACCAGATGTGCGCGCAGCCAGTCGAAGCTCGGACGCAGCAGCGCTTGTTTCGGTTCCAGCAAGGATTGTTGCAGCTTGAGCGTGCGCAGCGCCTGCTCCCGAACTTTCACCGTTTCCTGCGCCAACCGGCTTTCGAGTTCGGCAAAACGCAACTCGTTTTGGGCCTTCGCGCGGTTCGTGGCTTTGTCGAGAACTTCGCGAGCGGAGCGACGGGCACGATCTTTTTGCTCCAGCGAATCGCGGGCTTCGGCCAGGGCGGCGGTGACATTGCCCACATCGGTTTTCAACCAACCCCGCGCCTGCTCAAGATAATCGCGCTCCGCATAAAGCTGATCCAGCAACTGCACGCCGTACGGCGGCTTGAGCGACACTTCAGGCGGCCGACGCGCCTTGGTGCGCTCCGCCACTTCCGCAGCTTCCTTCGCGAGATCGGCGGCATGTTGCAACGTGTGCTGCTGGTCGAGGTAGACGTTGTCGATGCGCTCGAGCAACGCGGTCTCCTGCGTCAACCAGAGGGCGGTTTCATCGAGTTTGCCCTCGGGCAGTTTGCCCAATTCAGCGCGGGTCGTGGCTATTTCTTTCTGCAACGCCGCCCGCTGCGCCGCCACCGTTTCGGGTGTCAGCTCGGCGACAGCGGTCGACGCGGGCGCAGGCGGGTTTTCCTTGCCGCCCAAAACCGGCAAGCCGGTGGCCGCGATTGTGCCGGTCAGCAAAACAGTAAACGCCACAGCACAGAAAAAACGGCAGCGGGAGAGCAGAGTAAAAACAGGCATAAGTTAAGTGAAGAAGTGGGCGAGCAGCTCAGGGCGAAGCGTGAAGCCCGATTCCCAGCATGCAACCTTCCGGTATTGACCACTCCGCAGCGAAAGAGTGGCGGAGAAAGTAAAGCTGCGACGGGCAGGCCACCGTGATGGCCTCACATCATCCGCGTCATCTTGAAAACGAAGGCGAATCCGGTGGCGGCGAGGCTGGCACACGCATGCAGTCCGAAGATGACGTAGGAGCCGATCATCGCGCCGCGACTGCCACGGTTGGCCCAGAACGCAACGGCCAGCACCAACAATTCAAAAACGACCAGCACCAGATAAGGCCAGTCAGGACCCGCCAAAATATAGCGGGCGCGACTGCCCGCATAGAGCAGAACAGCACAGGCCATCGCGGCGTTGAGCAAAAGCAGTGCGCCGGGTCCACGAGTCGATTGCCCGAGCACGATGAGCACGGCCCCATGCGCAGCGAGGATGGTCAGGACGACGGCTTGTAATAGAGTGTTGTTGCTCATCGGGCTCGGCCATCCGTGAGGAAACCGGTCACGCAGCTGTCGTCGGTTTTCCAATCAGTGACGAGCCATTTCGAAAACTGGATCGGTGGTAAACACGATTATCGACCAGCGCAGCCAAACTCGCGCTCCGCTCCTCAATCCCGCACCGTATTTATACCGAGGCGCGCGATGCGGTCGATCAACTGCGGGTAGGCTAATCCGGTCTTCATGGCGGACTGCGCGAAATCCTCGTCGGGCGCGAGGATCGGATTCGGGTTCGCTTCGATGAAGTAGACTTCGTTCTTCGCCGTCAGCCGCAGGTCCACCCGGGCGTAACCGTCGATCGTCAGCAGGTGATAGATGCGTTTGCAGACGGACTCGATGTTCCGCACGACCGCCGGCTCCAAGCCTTCGGCGAAACGATTCTCCAAACCCCAGCGCTGGCGGTAAGCCTCATCCCACTTTGCTTTGTACGTGGCGATCTTCGGCTCGTCGGGCGGCACTTCGCGAAAAATCAATTCGCGGATCGGAAAGACCTGCAGGCGATGATTGCCGATGATGCTGACGTAAAGCTCGCGGCCCTCGATGTATTCCTCGGCGATGACATCGTTGTCCGTTTTCTCGTGGATAAACTGGACGCGTTCGTGGAATTGCTCATCGGTCTCCACGAACGACGCCTGCGAAATTCCATACGAAGCCTCTTCCTTGAGCGGCTTGATGAGGATCGGAAACTTCAAATGCTTTGGCCGCACGATGCGTTTGCCGCGCGGGATCACGACAAAGTTCGCCGTGTGGATGCGATGATAACTGAGGATTTTTTTTGAAATGCCCTTGTGCTTGCAGAGCGTGAGCCCGGTGGAACCGCAGCCGGTGAACGGAATCCCGGTCATCGCAAGAAACGAGACGATGTGCTGATCAAAAGTGCGGTTGTTCCGAAACTGATCGGCGAGATTGAAGATCACATCCGGGCTGAAGGTCTGGAGCTTCTGTCGCAGCAAATCGAGATCGTCGAAGATCGCGAGATGCTCGTTGGCATAACCGAGCTCGTTCAAGGCGGCGAGCAGGCCAGCCTCAGTTTTCCAGTCGGCGGTCTTCAGTTCAGGACCGAAATCCTGATTGAGCGTCGTGGGGCTGATCGCGTCGAACAGCGCAAGTACTTTGAGTTTTTTTGCCATCGTTATTTCCTCCGTTTAAATTTTCCCGTGAAGAGATAGTTCATCACCAACGTCGTGATATACGCCGCCACCGGCAAATCCGGCGGTGCCTCGCCGGGCTTGAGATGCAGGTCGAGTTGGTCGCAGCGCTCAATCAGGCGAGAAAGCAGTTTGTTGACGCGGTATTTTTTCTCGTTGGTTGGTTCGCACACCGCATCCATCAACGCCCGTCGCCGCTGGCGCAGATAGAGCGAAGCCTTCAGCGTTGGCCCCGCATCGGGCGCACCGGCGAAAAGCTGGCGGAGATCGCGGTCATAAAAACCGGGATAGGTGTCCTCGTACTGCTTCCGCTTCCGCGCGTAATAGGTCTTGAGTTTGATGTTGAGAAAATTGCAGTCGCGCTCGCGATACTCCGGCTGGAACGGCGGTGGCTGGCCCGCCAGCGAGAGCATCAACTCGTCCACGTACTCGAGTTTCTGCAGGGCCTTCCAACCCTTGAAGCGCGCGCGCCAGTCGAGCCCGGGCGTCAACCACACCGCGAAGGTCTCGGCAAAATCCTCGTCGGGATGACTCTGCGCATACCAGTCGTCGAGGTGGACAACGAAGGAATGACTGTAGGGCCGTGGCCGATAGAATTCCGGCGTGGTGTCGGCGGATGACCGCCCAAACACGCGTTGCCATTTTCGTTTTTTGAAAAGTTGGTACGCGTACGCGTAGGCGTGGGCCGCTTCATGGCGAATCAGGCGCATGAACCACTCCGCGCTGTCGCCCTCGACCTCGAGCATCATCTTCGCCTCCAAGCTGCGCAGGCGTTCGTGTACGAGAAAGAACGGCACGAAAATGGCGGGCACGCCGACCGGCACGAACCACTCATCGCCGACGTGACAGGGCGGAAGAAAAACCAAACCTTTCGCGGCCAACTCATCGTGAAGTTGCTGCACGTGGGCTTGGAGCGGAGTGCCCGTGATGGTGAGGCCGAGTTGGGCGATCTTCTTTTCGAGCAACTGTTCGTCGCCCAGATCCACCCATTCGGAAATTTCCATGAGCGAAACAAAGAGTAACAGGCGCTCGGCTACAAGCCAGCAACCGCCGCGATATCCGGGAAGAGCGACGCGCAAGGCCGGACGATCAATTCAGTCGATCAACCACGAGCTTATCATTCGCATCGAAGACCCAGCAGGTTTCATAATCCACTTCGAACAAGTAGCCATCGGGATCCTTGAAATATCCGGCGACACCCCAAGCGGTCCGGATCGCAGGTTTTATCAAACTACCAACCGCTTTAACCGCCTACTCAAGGATCAGCGTCACGTCGTTGACCGACTTGGCGAGATGGACGAAAGCGATGCCTTTAAAGGCGGAGTCACGGGACGGCTCCGCGAGTGCGTCCTTGGCGAGATCGGCCAAGCGAAGCAGGCAAAGCGCATAGCCGCCGAGGTCAAATTTCGCAAACCCGGCAGGCCCAGCAGGCGATTTTTTCCACCCGAGAGACTCATAAAACGCCATTGACCGAGCGACGTCCGTGACCCCCAAAAGCATTAAGTGAAGGGGTTGGTTTGGGTGACCGACTCACCATTCAATGAGGTAAGTTGGGTGCCGAGAGGAATTGATTCGAGATTCATTTTTAATATTTGAAATAGTCTGACGCGCGAACTCTACCCGATTCCACTGACCACGGTAGGTCAGTAGCTTTTGCCCAAAGCGCTCAAAGCAACCCAGCCAGCACGCGATCTTTCGTTCACTCTATTTCCCGAGAGCCGTCTCCCTCACTCGACCGTGAACGTGATGACGGCATTGAAGGGGGCCACGATGACGTTGAGCAACGCGATGTTGCTGGTGACGGAACCCGCGGAATTCGTCGCCACTACCGTGTAACTCCCCGCATCAGCGGCAACGCTCGTCGCAATGCTGTAGGTGCTGCCGGTGGCTCCGGCAATCGCCACGCTGTTTTTCTGCCATTGGTAGGTCGGTGCCGGTGTGCCGTTGGCTGCGGCGGAAAAACTCGCAGAGCCGCCTGCCGCCACCACCAAGCTCGATGGCTGCGTCGTGATTACCGGTGCGACCGTCGCCGGCGTCTCCAAAACGAAATGCGCCGCCGTGAGTGCCGGCAGCGTGTAGCTGAAACGATTGCCCGTTATCCCCGTCACCCCCGTGCGCTCCGTGAGCGTCGCGGTGGTGGCATCGAAGGCGAAGACCCGCGCGGTGGCGTAGTTGGTGTCGCCGGCAATCGTGAAGTCGAGCGGCGTGGCCGTATCATAACTTTTGTTGAGCACGATGAGGTGCAGGCGCGCGGTCGAGGCGTCTTCAAGCGAAGCATAGGTCGAACAGGTGACGCTATCACTCGCGGTGGCCGCGACAGAGGTATTGCCGAACTGCCGCCCGGCCCCGTCGTAGTTGCGATACAACTTAAAGGCGGCGGCGACGTAGCTGACATCGGCGTGCAGCGGCCAAATCGAAGCCAGATAGACTCCATTCTTGCCAAAAATGCCGAGAATATCGGCCTGGGCAATGCCGCCGGAGATGTGACCCTCCCCGCCGAAATTATATTCAGTGAAGCCGAGCTTGGTGCCGGGATAAAACGTATCGACGGACTGCTTGATGGCCGGCAAGAACGGCAGAAAGCTCGCGAAGTACTGCCCGATCCAACTGCTCTCGACGTAGGACGCGTCCCAAAATGCGCGTGGTGCCTGCAAGCGGGCTTTGTTGCACGCGATGTTCGTGAAATCGGTGCTGTCCGTGACCCGCGCGCCGCCACCCTGCGCCTCACTGTAATTATGCAGATCGAGCACGTCCAGCAATCGGCGCCCGGCGGTGTTGGAGGCGAGTTTCATCTGATCCAAATAGTAATCGATAAACCAGCGATAGGGGCCCTTTTGTTTTTCGATATTCCAGTCGGTGGCTGCCTGAAACCTATTATAACCGCTGAAACCATAACTCACAAAACCGATGGTCTCGGCGGCGGCATCGATCCGTTTGACCGCCTTGGCCAGATCGACACTGCGCGTGATCAGCTCCGTACATAGCGGCTGAGTCGGATGCAACCGGGCATGAGTGTTGGACCAAAGATCCGGCTCGTTATCCAGATTGTACCCTTTGATGCCGCTCGCTCCGGCCGCACTGCCGTAGCGAGCGACCAGAAAGTTAATCAGTTCGTCCGAATAAACTTTGCCGTCGTTCAAGTCCGGAGTGGTCGAGAGGGTGGTCGGCTTGGTGTTCACCACCGGGAGCCAACGTGAAGAGGGGGCCACTTGGCCGGTGGTTACCGGGCCGGATTTATCGGCGGCAACGTAGCCGGCCATTGGCAGCGTGATAATCGAATAGCCAACATTGGCCGCGAGCGATTGATCGTGGAACTTTGTCATCACGATTCCCGGCACGCTCGCCTGGCTGCCGGTGATGCCGGAAACCCACGTCAAATAGTCGTCGCTCTGATGCAGATAATCCGAACCGGCGTTTGAGGCGTTGGTCTCCCAGTTGTAACCGGTCAGGCGATTCCCGCCTTGGCGGCGCAGCGACAAATTCACCCCCGCGATATCCTGATTACTGCCGTAAATAAGCGGACTGATCGCCGCACGGTTCAATCCAGGATCAACGCTGATGCCCACCGCCGCATGCGCAGTCAGCGCAGTCAACACCCCGAACCCAACGCCGAGCCCCAAGCGAAAAAGAGAAGCGGTAAGCGATGACTTAAGGGAAGGTGGCATGGTGGCGGGTGGTATGGCAGGTTCTTGCGCGAGCCCGAAATAGCACAACTCAAACTGTCCGTAAACGCGTCGAAAAGGCAAGGTGTAGCCGTTACCACTTACTCCACCGTAATCGTGATCACCGCCTCGGTCGGAGTTGCGATATAAGTCTCCAATGTGGCCGGATTGCTCGTGGCGGTACCGGCAAAGTTCGTCACGACGACCGTGTAGTTGGCCGCATCGCCAGAACCAACGCTGGCGATTGTGTACGAGCTACCGGTCGCGCCGACTATGTTCACCCCATTCTTCTGCCATTGATAAGCAGGGGCAGGAGCACCGATGGCAAACGCGGTCAAGGTGTGGCTACTCCCAACGGCGACGGCCTGGCTGGTCGGCTGGGTGACGAATAGCGGTGCACCCGAGGGTTGATTAACGACCAAGGATTGCTGAGCCGAAGCCCCACTATAATTGACCGAGTCCGTCGGAGTAAAACTGACGCTAAGGGCATGTAGTCCTGCAGCCCTTATTTCCCCCACCGTTGGGTTATAGACAAAAGTACCAGCCGTATTCGCCGCAGCATTGAGCTGAGCCCCGCTGAGTGCAGTACCAAAGAATATCGGGATTGGTGTTGCCCAAGTGATTGTCGGTATCGCTTTCGCGATGGTGAGCGTGCCTGAGGTCGAGCCTTGGTAGTTCGGATCACTAATCGTTCCGACGACCGCGTAAGTTCCTGCGTCAATCGGGGCAGTGGCCGAACCATTGTAGGTATAGCCAGCTGAAAGCGACGATGGTGTCGTGGTGGCACTGGCCGAATGAGGCGAACCGTTGTAGGTCGCACTCAGACTGCCGAGTACAAGCGTAGCTGTTGCACGATTTACTGTGAGTGTTGCGACCGTGCTCGTAGCTGTGCCGAGAACACTGCTTACAACCGCAGTGTACGCTCCAGCATCATTTACCACGGCACTGTTAATGGTGTATGTAGCGCTTGTCGCACCAAGAATGCTCACCCCGTTTTTCTTCCACTGAAAAACCGGCGCAGGATTACCTATCGCAGAAGCACTGAAAGTGACCGGTCCGAATGCTGTCACCGTCTGGCTTGCGGGGTTGCTTGAGATCGCCGGGTATATCGGCGCACTAGTCAGATAGCTCCCGAAACTAACCAAACCGGAAGTGATGTCATCGACTTGGTCGAATATTTTTAGCCCGACTTGTCCAGCGTCGGCAGTCCCCCAGAAGTTATAGGTGGCTGCAACCGCGATGGCGGTACGATTGTCGAGGTTGTAACTGGAGTTGCGGGCGAACTGGTTGCCCGGTCCCACCACCAATGCACCGCTGTTGCGTACCCCGCTGAAGCGCAGGCCCGTCGCAAAATCGGTGATCGTCGTCCCGCTCACCGTCACGTCCCCGTAACCGGAGGCAAACTCGAGTCCCACCCCGCTGCCATTGCCGGTGACCGTCGTGTTCGTCACCGTGCCACTCTTAAACTGCAGCTTCGGACTGGTCGCTCCGCTGGTGTACGTGAAGGTTGCTCCGGTGATCGCCGCCGTCGCGCTCGGCAGGGTAACAGGAGTGTTCGTCAGCGTCGTGCCATTGATTGTGAGTGGTCCGTTCACCGGTGAGCCAAACCCTTCGGTCATGCTTGAGCTGCCCACCGTGCCGCCGACCAATGTCAGGTTTGCTCCGCAACAGCCCATTTGCAGCTGGCTGCCGCTCACTGCCGTGCCCGTCAGCTTGATGCCAAGATTGCAGGAATCCGAGTTGATCACTGAGCCGCTCACCGTCGAGTTGTTCACCTCGATCGGCTCGCTCCGCGGATACTGCCCGATGATCGTCGCATTCGTCACTGTAGTGTAATCCAGCACCAATTTGGCCGTTGTCTGATAACCTCCGGTGCGCACCTCCGCGTTGGTGATGCTCGCCTGGCTCACCGTCAACGTTCCCGTGCAGGCCACCCCGGGATTAAACTCACCTCCGCCTCCTCACAGCATGATCGCTTTCGCTGCATCCGACATCTGCACAAAACTCAATTGCGAGTTCGACAGGTTCGTCCCTTCGAACTTCAGCATCGTCGCGCCCGAACTGACACCGGCGCTCGTCGAACCGAATATAATTGGCGATCCCACCGTCCCGTTTGCGATCAACGTGCCTTGGATATAAATCTGGTAAGCCCCTGCATACTTCACCGTCACCCCGGGGTTGATCGTCAGCGTCGACCCCACCAGTACCTGCACAGCCCCCACCACCGTGTATGGACTGTTGGCCACACTCCAAATGCCGGACGACCTCCGCGAACATTGGTTGCGGCAACGGCGGTAAGCGCCATTGCTAGAAGTCCGCTCGTAATGAATAGGCTCCAAAGAATAGAGCGGATGGGAAGAATTGATCGGACCGAATAGTTCATGTGTTGAAAATGTTTTTTTGCCGCACTGTCCTATCAGATGACCTCCGCCTATTGCCCACGAGGCTAACTTTCAGAGAGCTACTATGTTCGATTTTGAAGCACGAAAGGTTGGGGGAACGGCGATTTTGTGCAGTTGAATATCCGGAGGGGTAGAATTGATAGTTTTGGCCCGAGCTGATGATGGGTGCCGACTAGCAGTAAACGATCAAGTTTTTTGGCAGACTAAAGCCGGTATGCATCGGATTGCTGGAATGCACCGCTGCTCTGAGCCTAGTGAAAACACCCGCAATCTCCTCGACTTTACTTTCCGTACTCCGACTTCGGACTCTGAGCCCCAGCGTCAAACCGATCACGTGACAAAGCAGCCACAATGAAGTACACGGCTAAAACATCTGCAACCAAATCGGTTACTCGCCCGAGGAAAACCAAGCTACTCGCCCGTGATCGTGATGATGGCATTGAAAGGCGCGATCACGGTCGCCGCGAGGTTTCCCACCGTCAACCCGTGGCCGAAACTCGTTAACCAGATTTCACTCGGGTTGTAGGGATTGAAGATCACTCGCTCGGGTTGGCGGAAGGGATAGTTCGCTACGCGGGTGAAGACCGGGGACGTCGCGTGAATATTCGCGGAGTGCCACAGGCCGTCGGTCTCGGTGGTGAGGAAAGCATCATCGACCTTCGTCGGGCTGAACGTGATCGAGGTGACGCGATCAAGTGAATCGATTTTCGTCCAACGCACGCCGCGAAATCGGACTAAAATAAATTTAGCGCGGAGACGGCTCAACTGTGCCATCGTTTTCTTCTTACCCTTCGCGAGACAAGTCTTGGTTACAGGCTCAGCTCGTTTCCTCGTCCCACTTCTCTCCACGGCCTGGGGGCAGAATGTCTGAGACTGTTCCTGGGAGAGATTCAACCGATAGAATCCCGGCCGGCCGAGGTCGGTTCCTTCTCACGAATAATTAGCCGGACGTTTACAGGCCCTTCACACCCCGAGCCGAAAAAGCGGGAAGTTCTATCCCAATACTTCAAAGCAATCCGGCCAGCACGCGGTCCTTCGTGAGCGCAAACGCCGAGCGCACCACCGCGAATGTCTCCACCAACTCTCGCGGCGAGCCGTTACTCGGAAAACGCATCTCCAGCGTTGATCCGTCGCAGATCACCTCGGCCGACACTCCTTCAACCGCCAGCACGCAATGCCGATAATCCGACGGATAACTCACCGTAAGTCCACCTTCGCCGCCGCGCTCTTCGATCGCATCGATGACCGCTTCCACCCGCGCGCCCTTGGTCAGGCCAAAAACGATCCCGCCAAACAGCGCGTCGAACAATTCATTGAACTCCGGCAGGCTCACCAACTCCCCGCTGCGTAAACTGTGCAACGTGCGCGTGACCTCGTAGCCCGCTGGATTGCCCGTCTCCAGCGCATAGGCGATCTCCAGCGTGAAATCCTTCGCCGTCAGCACCGCCTGAGGACTCGCGACTTCCAACGCCAGATCCTTGCGCCGGTAATCCAGTGCGATCTTCGCCCGTTGGAAAAACTGTTCACTTTCCGCCGACAACTCACTCACGCACAATTTCCCGAGAAACGTCGTCGTCGTGGCATTCACCGCATCCGGCACGGTGTGATGCTGCTTCTTGAAACCCGCCAACGTTTTCACCATCCCGGAGCTGCGGCCCACGAGACTGATCCGGGAAACAAACTGATGCGGATCATCCGCCGTTTTTGCCATGGCGCGAAGTGAGGCAGACCGGTCAGCGAGTGGCAAGTGAGCATTGGCTGGATATGACGCATCTTGACGCTGTGCTAACTAGCATCATGATGCCTGCATGCGTACCACCCTCACTCTCGACCCCGATGTTTCGCTGAAAGCCCGGCGGGTGGCCGCCCGTCAAGGCCGTCCGTTCAAGCAGATCGTGAACACCGCCCTGCGGCTCGGACTTGCAGAGCTGTTGAAACCGGCTATCGCCAAACCTTACCACACCAAGCCCCGCCCGCTCGGCCTGCGCGAAGGACTGAGCTACGACAACATCTCCGAACTGCTGGCCCGGGCCGAAGGGGAGGATCACCCGTGATCCTGATCGATGCCAATCTGCTGCTGTACGCCGAGGACAGTCTCTCCCCGCAACATGAAGTGGCCCGGACTTGGTGGGATAGCCAATTGAGTGGCACCGCCCCGGTTCTCCTGTGCTGGCCGGTCCTCACCGCCTTTATTCGGATCAGCACCAACCACCGACTACATCGCCGGCCGTTGACCCTTAAAGAAGCCATCGAACGCGTGCAAAGCTGGCTCGATCAACCCTGTGTCCGTCTGATCGAGCCGACCGAGCAGCACTGGATTACTTTTCAGAAAATGCTCAAAGGCGGCCACGCCACCGCCAATCTCGTTTCCGATGCTCATCTCGCCGCTCTGGCCGTTGAGCACAATAGTCTGCTCTGCTCCACCGACGCCGATTTCACCCG
>Ga0105046_10015773_pt1 | contig 11611 bp, 8 predicted proteins | sample MAT03_FD_78385 | JGI IMG/M metagenome (GOLD analysis project Ga0105046, IMG submission 78385) | Freshwater microbial communities from Lake Fryxell liftoff mats and glacier meltwater in Antarctica - MAT-03 (megahit assembly) | ecosystem: Environmental > Aquatic > Freshwater > Ice > Liftoff...
ACCATCTCAGCGGTCGTGCAGCCCGAGGCTCGGGCTGCACGACCGACCCGCATTGCGCATCATCATTTCTTTCAAGGACTCTGACCCCTTGATCGGGGCATCATCATTTCTTTCAAGGACTCTGACCCCTTGATCCGGGCATCATCATTTCTTTCAAGGACTCTGACCCCTTGATCGTGGCGTTAGCAGGATGCCGGAATTGACGGTCTACTACGGCATCCGTTATAATAGGTAGTGTGATACGCTCCTTCGCGGATTCGGCCACGGAAGACCTCTTCAACGGCGTCGACAGTCGCCGAGCGCGACAAGCGTGTCCGAGCGTGCTCTGGCCTGCGGTGGCGCGGAAACTTGACCAGTTGAATCGTGTCCGTGAGCTCCGCGAGCTGGCGGTGCCCCCAGGGAACCGATTGGAGGCGCTTCGGGGCGATCGCCGCGGGCAGCACAGCATTCGCATCAACGCGCAATTCCGGATCTGTTTCCGGTGGGAGGAGGGGCATGCCGACGACGTCGAAGTCACGGACTACCACTAAGCGGGGACGCGCGCTGATCGTGGTGCAGCGTCGGTTGCCGACGGACCGACCGCCGACCCATCCGGGAGCGATGCTGCTCGAGGAGTTTTTGCTGCCCCTCGGGATCTCGCAATCAGCCTTCGCGGTGCAGCTGGGCGTCTCGTTCCCCCGCTTGAACGAAGTGATCAATGCCAAGCGAGGCGTCACGCCAGACACGGCGCTCCGGTTGGCGCAGGTCACCGGCATGAGTGCGGACTTCTGGCTTGGGTTGCAGCAGGACTGGGAGCTGTGGCACGCCTTGCGGTCGAAGGACGCGGCGGCCATTGCGCGACTCAAGCCGTTGCGCGTCGCAATCTGATGAATGATCGGCGGCGCGAGTCTCCAGCGGCGACACCCCGCGAGATCGCTTCGCGCTCAGCACTCGTGAACGCGCGGACCGACGAGTGGCGCACCGACCAGTGGCGCACCGACCAGTGGCGCACCGACCAGTGGCGCACCGCCGGGGCCATCTCGCCTTGCGTCCGGACGACGCTGTCGATCGCGCCAACTGGTTTGACTAGGGCGCGCCCAATCGCCGTAAACGACTCGGCTGCTTTGACGCGCTCCGATACCGCCGCCTTACGTCCGCCGACATCCCTGACCGTCAACGCTCCGTCTGATCTCCGATGAGTGCAAACACCTACCCTGTGTTGCACTGACCGATTGAATCCGCCAACTCTTTAATCCGCTAACCGACTTTATTGAGCACTAGCCGACATCGTTAATTTTGCTACAAAGGCGCCACCACCGCCCAGCAGCGACTCACTCCACCGTCACACTCTTCGCCAGATTCCGCGGCTGGTCCACATTGCAGCCACGCTTGACGGCGATGTAATACGCCAGCAGCTGCAGCGGCACACTGGCCAGAATCGGCGTCAGCATGTCGAGCGTTTCCGGGATCCGGAACTCGTAGTCGAGCAGCCCTTCCAGCGCCTCCTCGTCGCGCGTCGTCACCGCCACCACCGTGCCCTTGCGTGCCTTCACCTCCTGCACGTTGCTCACGACCTTGTCGAACACGGCGTCGTGGGGAGCGATGAAGACCACCGGCATCATCTCGTCGATGAGTGCGATCGGGCCGTGCTTCATCTCAGCGGCCGGATACCCTTCGGCGTGGATATAGCTGATTTCCTTCAGTTTCAGCGCGCCTTCGAGGGCACTCGGGAAATTGTATCCGCGGCCGAGGTACAGGAAGTTCTGCGCCCGCTTGAATTCTTCGGCCACCGCTTCGACATCGGCGGCTCGCTCCAGAATCTGCTGCAGCTGCTCGGGCAACGCGGTCAAGGCGGCGATCACCTGTCGGCCCTGCAGAATGCTCATCGTGCGCAGACGCCCGATCTTGAGCGCCAGCAACGTGAGTGCAATCACCTGACTCGTAAAGGCCTTCGTGCTCGCCACCCCGATCTCCGGGCCGGCGTGCAGGTAGATACCGCCATCGGCTTCTCGTGCAATGGTGGACCCGACCACGTTCACGAGTCCCAGGGTCTTCGCACCACGCGCCTTCGCTTCCCGCAACGCGGCCAGCGTGTCGGCGGTTTCGCCGGACTGCGAGATCACGATGCAGAGTGTCCGCTCGGTGACGATCGGATTCTTGTAGCGGAACTCCGATGCGTACTCCACCTCGACCGGGATCCGCGCAAACTCTTCCAGCAGCTGCTCACCGATCAGCGCCGAATGCCACGACGTGCCACAGGCAGTGATGATGATGTTGTCGATCTTCAGCAGCTGCTCATCGGTGAGATTGAGACCGCCCAGCTTGGCGGTGCCCTCCTCCTGCAGCATGCGCCCGCGCATGGTGTTCTCGACCGTGACGGGCTGCTCGAAGATCTCCTTCAGCATGAAGTGCGCATATCCGCCGCGCTCGATCTGGTCGATGTCCCAGTCGATCGTGCTGATCACCTTGCTGACGGCACTCTGCGAATGGTCGATGACGCGAAAACCAGAACGCGTGAGCACGGCCACGTCACCATCTTCGAGGTACACGACTTCGCGGGTGTGCGCGAGAATCGCCGACACATCGCTGGCAACGAACCATTCGTCCTTTCCAACGCCGATCAGCAACGGACTGCCCTTGCGGGCGGCCACGATCTTGTCCTTGTCGCGGCTGGAGATGACGGCGATCCCGTACGTCCCTTCCACACGCTTGAGTGCCTGCACCACGGCGTCTTCGAGGCTGCCGTCGAACAGCTCCTCGATCAGATGCGACAGCACTTCGGTGTCCGTGTCCGACGCGAACACATGCCCGCGCGCCTCGAGCGACCGCTTGAGCGACGACGAGTTCTCGATGATGCCGTTGTGCACCACCGCAATCGTCTTCGCCTCATCCATGTGGGGATGCGCGTTGCGTTCCGTCGGCGGCCCGTGGGTGGCCCAGCGCGTGTGCGCAATGCCGACCGTCCCGTGGGTTGGGTTCGCGAGAATGGCTTGCTCGAGCTTGACGATCTTCCCCGCCGCGCGACGCATCTCAACGCCGCCGCCGTTCATGGTCGCCACACCGGCCGAATCGTAGCCGCGATACTCCAGACGGCGAAGACCTTCGAGCAACAACGGGGTCGATTCTCTATTGCCAACATACCCGACGATTCCGCACATGGTGTTCAATCCTTAACGAATGACTTGGAGTCCAGCACTCAGCGCGCAGAGGCGCGCACGAGCTCATCCAACGGTTCCCGCGACCGCAACACCAACGCCACTGCCTCGGCGCGTGTCGGCGCCTCCGCGATCACACGCACGATCGGTTCCGTTCCCGATGGACGCACATGCACCCACCGGTCCGGCCAACTAAGCCGCAGTCCATCCTGCACATCAACCGCTGCGTCCGGGAAAGCTGCCCGGAGCGCCGCATATACGTCGCCCAACGGAGCATCGGGCCGATCGAGCTTCTCCTTTACAATTTCGTACTGTGGAGCCGCTGCCTTGAGCTGCGACGGGGTCATGCCGGTCTCACAGAGTAGTTGCAACACCAGTGCCGCGCCCGCAGGCGCGTCGCGTCCCAGGTGCAGATCGGGCAGAATCACCCCGCCGTTCCCCTCGCCACCAATGGCTGCGCGCTCCGCTTGCATCGCCGATGCCACGTTCGCCTCGCCCACCGGCGCCCGGACGCAACGTTGCCCGGCGGCGATCGCAGCATCCTCTACTACTCGACTCGTGGACAGATTCGTCACAACCACCCCCGGCGACTTTCGCAGCACGAGAGCCGCCGCAAAGGCCAGCGTGTAGTCCTCGCCGATCGGCACCCCTCGTTCATCCACGATCGCGAGGCGATCCACATCAGGGTCCACCGCCAACCCGATGTCGGCGCCGCTCGATTGGACGAGCTCGCTCAAGTCACCGAGGTTCTCGGCGATGGGCTCCGGGGGGTGTGGGAAGCGCCCGTCCGCCACCGTATGAATCGCCGTCACCTCACAACCGAGGGCATCCAGGAGCGCCAGCATGATCGGAGCGCCGGCGCCGCGAACGCAGTCGAGCGCGACCTTGAGCTTGCGAGCACGCAAGGCGGGAACGTCGATGTACTTGAGGGAGAGGATCTGGTTGAGGTGGCGCTCCACCGCGTCGAGGTCGACCGTAGTCGCACCGAGCTTATCCCAGGTCACGCGTTGAAAGCCGGCATCGGTCGCTGCGCGAAAGCTGAGGCTGTCAGTCTGGTCGAGAAAAAGGCCGGACGAACCGATGAACTTGAGGGCGTTCCACTCAACCGGATTGTGGCTGGCCGTGATAGCGAGGCCGCCGGCGGCGTGATGGTGTTCCACAGCGAGCTGAACCGTTGGCGTTGGCACCACGCCCACGTCAATCACCTGGCACCCCACCGATTCGAGGGCGGAGAGCACGACGCGGTGGAAGAGCGGCCCTGAGACCCGGCTGTCGCGCCCCACGACGATGGGGCGACCGGGCGCCAGTGAGGTTGCCCAGGCGCCGAAGCCGGCGGCATAGGTCGCCACGACCTCAGGGGTCAACCCTGCACCGACCCGGCCGCGAACGCCGGAAACGGAAACCATCAGCCCTTCGAAGCTTGTCATTGATCGTCGTGGGTGGGTGGCAGATCCGATCAGGGCCGTCGCCCTTTTTGCACGTTATCGAGCCCGGAAACGCCCGAGCGCCAGATAAAGACGCTGAGACCGCCACCAATCGCTCATCTTTGGACGCGCAGACGTTATATCGCGTCACACGTCCTGCATACGTTCCCGCCGGTCCGACGGGCAGCCCCCAAACTTCGCCGAGCCTCGACGCATGAGCAATCCATTGGGTGTGCTGCCGTATGCCCTCGCCGCACACGGCGGTCAGGTAGACGACATGCCGGCGGCGACGTTGGTCGCGGCGGGCCTCACACTCCTGCAGCGATCGGCAACGCTCGCTCGGTCGCTGTACGGAAAGCGATCTGGGCTGCTGCTGCCAACCGGTCCGCATTTTTTGTTGGCACTCGGTGCCAGCGATGGCCGCGGCGCTGTACTGCTGAACCCGCTCGCGTCCCCCGCAGAGCTTACGTACCAGCTGCAGGACGCCAACGTCGGCGCCGTCTTCACCGTCGCAGCGCTGGCGGGCAAGCTGCCCGGCTCGATTGTCCAGGTGCTGCTGGATGACGCGCCGGAGCGCGCCTCGCTGCTGGTGGACGGCGCCATCAGCAGCATCGATCTCGGCTCACACCACGGGCTCTCGCTGGAAGCTGACGAAAACGCCGATGCCGACGGGAGCGACGACGAAGGCGCCGTCGTCTACACGTCGGCGATGGAGGGTGAGGCCCTCGGCGCGATCCTCACGCATCGAAACCTTCTCGCCAACGCGCGCGCGACCGTTGTCGCCGCACAGCTCACCGCCGCCGATCATGTGCTGGCGGTGCTGCCGTACAGCCACCTCTTCGGCATGACGGTCACGCTGAGCGCGCCGATGCTGGTTGGTGCCCGGGTCAGCTGTCTGCCGCGGTTCAATCCATTGAAGGCCGTTGAAGCGCTGGTCGAGCGCGGCGTGACGATGTTCGTCGGTGTGCCGGCGGTGTACATCGGGATGCTGGCGGCGATCGAGCGGCGTGGTGGCACGATCGACGTACCGGCGCTGCGGCTCTGCATCAGCGGTGGTGCCGCACTGCCGGTGTGGGTACAGCGGAAGTGGGAGGCGGCCACCGGCTGCGCACTCCGGCAGGGGTACGGACTCACCGAGGCGTCACCGGTGTGCCTCTTCAATCGTGTCGATCGACCGAACCGGATCGGCACGCTGGGCGCGGCCTATCCGGACGCCGAGGTGTCGATACGCAACACCACGAGCGGCGCCGCACTTCCCTTTGGAAGCAGCGGCGAAATCTGTATTCGCGGGGCACTGGTCGGGCCCGGGTACGTCTCGGGGAATGAGCGCGGATTACGCCGGATCGACGGGTGGTTGCACAGCGGCGATCAGGGGCGCATGGACGCCGACGGCTACGTGACATTCGAGGGGCTGATCAAGCCGATGTTCACGCGCAACGGATTCAACATCTACCCGGCGGAGCTCGTCCGCGTGATCGGCGCGCTCCCGGGCGTCACGCGGGTGGAAGTGAGCGGCGTTCCTGAACCGACGAAGGAGCACGAGATCGAGGTGACCGTGCACGGATCGGTGGACGAGCGTGCAGTGGAACTCTGGTGCGAGGAACGCCTCTCGTCGTACAAGCAGCCGACTCGCATCAACATTGTAGCACTTTAGTCCGATTGCGACAGATCGGTGCGCGGGAGAACGGTGACCTCACCACTCTCCAGCGCTTCGACGAAGGCCTTCACACAGTCCGCATCAAACTGTGTTCCGGCGCAACGGCGCAGCTCGATGACCGCATCGACGAGTGCCTTCCCGCCGTCGTCGCGGTAGCGTCGGCCGCTGGTCATCGCGTCGAAGCTGTCAGCCACCGAGACGATGCGTGCTTCGAGCGGGATGTCGAGTCCCATCAGACCATCGGGGAGTCCGGCGCCATCCATCCGCTCATGGTGATGGCGCACGATGTTCAGCAGTTCCGGCTGGTCGGTGACCATCGCCGACAGAATGCGCCAGCCGACGGCAGGGTGTGTCATGACGTGTGCGTACTCTTCGGGCGTGAGTCGGGCCGGTTTGGTCAGGATCTCCTCGCGCACACCAATTTTGCCGATGTCGTGCAGCCGGCCACCGACTGTGACGGCGCGAATGACGTGTGCGGGCAGATCGAGGCGACGGGCGATCGCGGTCGCGTACTGGCTCACGCGAACACTGTGGCCGTGCGTGTACGGATCCTTCGCTTCGAGCGCCTCGGCCAGCGCCTGCACGCCGCCCAGAAACTGCTGTTCGATGCGACGGGCCTGTGCCTGAACCTTGTGTTCGAGCCGCTGCTGATACTCCCGGTTCTCGAGGACGAGCCGTCGCCGTTCGAGTACCGACGTGATCCGCGCACGCACCTCTTCGAGGTGGAAGGGCTTGGTGAGGTAATCCAGTGCGCCGACGGAAAGACAGCTGACGGCGGTCTGCACATCGCCGTTGCCGCTGATCATCATCACCGCCGAATCCGGCCATCGCGAGCGCAACGCTCGCAAAAGCGAGAAGCCGTCCATCCTAGGCATCTCGATATCGGTCAGGATCAGGGTGGACGGGTGCCGCTCCATCTGCGTGATCGCCTCGTCGCCGTTCCCCGCTTCATCGACCAGGAAGCCGTCGGCCCGCATGATGCGGACAAGGATCTGTCGCAGGCGTGGCTCGTCGTCCACCACGAGGCACCGCGGGATCGCGGCCGAATCGAAGGGATCGAGTCCGGCGCTGGCGGAAAAGTCGTGTGTCAGGACGGCGGTCACGCCGCGTCCCAGGGACCGTCGTGCATCGAATCGGACCCGCCGTTACGATTCCTCTTTCCATCTTCCCGACTCCGATGACCCGCATCTTCGAATCCGACCTGCGCGATGGACCGTCCACGCGCGCGATCCACGCCGGGCAGAAGCCTGACGCCGTGAGCGGGGCGATCATGACGCCCCTGTACCTGACCAGCACGTACGTCCACGAAGAGTTTGGCGTGCATCGCGGCTACGAGTACGCTCGGGGAAAGAATCCGACCCGTGAAGCGCTCGAACGGAACGTCGCCGCGCTCGAAGGCGCGACGCATGGCTTCGCGTTCGGCAGTGGAATGGGGTGCCTCACCAGCATCATGATGCTGTTCAAGTCTGGCGACCACATCATCGTTGGCGAGAACGTGTATGGCGGAACGTACCGCCTCTTTGACAAGCTGCTCCGGCAGTTCGGACTCATCTTCAGCTACGTCGACACGACTGATCCGCAGCGCATCGCCGATGCAGTCACGCCGAACACCCGCGCGCTGATGCTGGAATCGCCGACCAACCCGCTGATGCGGCTCACCGACCTCGCGGCGGCGGCGCAGATCGCCAGGGGCGCGGATGCCCTCACCATCGTCGACAACACCTTCGCGACACCGATCTTCCAGCGTCCGCTGGAACTCGGCGCGGATATCGTGTGGCACTCCAGCACCAAGTACCTCAACGGGCACAGTGACATGATCGGCGGCATCGCCGTGACCTCCCATGAGGAGTTGGCGACGCGCCTGCAGTTCATCCTCAACGCCGCCGGTGCGGTGCCGGGCCCCTTCGATGCCTGGCTCTGCCTGCGCGGGACCAAGACGCTCGCGATCCGGATGAAGGCGCATGACGCGAACGGCCGTCAGATCGCCGCCTGGCTGGCTGGACGCATGGGCCATGAACGGGTGCTCTATGCGGGGCTGGAATCGCATCCGCAGCATGCGCTGGCGTCGCGGCAGATGTCGGGCTTCGGCGGCATGATCTCCATCGAGCTCGGCACTCGCGAGCGGGTCAAGACGATGCTCGACCGGATGCGGCTCTTCAGTCTGGCCGAGTCCCTTGGCGGGGTCGAAAGTCTGATCAGTCATCCGGCCAGCATGACGCATGCGTCGGTGGAGCCGGAACGGCGCGCGGAGTTGGGCATCACGGAAGGGCTGGTGCGGCTCTCGGTGGGCATCGAGGACGCGGACGATCTGCTGGGCGATCTGGAGCAGGCGCTCCAAGGGCTGTGATCAGCCGCTGCGTCGCGACTGACACCGATTGGCACCGCACTCCGTAGAGCATTCACCTCATGGAGGACGGCGATCATTCGTTCCGTACCTGCCTGAGTCTCGGAGCGAAGGGTGCACAGCTACAGTGTCCTGCGCCGTTCTCTCCATTCCGCCCCCACGTTGTGCCATCCCCGAGCGTTGAGGATTATCATGCCGATCACACCCCTTCCCCAGATCGCCTCAACCGCCTGGGAGCACCCGGCCGATCGTGCGGCGCTCAACACCCTGCGCGCACTGCCAGGGTTCGATGAGGTCGTGCGCAAAGTGGCGGGCTTTTTCGGTGAGCGTGGCCTGCGCCACCTCTTCCTCGCCAACGCCGTCCGCACCGGGCCAACCCAGCACCCTCGCCTGCACGCACTGATTCGCGAGGTCTGTGCCTCGCTCGACGTTCACGAGATACCCGACCTGTACGTCACACAGACGCCCTTTGTGAACGCCGGGGCGATCGGGTTCGAGCGGCCCTTCATCGTCGTCAACACCGGGACGATTGCGGCGCTCACTGAAGACGAGCAGCGGTTCGTCCTGGCGCATGAAGTCGGGCACATCGCGAGCGGTCACATGACCTATCGCACCATCGCCGTGATCGTCAGCACCGTCGGGTTCAGCGCGCTCCCGTTTCTGGCGGGACTGGCGCTGCTGCCGTTTCAGTTGGCGCTGATGGAGTGGAGCCGCAAGGCGGAGCTGAGTTGCGATCGGGCCGCACTGCTGGCCGTTCAGGACACCACGCTGGCAATGCGCACCTTCTTCCGGCTCGCCGGCGGATCGACCGAGCCGGGCGAGGGAGATCTGGATGCGTTTCTGGCGCAGGCGGCGGAGTACGAAAGTGAGGGGAGCGTGTGGGATTCGCTGCTGAAGGCGATCAACACCGCGTCGCGCGAACACCCATTCAACACCGTGCGGGCAGCGGAGCTGCAGCGGTGGGTCGCGACCGGTGCGTACGCGCGCATTCTCTCCGGCGAGTACCCGCGTCGCGATGGCACCGGCCCGCAGACCACCTACGCCGACGACGTCCGCGGCGCCGCCGACTACTACGGACAGCAGGCACGCGATGCATTCGGCAAGGTGGGCGATTCGTTCACGCGGGCAGCCGACGCCTTTCGCAAGCGCGCCGGCAGCTGAAGCCACCTGGGTCTCATGGCGCGTAGTAAATTGCGCGCCATGAGACTTCTGCTTGTCGGCGGCGGCGGCCGCGAACACGCCCTCGCGTGGCGAATCCGGCTCGAGGACCCGGAGGCGCACATCATCGCAGCGCCGGGCAACCCGGGCATCGCGGAGTTTGCGACCTGCGTTCCGATCGGCGCCGCTGATGTTCCCTCGCTCGTGCAGCTGGCGATCGATCACGCGGTCGACGCCGTCATCGTCGGCCCGGAAGCGCCGCTGGCGGCGGGACTCGCCGACGCCTGTCTTGCGCGCGGCATCGCCGTCTTCGGGCCGAGTGCCGCGGCGGCGCAGATCGAAACGTCGAAGGCCTTCGCGAAGGCCGTCATGCGCGACGCCGGTGTACCCACGGCGCGCGCATCGATGCACACCGACGTGGCGTCGGCGCGCGCCGCCGCTGAGGCGTTCGGCGCGCCTGTCGTGATCAAGGCATCCGGACTCGCCGCGGGGAAAGGCGTGGTGGTTGCGACGACGCTCGAGGAAGCCAACACCGCGATCTCGTCGATGCTGGACGACAACATCTTCGGCGACGCCGGCGCCGAGGTGCTGGTCGAAGAGTTCATGACCGGTGAAGAGCTCTCGCTCTTCGTGCTCACCGACGGCGTGACGGCGGTTCCGCTGCCGGCGGCGCAGGATCACAAGCGCGCCGGCGAAGGTGATACCGGGCCGAACACGGGCGGCATGGGCGCCTACTGCCCCGCCGACGCGGGCGACCCGCTGTTTGCCTGGCGCGACGGCTCGCTCCCCGTCGGGATCACGCAGGTCCTCGATACCATCATCACGCCGACGTTGCGCGCGATGCATTCGCGTGGAATGCCGTTTCGTGGACTGTTGTACTGTGGCGTGATGTTGACCCCCACCGGTCCGCGCGTGGTGGAGTTCAACTGCCGGTTCGGCGACCCCGAAACGCAGGCCGTGCTGACGGCGCTTCCCGCCGACGCGCGCGTTCTGAGCGTCATGCTACAAATTGCCCGCGGCGAGATGATTGACCCGATTCCGGTCTTTGCACCTGCGCATTCGGCGGTCGCGACCGTGTTGGCGGCCGAGGGATACCCTGGCACGCCGCGCGTGGGCGACGCCATCACCCTCCCGCCGCTGCCGCCAGCGTCGTGGCTCTTTCACGCCGGCACGTCACGACGTGACACTGAGCTGATCACGACCGGTGGACGCGTGCTCGCTGCGACGGCGATCGGTGCAACACTCGAAGAGGCGCAGCATGCTAGCCGTGCACTGGCCGCATCGGTGCGCTTTCGTGGCGTCTTCTTCCGACGCGACATCGGCTGGCGCGCGCGCGCACGCGGTGCCTGAACTCCCCGAAACGGAGACGATCGCGCGCGATCTGCACGCGATGCTGGCGCAGTCGCGAATCCTCAGCGCCAGCGTTGATCGCGCCGATGTGTTGCGAAGTGTGACCGCCAGCGCGTTCGCCGCACGCCTCGCCGGAATGCGAATCGAGCGGGCCTGGCGGCGCGCCAAGCTCATCCTGCTCGACCTGAGCAGCGGCGACACCATCGTCGTACAGCCCCGGTTCACCGGGGCGATGCTGGTCGAGACGGCGCCGGCGGACATCTCACCGCGAGATCGCGCCTACATCACCCTCACCCTGACCCTCGACGACGGCCGACTGGTGCACTACCGCGACATCCGTCGACTGGGGACCGTCGCGCTGCTCGATGCCCCCGCGCTGGCGACGGCACTGGCGGCGCTCGGACCAGAGCCGCTTGACCCAGCACTGACCGCCGAGCGATTTTCGGGTTCTCTTCGGAACTCGCGTCAGGCCATCAAGAAGGTGCTCATGGATCAGCGGGTGTTGGCCGGCGTGGGGAATATCTACGCCAACGAAGCGTGCTGG
>Ga0105046_10015777_pt1 | contig 11609 bp, 10 predicted proteins | sample MAT03_FD_78385 | JGI IMG/M metagenome (GOLD analysis project Ga0105046, IMG submission 78385) | Freshwater microbial communities from Lake Fryxell liftoff mats and glacier meltwater in Antarctica - MAT-03 (megahit assembly) | ecosystem: Environmental > Aquatic > Freshwater > Ice > Liftoff...
AGCCCAACTTCCGATCAGCCTAGGCAAACACACTACACACTACACACTACACACTACACACCACACACCACACACCACACACCACACACCACACACTACGCATACCGCTTGCGGATGTTCGGGATGAGGTACTCGCGGAAGCAGGCGGCGAAGTCGTATTTGGGTGCGTGGCCCCAATCGCGGCGGGCGGCGGAGTCGTCCACGTCGGCGGGCCACGAGTCCACGATTCCCTGTCGCTTCAAGTCCACCTTGGTTTCCATACGCACCGCTGGGAAGGCGGCCCGCACCTCGGCTTCGACATCGGAAGCCGTCGGCGCGAATGCACCCACGTTGTACACCGTTCGCGTCAGTTGTTCGCGTGGCACCGCCATCAACCGCAGCACGGCATCGACGGCGTCCGGCATCGCCATGAACGGAATGCGTGTGTCGGGGCGGACGAAGCAATCGTAAGGCGAGTCGGCGGCGGCAGCGTGGATCATCTCGGGAGCGTAGTCGCTCGTTCCGCCGCTGGGCACCGTTTCCGCCGAGATGAGGCCGGGGAACCGCACGCAGCGGAAGTCCACCTTCCCGCTGAGCGTCTCGGCGGCGAGTTGCTTGTAGTGCCGGGCGTAGTAGCGGCCCAGGTGTTCGCAGTACAACTTGTTCGCCCCGTACATCGTCGTGGGGAAGTTGAAGTCGTCCTCCTTCACGCGGCCAGCGCTGGCCTTGGTAAGCAGGTCCGGCAACCCAAAAGCAGCGATGCTCGACGGGTAGAAGAACACGACGGGCCGGCCGTGACTCTCACCCTGCTTCTGGGCGAACTCCAGCAGATTCAACGTGCCTTCCACGTTCACCTTGTGGGCAAGCGCCGGGCTGAACTCGCTGCGCGTGGAGAGCAGCGCCGCGAGGTGGTAAACGCGGTCCACGGCGTACTCGGAGATGATCCGTTCCAAGAGTTGCGGCTCAAGGATCGACCCCATGAACTGCTGGCGAACCTTGGGAGCCAGCGACGGGTGAAGCGGGTTCAAGTCGAGCGTGATGATCGGGCGGTTCGGTTCGGTCGCCGCCAACCGGACGATCAGCCCGTGCCCAATCTCGCCGGACGCTCCGGTAATCAGCACGGACGGGTTACGGAACATTCGTGTTCTCCGCTTCTCCAGATGTGGGGCAATTCGGCACGCTGAAGTGCCCCGAGACATCACGTTACGGCGCTGGTGGGCACCCAGCAATCGGCCGTCGGTGACGGTTCGAGGGCCAAATCGGCTCGTGAATGCACGCTGACCGCGAGAAACGTATTGCCGTGGCGTGCGCATGGGCTTACATTCGGGAACACTCGCTTCCCGACCACGTCCCTGGAGGTTTCCCAATGGCCACGGCCGACTCGCCCGGCACGTCCGCACCAGCGCTCGCGCTGCCACTGCGGATTAACCTTTCCGCGATGATGTTCCTCCAATTCGCCATCTGGGGGTCGTGGTTCGTCGTGTTCTTTCCGTATCTGCTCAAGTCCAACTTCTCGGCAGAGCAAGCCGGCGCGCTGATGGGGAATATGGCGCTCGGAGCGATTTTCTCGACCATCTTCGCGGGTTACGTCGCGGATCGCATCATGTCCAGCGAGAAGTTGATGGCGATTTGCCACCTTCTTGGGGCTGGGTTGCTTTACGGCATCGCTCAGATTCAAGACCCCGGCGAATACTGGACGTTGTTCGCCCTCACGTTGGTTTATGCCCTGGTCTACAACCCGACTCTCGTGCTAGCGAACTCGATCACCTTCGAGCATGTGCCGAACGGGCAACGCGACTTCCCTGGGATTCGCGTTTTCGGCACGCTTGGTTGGATCGCCGTCGGTTTCACCATTGACGCGATTTTCGCCGTGGACGGCAAAACGGCCGCCGACACGAACGGCCCGCTGCTGATGGCCGCTGGTCTCTCGGTCGTATTGGGAGTGTACAGCCTGCTGCTGCCGCACACGCCGCCCAAGGGTGAAGTTCAGGGTATTCCGTTCATCAAGGCACTCGGCCTATTCAAAGACTTCTCGTTCGCCGTGTTCTTCATCGTGTCCCTCATCATCACGGTGGTATTGGCGTTCTACTACACCGTAACCTCGGACTTCCTCGCCAAGCAGTGCGGGGTGACGAAGATCGGCTCGACGATGCTCATCGGGCAGGTGTGCGAAATGGTCTTCTTGCCACTGTTGCCGCTATTCCTTTGGCGATTCGGGATGAAGTATGTGTTGGCTCTCGGAATGCTCTGCTGGGGATTGCGCTACCTGTGCTTCGCCTTCGCGGATTCGAGTGATACAGGGTTTATTCTCGCCATCATCGGCATAGCGCTGCACGGGTTCTGCTTCGACTTCTTCTTCGCCGCCGGCTTCATTCACTGCGACAACAAGGCTCCCAAGGACATCCGGGCGAGTGCCCAGGCGCTTTTTGGCTTCCTCACTTACGGTGTGGGAATGTGGCTCGGAAGCCTTCTGTGCGGCAAACTCGTCGTTGAGTACACCGACCCGGTGACGAAAACCGTGGACTGGGGGAGTTTCTGGCTCGTGCCGAGTTACGGCGTACTGGCGTGCCTCGCCGTGTTCTTGCTGCTGTTCCGCGATAAGCCCGATGAAATCGTCACGACGCCCGAACCCACACCGTCAGTCGATCCGAACGACAAGTGGTGAGTTTGGGAAGTCAGCGAACGCTATCATTTGCTTTGCGCTGAACTCGCTCATTCAAGCTGGCGAGCGGGGGTCGTAAGACCCCCGAGTTTTCCTTAACAAGTATCATTGTGATGGTTCACTCGGAGGGCTTACGCCGCTCCGCTCGCCAGGTTGTTTCTGCTTCGTCAAACGTTATCATTTGCTTTGCGATGAACTCACTCATTCAAGCTGGCGAGCGGAGCGGCGTAAGCTCTCCGAGTTCACCTTCGCATATTCGTTGTGTCAGCGTGATCTCGGGGACTTACGCCGCCCCGCTCGCCAAGCTGAAACTCGGTCGCCGGAGTGATATAATCCCAGCATGTCGCAGAACACGCCGCCCGACGTTCCGGCCCTTGTCCGCCGTGGCCACACCTACAGCCGGCGGGGTGAGTACGCCCGTGCCGCCGAGGCGTTTACCCAAGCGCTCGAAATCGACCCCACCGACGCGGACCTCTACTTCCACCGGGGCAACGCCCACACCGCCAATGGCGACTTCGCCGAGGCCGTGGGAGATTTCACCAACGCTATCGACATCCGCCCCGATTACTCCGCCGCGTACCACAACCGCGGCACGGCCTACGTCGATCTTAACGAACTCGACGCGGCCCTGCCCGACTTCGCCAAGGCGATCGAACTCGCACCCGACGACCCGGACCCGCTCAACGGCCGTGCCGCTGTTCACAGTCGGCAGCGAAACTACGACGCCGCTTACGCTGACTTCGAGGCGGCCATCGCCCTCGCGCCACGCACGTTCCGGTCGTTCTTCAACCGGGCAAATGCTTACGCCGCACAGGGCCGCCACGAGGAAGCCTACACTGACTACACCGCCGCGCTTGGCGTGAACTCAAGGCATGCGCGGGCTTACATCTACCGTGGGCTTTCCCTGGAATCGCTCGGCCGACCTGATGAGGCCGTCGCCGACTTGACCACCGCGTTGCGATTGTTGCCCAACTCGATCGAAGCGTTCTGGCATCGCGCCCGATTGTGGAGCGAACAGGGCAACCACTCAAACGCAATCGGCGATTACACCTGGGTGTTGAAGCTCGAACCGAAACACGTCGGCGCGTTGAACTTGCGCGGCGTGACCTACGCCGATACGCATCAGCACGCGAAAGCCATGGCCGACTTTACGACCGCCATGCGTCTTGACCCGACCGATGCCGCGCCGGTGTTCAACCGCGGGTTGTCGCACGTTCGCACCAAGGACATGGAAGCCGCCGTCGCCGACTTCACGGCCGCGATGCTGCTCACCCCTGACGACCCCGCCGCGTACATTCAGCGTGGATACGCCTATCACGAGTTGCTCGACCCCGAACGGGCCATCGCCGACTTCACCGAAGCGATCCGCCTGAAGCCTGAGTCGGGGCGGGCCTACTTCGCGCGTGCCTTAGCATACCGCCGTAAGGGCGACTTCCCCGCAGCGCTGGCCGATGCGAGTGTTGCAATCGAACGGAACCCGAAGTCCGACTCCGCGTTGAACCTCCGGGCATCGATTCACGCCCGCCTCGGCGACTACCCCGCCGCCATCGCCGACTTCCTGGCCGCGTTCGAGATCGACCCTGACGACCCCGCGACCCTCAACCACCTGGCCTGGCTTCGCGCGACCTGCCCACTCGATGAAGTCCGCGACGGCGCGGCCGCCCTCCGCGATGCAACCCGCGCGTGCGAACTGACCGACTACAAGGCTCCCGGCTACCTCGACACACTCGCCGCCGCCTACGCCGAACTCGGCCGCTTCGAGGACGCCGTGCGCTGGCAGGAGAAAGCGGCGAACCTCGTCCCCGGCGATCAACAACCCGACTACGAAACGCGACTTGAGTTATACAAGGCCGGCAAACCGCACCGCGAAGGAGTGAAACCGATCACCGAGGCAAGTGAAGCGGGCGCGCCAGAGCCGACTCCCGACGCGTCGTAAACCCCCAGCGCTCACAGCACCAGCAGCCATGCGGCCGAGAAGAAGATGAAGATGCCGCTCACGTCCACGAACGTCGCCACGAGCGCACCCGATGCAATAGCGGGATCCCAGCCCACTTGATCCAGTACAAGCGGGATCAGGCAGCCGATCAGCGTGCCCCACAAGCAGATTCCCAGCACGGCCAACGCGATCACCGTGGCCAGCGACCACCGGCTAACCGGCTCCGTCCTCACCTCGCAATTCGCCGGAAACTCGTACTCCCAGCCGTCGGCGTGCTGCTTCGGGGCGTCGAGTTGCTTCGCACCTTCGGGCAGCCGCACGCGGGCGTTCTTCTCCATCGCCACGGTCTGCGGCGTGCCAGCCATCAGTTGCACGTCGCGGTGGTCGTTGGGCGTCAGGACCGTTCCGGCGGTCACGCGAACCGTGAAGGTTTCCCCCATTTTGCGAGGGCCACTTCTCGTGTCGTCGGGCGTCAGCGCACCGCGGGCGAACGCGATTAGCCCGAGGGTGCCGCCGAGGGCCAACCCCATCAAGAGTTCGCGGCGCAGGACACGCCGCCAGTCGCGCGGCTTGACGTGCCCCAGCGCCATCGCGCGGGTCACGAGCGTCGCGGCTTGCGTCCCCGAGTTGCCGCCCGTCGAGATGCAGAGCGGCACGAACAGCGCGAGAACCACGATGGCCGCAATCAGTTCCTCGAAGTGCGCCATCACCGTGAACGTCGCCAACTCCGCGACGAACAGGACCGCGAGCCATTGCACGCGGCTTCGCCAAAGGCGGTAGAAACTGGCGTTCAGGTAGTCCCCGGCGATGGGGCCGACGGCCGCCTGACGCTGTAAGTCTTCGGTCGCCTCGCGGGTCACCACGTCGAGAACGTCGTCGTGAGTCACGATCCCGAGCAGGCCGAAGCTGTCGTCTACCACGGGGGCGGCGAGGAAGTCGTAGCGGGCGAACAGGCGGGCTACTTCCTCCGCGTCCTGATCGTAGCGAAGCGTAGCGAGGTCGGTTTCCATCAGATCGCGGACAAGGGCGTGCCGTGAGGCCAGGATCAAGTCGCGGAGTGTGATGACACCCTGCAAGCGGCGTGGCGCGAGGCTGCCATCGGGCCGGCGGGCCGCGTCGTCGAGCACATAGATGTAGTAAATGGTTTCGCGGTCGGGGGCTTGCACACGCAGTTGGTCGATGGCTTCGGCAGCAGTGATGGTGCCCGGTAGCCAGGCGTAATCGGTCGTCATCAGCGCGCCGACGGTGTTCTCGCCGTAGTGGAACAGCGTAGCGATGTCCTTGCGGTCGGCTTCATCGACCAGCCGCATCACGGCTTCGGTCACGCGACCGGGCAAGCGACGGAGCAAATCCACGCGGTCGTCGTGCGACATCTTCGTGATGAGTTGCCCCATTTGCGGGCGGGCCTTCTCGGCCATCTCAACCTGAAGGTGCGGCGGCAGATACTCGAAGATGCTCGCCTGCGTTCGGATATTCGCTGGGCTAATGACTTCCCAAATCTGCTCTGGTGTGAAGTCCCCATCCAGCGCTTCGGCGACGGTCGCCGGGTGGAGCGTCTCACAGAACTCCCGCAACCCGGCGACGTTCCCCTCCGCGAGCATCAACTTGATTTCGGGATCAAAGAGTGGATGTGGCATGGCTCGCCGAGTGATGAGTAATTGGGTTCGATTGATTCGCTCGGTTTGGCAAGCGAGCGCCACTGAACAGTGCCCTCACGGGCACCGCTCGCCAAGACCCTGGCGTCAAATTTCAAGGTTGTCGATGAGGCGGGTCGTACCCAGAAACAAGGCGATGGCGACCAGGGCTTTGCGGTCGAGGCGGGCCAGCGGTTGGAGCGTGTCGGCGTCCAGGATGCGGGCGTAATCGATTCGAGCGCCGGGGATCGCGGAGAGTTCCGCGTGCAGTGCGGATTCCAGGCGAGCGGCATCGATTTCCCCACCGAATGCCATCGTTTTCGTGTGACGTAACGCCTGGTAGATCGCGGGTGCAGTCGCGCGTTCGGTCGGCGAAAGGTAGCGGTTCCGCGAACTCATCGCTAACCCATCCATCTCGCGCACTGTGGGTTCGACCCGGACATCAACATCGACGTTGAGGTCTCGCACCATCTGCCGAATGATGCGGGCTTGTTGTGCATCCTTCGCGCCAAAGTGAGCGGTATCAGGGCCGACGATATTAAACAGCTTCATCACGACGGTGCAGACGCCGCGAAAGTGCCCCGGTCGGCGCGGCCCGCACAACTCGGCGTCAAGTTCCGTGACTTCCACAAAGGTAAGCGAGCGCTCGGGGTACATCTCTTCGGCGCTCGGCGCGAAGATGACGTCCGCACCCGCATCGTGGCACAACTTCTGATCGGCTTCGAGGGTGCGCGGATATTTGGCGAAGTCTTCTTTCGGCCCGAACTGCGTCGGGTTCACGAAGATCGACACGACCACGAAGCCCGACGACGACCGGGCGGCCCGCACGAGCGCCGCGTGGCCTTCGTGCAAGGCTCCCATCGTGGGGACGAATCCGACGGTCTTCCCCACACGGCGCGCGGCCGCGCCCGCCTCGCGGATTTCGGCAATCGTCGTGACGATGGGCGTGAGCATGAATTCACTCCATCCTTCCCTGTGAGGCCAAGACCATGCCGATGTAAGAGCGGGTTTCCTTCTCGGTCAGGCCCAACTCAGCGGCGGTGGTGAGCAGCACGGCCTTCGCGGCTTCGTAGTGCGTTTCCCCGGAGAGTATCTCCAGTTCCACGAACGGGCCGACGCCTTCGAGGTCGTCGAAGCAGACTTCCATGTTGAACTCGCCGCGCAAGAACGCGTAAACGAGGCGTTTCTTGCGCACCACGACAATCGGTTTGTAGCCAAGCGCCGTGAGAAGGCGTTCGGTGTCTGCGGCGGTTGCGTCCCCATCGCCAAGGGGAATTTCGATCTCCGTGCGGGTGCGAGTCTCGGTGTCTCGCCGCGGCCCTTTGTAAGTGAGCATATTCGCGGCACCAATGCGACGCAGCCTGAACGCTTCGTCGGTGGTTTTGAGCGAGCGGTCCGGGGCGTCGAAGTAGAGATCGACGTCGGTGCGGTCCTGCGTCAGGGTCGCGCCCCAAGCAAGGAGTTTGGCAATCACACCGGGCCGGTCGTCGGTGCGGTAACGGACTTCGACTTCAAGCACGATGAACCCTCGCGTGAGAATGGTACAATAGCTGTGTTGGGTGGGATGTAAACCGGGCGACACGGGAGGACGCGGCGTGAGCCAGCGCGTGACAATCGGAAAAGTGACGGACGTTCCGGCCGGCGCAAGCGTCGTCGTCACCATCAACAAGAAGGACGTAGCCGTCTTCAACGTGAACGGCCAGTTCTTCGCCATCGACGATCTATGCCCTCACATGGGTGCATCGCTCTCCGGCGGGCACATTGAGGACGGCTGCGTCACCTGCCCCTGGCACTACTGGCGTTTCCGCCTCTCCGACGGAGCCTGGGCCGACAGCCCGCGTGTGAAAACCGGGTGGTATCCCGTTCATGTGGTCGGCGACGAATTGCAACTGGAACTGCCGAGCTAGGAATGAGACAGAAGACAAAGGCAGTTTGGCCACAAAAAGGCACAAAAGGACACAAAAAGAAAACAAGAACAAGAATGAGATAACTTCTGTTCTCTGTTCTCTGTCCTCATTTTTGTGGCTTTTTGTGCCTTTTTGTGGCCAAACTGCCTTTGTCTTCTGTTTTTTGTGTCCACCTGTCTTTGCCTTCTGTTTCTGTGCATTGTTGGGAGTAACGACAGCACCAAGAGGCTCACCCCATGTCACGCTTCCGGTTCCGAATTGTCGCGGGTCTTGTCGGCGTGGCGTGCTTATTCGCTCCGTTCGTGCAGTCGCAACCGGCCGCCAACAAGGCGAAGCCGATGCTGGAACCCGTTGCCGAGACGAAGTTGCTCATGGAAGGGTTAGCCGCGTCGAACATGCGGGGCCTCGGGAAGCTGCTGCGCGAAAAGCCAGCGGACGCCGAAGCGTGGGGCTTCGCCCGTGGGCAAGCGCTGCTGCTCGCGGAAACCGGAAACTTGTTGCTCATGCGGCCGCCGCGAACCGCAGCCGGCCAGGATGCGTGGCTCACTCACTCGGCCGACCTGCGAGAAGCCGCCGGGAACGTCGCCCGCGCCGCCGCCGCCAAAGACTACGCCAAATCCCGCACCGCCCTTGCCAGTGTGGCGAACGCCTGCAACCGCTGTCACCAAGTGTTCCGCGTGCCTGCTCGCATTGATCCGTTCGCGGAAGAATGATGGCTCAGAGGAATGATGGCGAAGCCGCAAGCGGCTAAATCTTCGGCCGCTTCTCGGGTGGCCAGAGCCAGAGCATCACACACAGCGCGAGCAGCGGGAAGATGCCGATGCCGCCCAGCACCCACTCGTAAGACCCAGTCGCGTCGCAAAGCCAGCCTTCCACGGGGTAAATCGCGGCGAGTGAAATGTGGGCCGACGCCCCGAGTGTGCCCGTCACTTTGCCCTGATGTTCCATCGACACTTCCTGAGTCAGCGCGAAGTACGTCGGGAATAACCCCAGCGCCCCGAACGCCACCACGAGCAGCCCCGCTTGCAAGGGGTAGCCATCGGGCAGGAACGGCACCGCAAGAGTCGCTACGGTCAGGATGGCGCAGCAACTGAACGCGAGCAAACGGGCGGCGTGAACACCCATCCCGCGCCGACACAGCAGCAGCGTCACCAGCCCCACCGTCCACGAGCCGACATCCGCGAAGAGGTAATACACCGTCGTGAAGTTGCTCATGTCTCTCGGCGAGTAGCCTCGCTGATCTTGCAAATAGAGCGGCAACCAGGTCCGGTAGCCGTGCCAGGTGATGTTCACTGCAATGGCCATCGCCAGCAGCGCCCAATACCGGCGGTCGCGGAATACAGCGGTGAACCGTGGCGGGGGCGGGGGCGGAAGAACCTCATCGAGTTCCGCGTCGATCTCAGAGGCGGGGGGTGGTGCCGGAGCCGGAACAGCGGCCACGAGCATCTTCCGCGACACCGTCAAGAACCATAGCGCAACCCAGACCAACCCCAACATACCGATGACACGGAAGGGAACACGCCAACTATCGGGCGTGCCGTCCGCCTCCGCTTGCTGCAGGATCGCGAACACGAAAAGCGGCGTGATGACCGCCCCGAGCGCCGTTCCGCTCTGAAATAAGGAGTTGCCGAACGAGCGCTCCTCGGGCCGCAAAATGGCCTTCGTCGTGCGGATGCCACATGGCCAGTTGCCGGCCTCGAACAGCCCCAACAGGAACCGACAACCCATCAGCATCCAGAACGCCGACGCCATCCCCGTGAGGATGCCCGCCAGCGACCAACCCACCACCACAATGGGATACACCCACCACACGCTCACGCGGTCCACGATGTAGCCCGTCGTAATGGCTCCGATGGCGAACGCGAGGGAGAACACGCTTTCGAGTTGGCTGTAATCCTGGTTACTGAGGTCGAAGGCTTCCTTGATCGGCTTCGCCAACTGGTTCAACGCCATGCGGTCCATATAGTTGACGACGGTTGCCAGCATCAGCAGGATGCACACCCACCAGCGCCACGGGGACGCGGGACTCAGTTGCGCTTCGGCCGGAAATGCGGTATTCATTCCGGACACGGTACCCGAGACAACGAGCCGTTGCCAGCGTGTGGATTCGCAAAAGAGTGCCGCACAGTTCAGAACGCCTCACATCGGGTGAGGCGCAGCGGAACCCTGGTGAAGCGATAAGGTCGCACCAACAGAACGCCGAATCCCTGCGGAGAATGTCCGATGACCACGCCGCGTGACACCAAGAAGTTGCCGGTTCACAGCATGGCCTGGGTGGCATTCGCCGGGTCGATTGTCGCTGTCGTGTTCGCGTTTTATGGCTCGCTTCACGCTGAAAAGCACTTACCCGATAGCCCGCTGCGGCAGGCACGCGGTTCGGCCGGCTTGCCCGCACAGCCAACCCACTGGTACGAGCGTGTGCTAGCTCGCGGCGAAACGAGTCTCTTCGGCGACCGCGCGGACCGGGCGATTCTGGCCCTCACCACCCGCTCGAACGCCGCATATTACGCCGTCCACATCATCGCGTATGTGTTCCCGTTCCTGCTGGGCATCGGTTCGGCGCTACTCGGCGGCTGGGCGATGTCCCTGATTGAAGGGAAGAAAGCAACGCACGGCGGCGACCTCCAGGCCGTGTTCTCGATGATGATCGGCTCATTCGCCGCGATCATCGCCGGGTGCATGATGATGAGCCTGTATGTGTGGAAATGGGTGCCCGCTGGGTACAACTGATCGGTCTTTGGCCGCGATGCCGCAAGCGGCGAACCTCACAGTCTCCAACTTTAACGCGCTCCATTCTTGCCGCTTGCGGCATCGCGGGCACTACATCGCGTCGCCGCTTCGGCTTGCTTCATTAACTTTGCCGCTTCGCCCGCATTCTTCCGAAGCCAGGCCGCCACGAGAAGGACGCTATCAACCGCGCCGCCAGTGAGGATCGGCGATTCGGGCAGCGTGGTGAATGTGGCCGTGAGCAGCGCTGCGGCGCGGTTCCGAGCGTCATCGTTCTTTGGCGTGAAACAGGCGGCACGCACTTGCCCGCGATGGATCAGATACCAGCGCTCGCGGCCATCGTGGCCTGTTAACGGGTAGACAAACGAGTTCTTCGTGCGGGCTTGCCGCAAGAGCGTAAGGCGGGCGTCGAGCCATTCCAACGATTGCAGCCGGTCACGCAGCGCGGTGGCCTTCTCGAAGGCGAAGTTGCTCGCGGCGTCGTCCATGAGGCGCTTCAACTTCGCCAAGATGGTGCGGTCACGGCCGTCGAGGAAGGCTTTCGCGGCTCTCACACCGGCCCCGTAGTCCTTCTGCGAACACGCTGCGGCGCACGGCCCCAGGCAGTTCCCGAGTTCCATCCGAAGGCACTTGGCCGAACGCGGTTCCGGGAACAATTCGGGCTGATCCGAGAACGCCAGCGACACCGTTTGCGGGCAATCGCGGAGCTTGAACCAATCGTTGAGCCGACGAGCCGTGTCCTCGGATCTCCAGCGAATCACGAG
>Ga0105046_10015780_pt1 | contig 11606 bp, 7 predicted proteins | sample MAT03_FD_78385 | JGI IMG/M metagenome (GOLD analysis project Ga0105046, IMG submission 78385) | Freshwater microbial communities from Lake Fryxell liftoff mats and glacier meltwater in Antarctica - MAT-03 (megahit assembly) | ecosystem: Environmental > Aquatic > Freshwater > Ice > Liftoff...
GACCAAGTTACCCTAGAGTTATTTGATGAGGCAAAGCTCGATCTGCCCTACTTAGTTTTAGTATTTAGCTCCTGTGCGATCGCCACCTTCGGGCTTTTATCGAATAGTACAGCTGTAATTATTGGAGCCATGATTGTTGCCCCATTAATGTTGCCAATTCGAGCTTTGGGGTTTGGAGCATTAGTAGGAAATACCCTTTTATTTCGCCAAAGTCTAGTTTCCTTAGCGGTGGGAACTGTAATTGGCATTGGTTTATCATGCACCCTCGGTTTGATTGCAGGCATTGCTAACTATGGCAGTGAAATTTTAGCTCGGACTCAACCCACACTCCTAGATTTAGGAATTGCCGTGGCAGCAGGAGGAATTGGGGGCTATGCCAAAGTTGAATCCAAGGTTTCAGGTACCGTAGCGGGAACAGCGATCGCTGTAGCTTTAATGCCGCCAATTTGTGTGGTTGGCTTAGGGCTATCCCAAGGGAATTGGGGCTTTAGCCTTGGGGCAGGGTTACTATATTTAACCAACCTCTTAGGTATCACCCTAGCTTGTATGTTGGCATTTTTGGCGTCAGGTTACGCTCCCTATAGCCGCGCCCGAAAGGCATTAATTTCAACCCTAGCTCTGACCTCAATTATCGCAATTCCTCTAGGATTTAGCTTTTCAGAACTAGTAAGGCAAGCTCGATTAGAAACCAGCCTGCGTAGGGCCTTATTGACAGAAACCGAAACATTTCGCCGATTAGACTTAATTGACTTTAGAGCCAATTGGTTAGTTAGTCCACCTAAAGTTAACTTAAAAGTCTTCGCCAGAGATCCAGTTACTGTGCGCCAAGTAGAACTTTTAGAGGAATTTGTGGAACGACAAATGCAGCAGCCTTTCACTTTAGTTTTTGAAGTTAGCTATGTAAGTGAAGTCCGAAGAGATAGCGAAGTTCCAACTGCTAATCCGTAACTTTCCCCCCTGCCATTAGATTCCAGCATTCACTAGCAATTTCCCAATCTTCTTGAGTGTGGACAACGAGAACACGAACTTTCGACTCTGGATTAGAAATATCTTGATCCACAGGCGATCGCTTGTTTTTTTCAGAATCAATACTTAAGCCCAAAAAAGTAAATGCTTGACAAGTAACTTCTCTAATTAAGGCTGAATTTTCACCAACTCCTGCCGTAAAAACTAAAATATCAAGTCCCTCTAAACTAGCGATCATTGCGCCAATTCCAGCCTTTAGGCGATGCAGATAAATATCTAGGGCTAGTTCTGCCCGTTCATTACCCTGAGCGATCGCTTCTATAATCTCTCGCATATCCCCTGAAATTCCTGAAATTCCTAATAGTCCTGAGTGTTTATTAAGTAATTGTTCCAACTCATCCGCAGTATAGTTAGCTTCTCGTAATAGGTGAATTAAAATACTAGGATCAATAGAACCAGAACGAGTACCCATCATTAAGCCCTCTAATGGCGTGAATCCCATAGTTGTATCCATACTCTTGCCATTTTGGATCGCAGCTAAGGAACAACCATTACCTAAATGACAACTAATCAGTTTCATTCCTTTTAAATCGGAACCAAGAATTTCAGAAGCTCGACGATTACAGAACTGATGACTAATCCCATGAAACCCATAGCGGCGAATACCCTGTTCAATCCAACCATAATCACCAGGATAAACATAGGCTGCGGGCAGTAAAGAAGCATGAAAAGCAGTATCAAATACCGCCACTTGAGGTACAGTACCAAAGATGTTCTCAATGGCGGAAATACCGTCTAAATTGATGGGATTGTGAATAGGCGCAAATTTAGAAAGGCGGGCGATCGCGGCTTTAACTTCAGAATTAATCAGAGTTGCCGATTGATATTCCTGTCCACCATGCACAACCCGCTGCCCAACTACATCTATTTCACTCGGATCATTAATTACTTGGGTTTCTCCCTGCCAAAGGTATCTCAGCATAGCGATCGTATCATCTAAACGAGACTGGGATGGCAAAGACTCTTGTTTGACTATGCACTGCCCTGTTTTAATTTTAAGATGCCCTTGCCCTTGCTGATAATCAATTTGGGCTTCCCATAGAGGGGAATGGGTGTTGATGCCATTGAATTCATATAAACAGCTTTTTTGACTACTAGAGCCAGCATTCATGACTAAAATTTTCATAATTTTTTATGACTTTTTATAACTATGACAGAAAAAAGATAATTAGTTCTTAGTCAAATATTTATAGCGATCGCAAACAACAAAATTCAATTATTAATTAATATTAATTCTAGGTTATCACTAGTTTAAATTCTTAAAATTTATTGATATTTTCAAAATAAGTCTATGCCGATTTATATACAAATTATTTATGAAAATATATTAGGATAAAATTCTATATCTAAATTCAAACAAATCTTTATGTCGTTATTCATTATACGCAAAGTGCCTATTAGCAAAGCTTATTAGCCAGTAGTTCTAGATTAAAAATTAGCTAACTTAAATTATTTAATCAAGTTTATATAGTTATAAATTATATAGACATAAAATATTATCAAGAATGCAGTATTAAAACGCATAGCGTAATATAAATATTTGGAAAGCGATAGTGCAAAAAATAGCTTTAGATATTCCTAATTAAAGCTGAGACTCTAAGTAATTATCCTATTTATTAAAGCGGAGAAATCTAGATGATAGCAACACCGAAACAGACTACTTCGATCAGTAGCTATGGCAAGGCAAGATCTACAGTAGAAGGAATGCCTTTAACCCCTGAAGAACTTCAGAAAATTCATGCCTACTGGCGAGCTTGTAATTACTTAGCGATCGGAATGATTTATCTACGGGATAATCCTCTACTCAAAATTCCTCTCAATCCTGAACATATTAAAAAACGCCTATTAGGACATTGGGGATCAAGTCCTGGATTATCTTTTAGCTATATTCACCTAAATCGGGCAATTAAAAAATACGATCTAAATATGATCTTTTTGGCAGGACCTGGACATGGTGCGCCTGGAGTCCTAGCTCCAGTTTATCTTGAAGGTACTTATTCAGAAGTTTATCCCGATAAAAGTGAAGATGAAGAAGGAATGCAGGCATTCTTTAAACAATTTTCCTTTCCAGGCGGGATTGGTAGTCACTGCACCCCAGAAACCCCCGGTTCTATCCATGAAGGAGGAGAATTAGGCTACAGTCTTTCCCATGCCTATGGTGCTGCTTTTGATAATCCTGATCTAATTGTGGCAGTAGTTGTGGGTGATGGTGAAGCAGAAACTGGTCCTTTAGCGACATCTTGGCATGGAAATAAGTTTATCAATCCCCTGCGTGACGGGGCAGTTCTGCCAATTCTGCACTTAAACGGATATAAAATTAACAACCCGACTTTGCTGGCACGCATTAGCCATGAAGAGCTTGAAGCTTTATTTAGAGGGTATGGATATATTCCATATTTTGTCGAAGGCTCTGACCACGAAACCATGCACCAGTCTATGGCAGCTACGGTTGATCACTGTATTACGGAAATTAAAAGAATTCAACAGGAAGCCCGCACAACTGGAATTGCCAAGCGTTCCTTCTATCCAGTAATCATTTTGCGATCGCCAAAGGGATGGACTGGACCCAAAGAAGTTGATGGACATAAAGTAGAAGGTTTCTGGCGATCGCACCAAGTTCCCATCACAGGCATCATAAATAATCCCGAACACTTAAAATTGCTAGAAGAATGGCTACACAGCTATAAGCCAGAGGAACTATTTGATCATAACGGCACCTTGATCCCTGAACTAAAGTCACTAGCTCCAAAGGGTAACCAAAGAATGAGTGCTAATCCCATTGCTAATGGTGGACTGGTCAAAAAAGCATTACGAATGCCAGATTTCCGCAACTATGCGATCGCTATTGAAAAACCTGCACAAATTGAAGCAGAGAATACCTATCCTTTAGGTGAATTCCTGCGGGATATTATGCGAATAAATTCTGATAATTTCCGTGTATTTGGTCCCGATGAAACCACCTCTAACAAGCTCAATGCCATCTACGAAGTCAGTAAAAAATTCTGGATCGCCGAATACATGCCCGAAGATGCCGATGGTGGAGAACTTGCCACCGATGGACGAGTAATTGAAATATTAAGCGAGCATATCTTGGAAGGGATGTTAGAGGGCTATCTCTTAACTGGACGGCATGGACTTCTATCTTCCTACGAAGCATTTATCCATGTTATTGACTCCATGTTTAACCAGCATGCTAAGTGGTTAGATATTTGTAATCATATTTCTTGGCGGAAAGAAATTGCTTCCCTCAATCTTTTGATTACTTCCACAGTGTGGCGACAAGATCATAATGGATTTACCCACCAAGATCCAGGCTTTCTTGATGTAGTAGTCAACAAAAGTGCTTCAGTCACTCGGATTTATCTACCGCCCGATGTTAACTGTCTTCTTTCTGTGGCTAACCATTGCTTGCAAAGTGAAAACTATGTCAATGTCATTGTTTCTGATAAACAAATGCACCTTCAATATTTAGATATGGATGCCGCGATCGCTCATTGCACAAAGGGAATTAGTATTTGGGATTGGGCAAGTAACGATCAAGGCTATGAACCTGACTTAGTGATGGTAAGTGCTGGAGATATTCCCACCCAAGAAGCGTTAGCGGCAATTCAGTTACTACGGGCAGAATTTCCCGATCTAAAAATCCGCTTTATTAATGTCGTGGACTTATTCAAGCTACAACCTAAGAGTGAGCATCCCCATGGACTTAGCGACTCGGATTTTGATAGCCTATTTACCTTGAATAAGCCAATTATCTTCAACTTTCATGGCTATCCTTGGCTAATTCATCGTCTCACCTATCGTCGCCACAATCACCATAATTTGCACGTTAGAGGATACAAAGAAAAAGGTAATATCAATACCCCCATGGAATTAGCAATTAATAATGAAATTGACCGTTATAGCTTAGCGATCGATGCCATTAATCGAATTCCAGATCTTTTAGTAGCAGGGGCTTATGCCAAAGAGAAATTCCGTAATCTCCAAATTAATGCTCGCCAATATGCTTATGAATACGGGATTGATAATCCAGAAGTAACTGAATGGAGGTGGAGTTAATAGCTCTAAATTATCGCTAGTGATCTAGATAGACATGATATTTAAAGTAGGGGCAAAACCCCCTTCTAGATCACTATTAAAAATTGATTTAGAGTAGTGCGATTGATGATTGTGGGATTTTCTTGACTGCCTCGTCAATCAGTTCGATTGAAAAAGGTGAGCAAAAAGGAAAATTTGAAAATGCCCGTCAGATTGCCAAAAACATGATTGACTCAGATATCTCAGTAGAGCAAGTTGTAAAATTTACTAGTACAACAGGGCAAAAGTAAGGTTACTCTAAAAGCCTATTTTGTTAAGACTATAGCAGACTAAAACGAGTGTCTAAACCTCAGCAGCCTTGTACTAGTTTGATTAGTTGATTTTATCGGAAAAATGGGTTAAAAACCCTGTCCTTCTAGAACGGCTTTATATTAGAATATATTAATACCGCAGGGCATACGGAAATTCACGCTTGAGAAGCTAGTTGCAAGACTAGGTATCACTAAGTAAGACCATGCTAGGGTAAGTTCTACAGGCTACAGTGAGTCCAAGAATCTTCGTTCAGCACGAGGAATGTCAATAAATTTGCCTTTTGTCTTGATAAATTCTATAGGTAGATGCTAACCTAATAAAGTGCAAAAAACAGCCGGGATAGCTCAGTTGGTAGAGCAGAGGATTGAAAATCCTCGTGTCCCCAGTTCAAGTCTGGGTTCTGGCATAACAAAAACTAGATATAGCGTAGGTTTAAGCCGAATTAACGGTTTAGATACTACGCTTTTTTAAGTTTCAAGTCTACCACTCTACCTTTTTCATTTCATTAGGGTAGTGTCTACCTTAATGAAGGTATTAACTAGGCATATCGCTCCCCTAGAAGATCGAAATTAATTCTAAATTAACCCCAAGTTTGTAAAAATTGCAATTAAGCCTAGTTGAGATTACTGTTGAAGATTTACCCCAAATTCAGGTGATTGATCGAGCCTGTTTAGGAGGTTTTTGGAGCTTAGAAGGTTACATTCAAGAAATTGAGCGTCCCCATAGTCACTTAATGGCGGTAATGAATAGGGAAAAGGTCATTTTAGGATTTGGCTGCCTTTGGGCAATTTTAGAAGAAGCTCATATTACGATGTTGGCGGTGCGCCCAGAATATCAAGGGCAGGGTTTAGGTAAGTATGTGGTTTGGGGATTATTGCAAAAGGCTTATATTCAAGGGTTAGAGTGGGCAACCTTAGAGGTAAGGGAGTCTAATCGGGCAGCGATCGCTTTGTATGAAAAATTTGATTTTAAGATTATTGGTAAAAGACCTAAATATTATGAAGTGACCCAAGAGGATGCCCTAGTGATGTGGCGTAAGGGTTTATATGATCCAGAATTTAAGGAAACCTTAGAACAATGGCATCGAGAAATTACCAAGGCGATCGCTCTGAAGGGATGGGAAATTACATAATTAGGCGTTGATCTTGAAGTAGTAAGCTCTCTAACTCTATGGCAGGCAAGGCTTTACTAAATAAATACCCTTGGATTAGATCACAGTTGGACTCTACTAAAATATCTAATTCAGCTTTATGCTCTACGCCTTCAGCTAAGACTTTTAAGTTCATATTATGTCCTAGTTGAATCATGGCAATGGCGATCGCTTTATTTTTAGAATTAGTAGACATATCTCGAATAAAGCTTTGATCGATTTTTAAAGTATTTAAGGGAAATTGTTGGAGGTAGCTAAAAGATGAATAGCCTGTGCCAAAATCATCTAGGGAAATTTCCACGCCTAAGGACTTGAAGTAGTTAAGTCGGGAAATACTGGCTTCAACATCTTGGATAATTGTACTTTCGGTTAGCTCTAAGTTAAGGTAAGTGGGGTCTAAGGTGGTTTCTGTCAAAATGTCAGCTACTATTTGCCCAAGGTTTGATTGCTGAAACTGGCGAGCAGAGAGATTTACCCCAACCTTAATTAAGTCTAAATTCTGCAAACTTAAGAGCCTATGCCAAGCTTTCATTTGTTTACAGGCTGTCCTAATTACCCATGTCCCGATCTCCATGATTGCGCCATTGCGCTCAGCTAGGGGAATAAACTTATACCAAGGCACGGAGCCGTAGTGGGGATGTTCCCATCTGAGTAGAGCTTCTACCCCTGTGATCTTTCCAGTTTTTAAACAGATTTGGGGTTGATAGTAAAGTTGAAGTTGATCTCGATCAATGGCTTTATATAAATCTATCTCTAATTCTAAGGAGTCTTCGGGTTCTTGAATATCAGTGGTATAGATATAATAAGCATCTCCGCCGCCCAGTTTGGCGTGTTGGAGAGCCGTATTAGCACTTCGCATTAAGGCATCTAAATTTTGCCCATGTTCAGGATAAAAGGCTATACCAATGCTGAGATTAACCCTAAGTTCTTGTTTATCAATCGTAAATGATTGGGATAAGGAGCTAAGAATATTACTTGCTACTGTGGCGGCGATCGCTTGGAGATTATTCCTCCCGATAATTATGGCGAACTCATCAGCATTAAGCCTTGCCAGACTATCTTTGGTGCCGATCACTTGCCCTAACCTTTGCGCGATTAGTTGGAGTAAAAGGTCAGCAAATATATAGCCTTTAGTTCTATTAATCCGCTTAAATCGATCAATATCAACGATCAAAACAGCTAAAGAGGTTTGGTTAGCGATCGCATTACTAAATCTTTGTCTGAAGGCATAGCGATTAAGTAAGCCTGTGAGCGTATCATTTTGACTGAGGTAATTTAATTTTTCTTCGGCAGTTTGGAGGCTGAGGATCAGGTCTTTGGTATTAGTTTGATATAAATTTTTATGCAGTCGAGTAGCGATCGCCTCTAATAAATCATTTTGACCAATGGGCTTTGTTAAATAGTCATCTGCGCCCAAATTCATCCCCAACCTTTGACTAGCACGATCTGCCTTAGCGGTCATAAACATAAACGGAGTTGTGGCAAATTGAGAGCTTAAGCGTAATTCTCGAAGCACCCCATAGCCATCTAGGTTAGGCATGGTGATATCACAAATGATTAAATCGGGATGATAGTTACGGGCTAGTTGCATACCCATCAATCCGTCTTCTGCGCCAACCGAATCAAACCCATGACTGGTCAGAATCTCTATAATGTCTTCTCTAATTAATTTTTCGTCTTCAATTACTAGAATTTTAGGCATTTGGCTCCATTTAATCTAGTGAAATTTGGATAACCCTGTCAGAGTTTAATCTAATATTACGATCGCCCAGAGAATTAGGCAAAAGTTTGATTGTTATTCACCTATTGCTGTAATATATTATTCCTAAGCTTGCGGTCATGGCGGAATTGGTATACGCGCTACTTTGAGGTGGTAGTGGGAAACCGTGGGAGTTCGAGTCTCCCTGACCGCATTTAAGTTTTATTAGATTTATTCATTGGTTTTAGACTTATTTTTTAAATCTTGGGAAACAGTCTCAATTGCAGCTTGATGTTCTTCAAATGTGCGACTAAAAATATGACTACCATCATAGCGAGCCATAAAAAATAAATAGTCTGTTTCTTGAGGGTTTAAAGATGCTTTCAAACTTTTTAAGCCAGGTGAAGCGATCGCCCCTGGTGGTAAGCCTGTATTTAAGTAGGTATTGTAAGGTGATGGTGTTCTAACTTGTTTGAGGGTAAGGGGTTGATCTATGGTTTGCTTAATATTTAGGGCATATTCTACAGTTGGATCGGATTCTAGTCTCATGCCTCGTCTAAGCCTTGACCAAAAAACTCCAGCAATTAAAACTCGCTCTTGATCTAAAACTGCTTCTTTTTCCACCATGCTGGCAAAGGTTACCCATTCTTGTAAGCTCAGGTCGGTCGATTTTGCTAAGGGTAACGCCACCTCTTCAAACCTGTTTAGCATCAACTCAATCACAGCATCAGGTGTAGCCAGATCAAGGGAAATTTGATAGGTATCAGGAAATAAAAAGCCTTCTAAGCTCACAATTTCTACGGGTAGCCAAGGCTTGCGGTCAAGGTTAGTTTTTGTGGCTTTAATAAAGTCAGTAGCAGTAAAAAATCCTTTTTGTTCAAAATATTCTGCCATTTGCGCGATCGACCAACCTTCAGGAACAGTGAAGACTATCTCCTGAGGAACTTGGGTCTGGATTTGCTCAACTACTGCCGCTAGGGATTGATTACCTGTAAATTCAAAAGTCCCTGCCTTTAATGATGAGCGATCGCCTTTAATTTCCTGATATTTAACCCATATTCTTAGAGCCAAGCCCGATCTAATAATTCCTGCACTTTCTAGCTTAGAAGCAATAGTTTGGGTAGATTCACCCTTATTAATTTCTAATTTAACTCTTTGATTTAGACTGTGATTTAGGCTTTGATTTGTAAAGTCCGAAGAAGGGGCAGCGATCGCCCATAGCCACCAAGCCCCTGCCCCAAATATTGCCAAAACCGTACCAAGTAATAAGAGATTAGTCTTCTTCTTCGTCATCAATCATATGCTCTTCGATATAGGGTTGAATCATTTCTAATTCTTCTTGAGACAGCAACTCGTAAGCACCACTCGGGTTCAGTTTTGCAAAAAACATCAGTGGATCAAGGGCAGTAAATACGGAATAGGGTTGCTCTTCGTATAAAAATTTAGCTAGCTCTTGATATTCTTCAAAGCTCTCATCGTCCAAATCTACAGTAAATACTTCATCTTCATCAAACTCAGGCAGTTCTCCTTCGACGGTGAGGGCATAGGCAGTGCGTTTTAATTTGAGGTTCTGCTCCGACAACACTGCTTGAGCCGTACTAAAGACTGTTTCTAGTTCTTCTTCTTCAATATCTACCAAGATCTCATCATCTTCATCTTCGCCTTGTTCCCAAGCAAAGATCTGGACAGAGTTATCAACAGGTTGCAGCAAAAAGTATTCTACGTCATCAACAGCAATAGTTGCTTCTATGTTGCATGGTAGGGTTTTGCCCGTTTCGTCAGTGAGGATTATTATCGATTCCATAGTGAGTTTAAAAGTTTTGATAACAACATTAACAGCTCTGTTAGCTTAAAAATTATGACAGTTTTGGGGACACTAAAATCAACTAATCCTAAATCTCTTTGGTAGGCATTGCTGTAAACTATTTTTGATTGAACCTCTAAGTATAAATACGAGATAAATATGGGTAATACAATTAAGTTATTGGTATTAGATATAGACGGTACTATCAGTGGCAGTGCTAATCAGGTCAATATGCCCGTGAAGCAAGCGGTAAAAGTTGCCCAAGCTCAAGGGGTTAAAGTTGCGATCGCCACAGGCAGGATGTATAAGTCAGCTTTACGGTTTCATGAAGATATTGGCGCAGATTGCCCTTTAATTTCCTATCAAGGCGCATATATTAAAGATCCCCAAACCCAAAAACTGGTGGGACATTGGCCCGTTGAGGTACCTTTAGCTTTAGCTCTAATTGCAAAATTTGCTCAGTTGGAATTTAGCGATCGCCTATCTGTGCATTTATATATGGATGATTGCCTATATATGAAAGAAGTTACCGCAGCATCTCTAATCTATGCCGAGCGATCGGGAGTTGAACCCATGCCCGTAGGTGATTTAACCGAATTTATAAAGGCAAATTCCCACAACCCACCCACCAAAATTCTGGCATTAACTGATAACCCCGCCCAAATTAACCAAATGTTTGAGACCTTAAGTAAGCAGTTCACTACCCAAGAACTTTATTTAACTAAATCCCAAGCCACTTTTTTTGAGGCTACTAATCCCGTTGCTAATAAAGGTACAGCCGTTAAGTATCTGGCAGAACAGGTTTTAGGACTTGATGCGACGCAGGTTATGACCATTGGCGATAATTTTAATGATGTGGAAATGATTCAGTATGCGGGTGTAGGTGTAGCGATGGGAAATGCTCCACTGGGCTTACAGGCGCTGGCGAATTGGGTGGCTCCAGATGTGGAAAATGATGGGGTTGTGGCAGCGATCGAGCAATTTATTTTAAGGTAGCAGATACAAATCTTTCCACGCCATCATAGTCAAGATGAATTTGGATATTTTGATAATTACCGTTAGTTTCTAGGAGCGATCGCACAGTTTTTGCCTGTCCCGCCATTAGCTCTATTAACCAATAGCCACCACTAATTAAATACTCTGGGGCAGTTTGAATTAAATTGCGAATGCAGTCTAAGCCATCGATCCCGCCATCTAGTGCCAAATGCGGCTCGTGCTCCCTAACAACTGGATCGAGATAATTAACTTCAGAAGTTGGAATATAGGGAGGATTGGAAACCATACCTGTAATTTGCGATTTAAGGCTAGATAAAGGTTCAAACCAAAAACCCTGCCTAAACTTGATATGCTTGGTTAAATCATATTTCGCAGCATTTTGTTGAGCGATCGCCAATGCCTCAAAACTACAATCCACAGCATAAATTTGCGAATTTTTTATACCTAAAGCTAAGCCCATAGCGATCGCCCCACTACCCGTACCTAAATCCACCCAAATCGAGTCAGAATTAGGATCATTCATCCCTACAGCTAGATCGATTAAAATCTCTGTCTCAGGTCGAGGAATTAAGACGGCGGAA
>Ga0105046_10015781_pt1 | contig 11606 bp, 8 predicted proteins | sample MAT03_FD_78385 | JGI IMG/M metagenome (GOLD analysis project Ga0105046, IMG submission 78385) | Freshwater microbial communities from Lake Fryxell liftoff mats and glacier meltwater in Antarctica - MAT-03 (megahit assembly) | ecosystem: Environmental > Aquatic > Freshwater > Ice > Liftoff...
ATCTGCTTGAGATTGTTCTTGCATTGCGACCGGCGGGCGGCCTCACGAGCCTGCTGTACGGCGGGCAAAAGCAGGGCAATGAGGACCGCAATGATCGCAATCACGACCAGAAGCTCGATCAACGTAAATCCGCGACGACGACTCAGAAACATGGACTCTCCTAGGGGGTGAACCAGGTCTGGCCCATGCAATTTCCTCCCAAAGAACTCAAAAAATCCGATCGGACGATTCTTTGGGGTGCAAAGACTTGGCTTGCTAAGGTTACCGCAATGTTCAGTGAAAACACATGGTAAGTTAATCGAATCTTCAGAAATTTCCAATGCCCCGCGATACCCCAACGGTCGAGCCACAGGCTGATCCCATTGAGGCGACCGCTGTGTCACCTCTGAAAAAACTGTGAATCATCGCTCCAGCTGGATCGGCACCATCCGCTTGACGTTCAGTAAGTCCGTTCCCAATCGCGGATCAAAACTGCGTTCGCCGATGAATCCCATCGACTTTCCTACAAGCCGGTCAAGCTGGAAACTTCGGTCAACTTGCAGCACCGCGAGCAGACGTCCTTCCGGAGCCACGATTCCAAACCGCCCGTTGGGCAGCCGCTGAACAATACCTGCTCCGTTCAACTGTGGGGTCACCGAGGCGGGCTGTGACGGAGTTACTTTCTCGATTGAGACGGGTTCGGAAGCCACACTCACCGGTGCCGTCGAGACCACGCGGACCGGTGTCTCGATGGGGGTCGGGTTTCCCAACTCATACTCCATCACCTGATCGGCCTGCGACTGACCGCTCTGAGCAACGAGCTGTTGATCCCGCTCGGTCGTCTCGGCGGAAAGCTGGGCGAAGCTGCGATACTCGGCATGCAGCTTTCGGCGGTCTTCGAGCGCCGCTAATCGCTGTTTGATGGGGGTGGCGAGTTGAGGAGCAGACGCGGCCAGCCCTTCGTACGACTTGGCCAGTTCCTCGATATCCCACTGCGTCGGGTCGAGTTCGATCATTTCGGTGTAGTGGCGATCAATCTCTCGCAGAGCGACACGGGGATCATTCGCATCCTGAGCGACGGGAGTGGAGGGCTCGCGCGTCGTGAGTTCCAGGGCTTCTCCCTTCGGCTCTTCGGCATCGCCTTCGGCCCCCGCTTCCGCCTCGGTCGCCTGAGCGAGCGGGTTCGAATACGGGTCGCTCAGCGCCTCTCGCTGCAAAGACTCGTTGACCGGGACGACAAAATCCCCCTTCACCCACCGATACTCGCGGGCGGGCGGGGCAATCTTGTAGACACGAGTCGATCCAGTCGTCTCCTGGAAGACATCCTCGGCCAGAATTTGAACCGAGTCGCCCGACTGCAACACGCGCTGCCGGAACGAATGATCCTGCGTCAGATCGCTGCCCACCCACACGGGCGCTCCCTCCGCATCCCCTTCCGGCAATGTGACCGTTCCCATTCCGGGTGAGTCCACAACCACATGCTCAGCGGCAATCCAGCTGAAACTTCCCTCGGGAGGACTGACCATGTACCAGCCGCCCGGATCGTGCCGGTGAACAATCAGCGAGGCTCCCTTGGGCAGACGCGCTGTCGCGTAGTAGTTTTTTCCCTGCCCACAGCGGACTGTGACATTATCCGCGCGAACGACCGCCTCGTACGGGAACTTCCGAGTCTCCGCGCAGAGCGAAGTCTCAAGAATGAACCAGCATGCCAATGCAACAGCCAAACGCTGCATGGTCGCCTCCGGGGTCGTAGGATGAGTGTGGTGAAGAGTGCCCAGCCGAGAGAGCCAGGCACCGGAGCGAGGATTCGCTCCGGTCGGTGAGGGTGCGAGTGATACACCATCGCCGATTTTGACTCAAGATCGGTTGGAGAAATGCCGATGCGCCGCAGTGTTTCATCATGGGCAAGTTATCAGTAATCAGTTCTCAGTGTTCCGTCAGCAGCAGAACCTCAAGGTGAAACAGGGTGTCGAGCGGAAAAACGCTGAAGGGGGCGGAGAGATGCCGATTGTGAAGTGGGGTCGGTGCGTCCTTGGGACATCGGGCAGCTCTTCGTCCCGGCAGGGACACCAAACATTTCAACGGTGGCATCAAGAGTGAGTGAGTCTCAAAGGTTCGTGCTGGTCGAATTCTGCTCCCTCTCCCCCGCAGTGACGCCTTCGCCGAAAGTCACGCACACCGCGGGTGCGAGGGAGCCGGAAAGTGGCCATCGACGCTGGGGATGCACACACCGACTGGGACGCTCGCTACCTCCCAGCCTTGCCAGGGGCGACAGAGGCTTCGACGGTGAGCGGGAGATTCTGTCGTCTCTCTGGAGACTTTGCTGATTTGACTGCTTTGACCACCCACCGCTGAAGCGGCGGGTTATTCTCAACCGTCCCGGCCGGGACGCAAAGCAGCTAGGCCGTTGACGATTATCGAGCAATCACAAAGTGCGTCTCGCACTCGACCCGAACTGGACGATCGCCGCGCGATACCATGCTCGGCGCTCACTGACGCTTCTTCTAGCCTCCATTTCCGCCAAACTTTAATCGTCGAGTGGCTTCGAGGATGCCTCCTGTAGACTTGAGACCGGTTCCTCTGTGGGGGTATTGTGACGGGCGACGCCATGGCAGGCTGTCTCCTGTCGCCCTCTGGAATAAGTCTCTCTCGCACAAGAACACAAATGATGCCAGACCCTCAGATGAGTTTGACGTTCCTTCTCGCCGTGCTGGCCGGGAACTCTTGCACCTTCGCGGGTGCTCCCTGGAAGAAGGTGACCATCGATGAGGGACGCCATACCACCAATGTCGTAGCTGCCGACTTCACCGGCGACGGCCAGATCGATGTCATGGCCAACAGTGACGGTGCTACGCGGCTCTTTGTCGGGCCGAATTGGAAGATGCAGATCGTCGATCAGACGCCGGGACACGACGCGATCCATGCGGCTGTGATCGATGTCGATCGAGACGGCGATCCCGATTTCCTCGGAGCGCAATATAGTCCTGGGCTCATCTTCTGGGTCGAGACTATACGCAGTCAGGCGGCCTCCCAGCAGTGGCCAGTGCATCTCGTGGATGACCAAGTGAACGGGGTTCATGGCCTGCTTGTCGGGGATGTCGACGGCGACGGAGCAGCTGACCTGATCGCAAACAGCGGCCAACCCGTGGGGCCGTTTGCGAACTCTGTCGTCTGGTACGACTTGCCGCAGAACCCGTTCAATGGAATGACTTGGCCGCGACACGTCGCAGGGCCGGGAGACGCTCCCGGGCTGACGCACTACCTGGGGCTTGGCGACCTCAACGGCGATGGCCGCGCCGATATTCTCACAGCTGCCAAAGGGGGCCCGACTGCCGATCCAGGCACGGGAGACTGGTTCGGCTGGTGGGAGGCTCCCGCCAATCCACGCACGCATGGATGGAAGAAACATCTCTTGGCGACCGGTCATCCGGGAGCGACGAATCTGACCCCCGTCGATGTGAACGCTGACGGAAAGATGGACGTCATCGCGACGCGCGGCCATGGGCTGGGCGTGTTGTGGTTCGAGGGCCCGGATTGGAAAGAACACACGATCCACCCCGACCTCGCCAGTCCTCACTGCCTGGCGACCGCCGACTTCGACCAGGACGGAGACATCGACGCGACGACCTGTGCCTATGACAGCAAAGTCGCCGCATGGTTTGAGAATGATGGCCATGGAGTGTTTCAAACGCACATCCTGGATAACAACCAGTGTGCCTATGACATCCGGGCCATCGACATGGATGACGACGGGGACCAAGACATCCTCGTCGCTGGCCAGTTGAGTCGGAACATCGTGTGGTACCAGAACCCGCTCAAGTAGTTTTACAACAGCTGGAAATCGGCCCGCTCGCTGTTTGTGAGCGGAATGAAGCTTTCCAAATTCCGCTGGACTTCCGCTCGCGAAACGAAACAGCCCAGTGATCGCGACCACTGGGCCTTCGTTTCAAGTGCAACTCACAGGGATCGAGCTCAGCTTCAATTCCCCGGCGAGACCTGTACGCTCGCGTTCAGGATCTGCTTGATCTTGTCCTGGATCGACATCAGGTGGGCGCGGCTGTAGTCGTCGAGCTTCAGGCCCGGGGACTGCAACAGCGTGGTCGCCTGTTGATCGAGAGAGATCAGGTGCATGCGGGCCAGCGTGCGGGCATCTTCCGGGGCTCCGGTCGGCTGCGTCACCAGGAGCGACAATGACCGCAGCGTCGACCGTTGCAGGTTTCTCCGATAGCTGTTGATGAACGGCTTACGGTTAGTGTACTCGCCCTCGGCTTTCTCCGGGAACAACTCGGAGAAGATTCCCCGCGTCAGCAAGTTCATGTGCTCGGCCAGGGTGTAGGCGTCCTGATCCGCAGCCACGGTGATCTCGCTGTCTGACAAGCGGGTCAGCGTTTGAGAGTTCGTCAGCTGCGACAGGATCATCATCTGCATGTCGACGACAGTCTGATGGATTGGATAGTCGAGTCGGAATGGCTCGTTCATTCCCCAGTGGCTCCAGCGTGTCGACGCCAGCGAGTTCAATAGCGTGCCATCGATCTGCGGTGCCCCGAAGGCCGACTCGTTCAATAGCTGCATCGCATCGCGTTGCTGGGCAGCGTCGATGGCTTTGAAGGGACTCCGGCTGTTGGGCGTGCCCTTGTGATCGCGCGAGACGGAGATTCCTCCGGGGAAGCGAGCGGCGAACCCGAGAGCACGCCAGTGCTCGCCGAATAGCTGTCCGAACATCTGCCGGGCGCGTTGGTAACCCTGTCCGTCCTTGACGGCCTTTTCGACGACCTTGGGGAGGAGTTCGTTGGTGACCGCCACTTGCCTGCGCACGAAGGTGAGCGAGTCCTTGCCAAGGTCGAAGCGGTTGGAGTAGGGGTCGGAGTCGACACCGCCCCGCGTGTCTTCGTCGGTCAAATAATCGAGGCCCGGCTCGGCAGAGCGGCTGGCGATCTTCGCCAAGCCCGCAGCCTCGTCCCCTTCGACCGTCGAGTACCCATACTCGATGGCCCAGATGTCATACGGCCCGACCGTCTGCGTGTAGTACAACCCTTGCGGCTGGCCGGTTGGAGCGATGTTGGGCGGTGAGTAGTCCATGACGCTCCCCACCGTGCCTTCGGCCTTGCCCTTCTCCAGATCAGCCATCTCGGCCAGCGTCTTCCAAGCGCTCGCCTTGAAGTTGTGACGCAAGCCGAGCGTGTGCCCGACCTCGTGCATCACGACTTCCTTCATCCCCTGATGGACGAACTCCTCGGGCAGCTTTCCATCGGCGCCGATCCCGCGTCCCATAAAGACCGAGGCGGCATATCCCATCTGCCACTGCATTTCGCGGCAGTGCGAACAGTTGTGCCCGGCAGCATGGTGCTGAGTGAACGGAGCTCCAGGTTCAGGCGTCTGGTCGAAGGGCGTTGCATTGGGAGCCAGTGCAGCGACCGTCTGTACGGAAAACGTCTCCCAGCGATGGCTCCACGAGTTGAGGAACCCGGCGTCGAAGATGATGTCGGCATCCAGAATTTGCCCGGTCCGGGGATCGACGCGCGATGGCCCCATCGCAAATCCCGCGTCGGCGGTGATCCAGCGGAAGGTGTTGTAGTTGATGTCTTCCGGATCCCAGGTCGCGTTGTCTTCCTGTTGATCGACAACGATGGCTCCGTCATAGCCCAGCTTCTCATAGGCCTTATTCCATTCGAGGATTCCCGCCTTCACGGTCGGACGCAGAAATACGGGGACGGTTTTCTCCATCCAGAATCTGATCGGCTTCACCGGGGGAGACAACTTAATGCCGGGCTCTTTCTTGCGGAGATCCCAGCGTGTGATGTACCGCACAAAGTGCTCTTCGTCGCTGTTCTCCGAGAAGTCCTTCACGACCGAGAGGAAGTACCCCACGCGGTCATCGGCCAGTCGCGGCTTGTAGCCGTTGGCTCCGACGGGCGGCAGCAAACTAATGCTGTAGTGGATGTTGACTTGGGCCCCCTTGGCATCGGGCACCGTGTCGAACGACTGGAACGGATTCGAGGAGCTGTAAACGGCGGCCACCTGGATCTCAACGTTATCGCCGAACCCCTTGATGGCGGCCCATGTCGAGCGGTCGCCCATAAAGGCGAACCCCCCCATCGCCCGTCCGATTTCGAGGTTGTCATTCATGAAGACGCGGGTCATGTCGACCAGCATTCCCCCGCTCGGACCAGTCGCCATGATCGGTAGCGCAAACAGCACGCTGTCCGAGTACGCCTTCTCCACCGCCGAAGCTTCCGGGCTACCGGCCTTGGCTCTGAACCGCACGTTCCGACGCTGCAGCATCAGCTTGTCGTCAACTTTGCGGAACGACCACAGCATGTCGTCATCGCCGGTGTACCAAGTCATCCCGCCAATGATCGGCATCTGGCTGATCCCGCGGGCAATCGTCGGGAGGACGATGAAGTCTCGCCCGATATGTTCCGGCTTGATCTCCGCGAAAAGCGTCTGGTCCTTGTGGTACAACGTCCACAAACCAGGAACCCGGTTCTTCCCTTCAATCAGTTGATCAAACTTTGGCTTTTCTTGAGCCGCAGCCTCTTGGGCCTTCGCCGAGGAAATCGCCAGACACGCCACGATGAGCGCGAGCCACCGCACTGCAAACAGACCTCGCATGACACACTCCTGAGTCTTGGGACTCGGCCGCCATCAATCCAGACACTTCCAACTCAACACAACGTTCAATCTTCTCCAGCTTACCTGATTGTAGCCGTCTGAAGATGACGAGAACCGGTAAATGTTTCCCGGAATCCCCGAAACCGGGAGGGCTGAGGAGAGCATGAGGCGATTACGCCACACAGAAATGACCCGAACTGTGTCTCTAGATTCTTGCGACTCAGGGCGCGTGGCGGGAATCCAACTCGCCGAGTGCTGACGATTCCAAATTCCGCGACCGGGCCAAGGGGAGACTTGAGTTTCGCCCGACTCAATTTACTTCACAGCCAGTTCGATGTTGGTGATCTCCATGATAAACCGTCCAATCAGCCGAGCGGCGAGTGTCCAGTTCTCTTCACGTGTCCGCTTCGATTCCTTGGGCGGCTGGAAGCTGTGGTCGCCCTCCTTCATCCACTTCAATTGGACTTTCGAAGACAACGTATAGCTGGAGACTTCGCCCTTGTCGCCGAACGTGTCCCACTCACCCTGCATAATGAGGGTGGGGGTCTGAGTCACATCGAGCGGTGCCACATCATATTGGTGAGACTTACCCGTCGCATGAAACGGAAAACCGAGACAGACCACGCCGAGAACCTGGCACTCGTCAGCGACGACTGCAGCTGTGCGACCGCCTTGTGATTTGCCACCGATAAAGAGTTTCTCGGGGCCGAGTTGGGCGATCACTTGTCGCCAGGTTTCGTGCAGGACGGGTTCGCTGTCGGGTGCCCGTCTGCGTCCCGTCGTGTCCCGCTCGGACATATAGGGGAAGTTGAACCGCGCCACCCGCAGACCGATCTTGCCGAGCGCCTCGGCGAAGTGGGCCATAAACTCGACCTTCAAGCTCTGCCCCGAGGCGGGAGCGAGCGCAATTGTTAGCGGAGCTTTCTTCGGGCCCTCGAATTCAAACTTGATGTCTGGCATGCAGCGCTGCGTCTTTAAGTGGGAGGACGGACCGGGCGAGTCCGGCTTGGCGCTCCCCATCACGAAGTCTACCCCATGGCCTGCAAATCCAACAGTTCCTCGGCGACGGCGAGGACCAACTCCGAGTCGATCTCCGTTTGGTGATCGGCGCTGGCTGCCAAGATTACGGCCCGGCAGACCCGGTTGATGGATCGGGGCACTCCCGCCGTAATGCGAGCCATCAATTGGACCGCGTCGCGATTCCAGACAGGCATCGAGGCCAGGCTGCGATCGAGGGCACGATTGACATACCTTTGTGTCTCTTCGATCGAAAGCGAGGGGAGCTCGATGCGGAGACCGCTGTGCTCACCGAGAGTCTTGAGCAACGGCGTTCGCCCTTCTTGGCGAACCGCAAACAGCATCACCAGTCCTCGCGAATGCGGTGTATGCAGCAACTGTTCGAGCAGAGACAACGCTCCCGGTCGCAGCCGGTCCGCATGATCGAACAGCAACACATACGGCTGCTGAACTCGGGCCGCAGAGGCGATCATCAACTCGAGTTGATCCCACAGTTCATGAGGATCGGCATTCGAGGCGGGATTGGCTCCCAGTTCCGTGGCGAGTCGATGGAGCAGTGCTGCGTGATCCACACCTGCCAGGTCGATGCGGCGGGACTTCCAACCCGTGCGGCGGAGCAACTGATGGAGTCTCCGCATGACGGTCGACTTGCCGACTCCGGGCGGTCCCGTCAAAACACCACAACGGTCCTGCTCCTCAACGACATACATCAAACGAGCGAGTGCCTCTTCGTGGACCTCACTGGGGAAATAGAGATCCGCCGTCGATTCCTCGGAGAACGGAACCAAAGCCTTGTTCGACGCACGCATTCCTGCGGTGCTCCAGGGGCGAACAGTTACAGACATCCAGAGTTCCTTCTCGTCATCTGAAAAATCGACATGCAATGACTCCGATGAGCTCGGAAGTCGGACGGACATCCTGGTCCATTCCCTTGCGAACCGACTTGTGAGACAGTTCGCGAAGAATCGCAATTGTTGCCGATCGAAGCAGCCAGCATCAGGCCGCTGGAATTGCATCGGACGGCAACCACGGCGTCCCGCACGGTTCGGATTTCTCGGCAGAGAACTTGAAACAAGAATGTTCGTCCCCCATGGATCGATTCTTTCATTCGGCAGGATTCTCACGATCCACCCTTTCGCTCGATGAGGCAGAATCGCACCACGCAGCACGGGTTCTGAGAAAACAACCGGGAGACCGCATCGAGTTATTTGACGGACAGGGGCAATCTGCTACCTGCGAAATCACGGCAGTCAAGAAGGACCGCGTTGACGTGCGGATTGTCGAGCTGCGAGAGCCACTGCTTCGCCCGCTCCCCGCGATTCGCTTGGCTGTGGCCCCTCCCAAAGGAGACCGCTTCCGCTGGCTGGTCGAGAAAGCGACCGAGTTGGGGATCGATCAACTGATCCCACTACTCACCGAGCGTACAGTCGTTGAGCCCGGAGCCGGAAAGCTCGACAAGCTGCAAGCCGCCGTCGTGGCAGCCTGCAAACAATCGGGTCGAGATCTGGTGATGCAGGTGGCAGAGAACACGCCCTTTGAAGTCTGCCTCCGCAGAGAAACGCCTTCGGCGATGCCCCGCACCCAGCTCATCGGCGACCCCCACGGAGAGCTGTTCCAACCCGAGATGATCCCGGTCGGATCGGGCGAGGTCCTCCTGCTCATCGGCCCCGAGGGGGGCTGGAGCGACACCGAACTCGAATCGGCAACTCATGCCGGTGCCACACGAGTCCGCATCGCCGATCAAATCCTCCGCACCGAAACCGCCGCCCTCCAACTCGCCGGCCTCTGCGTCTGGGCGAGAAGTTGGAGGGGGAGTGCAGCTGACTTAAATCGCGATGAGTTCAAGCCCCAGAGTGGCTCAGCCAAAAAGCATTGGCTGAGTCACCCTACGTGAAAGGATACTCATCCTCCAGCCGTGCAGTTATCAGCAACGACCTCTTTCTGAGAAGCACAAAAACCAGTTGCAGCCCCCTTTGAGCATCTGGAATACTTTGCAGTCCACTTACATTGGAAGGCACAAGTGCAATCCAAATCCACAAAGTCAGTTACGGCAGCATAGGTATCAGGGGATCCGGAACTTTCCGTACCGATCCCGCCAGCAGTGGCGTAGTAGGTACCTGTAATGGCCAAGCACGCGTCTTTTGTAGTGCCCTTGCACTCGACTTCGGTCCCACAATTTCCAACTTTTGGCCGCAAGCCATTGCACGGCTCCAGTCCATACGACCTCGCTGAGCAAAATCCTGCAAATGCGATCGCCATCAGCACAATCATGGATTCCTATCGGACAGACTTGAACATCAGATTCTCCTTGACAAGCAACTTCAGAAGCCGGATTTAGGGAGTCCGGCACACACCCCTTTCAACCTTTCAACCGCTTCCGAAACACAAAAAAAGCGGCCAAGATCGCCAAGACGATGGCGTTCACCAATAGCAGCCATCTGCGGCTCTTTTCTTCCGGACGTTTGTACTTGACCGCATTGATCTGGTCTTGGGTCTTCACCGCAGAACCGTCCCAATACTTTGGAATTCCGTTCTGCCGAACAACGGCTCCAACCTCAAGACCGAAAGAACTCAGCGTGAATCGACTCTCATCAGGCCGGGTTTCAAAGTCGGCGGACTCAACCGTCGCCAATTCTTCGCTAGTAACCTTTCCACCATCGGATTGCCGAAATGAGACTGTCTGTGGATACCACGTCCGAGTCTGGACCCCATATTGTTGCCATTCGACCGATAGCTCGTCGGTCACTCCCTGGCTCATGGCCCTTGCTTGAATAAAACGCGGTCCGTCTTCGACTGCGATCCAATAGTCGAGATGATTCCCAATGATGCGATCATAACTCACATGTCTGACCGAAATCCCGTTCAGCACCTCTTCGACCACTGTTTCGTTTTTGCGATCTGAGAATACCACAGATTGATCATTAATAAAGTTATCGAGCACTTGTGTTTCAGCGAGCTCCATCCCGAAATGCCTCGGATGAAAGAGGTCATCTCGACTTGTCAAAGTCGCCTCTTTTGCATCCAAGTAGTAGATTCCATGCAGATCAGAGAACATGACAGCGGATGGTGTCGCGATCCGTCGAATCGGTCCCGGAGGCTTCTCCATTCGAATTTTGTCATCATCAAATTCGATGATGAATCTGAATGTTTCCGCCTTATCTCCGGCGTCGGCCAGTGACCCATGTGGCGCATATCGCGCCCGGATCACGACTTTGCCATGCTGAAGCTTGTTGCGTTCTGCAATCACTTGATGCTCCAGAACCATTCCCGGAGTGAGTGAATCGCTCCCTTGCCCGTAAGCGGTTACTCCAGCCAACCAGAGACAGGTTCCCACGCTCAATAGGTTTAGAAATGATCGCCTCATATTTTTGGCTCCTTGGCTTCAGCGGCGGATTCAACAAGGATCGGAATTCGAATCAACGGCACAACGGGATCGTCAACCTTGACCGTCAATTCCGATTCGGTGACTTCTAAGGGCCATTTCGTGCTATCGAAACTCACCAAGAGTCTCGCCCGTTGAGTCGTGGCTTCCAAAACCACCACCGAAAACGCCTCGTTCGCGCAGGCCGCGTCTTGGATCGCGAAATACGGGATCACCTCGGCACTCAATTCCAACGGGTGGCTCGACGAAACACCGGCCTGAAACTCGATCGACTCCGTAGAGACTTTGATGTTCGGCTTCACATGCCCAGAGACGAAGCAATCCATACTGCCAAACTGCTGTGTGTTCTTTTCAAAGTAGAACACTTCAGCTTGCGTGGAAACATTCCCTCGACTCCCCCTAGATGAGTACGTCAGCGTCAGGGATGTTGAAGCACCGGGCTGGATTTCCGCATTCGTGAGATGATGAGAAGTACACGAGCAACTCGCCCTCACTTGGCTGATCCGCAAAACGTCCTGCGATTGGTTCTTCAACTCGAACAGAGCCGCATAGGACTTTCCTTGCTCGATTTGTCCCAGATTCACTGTCGAAGAAACGGCAATCAGCGGCTCTGGCA
>Ga0105046_10015782_pt1 | contig 11606 bp, 13 predicted proteins | sample MAT03_FD_78385 | JGI IMG/M metagenome (GOLD analysis project Ga0105046, IMG submission 78385) | Freshwater microbial communities from Lake Fryxell liftoff mats and glacier meltwater in Antarctica - MAT-03 (megahit assembly) | ecosystem: Environmental > Aquatic > Freshwater > Ice > Liftoff...
AACTTTGATCGGGTGAGCGCGCCAGTTGTGACAGAAGATCCGGATTGGCGAAGCTACGCCCCCTCGGAAAACTTCGCGCCCACCAGTGCCACGGGTTTGGACGGCGTGAAAACATTTGAACAAGTGTTCGTGCCAAAAGGCCCCACCCGGAGTTTGCCAGCCGCGCGCTTTGTTTATTTTGATCCGGTCGCAGAGAAATTTGTCACCTTGGACGCACCGCCATTCCCGGTGGAAATCACCGGCACCGCAGCCGCGACCCCAACGCCGCCCCGCCGAGTTGAACCCGAGCCTTCGCCGGACGCCACCGCTGAAGCTAAGCAAGCGACCGATCTCGTCCTCACGCTAGAACGCAATCCCGGACCATGGACAGGCCCCTTCATTTCGCCCATAGAGACGCGCATCTGGCAAATAGCGGCCTGCATTCCCGCAGTCTTGCTGCTGGGTTTCGGCATCATTGGAACCCTGCAACGCAGCCGGGCAAAAAACGCCTCCCGCCTCGCCGCCGACCGCAACCGCAAACAATTGCTTCACACCATCCGAACATCGAAAGACCCCACAGAAGCCCTCGGCGCCTTACGCGCCTTGGTCTTACACATCGCCCCCGATGGCTGGGAATCCGCCGTGCCCGAAGAAGCCGACCGCCACCGGTTCCAATCGCTCCTAAACCGCGCCGACGAAATCCACTACGCCCAAGGCACCGGCAGCGCCTCACTCAGCGAGGAAGATCGAGCGTTTGGACTGAAAATCGTGCGCTTGTTGGATGGTAAGTGAGCGAGCGCATCGCAATCCAACGGCTCACGTCGGAGGCTGCAACTCGAACGTATCCGCGCTTGTGAGAGCGTGGATAGAAGAAGAAAACTCGAGAAAATCAAAGGATCGACGTTGGTGTCGTCATTTTAATGCTGTGCCAAAGGGCGGGCTCTGTATCGCTAATTGCTTTTTCTAAAGAATGCCGGTATGGGATGCGGGCCTTATCAAATTCCGCAACTCACGTGCTCCACAAAACCACCATCAATCTTTACCAAACGCTCGGCGTCATGCCCAATGCGAGATTTGATGAAATCAAGGCGGCATTCAGGAAATTAGCGGTACAACACCACCCGGATAAGGGTGGAGATCCGCTGCTGTTCACTACCGTTCAGCAGGCGTTTTCCATCCTGTCCGACGCCAAAAAGCGCGCGGAGTATGATATGTCGCTCAAACAACGACCTGTTCATGATATCGTTGAGTCGGCAAAGCATATCACTCGGGAGTATCTATCCAACTTATGAACCAAGAAACTATTGATGAATATCTGGAGATCGTTTCCAGCACCTGCATTTCATCTTCGAGTGATTCAGAGGCCAGAGAAAAGCTCGCACTTCTCGGATCCGAGCTTAGAAATTCGCTCGAAGAATTACTAGGAACATGGGATGACAACCCTAATGAGTTCAGGCTTCAAGGTTATCTCGGATTGATGTTTTTGAATGTGGTTAGAACATCCAAATCAAAACTCCTCGCTCAATTCTCAAGCAAATTCACTCCTGCTCACGAAGTTTTGAAGAGTCTGCGTGAGCAATCAGCGCTGCAGATAGAAAAATCAGTCGTTCAGACGGCCAAACGTATTGAGGGCCACAATCCAGAATACCTTTGGACTGGAATCCAACTGGCGCTCCTGATTCCAATTCCCAAACAGTGGTCCGCTACCATCGACCTAGAAAAACACGACAATGAATAACAACGAATTCACCTTGGCAGTAAAAACAGCACTGAACAACGGAGGCCGGGCTGCGGAAACCGAACTGGCTGTTATTGCTGACAAACATGGGGATCAGCAGCTCGCAGCAGTCATCGAAGAACTCACCGCACCTGAGATTCTTGCCATCATTGAAGAGAGCGATATGAGCAAGCCTTCCCTGGCCAGTGTATTTGCTACTGCGGAACAATTTTTGGCTGTGATAGAACGGAAAGTAGAAGGTTGGAAATACGAGTATGGGCGGATGGATATAGAGTCGCTATCCGATTCTCTTGTGGACCTTCAGAATGATATTGAGGCCTTCATCTGTCCAATGGTCTATTCTGCGGACAGTGAAGCCAGGGAACGCGAAATGCTGGTGGCACTTGCCAATCAAGAAAACGGGCCTGAATTGGCCATGCTTGCAGGTGTGGGAAGAAAGGATTTTATGGAACTTTATTCAGAACTTCCTGATTTTCATCCGACCAAGGGAACATGGCAGAGCCTGCTTTTCCAAATGCAGAGCATTGCGCCACGCAAATTCAAAGATTTGAAAGCGGTCTATAAATTTGATGATAACTCAGATGATTATCATCTATCTGTTTTGAATTGTGCCTTTGACCTTGTTGCAAATCTGGCAATTTCACAACCTCTGAAGCAAGAGCCTCAGGTGGATGAGTTCATTAATTTTTGATTTATCGCAATGGAAATTCAGGCAGCCGACCTCAGAAGTCCGTTTGAGCGGGCATATACCTTGCTGAGAGCGAACAGTGAATCGAAAGAGAAGATTGAAGAAGATCTCAGCGCTCTGGTGGTGGAACTGGCCCGCAAATTCTTTGGCATAAATTCCGAAGTCTTTCTCGAGGCTGCACTACATGCCGCCGTTTCGATCATTAACGAGGGCCTGTTTAAGGCATCAGCCGGACGAGTCGCAGACGAAGAATGGGCTCACGCATTGGAATGCAAAGGTGTGCGCAAGATCGTTGGGGAGGTCACCAATGAGATCAAAGCCTATGCGGAACAAAAGCACCGGCTGGAAACCAGATCCTCCGTTCCCCAGTTAGCTTCTGATGCGCTACAAATATTCTTTAACGTCTCAAGCACCAAAGGATGGCGCCATGCAAATGCTTGGCTGAAAAGTGAGATGCACTCCGTGCAAGAACAAACCGCGAGTCTTGATTTATTGGATTGGCTGCAAAAAAACACAAAGGTGGGGCGACTTCACAAGCAAAGAGAGAGGGGCAGCCTGGAGTTCTCATTGCCCGATCAAGACATTGAAAACATTGTCGCCTTAACATGCGGAATTCCTGCGAAGTATCTGGATGGGTATGCAGAAGAGTCGTCGGATATCGATTCACAACCAGAATCGCCCGAACCGGTCGATCTTTACCACGATATTGTTTTGCCACCCAGGCTATTCAAAGAATCGCGACTATTATATGATTCGCTTGTCGAAAAGATCCCGTCAAACCTAAGCAAGGTTCTGTTATACCAGGGCAAAGACTGGTTTGAACGACGCGTTTCTTTAGCGGCCCCTGCTAAAAAGCAAAAAATATCCAAGGGGTAGCCAGTGAATCCACCGTCTCAGGACGTCGGCTAACTGTATCCGCGTTCGTGAAAACGTGGAGATCGAACGTCTACTACCGCTTCTTCTTATTCAGATGCGTAATATTCGAAAAAAATCCGGGGCCTTGAATCGCGAGAAGTTGGCGGAGGGTTCGCATGGCTCCGTGAAGATCCGTGCTTCCGGAACGATTTGGTTCCCGGATTTTGCGAAGGATAAATAAGCCAAGGAGGATCGCCGTGGTTTTGATCACAAAACCCACGCGATAGACCTCGATGCCCATGTGATGTTGCTCCAGAAAATAGGCGAGCAGAAATCCGGAGATGATGGGGGCGATGCCCGCTGCGATGGAGGTGATCGCCAGATTAAGGCTGATTCCGGCCAGTTTGGTTTTGTGCGGGAGGAGGTTGAGCAGCAGATTGAAGCTGCCTAGAAAATAGGCCACGCTGAAAAATCCTCCCCAGAAAAACATGGGGTAGAGGAGCCAGACATTTTCTGGAGAAAGTACGGCCCAGAGATAATTCGCAATTTCCCACAAAAACAGTCCCACGGCCAGCACGGGAATCGATCCCAGTTGGTCGGCCCGGCGTCCCCAATAGGCCCATCCAAGGACGCCGGAGAGTGTTCCCAAGATCACCAAGGCGGTGAAGGTGCTGGGTTCGATCTTCAGTTCCTCAAAACTGAACACCGGAATAAAGGGCCCAACAAATCCCAGCCAGAAATTTACCCAGCTTGAAAAGAGAATGTAGGTCAGCAAGCCGGGAGCCCGGAGACATTCGAAGATGTGCCCCATCCAGCCCTGATGAATCAAATCCGAATGATCTGTGTGGGTGCGTATCCCATATTGCCAAATGATGCTCCCGTAACGCATCAGAACCGCCGTTATGATCAAGACCTGATACGGCCACAGCGCCGCCTCCGCCATTTCAAACAAGGCGATGGCCAGCAGCAAATAGGCGATGGTAACCAAACTCAGCCATCGGTTGCGCTGGCCAAAATAACTGCCGCGCAACGTCAACGGCACCCAATCCCGCACCCAGGACGTCCAACCTACGCCCACAAAAGCATGGCTCAGGCTGGACAACACAAAAAAGACGATAAAAAGCGGTGCCACAGCCCGGGCATCATCCGTTGGCAGATAACCCAAAATTGCCGCCAACATGCTCCACAAGCCCACATTGAACCAGCCCAGGCCGAGGGTCAGATCCTTGGGCGTCAGAAACCGCGCCAGCCATGGGATGATGATAATTTGGAGGGCATTACTCCACGCAGGCAGAGAAACGATGGCCCCGTATGCGGCCTTATCGATGCCAAAATATTGCGTCAGCAAACCAGCCACGATGAAATTGCCAGGCACCGCAATAAAGGTCCAAGGAGTTGCCAAAAGCCCTTCGCTTATTCCAATACGAAGGTTTCTGCGGTGATCGGACTCGTGTTTTTTCAAACTGACCGAATCAACACAGGATTCACTCAAAGTTTCAAGATTTCCTCAAATGTATCGCGGGATCATGCGCCACGAGAAAGTAACTGCTTGCAACATGGGGGTTTACGTAACCGTAATCGTGGGAGGATTGGCGTTTCAAGCCATCTCAGCGTAGGAAACGAAACCATTTGGCTTGCGTATCGTGCGTCTTTTGGACAATAAATGCGTCCATTGAGATGAAAAATCTGCTCTGCATGGCGGTGACGGTTTGGGGTCTGGTCGGCGGATTACAAGCCGCCTCCAGTGCCCCAGGCGATTTGTTTGCACAAGGAGTAAGGGCTTACGAGGCGGGGGACGCCGAAGCCGCGCTGAAAGCGTTTCGTGAGACGGAGGCGAAAGGCCATTTTTCCGCGAACCTCTTCTTTAACATCGGCAACTGCGAAACGCAGATTGGCGAGAATGGCCTGGCGCTTATTGCATTCGAACGTTCGCTCTTGATCGATCCGCAGCACCCTGGAGCGACGAAAAATTTTAAAGTCGTCAGCGAAGAGCTTGGCGTGCCGGAGATGCAATGGTGGGAGCGCATGGCTGCGGCGATTGCAAATCCCGTGTTAGCGTGGTCAGGGCTCGCCGCTTTTTGGATCGGTGTTTTTGCTTTGGTAGCCTTGGTGTTTCGCCCGAAACGCTGGGCGAAAGCCATCCTCGCCGCAATCGCACTCACCTGGGCTGGTGTGGCTGGTGCCGCGCTTTATTGGCAACATAGCTGTTGGAACGGTCCGGACGTGGGCCGCATCGTGGCACCCGAAGCCCCCGCCCGGAGCGCGCCCACGAGCGCCAGCCCGGTCACCGAACAAGCAAAAGCAGGCGTTCGCGTCACCGTGCTCGCCACTCGCGAAGGGTGGGTCTATGCCAGTTTGCAAGACGGACGCCGCGTTTGGTTTGCAGCAGACCAAATCGAGCGAGTGCGGTTTTGAGGGCTTTTGAGGGCAGAAGGCAGGAGTCTCCGGGATCGCAAGCTTCCAGCGTGTCCCTTTCAGCATTCGTCCCTGCTTAATGCGTTTAACGGTCCTTGCTACTCGTGAAGGGTGTGTGTAAGATTCCTCATGACATGGATATGGTGTTTGATTTTAAGGAAATCAAATTGACCGGGTCCGTTTTCAATCAGTTCATTACGTCCTATTTTTATGAAAATCCTCATCCGCTCCCTCATCCTCTTCACGCTCACGTTGCTCGTCAGCAGCGCTTCACTTTATGCCAGCGATAAAGTCCTCTCCGAAGGCCGCAGCTCCGGCAAATTCATGGGAATGGAACAGGGCGACTACACCTATCTGATCGTCAAAACCGGCGGAGGCCGGGAAAGTTTTCTCGTTTTACAGCCTGATGCACGCATGGAGAAATTACTGGAAAACCCGGATCGTTTTGTTGGAAAAAACGTGACCGTCACTTGGGAGGAACGTCAGGTCAAACTCCCGGAAGCCGGCGGTAAAGTGCGTATCAAAGTCGCCGTCCGCGCTGAGCTGGAATAGTTCGTGCAGCGACAAAGCGTTACGCTTGCCATGCAGCCGGGAATTGGGATTCGGTGGGGGGCAGTATGAAAAGTCGTCGCGATTTATTTTATGATTTCGAGCGCACGATTGCGTTCGATTTCTGTCGTGCCACCGAAGCCGCCGCGTTGAACGCGACCCCATGGCTGGGGCGCGGCGAACCCGAAAAAGCCGAAGCCGCAGCGGCCGACGCCGTTTCCGGGATGTTCGATCTGATGAATATTTGCGGGCAGATCGGCGTTTCAACCAGTCCTGAAAATCCGGACTCCTGGGTGCAGGTCGGCGGTCAGTTGGGCACATGGTTGCCGGGCACCACGCATTTTGAGCTGGCGATTTGTCCGTTGGACGGAAAGCTAAATGTCGCGAAAGGAATGCCGAACGCCATTTCTTGCCTGGCGGCATCGGGACAGGCTGAGGGCTCGCTCGCCGGGCTGGCGACTCCGCCTTTTCGCCTGGTGACCAAACTCACCTACGGTTCCAACGTGATCCGCTACATGGAACGCAAAGGCATTGATGCCGTCGACATCCGGCAGCCCATCGGCGAGACCCTGGTCTGTGTGGCGCGAGCCGTAAACAAACGCGTGCAGGATGTGGTGGTGCAAGTGATGGATGACCCCCGCCATGATCGTCTGATTGCGGCGATTCGTGAGGCAGGAGCGACATTGCGTCTGATGCATGACGGAGAAATTGCAGCCGCCATTGCACCTGCATTGCCAGATTCCGAGATCGATCTTTATGCGGGAATCGGTGGGGCTCGCGAGGCGGTGCTGACTGCTGCGGCGATGCGTTGCCTAGGTGGCGACCAGCAATGCATGGTGTTTTCAGACGGCCAAAATCCCCTGGAAAAGACCGAAAATACAGAAGGCGAAAGTTTCGCGGGCAAAATCTTTTTCGCGGATGACCTTGCGCCGGGGCGCAATATCCTCTTTTGTGCATCTGGCATCAGCGACAGCCCGTTACTTCCCGGTGTGAGAATAAAGGGAAATTCGGCTTCGACACACTCGGTGCTGATGCGCGCGAAGAGTCGGACAGTTCGTTTCATCCAAGCGCATCATGATTTGGAATTGAAAACGATCCGGCTACGTTCGGATCGACGAGAACACCGCATTTGATGGAAACACCCACTTTGGAAACGGAACCCGCCCCGGCGGCACCCGATGTCAGATTTGTCGATTTTGCCCTGTCGAAAGATATTCGACTCGCCGTGCAGACCTGCGGCTACGAAATCCCCACCCCGATCCAGGCCCGCGCGATCCCCTTCGCGCTTGAAGGCCGTGACGTGATTGGTTCGGCACAGACCGGCACGGGAAAAACCGCAGCCTTCGGTCTCCCGCTCCTCTCCCGGCATGAAAACGCCCGCGGCCTTCGCATTTTGGTTATCGAACCCACCCGCGAACTTGCGCTGCAAGTGGAAGCTGCTTTTCAAACATTCACCAAATTCAGTCCGTTGCGCTGCGGCGTGGTCTATGGCGGAGTCGGCTACGGTCAACAGAGCGCCATGCTCAAACGCGGCGTGGAAGCGCTCATCGCAACCCCCGGCCGCGTGCTTGATTTTATCGAACGCGGAGAAATCGATCTCAGCGGGATCGATGCCGTCGTGCTGGATGAAGCAGATCGTCTGCTCGACATGGGCTTTATGCCGGATGTGCGCCGCATTGTGGACCATTGCAAAGGGCGTTCACAGACCTTGCTTTTTTCGGCCACGATGCCGCCTGAGATCGAACAACTGATCAAATGGGCGATGAAAAATCCGGAGATCATCGAGATTGGAATTCGTCGGGCCCCGGCGGAAAGCGTTACCCATTGCCTTTACCCGGTTGCCGCTGATCAAAAGCTCGGCCTGCTGCGCGCGCTGCTCGAGGCGACGCATTACGAAAGTGTGATCGTTTTTTGCCGCACTAAAATCATGGCCGACCGCGTGGCCGCCGCCCTTCAGGAAAGCGGGCATCCCGTTGCAGTCATGCATTCTGATCGCAATCAAAAAGAGCGGGAAGATGCGTTGAGCGGATTTCGCGATGGACGCTACGAAGTTTTGGTCGCGACAGATCTTGCTGCCCGTGGGCTCGACATTGCGACGGTGACGCACGTGATCAATTTCGACGTGCCTGAGCATGCGGAAGATTACGTGCATCGCATCGGTCGGACCGGTCGTGCAGCGAAAGAAGGCGATGCCTTTACGATTTTCACAGTGGATGACATTAATCACGTTCTTGCCATCGAACGCTACATCAGCATGCAGATTGAGCGGCGTAAGATGGAAACCTTCGCCTACAACTTCACGACGCTGTTAAACCTCAAGCCGAACGAAAGTCTAACTCGGTTAAAGATCACCGGAGGCCGGGTTGGAAAGGGTTACAGTTTCGGCAAAGCCAGACGTTAGAGGCTCAGGCATTCTGATTGCCTTCGACACACAGTGAGGGAAAAGTCGGCGGGTTTGGCTACCAATACTAGATCGAGCCGAGTTCCTTAACCGTCAGGGATGTGAATGGCGTCAACTTTACCCTCTTGCCCAACCGCGCTTTGGACACAAAAAACGCCGTCCCTGAACGTCAGGCGACGGCATTTCTTATTGGAATAGGAGCCTTTAGAACGGAATATCGTCTTCTGGATCCGCTTCGAGATCAGGATCTTTAGCTGGAGCTGGTCGGGCAGCCGGACGTGCGGCGGCTGGAGCGCTGGAGCGTTGCGGACGGCTCTCTTCTTCGCTGTCACTGCTTGCTCCGCTGCCACCACCACCACTCCCGCTATCGCGGGGGCCACCAAGGAATTGCATGGTTTCGGCGACCACACGCATTTTACTCCGTTTTTGGCCGCTCGTTTTGTCGTCCCAGGTGTCGAGCTTGAGGCGTCCTTCAAAATACACTGAACGGCCTTTTTTGAGGTATTCGCCCGCCAGTTCAGCCTGGCGACCCCAAAGTTCCACATCAATGAACGTGGTTTCCTCCCGTTTTTCACCACCGTCCGTGGAATAGGTCCGGTTCACGGCAAGACTCACTTCAGCGACTGCCGTGCCTTTCGGAGTATATTTGACCTCGGGATCCCGGGTAAGATTCCCGATTAACATGACTTTGTTTAGATTGGCCATGGGTCAGTTTCTTATACGGATCAGGATTTGGATGCGACCTTTTTCGACACGACCTTTTTGGGTGCGAGCACTTGATAATGCTGACGATAAACGTCGGTATCGAATTTAAGTTTGGTTTTTAGTTTTTCGATCACGGTTGGTTCGCCTTCAAAAATGAAGTTGGCGAAATAACCGTGGTTCAGTGCGCCGGCGACATAGCTGAAAGGCTTGGTCTCCATGCGTTGGATTTGCTCGATGGCCGCGCCTTCTGTGGCGAAGTCTTTTTCGAGGCGTTCAATGATTTCTTTGGCGCCGTCCTCTTTGCCTTTGGTGTCGAGGACGAGCAATGCTTCGTAGCGTCGTTTCATGATGGTTGTGCTTGTGGGTTGAATTGATTTTTTGCGGTTTCAAATCCGCTGGTCATCGTGCAGGCGAGAGCTTCGCATGCGCGTTCGATGGCCGGAACGATGGCGTCGTGCCATTCCTCCGGACCGAAATCCTGAAGGACAAAATCTTCAATGGCGATGCGGCCGGCTGGGCGTCCAATGCCAAAACGCAGTCGGGCCACCTGTTTCGTGCCGAGATTTTCGCAGACTGAGGAGACGCCGCGATGGCCAGCGCTTCCGCCGCCATCCCGAAGACGTAATTTTCCCGCTGGCAGATCAAGATCGTCAAACACCAGCAGGATCTCTTCCGCGGTGATTTTGTGGAAGCGCGTAAACGCAGCCACCGCTTCTCCGCTGCGATTCATGAAAGTTTCCGGCTTCATCAGCCAGACCTCTCCGCAGCGTGCCACGCGGGCGTGCCCCTGCCTTGATGCTTCCCAGGAAGCGGAGCGGGCGGAGGCGTAACGGTCGATCACGAGGAATCCGATATTGTGACGGGTGCCAGCGTAGCGCGGCCCCGGATTGCCCAGTCCGATCAACAGCCGAAATGGCGAGGACATGGAGGATTTCCGGAACCGGCAGCCGACAGCAGTTTACTTCTTGGCGTCTGCGGCAGGATCTTTCTTTTCCTTGATCACTTCCGGCTGTGCCACGGCGGCAGCGGCTGGTTCTGGTTCGGCGACGGTTGGTTCGGCGACAAGGAAAACGGTCAAATTCGCGTCCGTCACCGCAGTGACGCCGCTTGGCAATTTAATATCGCGCACATGAATGGAATCGCCGACTCCGAGATGCGAAACGTCCACTTCAATAACGTCTGGCAGATCTTTCGGAAGACATTCGATTTCCAAATGACGCAGCAGCGCTTCGAGAAGGCCGCCGTGGGTTTTGACGCCGGCGGGTTCGCCGATAGATTGGAGCGGCACTTCGGAAGTGATCGTTTCCGTCATCGAAACGGCGAGCAGATCGAGGTGCAGCACGTGCGTCGTGATGACGTCGTGTTGGACGGCTTGGATAAGCGCGGATTTGGTTTGTTTGCCGCCGTTGGCGTCGGAAATCTCGAGCTCAACGAGCATGTGTTCGTTGGTGGCGTGCTTGAGCACTTTTTCGATTTCTTTGCGTGGCACCTGCAATTTTTCAGAAGCTTGATGCGCTCCGTAAATCACCGCCGGAACGAAATTTTCGCGACGGAGACGTTTGGAATTGGTGCGACCGGTGCCCTCGCGGGTGAGGGCGGTGAGTTTAACTAGTTTGGCCATAAGGACGGTGGTGGTTTCAGGGTTTGATTTCGAAAAGCGAAGTAACGGATTCGTCGTTATGAATACGACGGATTCCTTCGCCCAGAAGTTCTGCGATGCAAAGCACGGTGATGCGTGAGGATTTATCCCCGCGGACCGGCGTGCTGTTTGTGGTGATTAACTCCTCGATGCCGGAGGCTGCGAGGCGTTCAAAAGCTTGGGGGGTGAGTACGGCGTGCGAGACGCCCGCATAAATTTTGCCGACGCCCTGCTTCTTCAAAACTTCGGCAGCGGAGGTCAGAGTGCCAGCGGTCTCCGTGAGATCGTCCACGAGCAGCACATCATGGCCGGCGACATCGCCGATCACGTGTTGCACGCGGGTTTCGCTCGCCGAAAGACGGCGTTTATTTACGATGGCGAGATCGCTATGCAGGCTTTGCGCATAGGCACTCGCCATTTTCAATCCCCCGATATCAGGAGATACGACGACGAGTTTGTTTAAATTTTGCGCCATGATATATTGCAGCAAAACGGGCGCGGCATACAGGTGATCCACCGGGATATCGAAGAAACCTTGCAGCTGTTGGGCGTGGAGATCGACGGTTAGGACGCGGTTCACGCCAGCGGCAACGAGCAAATTGGCAACGAGTTTTGCGGTGATCGGCACGCGGGGTTG
>Ga0105046_10015783_pt1 | contig 11606 bp, 8 predicted proteins | sample MAT03_FD_78385 | JGI IMG/M metagenome (GOLD analysis project Ga0105046, IMG submission 78385) | Freshwater microbial communities from Lake Fryxell liftoff mats and glacier meltwater in Antarctica - MAT-03 (megahit assembly) | ecosystem: Environmental > Aquatic > Freshwater > Ice > Liftoff...
AAGGGAAAAGCTGTTACGAATGATTAAGCGCGACAGAAATCATCCATCATTGATTATTTATAACATGGTCAATGAAAGTGGAAGGGATCCTAAACCTCAAACAAAAATTGACATTGCTTCTGCTCATAATCTTGATGAGACTAGAATAATCACATATACTTCCCAATATTTTTCTCCCGATATGAAGCAGTATGGTGAGAAATGCCCTAAAACTCCTGCACCAGTTAAATTGTATATGCTGCCCTATAATCACGAGCTTTTATATCAGGGCTGGTGGGATGAGCATCATGCGGGTGGACCGGGATCGTATTACGATGAGCTGTACAATGGGCCCGAGAACTATTATTTAAATTCAAATAATAAAAAAGAAATAGTTTATTATGGAGAAGAAGGAGCCATAGGTACCCCGGGACGATTTGAACTGATAAAAAACACTATTGAACAGCAGGAAACAAGAGGCTGGGACAGTCAGGATTTTTTAAAGCTATTCGAAACATACGATAAGTTTATTTCTGAACGAGGCTTTCGGAAGGCATTTCCCAATGTAGATAACCTTACCCGGGCAATGGGCAATGTTGCCTATTACTACCAGGGGCGCACCATTGAAAACATGAGGTTGAATAATATAAACGACGGATATGCAATAAACGGGTGGGAAGAAAACAAGCTTGAAAACCATTCAGGTATTGTCGATATTTACCGTAATCCTAAAGGCGATGTTAATCTGATTGCATATTATAACCAACCATTGTACCTCGCCTTGAAGGCCAGAAATAAGGTTATTGAAACCGGAAATAAAACATTTGTTGATGTATTTATTGTTAATGAGGCTAATATTCATGGAGATTTTATTCTTGAAATATCAGCTAAAGATCAGAAAAGGGAATTATTTAAAAAAACATTTCCGGTAAAAGTGACCGGAGGGGTTACCTTTGGAGAATTGTTGGTTAAAGGAATAGAGGTTTCACCTAATACAGATGGTTACTGCGATATAACTGCACGGTTGATATCTGATAGCGAACTTATTACCGAAGGCAAAGAGCAACTATATAGTGTTTCACCTGAAGTGAATGGAGTAACCGGCGATTATTCCATTATGGATACATCGGGAATAATCGAAAAATATTTGAATAGTGTAGCAATAAAATATACTAAATACAAAAGTGGGCGGCCTGATGCTACTTCTCTTCTGGTTGGCGCTGCTAAGCCTCCCGAAAATTATCCAATCCGGCATGAATTGTTCGAATGGGTTGCAGAAGGGCATACGTTAGTTATTTTAGGAAACACAGAATTGTGGGCTCAATCCCTTGGAAGAAGGGAAATTGTGGGGTATAGAGGCATAAAATCTTTAGGAACCTTGTGGTATGGTGGAAATTATTTTGTAAAAGAGAGTCCTTTATTCAACGGATTACCTCAAAATTGCGTGTTTAACTGGGAATACCAATGTTTTGTACAGTATAAGCGAAATCGGATTGGCATGAGATTATTTGGCGATGATATTATTGTAGGAGCAACTTCGGATCATCAACAGGAACTATATTCAGCTGTAAGTATAATTCCAATGGGAAAAGGTAAAATCATTCTTTCAGCACTCGATATTCTTGGATCAATTAAAGAAGGAAATCCTTCATCGATAGTTGCGAAAAAGCTTTTGATTAATTATTTGTTGTATTCACAAAATATTCAGAAATAGGTTAGGATATAAAAGAAAAAGAGGCTGTTTCAAAAGTCAATTTTGCCAAATTTCACACTTCCACTTCGTTCAGTGACGCTCAATATGACAAACAATTGACTTTCAAGCGTCAGGCTGTGCGTAGTCGAAGCCTTTTTAATTTTTGAAACAACCTCTTTTAATATTATTTTTTCTTCTTTTTCTTATCACCATCATCATCCGAATCGTCGGTAACGCCAGTTGCAGTATTATATTTTTCCTGAGCAGTATCTAAAGAAGCCTGAGAAGTTTCAAAGGCTGTTTCAGCAGTTTTTTTGGAGGCTTTGCCTTTTCCAATATTGGCATCACCAGTAGTCATTTTCTTTAAAGCCGCTTTCATTTTTGTGTCGTTTTCTTTGACATCAGCCTTGTATTGTATATCGAGTGCCTTAAGGTCTGCTTTTGCCTGGGTAACTTCATCTTTATCCTTCGATTTCATTTGCTTGTCTATTGGCTTTCTATTTGAACCATACTCTTTCTCAATAGTTTTGCGTTCTGACTTCAGGCTTTTTTCTTCCGATTCGCCATCTCCAATCATCGTTTCGCCTGTCGATAATAAAGAATCGGCTATACTAAGTTGTTTTTCTGCTTTGGCGTGATTTGCTTTTGCAGTTTTTAAAGCCGTTTCAAACTTTTTAATTTCCAGTGCTTTTTTATCAGGGGCAGCTTGTGAAAAGGCTACTGTGCATGAAATCATAAAAAATACTGTGAATAATGCCGTAAATTTTGACCTAACTAAAACAGATCCGCTTTTTTTCGAAATAGTAAAGATTGTTTTCATATGCATCTTTTTTATTAAAAGTAAGTATTGTTGAATGTTATATTTAAAAATATTGGTTTAACACTATTAATTAATGTTAATTTAAGTTACTAACTATTTTCGATTTTCATGTAGATAAAATGAAATTCTTTTTTAAAGTAATGTATTTACCAATTGACAAAAATTTTAAAATCATTTGAAATGACGGGTAGAAACCGAAATCATTGTAAAAGTTTAATCATAACTTCTTATTTTTTTAATTATAATCTATCTTTATTTTTTTTCATTCCCAGTTTTTAAAAATATATCATTAAAACTTATAATCATGAATGCTATCAAATGCATGTTCTTTATATTTTTAGGTTTTTACGGAAGTTTAAATGCACAAGTGGTCGACAACATAAATGAACCTGAAGAATGGGTTAATCCATTGATGGGGACTCAGTCTAAATTCAGTTTGTCGAATGGTAACACTTATCCTGCCATTGCAATGCCGTGGGGTATGAATTTTTGGTCGGCCCAGACTGCCAAAATGGGTGATGGTTGGATGTATACATACGATGCCGAAAAAATAAGAGGATTCAAGCAAACCCATCAGCCCAGCCCTTGGATTAATGATTACGGACAATTCTCGATTATGCCTGTAACCGGGAAAATGCGATTTACTGAAGATGACCGTGCAAGCTGGTTTTCGCATAAGGCAGAAATAGTAAAGCCTTACTATTATAGTGTTTACCTTGCCGATCATGATGCTACTTTCGAAATCGCCCCAACTGAACGTGCTGCGGCAATCCGGATTACTTTTCCTCAAACTGATAGCGCATTTGTTGTAATTGATGCTTTTGATAAAGGCTCTTATATTAAAATAGTTCCCGAAGAAAATAAAATCATTGGATTCACCACCAAAAACAGCGGCGGTGTTCCTGAAAACTTTAAAAACTATTTTGTACTGACTTTCGACCGGCCCTTTGCTTTCAAAACTATCTGGAAAGAAAAGGAGCTTGTTCCTGGTGTATCGGAATTAAAAGATTCTCACGTGGGCGCTGTGGTAAGTTTCAAAACTCATAAAAATGAAAAAGTAAATATTCGGGTAGCCTCATCCTTTATAAGTTTTGAACAGGCAGAAATAAATCTGAAAGAGATTGGCATTGATAGTTTCGATATTGTTAAGCAGAAAGGTAAGGATACATGGAATAAGGAACTCAGCCGTATTTTGGTTTCAGGAGGTACAGTGGATCAAACCCGTATATTTTATTCCTGTTTATACCGTACCATGTTATTCCCAAGGAAATTCTTCGAAATTGATGCTAATGGTAAGGTGATGCATTATAGTCCCTATAATGGGCAGGTTCTTCCCGGTTATATGTTCACCGATAATGGTTTTTGGGATACTTTCCGAGCCGTGTTTCCATTTTTTAACCTGATGTATCCCGATTTAAATTCGCAAATTATGGAAGGCCTTGCCAATACTTACAGGGAAAGTGGTTGGTTACCTGAATGGGCCAGTCCGGGTCACCGCGATTGTATGAACGGTTCAAACTCAGCCAATAATATTGCCGATGCTTATTTAAAAGGAATCGGTGACTTTGATATCAATACCTTATATGAAGCAATTCTAAAAAATACACAGAATGAAGGGCCAATCACTTCACTCGGTCGCAGTGGAGTTAAATTTTATAATAAATTAGGATATATTCCTTATAATGTAAATATTAATGAAAATGTAGCCCGAACATTGGAATATGCTTATGCTGATTTTAATATTTATCAGTTGGCAAAGGCTTTAAAAAGGCCACAAACGGAAATCGATCTTTTTGCTAAACGCTGTCAGAATTATCGCAATGTTTTTGATAAAGAAACTCTTTTGATGCGGGGAAGAAATGAAGACGGAACTTTCCAGGCACCTTTTAACCCTTTTAAATGGGGCGATGCCTTTACCGAGGGGAATAGCTGGCATTATACCTGGAGCGGTTTCCATGATATTGAAGGATTGATTGGATTGATGGGAGGAAGGAAGAAATTTGTAGAAATGCTCGATTCCGTTTTCATTGTTCCTCCGGTATTTGATGACAGTTATTATGGCTTTCCTATTCACGAAATCAGGGAAATGCAAATTATGAATATGGGAAATTATGCCCATGGCAACCAGCCAATTCAACACATGATCTACCTTTACAATTATGCCGGCGAACCCTGGAAAACACAGTACTGGGCCCGACAAGTGATGAACCGAATGTATACTCCTGCTCCCGATGGATACTGTGGCGATGAGGATAATGGCCAAACTTCAGCCTGGTATGTCTTTTCTTCTATGGGTTTTTACCCTGTTTGTCCGGGAACCGACCAGTATGTTATGGGAGCACCTTTATTTAAAAAGATTCAGATAAGCCTTCAAAACGGTAATATAATAAACATCAATGCCGATAAAAACGATGCTCAGCATGTTTATGTCAATTCAGTTCAATTTAATGGAATGGATTATTCTAAAAACTGGCTTAGCTATTCAGAGTTGATGAAGGGAGCGAACATAAATTTTGATATGTCAGTAACACCAAACAAAACCAAAGGAATTTCGACTGAAGATTTTCCATATTCATTTTCGAATGAACATGGGAAAATATTGAAAAGTAAAGAAAGAAAAAAGTAACCGTTGCTAATCAGAGATAACTTTTTCGGTTAAAAATTCCTGAGATGAAGAGGTATTATGAGCTGAGAGAACTTGAAAATCTTCAATGGTTTGTTTCAATTGCATAAGTTTGCGGTCGTTAATGCCATAATCGATCAAATCGGAAGCATATTCTATAAGCTTTTTATACAAGAGTTGACATTTCAGAATTAAGATATCGTTATCATATCTAAGTAATTCTGCATCAGAATAACAGAATTGTCCTTGCAAATCCATTATTTCTTCCAATAAAGCAAATGTGGTTAGGTTGTTTGAAGCTTCTACGGCTATTTTTATCATCATTAACTTTGTCTCCACATAGGAGTCCTGAAGATTTGAATTTATTAGCATAACTTCTTGTTTTTAGGTTATTAAGCAGCTAAAGCATAATTCAATTTCGGGGAAAAACAGAACCGGGGAAAAACAACCCGAATTGAGGTAGATATACAACAAAAATATTTACAACAATGTTAAATTAAAATTAAGAAATTAATCAATTAAAATCAATTTTATTTTTAACAGGTTGTTAACACTTTAGGGGAGAATAAATCTGCAGATTACCGGGAAATGATCGGATAATTCAAGTTTAGGACTTTGGTAATCGTACGATCGAAGCAGAGGATTGTATAAGATATAATCAATTCGGTACGATGGGAGTTTACCCCTGTAAGTATAACCAATTCCGTTGCCTGATTCAATAAATGCATCTTTTAAATTATTCCTCATTGTTTGGTATGAATACGAAACCGGCGAATCGTTAAAGTCACCGCAAACAATTACCGGATGCGGTGACTTTTTAATGTGTTCGGCGACAGCGTTTACTTGCTGAGACCTTGTTTTGAAAGCATCCCTCACACGAAAGATTATGCGCTGTATGCCTATCATTTGCTTTTCGTTATATTTTAATTTTAGGGTATCCATCAATCCATAATCTTCTTTTAAGAATTTTATCGATTGCAGATGGTTGTTATATACCCTTATGGTATCGTTTCCAATTTTTAGATCGGTATAAATGCTTAAATTAAAAGTATTAGGGAATTTTATTTCTCCTTTTCCAACAATAGGATACACACTAAAGGTGGCAATTCCGAAGTGCGATAAACTTTTTTTATTTACCGAATAATAAATATGTGCATTATTACATTTTTTTAAGGAAGATTTAACCTTTTCTTCCGATACACGGGAATTCTCACGTGTGTAAAATTCCTGGAAACAAATAATATCGGGATCTTCTCTTTCGATGAAATGAAAAATTCCTGTTACTGCATCTGTTTTCGATTCCCATTGATACAGGTTGAACAACCTTACATTAAAGGTAAGTAATTTGAAAGTTGTATTTCCCGGCTGATATTTTTGTTGGTAGTAGTATTTGTCGTGAAAGGGATTGTCAATTTGAATGATTCGCTTGATAAACGGCAATCCTGCCAAAATACAGATGAAAGACAATAAAAAATAAAACTTCCTGGCTATCAGCCAAAATACAAAAAATAAAATATTTAATATTAACAGAAAAGGATAAAAAAGGCCAAAGAATGCAAAAATCCAAAATTTTTCAGGACTGACAAATGCAGAGATATAACTTGCCACCAAGGAAACCGCAGCTAATATGTTAAGGATTAAAATTATTTTTTTTAAAATTTTTCTCATGCGTACAGATTATTTCAAAGTCGCATTATTATTTAGGTTTATTTGTTTTTTCCCATTTTAAAAAGCATTTCTTTTTCGTCCTTGTTAAGGCTATCGTAACCTGAGCGAGATATTTTGTCGAGAATGACATCTATTTGTTTTTGCTCAGAAACTTTTTGTTTTTTGTACTCGAAATCGTTTGCTGGTTTGCGATGAGAAACCTTAAGCTTTTTTCTTGGTTTAAACAATGTAACCAAAAAGTCTAAGGTTTTATTAACTCCTATGGTGATGTCTTTTCCTTTTCGGAGTTGCATGGCAAAAATCCAACCAAAAAACATACCTCCTAAATGAGCAATATGACCTCCTGGATTTCCTGAAGCCATTGTTAAAACATCAATAACAATATAGAAAAGCGCAAGATATTTTAATTTAACCTGACCAAAAAACATCAGATATATAGAATAGTTTGGCCTGTAAAAAGAAACTGCAGCCAGAATAGCCAATACCGATGCAGAAGCACCAAGTACAACTGCTCCGGGCAAATTTTGATGCAAAACAGGTATTAAGTAGTATGCCAGGGAGAAAAATATATATCCGGACAATCCTCCTAATAAATATGTACCAACTAGTTGTCTTTTACTGAGGAATTCAAGAAATAGCTTACCAAACCAATACAAACCAAGCATATTAAAAGCAATGTGAAAAAAATCTTCGTGATAAAACATGTAAGTAATGATACTCCATGGTTTATAAATCAGTGAAGGAAGATAAGCCGGGGCACTAAGCCAATTGGTAAAAGGAAATAAATCCTGTTGACCGAATCCCCAATAAAAAGCAAAAATAAACCTGAAAAGAATAAATACACCAATATTGATGTAAAGAAGCTTGGTAAGTGGACTCCCAAATTTAAACGAATCTTTTAATTCCTGATAAATACTCATAACACCTTAGAATCCATTAAAATATTAGCGAATATAAAGTTTAAATTCAAAAATTAATAAAAATTTGACCGTTTACTGTTCCAGTATCTAATAATAAGATAACCAAACAACATACCGCCAAGATGGGCAAAATGTGCAATATTGCTGCCAGGCTGTTTAAATCCAAGATAAAGTTCCATTCCTGCAAAAATCATTACAAAATATTTAGCTTTAATTGGAATTGGTGGAAAAATAAGCATTAAAACAGTATTTGGGAAAAGCATTCCAAAACCAAGCAAAACACCATAAACAGCTCCTGAAGCTCCAACAGTGGGAATACTTATTAACCCATCATAACTCGAATAAACTAAATTAATTGCCCGACTGGTTTCCTCAGGTATATTCATATTTGCGCTCCATTCTACTGCATGTGCCATCAGTTTGCCTTGCTCTTCAGGATAACCCATTAAAAAATTTTGCGCAAATTCGTTTAGCATTGCAGGAGTGGGCGATTGGACAAAAGCTTCAACAAAGTTTCTAAGCGGTGCTATTTCTATATAATTCACAAACGTGTGTAACAATGCAGCACCTATCCCGGTTAACAAATAATAGATTAAAAAACGTTTGCTCCCCCATGCATTCTCTAATGCCCGGCCGAACATCCATAACGCAAACATATTAAAGAACAGATGCCAATGATCGGCATGCATGAACATATGGGTTATAATTTGATGAACTTTGAAGTAGGATGACTCAGGGTAAAAAAGAGCAAGGCTCATTGTTAAATTTTTACCAAATGAACTTGCAACCACATAAGTTGCAAACAACATTAAGACATTTATGATTAACAAATTTTTTACAACTGGGGCACTATTACCAAAACGATTTATACCGGCGTTCAACATTTATTATAATTGTTTATAATTCAACAACAAAAATATTCAATAGTTTTAAAAATTTTTCTCCAGATCTTCAATGTTAATTATTGAAATTACTGTTTTACCCGATGGCGAATAATTGGGCAATGATGAAGTAAAAAGCTTATCAACCATCGTTTTAAGTTCTTCGGAGCTTAGTTGTTTCCCATACGGAATAGCAGCAGTTTGAGCCATCTTACAAGCAATCTTTTCTTTACGGTCACCATTAAAATCCTGTTCTTCATCAAAAACAGCTGATATTATTTCTTCCAGTAAAATTTTTACATCAATTGATCCTAAATCCGATGGGGTTCCCATAATTTTTATTTCAAAATTATCGTGGAATTCCAACTCAAATCCCAAAGCATTCATTTCAGGTACCAAACTCTGTAAATGTATATAATTATCCTGCCCCATTTGTATTATCTGTGGAAAAAGGCTTCTTTGGGTTACACCCCTGCTTACCTGAAGTTTTTCCATGTAATATTCAAAAAGGATCCGTTCATGTGCTCTTTTCTGATCAATAATCATCAGTCCCGATTTTACTGGCGTAAGAATATATTTGTTCTTAAGTTGAATAATATTGATGGGAGCATCTGTATGATTAATCGAAATGGAAGCCTGACGGTGACTTTCATCTATAATATTGGAATCTTCATTTTTGCTATGAAAACCGGTATACAACTTATCCCAGTTACGCTGATTATCGATGGTTTCTTTATCTTTTTGAGGCTGGTAAGTATATCCCGATTTGGAGCTGTCGTCATCAAAAGGATTAAAATTGTGATTGATGTTGATTTCAGGCATTCTAACTTCAGTATCTTTTCCAAGATATGGAATATTGATGCCCGACTCGCTGTTAAAATCGATTGAAGGCACTACATTAAATTTCCCTAGCGATTCTTTTACCGACGCCTGAAGAATTTGAAAAATAGCAACATCATCTTCAAATTTCACTTCCGTTTTTGTAGGATGAATATTGATATCGATAGTTTCAGGATCTACTTCAAAATAAATAAAATAAGCCGGAAGGCTGTCGGAAGGTAGCAGCCCATCGTAGGCTTTCATCACTGCTCTGTGCAGCATCGGATGCCTGATATAACGCCGGTTCACAAACATAAACTGATCACCTGCAATCCTTTTGGCTATGTCGGGTTTGCTTATAAATCCCGAAATTTTAACAATCGATGTATCAGCATTTAAAGGAACCAGAAAAGGATTAATATTCTTTCCAAAGACATTACAAATTCGTTGTCGGAAATTACTTTGAGGTAACTGGTATATTTCGGTTTCGTTGTGGTGCAGCTTAAACTCAATTTCCGGCCTGGCGAGCACTATCCTTTGAAATTCATTTAAAATATGCCTGAATTCGGTGTTTGTTGCTTTTAAAAATTTTCTTCGTGCGGGTGTATTGAAAAAAAGATTCCTTATTAAAAAATTACTGCCGCTGTTGCAGCTTACCCGCTCATGACTGATAATCCTGCTGGCCGAAATATCTACTACATTACCAAGTTCATCTTCATGACGTTTTGTCTTAAGTTTAATTTCGGAAATTGCAGCAATGGAGGCAAGTGCTTCACCACGAAAACCGAGGCTTCGTATTGAAAACAAATCTTTTGCATCTTTTATTTTCGAAGTTGCGTGACGTTCAAATGCCATTCTTGCATCGGTTTCGGACATTCCGCAACCATTATCCGATATTTGAATAGAAGTTTTCCCTGCATCTTTAATCAAAACGCATGTATCGGAAGCTCCGGCATCAACTGAGTTTTCGACAAGTTCCTTTACAACCGAAGCAGGCCTTTGAATAACTTCTCCTGCGGCTATCTGGTTTGCCACTGCTTCCGGCAATAAACGTATTATATCTGACATGGTCGGGAAATAAAATCTAAAAGAAAGCAAAGTTATTAATTTCCATGATCAAATAATTTGCCATCTACTTTTCAATGTCGTTTAGTTTAGAAATTGAATAAGTAATCCACACTTCGACTCCGCTCAGTGTGGCAATAATAACACTTCGACTCCGCTCAGTGTAACAATAATACCAGTTTGTCAGGCTGAGCGGAGTCGAAGCCTGCTTCTTGATTAAACGACATTGATATACTTTTTGAAAATTTTTGAAGTTAGTTTATCGTTTATACAATTATAAATTTTAAGTAAGTTTACCTTTCCAAAAATACCAGCTATGATGAACGCCATTAGAGCAAATTTTATTGAAGCACGCAACATTCTGGACGAATTTATTCGCAATGAAGAGAATTGGGTAATGTTTGAAAAAGCTGGCGAAATTATGGTTACAGCTGTAAAATCGGGTAAAAAAATTATTTCCTGCGGAAATGGTGGTTCTTTATGTGATGCTATGCATTTTGCTGAAGAAATGTCAGGCCGATTTAGAAACGATCGTCGTGCATTACCCGCTATTGCCATTAGCGATCCGTCACATCTGTCGTGTGTGTCGAACGATTATGGTTACGATTCCGTATTTTCCCGGTTTATAGAAGGATTAGGAAATGAAGGCGATGTTTTACTTGGAATTAGTACCTCCGGAAATTCGGCCAATGTTATTAAAGCTTGTGAAGCTGCAAGGGCTAAAGGAATGAAAATTATTTGCCTCACAGGTTTAACAGGAGGTAAACTTGCTTCCTTATGTGACGTGGAACTTAGGTCGCCTATGTCGGAATTTGCTGACAGGGCGCAGGAAATTCATATTAAGGTAATTCACTCGTTAATTCAATATATCGAATTAAAAATGCTTCAAAGTGATTAATCAAAAAATTACAACTTTCTCCATTCTCTAATGTATTTTTGTATAAAATATAAATATGAAAAAGATACAGTGGAACCTTTGGTTTGTTTTCCTGATCATGTTTTTGTTAACAATATCCTGCGTTAAAAACGATGTAATAGATAATGTTGTATTGGAACAAGCCTTTTCATTGCCTTTGGGAGAAAAGGAATTTCAGGTGAATGCGGATTATTTTATAATAACGAATGATTTAAATCCTAC
>Ga0105046_10015791_pt1 | contig 11602 bp, 10 predicted proteins | sample MAT03_FD_78385 | JGI IMG/M metagenome (GOLD analysis project Ga0105046, IMG submission 78385) | Freshwater microbial communities from Lake Fryxell liftoff mats and glacier meltwater in Antarctica - MAT-03 (megahit assembly) | ecosystem: Environmental > Aquatic > Freshwater > Ice > Liftoff...
CACGGCGGCCGCCAGGCGCAGGAAGGGCCGTTCACGGGAGAGCATGAGCGTCGACGGTAGCATCGGCCGGTGTCCTCTCCGCCCGCGGCCCCAACCGATTCCCCGGTTGCCGTGCGGGTGCGCTTTGCGCCGTCCCCGACCGGTTACCTGCACATCGGGGGGGCGCGTACGGCTCTGTTCAACTGGCTCTTCGCCCGCCAGCAAGGTGGGGAGTTCCTGCTGCGCATCGAGGACACCGACGCCGAGCGGTCGCGACCCGAGCTGATCGATGTCATCTTCCGGGCGCTCGAGTGGCTGGGTCTCGACTGGGACGACACCCCGGTGCACCAGTCCGAGCGCGGCGACGCCTACCGCGACGCCGTCGATCGAATGCTGGCGTCGGGCGCGGCCTACTGGTGTGCGTGCACCCCCGACGAGGTGAAGGCCCGGGCCGAGGCTCGCGGCGGCACCCCCGGATACGACGGGCACTGCCGTGACCTCGACCTCGGGTCCGGTGTCGGGCGGGTGGTGCGGTTCCGTGTGCCCGACGAGGGTTCCACGTCGTTCGACGATGTCATCCGGGGGGAGGTCTCGTTCGACAACGCCAACCTCGAGGACTTCGTCGTCGTGCGTTCGAGCGGCGCCCCCATGTTCCACCTTGCCAACGCCGTCGACGACGCCGCTCAGAACATCACCCACGTCGTGCGCGGTGAGGATCTCATCAACGTCACTCCCAAGGTGCTCCTCCTCCGCGACGCGCTCGCCGTGCCCGGGGAGCTGGTGTTCGCCCATCTCCCCCTGATCGTCAACGACAAGCGCCAGAAGCTCTCGAAGCGACGCGACGACGTCTCGGTGGGCGACTACATCGACCGGGGCTACCTGTCCGAGGCGATGGTGAACTATCTCGCCACGCTCGGTTGGGGGCCACCCGACGGCGTCGAGATCCGACCGCTGGCCGAGATCGTGGCCGCCTTCCGGCTCGCTGACGTGAACCGGTCCGGTGCCTTCTTCGACGTGAAGAAGTTGCAGCACTTCAACGGCGAGTACATCCGCGGGCTCCCCACTTCCGAATTCGTGACGCGTTCGACGCCGTGGCTCTTCGCCGCCGACGTGCCGTGGGCGGCCGATCGCTTCGATGTCGACGCCTTCGAGGCGCTGGCCCCCGTCGTGCAGGAGCGGGTGAAGCTGCTCTCGGAGGTCCCTGGGTACGTCGACTTCGTGTTCCTGGCCGAGCCTGTCGTCGACGAAGCGTCCTGGGCCAAGGTCATGGTCAAGGGCCGAGACCTGGCCGTCGAGGTCCTCGACCACGCCGCCAAGGCCTTCGCCGACTGCGAGTGGACCGTGGCCGACCTCGACGTGGCGCTGTTCTCCTATGCCGACACGCACGACGTGGCCAAGGGCAAGGTGCAGGCCCCGGTGCGCGTGGCCGTCACCGGGCGCAGTGTCGGCCCGCCGCTGTTCGAGTCGTTGGTGGTGCTCGGGCGGGACGAGACCCTGCGCCGCATCGGGGCGGCGAAGGACCGGCTGTGAGCGATCGGCAGGTTCGGTGACGTCGCCGTGATTCGTTGGGGCATCCGCCTGGTGTCGGGGGTCGTGGCCCTGGGGGTGATCTATCTCGGCGTCACGTTCGTGCAGGTCTGGTACGCGTCGAACCAGGACGACACGACACCCGCCTCGGCCATCGTGGTGATGGGCGCGGCGCAGTGGAACGGCAAGCCGTCACCCGTGCTGCAGGCCCGGCTCGACCACGCCGCCGACCTCTACCAGGGCGGAGCTGCGCCAGTTGTGGTGGTCACCGGCGGGAAGCAGGAGGGCGACGTGGTGACCCAGGGGGTGAGCGGCTACCAGTACCTGCGCGACAGGGGCCTGCCCGACGAGGTCATCAAGGTCGAGGTGGAGGGCACCAACAGTTACGAGGAGCTGTCGGCGTCGGCGTTGATCCTGCGCCGCGCCGAGCTCGGAAGCGACATCCTCATCGTGACCGACCCATACCACGCCGAACGGTCCGAGGCCATCGCCGCGGAGTTGGGGCTCACCGCCCACGTGTCGCCCACCGATGCCCAGACGTCGATCAGGGGGCTGGCCCGCGAGACGGCTGCGGTCGCGGTGGGGCGCATCGTCGGTTACCGCCGGCTCTCTGCACTGCTCTCGTGAGGTTGGTCGCGCCCTCCCTCAACCACTACCCTCGGCCTGCCCTTCGGGGGTGGTGTAATTGGTAACACGACTGGTTCTGGTCCAGCTGTTGGGGGTTCGAGTCCTCCCCCCCGAGCACGTGGGTCATGGGCGTCGGCTGCGGTCGGCGCCCGTGACGCGTCTCGCCCCGGATGGGGGATTCTGGACGATTCGGGGAGAGAATCAAGGTCATGGAGCGTTGTGACGTCGCGGTGATCGGAGCGGGACCAGCCGGGTCGGCCGCCGCCGCCTGGGCGGCCCGTGACGGCGCGGACGTGGTGCTCTTCGAGAAGGCCGAGCGGGGCCGCGACAAGTCGTGCGGCGATGGTCTCACGCCCCGGGCCATCGCCGAGCTCGAACGCCTCGGCGTCGACATGAGCGGGTTCCACCGCATCGACGGCCTTCGTGTCCAGGCCGGCCGTACCGAGCGTGAGGTGCTGTGGCCGGACGGACCGTTTCCACCCTTCGGGGCGGTGGCGCCCCGGGCGGAGTTCGATGCTCTGTTGATGGAGACGGCGCTGAAGGCCGGCGCCGATCTCCGGGAGCACACGCCGGGGGAGCCCATCGTCGACGGGGCCCGGGTGACCGGGGTGCGCACCGCCACGGGCGATGTCCACGCCGATCTCGTCGTGATCGCCAGTGGGGCCGGTTCGCCGGCGGCCAAGGCGCTGGGCGCGGTGCGGGTGCCGTCGTCGCCCTTCGGTCTGGCCATCCGGGCCTACGTGCCGTCCACCCGCGCCGACGACCGGTACATGGAGGCCTGCCTCACCGTCAAGGGCCCCGACGGCGCCATCGTGCCCGGTTACGGCTGGGTGTTCCCGGCCGGTGACGGCATGGTGAACGTCGGCGTGGGCGCGTTGTCGACCATGCGTGACTTCTCGAAGCTCAACCTCAACCGCATGCTCGCCAACTACATGGACCAGATCCGCGAGTCGTGGGGTCTCGGGGAGTTCCTGGCCCGCCCGAAGGCGTGGAGGCTGCCCATGCACGTGGCCCACCGGGGTGGGCCCGGGTGGGTGGCCATCGGTGACGCCGCCGGGCTCGTCAACCCCTTCAACGGTGAGGGCATCGACTACGGCCTCGAGACGGGACGCCTGGCCGCCGAGTGCTTCGCCGAATCGCCGCATCGCGCCGATGTGGCCTACCTGCACCGCCTCGATGCCGAGTACGACGAGTTCTTCGCCACGGCTCGGCGGTTCGCGTGGGTGATCGGCCGGCCCCACTTGCTGCGGGTGCTGCTCGGCTTGGCCCTGTCCACCGGGTTCACGATGCGCCTGGTGCTCGACATCATGGCCAACCTGGTCGACATGGAGCACCCGGGGTTGGCGGGGCGGGCCCTTTCGGTGGGCGGTCGGGGCCTGGCCCTCGTCGATCCGCTGCTCACCCGATCCAAGTTGTGAACAGGGTCCTGTGGTCAAGCTGTGGATGAAGTCCATACAGCCTGTGCATGAACACGCGGTGAAAGGGTAAGGAGGCTCCACCCCTCGGTCAGTCGGCGTCGCTACGTTCGCGCCACGATCGAATTGCGAGGAGCGCCGTGACCCAGATCGCAGACCGCAAACTGGTCCCGCTGGAGGGTGACGCCGTCGATGCTCTCGACCGTTGGTGGCGCGCCGCCAACTACCTCACCGTGGGCCAGATCTACCTTCGCGACAACGTGCTGCTGCACGAGCCCCTCCGGCCCGAGCACATCAAGCCCCGCCTTCTCGGGCACTGGGGGACGTCACCCGGGCTCAACCTCCTGTGGGCGCACCTCAACCGGGTCATCGTGACGCGGGGAATCGACGCCATGTTCGTGTGCGGGCCCGGCCACGGCGGTCCCGCCATCGTGGCCAACACCTGGCTCGAGGGCACATGGGGCGAGATCTACCCCGACGTCGGCCGAGACCTCCGCGGCTTGGCGAAGCTGTTCCGCCAGTTCTCGACGCCCGGCGGGATCCCGAGCCACGTGAGCGTCGAGGTCCCCGGCTCGATCCACGAGGGCGGTGAGCTCGGCTATGCCCTGATCCACGCCGTGGGTGCGGCCTTCGACGCCCCCGAACGGGTGGTGGCCTGTGTGATCGGTGACGGGGAGGCCGAGACCGGACCGCTGGAGGGATCGTGGAAGGGCATCCGCTTCCTCAATCCCGCTCGCGACGGGGCCGTGCTGCCGATCCTGCATCTCAACGACGGCAAGATCTCCGGCCCCACCGTGCTCGGGCGGACATCCGACGCAGACGTGGCGTCGATGCTGCGGGGCCACGGCTACGACCCGAGGTTCGTGGAGGGTGACGTTCCCGACCTGGTGCACCAAGGCCTCGCCGCGGCCCTCGACAGCGCGCTCGACACCATTGCCGCCATCCAGGTCGAGGCTCGCGTCGCCGGCGGCGAGGTCCCACCGCCGGAGGGCTGGCGCTGGCCGTGCATCGTGTTGCGCACCCCGAAGGGTTGGACCGGGCCCGACGTGGTGGACGGCGTGCAGATCGAGGGGACGTTCCGCTCCCACCAGGTGCCCGTCAACGGGGTGCGTTCGAATCCCGACCACCTCGCCATCCTCGAGGGCTGGCTGCGCAGCTACCGCCCCGAGGAGCTGTTCGACGAGGAGGGCCGCCCCGTTGCCGAGCTCCTGGCGTCGGCCCCGCGAGGCGATCGGCGCATGAGTGCGAACCCCGCGGCCAACGGGGGCCGGCTCTCCATCGCCCTCGATCTCCCCGACTTCACCGACTACGCCTTCGAGGTGCCCGTGCCCGGGCAGGAACTGCAGGAGTCGACCCGGCGCATGGGGGAGTGGCTTCGCGACGTCTTCACCCGCAACGCCGCGGACCGAAACTTCCGGCTGTTCTGCCCGGACGAGACCAACTCCAACCGCCTGGGTGCCGTGTTCGAGGTCGAGGACCGTTGCTGGACGCTTCCCATCACCGACGACGACGATCATCTCTCGCCCACGGGGCGGGTCATGGAGGTGCTCAGTGAGCACCTGTGCCACGGGTGGCTGGAGGGCTACACGCTCACCGGCCGACACGGGCTCTTCGCCACCTACGAGGCCTTTGCCATGGTGTCGGCGTCGATGACCGTGCAGCACACCAAGTGGCTCGACGCCAGCGACGACCTCGGATGGCGTCGGCCGGTGCCCTCCCTCAACGTGTTGCTCACCTCCACGTGCTGGCGCAACGACCACAACGGCTTCAGTCACCAGGGTCCGGGGCTCATCGACACGGTGGTGTCGAAGAAGCCCGATGTGGCCCGGGTGTACCTGCCGCCCGATGGCAACACCCTTCTGTCGGTCACCGACCACTGCCTGCGGTCCACGAACTACGTCAACCTCATCGTGATCGACAAGCAGCCGCAGCTCCAATGGCTCGACATGCGCGCCGCCCGTGAGCACTGCACCCGCGGCTACGGCCCGTGGGCCTGGGCCGGCACGTTCGGCGGTGACGATCCCGACGTGGTGCTGGCCTGTGCCGGCGACGTGGTCACGATGGAGACCGTGGCCGCCGCCGAGCTCCTGCGGCGGATGGTGCCCGACCTGCGGGTGCGGCTCGTGAACGTGGTCGACCTCATGACGCTGCTCCCGGCCAACGACCACCCCCACGGGATGGACCTGGTGTCGTTCAACGAGCTGTTCACTCCTGACCGCGACGTGGTGTTCGCCTTCCACGGGTACGCCCGGGGCATCCACTTCCTCATCCACGGCCAAGGTGACACCGATCGGTTCCACGTGCGGGGCTACCGCGAGGAAGGCACCACCACGACCCCCTTCGACATGGTGGTCCGCAACGAGGTGAGCCGGTACCACCTGTGCCTCGAGGCGCTGAGGCGGTCGCGAGTTCGTCCACCCGGTTCGGAGGCTCTGGCCGAGCACTGTCGCGAGATGCTGGCCCGACACGAGCTCTACATCGCCGAGCACCTCGAGGACATACCCGAGGTTCGGGACTGGACCTTCACGCCGTGACCGCCCCCGATCTGAGGGTCCTCGTCGTCAACGTCGGCTCGTCGACGGTGAAGCTCGACGTCATCGAGGGGTCGAGCCGTTCGGCCAGCACCGTGCTCCAGACCCCGATCGATGCCGGGGCCATCGAGGGCTTCGTCGACGCCGCCGGTGGCCTCGCGTCCATCGACGCCGTGGGCCACCGAGTGGTGCACGGAGGTACGGGACACGACGGCCCGGCCGTGGTCACCGAGGCGTTGCTGGCCGAGCTCGACCGGGTGTCGGTGCTGGCGCCGCTGCACAACCCGCCGGCGTTGGACGCCATCCGCCTCCTGCGCGGCCTGCACCCCGATCTGCCCGCAGTGGCCTGCTTCGACACCGCGTTCCACCGCACCATCCCGCCCGAGGCATCCACCTACGCCCTCCCCGCCGAGTGGCGGGAGCGGTGGGGGGTGCGGGTCTACGGCTTCCATGGTCTGAGCCATGCGTACGCCTCGAGACGAGCGGCAGACCTGGTCGGGCGCACCCTCGAGAAGCTGCGCGTCGTGACCTGTCACCTCGGAGCGGGGGCCTCGCTGGCCGCCGTGTACCACGGGCGTTCCGTCGCCACCACGATGGGGTTCACGCCGCTGGCCGGGCTGCCGATGGCCACCCGTTCCGGTGATGTCGACCCGGGCGCGCTGTTGTGGTTGCAGACCCAGACCGGTCTGACCCCGGCGGAGATGAACGAGGTACTGCTGCACGGGTCGGGCCTGGCCGGGCTGTCCGGCCGGTCGGGTGACATGCGGGAGGTTCTGAGCGGTATGACCGAGGGTGACCCCGCCTGCACCCTCGCCTGGCAGGTCTACAACTTTCGCCTGCGCCAGGGCATCAGTGCCATGGTGGGGGCGATGGGCGGGCTCGACGTCCTCGTCTTCACCGGTGGGGTGGGCGAGGGATGTGCCCAGCTACGGCTCTCGACCGGTGTGTGGGCGGGGTATCTCGGAGTGGGTGTCGACCTGGCCGCCAACACGGTGGTCGACGCCGCCGGCGCCGACGCCGTCGACACCGACCTGACCGAGCCCGGCGCCCGCGTGCACATCGTGGTCGTGCACGCCCGCGAGGATCTCGAGATCGCCGCCCAGGTGTCGGGACTGCTGGCGCCGGTGGGGTGAACTCGGGCTCGGGCCGGGTGCATCCGGGGGCGCCCTGAGTGGGGTATATTGCATTTGTGTTACAGCGAGCGGGCCCCGACCGACGACGGCGAGCGTTCGCCGCGGCCGCGCTGCTGGGCGCGCTGGTCGCCATCGCGCCGGCCTCGGGCTCGGCCCAGGCCGACACGGCCTCCGAGCAGCGCAACGTCAAGAGCCAGCGCGCCGCGGTGGCGGGGCAGATCGACACACTCGAGGCCAACGATGCCGAGGTCAGCCGGGCCCTCTCCGATCTCGACGCCAACGTGCGCGCCACCCGGGCTCAGATGGCCGACGCGCAGCGGGCGGTCGGCGAGGCCGAGGCTCGCGCTGCCGAGGCCGAGGCGGCGGCCCGCGGCACCGAGGCCCGCATCGGCGGACTGCGCCAGCAGGTCGTGGCCGCGGCGGTCGACGCCTACGTGCGTCCCGGTGGCGACCAGTTGCTGTCGCTCTTCCAGGAGGACACCGCCAACGAGGCGAGCACGAAGCAGGCTTTGCTCGACGTGACCAACGGCAACAAACTCGACGTGGTCGACGAGCTGCGCACGGCCCAGCGTCAGCTCGAAGACCAACGCGATGCTGCCCGCCGGGCCCGTGCCGATGCCGAGGAACGCCGACAGGGCCTCAGCGCGAAGGCCTCCGGCTTCGAGGCCGCGCAGGCCGACCAGCGGCGCGTGGCCGCGCTGATCGGCGACCGGCTCAACGACAAGTTGGCGGAGTCGCAGTCGCTGGCCGCCCTCGACCAGCAACTCGCCACCCGCATTGCCGACGAGCAGGCCGTGATCGCCGCCCAGTTGGCCGCAGCCCGGGTGTCGTCGCCGCCCATCAACGGCGGGGGAGGCGGTGGCCCCGTGACGATCATCCCGCGGCCCGGTGGTCTCACCTCCGTGCGCGGCATCACCGTGGCCGGGTCCATCGCCTCCAATCTGGCGGCGCTGCTCGAGGCCGCCAGCGCCGCCGGCTTCGAGTTCGGTGGCACCGGGTACCGCGACTCCGCAGCCCAGATCGAACTGCGGCGCCAGCATTGCGGTACCAGCGATTACGCCGTCTATCAGATGCCACCAGACCAGTGCCGGCCGCCCACGGCGATCCCGGGGCGGTCGAAGCACGAGCAGGGACTGGCTGTTGATTTCACCATCGGTGGGCGCACCATCCAGAGTCGCGGCAACCCCGCCTTCCAGTGGTTGGCCGCCAATGCCGGGCGCTTCGGCTTCGTGAACCTTCCGAGCGAACCCTGGCACTGGTCGGTCGACGGCTCCTGACTTCTGTCAGGCCAACGTCGCCAGCAGCGCTTCCATCTCGGCGATCTCGACCGCCTGGCTGGCGATGATGGCGTTGGCCAGCGCCACCGCGGCTGTGTCCTTCCCACGGTCGATCTGAGCCTGGGCCATCGTGAGGGCGCCCCGGTGGTGCCTGATCATCTGCTGGTAGAACTCTCGCTCGAACTCTGTGCCCTGGGCCTGGTCGAGACGGGCCATGTCCCCGGCCGACATCATCCCCTCCATCGGCATGGCTCCCTCGCCGCCCATGTCCATGTTCATGTCCATGTCCATGTCCATGTCCATGGCCACGGTGGTGCCGGGGACGGGCTGGCCCCAGGCCGTCAGCCACGAAGTCATCTGGGCGATCTCGGGGGCCTGCGCGGCCTTGATGCGAGTGGCGAGGTCGGTGAGTTGTGGGCTGACTGCGCGTCCGAGGGCGAGGTCGGACATCTCCACGGCCTGGGTGTGGTGGACGATCATGCCGCGTGCGAAGGCCACGTCGGTGGCGTTGAACGTGGCGTCGGCGGGGATGGTCACCGCCGGTTCATCGGTCATGGCCATCCCGTCGGCCATGGTGCCGTTCCCCATGTCCATGCTCGAGTGGTCCGATGAGCAGGCTCCGAGCAGCAGGGCGCCGGCGACCAACGCCGGGGCGAAGAGGTATCGGGTTTGCATCGGACTCCTAGGGTAGGGGGGGTGGGTATAGGGGTACGCTACCGGGGGTTCGATCATTTGTCGTGCCGGGGGTAACGTCCGGGCGGATTCGACCCGAGGGGGGACATGGGGGACACACCGGTCGCAGTGGTAACCGGCGCCAGCCGAGGGATCGGCAAGGCGTCGGCCCTGGCGCTGGCCTCGGCGGGCTTCGACGTGGCCATCACGGCCCGTACGTTGCGCGAGGGCGAGGGCCGTAGCGAGCCCAACTCGGTGCGGAGCGACGAGCCGGTGGTGCCCCTGCCCGGCAGTCTCGAGACGACGGCCTCGGAGATCGAGCGCCGAGGGCGACGGGCGCTCACCATCCCCATGGACCTGCTCGACCGGGCCAGTGTCGAAGCGGTCCCGGCGGCGGTGCTGGCCGAGTGGGGCCGCATCGACGTGCTGTTCAACAACGCCATCTATCAGGGCGCTGGCACCATGGACCGCATCCTCGACCTGCGCATGGGCGACCTCGACAACCTGATGCGCGGCAACGTCGCCCACCAGATCCGGCTCATCCAGTTGGTCGTGCCCCACATGCTGGAGAGGGGTGAAGGACGGGTGATCAACATGGTCTCCGGATCGGCCCGGCACGACCCGCCCGGCCCGGCCGGCGAGGGCGGTTGGGGCATCGCCTACTCGGCATCGAAGGCGGCGTTCGGCCGAGTGGCGGGGGGGATGGAAGCCGAGTTCCGTGACCGGGGGGTGCGGGCCTTCAACGTGGATCCGGGCAACGTGGCCACCGAGAAGCGCAGGGCCCTGAACCCCGACGACGACTTCGAGTCCGGGTTCGGCTCCGCCCCGGCGGAGGCGACCGGCTCGGTGGTGGCATGGCTGGCCACCGACCCCGACGCCATACGGTTCGTCGGCAAATGGATCTACGCGCCGAAGCTGTGTGCCGACCTCGGCCTGCTGCCGGACTGGCCGCCCGAGGGCGTCGAGGCGTGAGCGACGACCTGGCCTCGTTGGTCGACCGACTGGCGCTGCGGGGTCTCGTCGACCAGTACGCCCTACGGGTGGACAGCGACGACCCGGGCTCGGCGGCGGCGTTGTTCACCCCAGCCGGCGAACTGCGGATCTTCGAACGGGGCAAGCCCGAGCCGGTGCGCGAACGCCTCGGACGCGAGGCCATCGCCACGGCCATGAGCGGCCTCGAGCGCTACGACACCACCCTGCACGTTGTCGCCAACCACGTGGCCCACATCGAGGGCGACACCGCCACCGGCCAGACCTACTGCCTGGCCCACCACATCCGTGAAGTCGAGACCCCCGACGGGGCCACCGCCCCCTTCGACCACGTGATGGCCATCCGCTATCTCGACCGGTTCGAGCGCACCCACGAGGGCTGGCGCATCGCCCAACGCCATCTCCAGGTGGAGTTCACCGAGGACCATCCCGTCACCGGTCCCTGAGGGATCGACCCCACTAAGGAAGTCACCATGAGCCAAGCCGAGCGAATCGACGTCGAGCGCACCATCCCAGCCCCGGCCGCGGACGTGTTCGCCGTGTTGTGCGACCCGATGGGACACGTGGCCATCGACGCGTCGGGGATGCTGATGGACGCCAGCGGGGATCTGGTCTCGGCGGCGGGGGACACGTTCGTGGTCCACATGGATCGCGAGGCGTTGAACGATTACCCGCTCGGCCGCTACGACGTCACCGTCGAGATCGTCACCTTCGAACCCGACAGCGAGATCGCCTGGACGATCATCGGGCAGATCGAGCCGCAGCTCGGGCACGTCTACGGCTACCGCCTGGAGCCGAGCGACGACGCCACTCTGGTGACGTCCTACTACGACTGGTCGTCCATCGACCCGACGTGGAAGGACGCCGGTATCTTCCCGGTGATCTCCGAGGGCGCACTGCGGGCCACGCTCGGCATCCTCGACCGCACCGTCCGCCGCGGCGGACCGGGTAGGTAGGGCCCTGACCACGAACCTCTGCGTGGTTTCGTCGGCCGGGCCCGACACCGAATCAGCGGTCGTCGGCGTCTGGCCACCCGTCGGGACCGGGGGGTTGGTGGCGGAGGCGTCGGGCCCGGTGGTGGCAGTGGACGAGGTCGACGACGCGGGCGCGGACCATGAGGGCGGTGTCACGCTCGGTGGGCTCGGTGGGCTCGGTGGGCTCGGTGGGCTCGGTGGGCTCGGTGGGCTCGGTGAGCTCGGTCGGCTCGGGCCGGTCGGGTTCGGGCCCGGCGAGGGCAGGGTCGGGCAGGGCGGGGATGACCCCACGGAGCTTTGGGTGGTGCAGCGGCAGAGCTGGTCGTCGCCGCAGTCTGGGGGGTGGGCTGGTGAGCACGGTGGCGTCGGGTCGGGTGAACACGAGGGTGCCGTCGGGTTGCCGGTGGAGGTCCCATTCGTGGCGGTGGACGATGCCGTGGTGGGTGGCGCAGAGGCCGGCGAGGTTGGCGAGGTCGG
>Ga0105046_10015792_pt1 | contig 11602 bp, 8 predicted proteins | sample MAT03_FD_78385 | JGI IMG/M metagenome (GOLD analysis project Ga0105046, IMG submission 78385) | Freshwater microbial communities from Lake Fryxell liftoff mats and glacier meltwater in Antarctica - MAT-03 (megahit assembly) | ecosystem: Environmental > Aquatic > Freshwater > Ice > Liftoff...
AGCTGGTCGTTGATCGCATCCAGCCGCTGCGGGCATTCGGGGTGACCGGCACCCATGTCGTGCAGGCGACAGTCGGGGTGGCTGTAGAACACGGTGCTCATCGGTAGATCGGGTCTCGGCTGATTCGGTTATGGTCCCGCGCATGCAGACAAGCCTCGCGCGCCAGCTTCATTTGCTGGTCGATCAGATTAGCACGATCGTGGTGGGCAAACGCCCGCAGATCGAAGACTGCGTGGCCTGCCTGCTGGCGGGCGGCCACCTGCTCATCGAAGACGTTCCGGGGGTGGGCAAGACCACGCTGGCCCACGCGCTGGCCGTCAGCCTGGGCCTGGATTTCCGGCGTGTGCAATTCACCGCCGACCTGATGCCCAGCGACCTGATCGGCGTCAGCGTCTTCGAGCGCGCCAAGGACGCATTCGTTTTCCACCCAGGCCCGGTGTTCGCACAGGTGCTGCTGGCCGACGAAATCAACCGCGCCGGCCCGAAGACCCAGAGCGCATTGCTCGAAGCCATGGAAGAGCATCAGGTGTCGGTGGAAAACACCACCCGCGCCCTGCCGCAACCCTTTTTCGTGATCGGCACGCAGAACCCCAGCGACCAATTGGGCACCTATCCGTTGCCGGAAAGCCAGCTCGACCGCTTTCTGCTGCGCATCACCCTGGGCTACCCCGACCGGGCCGCCGAACGCGAACTGCTGACCGGTGGCGACCGCCGCCATGCGGCGATGCAACTGCCCGCGCTGCTGCCGCCGGATGCGCTGAAAGCCGCGCAGAGCGCCGTGCTGGCCGTGCGCGCCAGCGAGCCGCTGCTGGACTACCTGCAAGCCTTGATCGCCGCCACGCGTTCGGGCAACTGGTTCAGCGAAGGGCTGTCGCCGCGCGCCGGCATCGCGGTGCTGCGCGTGGGCAAGGCCCGTGCCCTGATGGCCGGGCGGAACTATGTGGCACCGGACGACATCCAGGCCATCCTGCCGCAAGCCATTGCGCACCGGCTGACACCCGTGGCCGGTGCCGGGCGCGGCGCGGTCGAACAGGTGCGGGCCATGGTCGAGGCCGTGCCCATTCCTTGACCGGGATGTTCTCCCCCCGCGCCTGGTTGCGACACTGGTGGCAGAGCCGCCTGCCGCTGACCGATACCTGGACGCTGGGCCAGCGCAACATCTACATCCTGCCCACGAAGGCCGGTTTCACCTTTGCCGGCACCATCGTGGTGATGATGCTGGCGTCCATCAACTACCAGTTGAACCTGGGCTTTGCTCTTACCTTCTTGCTGGTGGGCGCAGGGCTGGTTTCCATGCACGTGACCCACGCCAATCTGCGTGGCCTGACGCTGCACCTGCGCCCAGGCAGCACGGGTTTCGCAGGCGATGCGGCGCTGCTGGACATCGTCGTCACCAACCCCGGGCGTGAGCGCCCTGCCTTGGCCGTGCATTTCGAAGACCGCCATGCGCACGGGCGTTCGTTTTCGTGGCTGGACGCACCAAAGCAAGGCCAGACATCGACCCAAGTGAGCCTGGTGCCGGCACACCGTGGCTGGCATGCGGTGCCGCCCATCGTGGTGGAAACCATCTTTCCCTTCGGCCTGTTCAAGGCCTGGACGGTGTGGCGACCCGCCGCCCGCGTCTTGGCTTGGCCGCGCCCCGAAGACGCAGCGCCGCCCCTGCCTGTCGGCGCACCGGCCGGCGCAGACGAACGCGCCACCCGCCGCAGCAGCGGCAGCGAGATGGACGGCGTGCGCCCCTGGCGGCGTGGCGACACCATGCGACAGGTGGTGTGGAAAAAGGTGGCGAACAGCGGCGAATTGGTCAGCCGCGAGACGGCCGGCACCGCGCAGCGCGAACTCGTCATCGACTGGACCGATACACACGGCAGCGATGCCGAGCAGCGCCTGTCGCGCCTGAGTGCCTGGGTGCTGATGGCCGACAGTGAAGGCCTGATGTGGGGCTTGCGCCTGCCGCGTCACGACCTGCCGCCCGCGCAGGGTGACGCCCACCGCCGCCTGGCGCTGAACACGCTGGCGCAATGGGGGCAGCGATGAACCCCATCAGCCTGCTGCGCGAACGCGCCGACCAACTGCCGCGCGACACCCGCGACACGCTGTTTCACCTGGCCGTGCTGGCCTGGGCCAGCGCCCCGCACCTGATGCACCTGCCCTTCTGGTGCACGGTGATGAGCGTGGGGCTGTTGGGATGGCGTGCCCGCCTGGCCTGGGTCGGCGGCGCGCTGCCGGGGCGGTTGGTAGTGGCGGGCGTGCTGGTGGTGGCCGCGGGCCTGACGCTGTGGGGTGAGCGCACGCTGCTGGGCAAGGAAGCGGGCATCACGATGCTGGTGGTGCTGATGGCCTTGAAAACCCTCGAATTGCGCGCACGGCGCGACGCGCTGGTGGTGTTTTTCCTCGGCTTCTTCCTGGTGCTGACCAACTTCCTGTATTCGCAGTCGCTGCTCACCGGGCTGTGGTTGCTGGCGTCGGTGTGGGGTTTGCTCACAGCGCTGGCTTTGGCGCATATGCCGGTGGGTCGGCCCCCGCTGGCGCGCGCCGCCGCCGTGGCCACGCGCACGGCACTGTGGGGCCTGCCGCTGATGCTGCTGCTGTTCGTGCTGTTCCCGCGCATCGGCCCGCTTTGGGGACTGCCGCAAGACGCCGCGGGGCGCACAGGCTTGTCGGGCACCTTGCGCCTGGGCGGCGTGGCCAGCCTGGCCGAAGACGACTCGATTGCCTTGCGCGTGCGTTTCTTCGGCCCGGTGCCACGGCCTGAGCAGATGTACTTCCGCGGCCCCGTGCTCAGCACTTTCGACGGCCGCGAATGGAGCCGTCTGGTGCCGAACTTCAGCGCCGCACAACGACCCCGCCTGGCGCTGGAAGTGGGTGGCACGCCCTTGCCCTACGAGATGACGGTGGAAGCCAACAAGCTGCCCTTGCTGCCGCTGCTGGAAATGACGCCCGACACCGCAGAAGACGGGCCCAAGCTGGACGCTGGCGCAGGCCGGCTGCTGACGCTGCGACCCGACGCGCAATGGCAGCTCGACCAACCGGTGCTGGAACGTCTGCGCGTGACCGCTCGCGCATGGTTGCAGCACCAGCACGGGCCGCGGCAAGACGTGCCGGGCTTGCGCGACCTGGTGGCCCTGCCCGCCCGCAGCAACCCGCGCACGCTGGCGTGGGCGGCACAACTGCGCCAGCGACCCGAACTGCAGAACGCCGACGCGGCGGCGCTGAGCCAGGCCCTGCTGCAGCACATCCGCACCGGGCAGTACACCTACACGCTGGAACCCGGCCCTTACGGCACCACCGGCAACGATGCCATCGACGAGTTCTGGCTGGACCGCAAGCTGGGCTTCTGCGAACACTTTGCCAGCGCCTATGTGGTGGTGATGCGCGCGCTGGGCGTACCGGCCCGCATCGTCACCGGCTACCAGGGCACGGACCCCGCGCCGCAAGACGGCTACTGGGTGGTGCGCCAGCGCAATGCGCACGCCTGGGCAGAGTACTGGCAGTCCGGCACCGGCTGGGTACGGGCCGACCCCACCGCAGCCGTTGCGCCCGACCGCGTGATGGGCGGCCGCAGCCTGTCCCCACGCCCGGGCTTCGTGGCGGGTGCCATCAACACCATGAACCCTGCGCTGGCAGACCAGTTGCGCAAGGGCTGGGAGGTGCTGAACAACCGTTGGAACCAGTGGGTGTTGAGTTACGCCCGCAACCAGCAGTTCGACTTGATGCGCGCGTTGGGCTTTCAGTCGCCCAACTGGCAGGACCTGGCTGTGTTGCTGGTGCTGTTGCTGTGCGCGCTGAGCCTGGCCGGCGCCACCTGGGCCTGGTGGGACCGCCGCCGCCAAGACCCCTGGCAACGTCTGCAACTGCAGGTGCAGCAAGCACTGCTGGCCCTGGGCGTGAACGTGCAGCCGCACCAAGCGCCACGCGCCCGCGCCGCAGCGGTGCGGGCCGTACTGGGCCCGCGTGGTGAAGCGGTGGCAGCGCTGCTGGATGCGCTGGACCGCCAGCGCTACGCCCAAGGCCCCGGCAACGCCTTGCCCAGTCGCGATTGGTGGCGGCAGTTCCGGTCTGCACGGCGGCAAGTCGGGCGGGCGGTCTGAATCACGCGCCGCGCTCACCGCGCCAGGCCCGACCTTCGCCGTGCGATCTCGGCGGTGTCGGCGGTGTCGGCGGTGTCGGCGCAATGCTTGCCGATAATGCAGGCCCGCCCATACCGGCCGCAGCCCTTGAAACACAGGCGCGATGCGGCAAGCCCTTGTTGCACCGTCCTGAACGTCGCGCTTCCTTCGAACGCTTTTTTTTCCTGGCTGCCCTGGCAACCACGCTGGTTTTGGCGCTGCCCATGAGTGCTCAGGCTGCCGGCGAAAAGCCAGCCAAGACCAAGCCACGCCACGCAGCGACGACTGCCCCAACGAAAGACCCCGCCTACGGCGCGCGGGCTGACGTGATGGCGTTCGCCGACGAGGTGGCCACCAACCACAGCCTGCCTCGCGCGTGGGTTCGCAAACAGCTGGCGCAGGCGCGCAAGGTGGAAAGCGTACGCAAACTGATCATGCCGCCGCCTGTAGGCACACCCAAGAACTGGGCGGCTTACCGAGAACGCTTCGTCGAGCCGCGCCGAATCGAAGCCGGCTTGCGCTTCTGGCGTGAAAACGAACGCTGGCTGACGCTGGCCGAACAGCGCTGGGGCGTGCCGCCTGAAGTGGTGGTGGCCATCGTGGGCGTGGAAACCTTCTATGGCCGGGTGATGGGCAACTTCCGCGTCATCGACGCACTGGCCACGCTGAGCTTCGACTTTCCACCCAACCGCAAGGACCGCACCGAGTTCTTCCGCGGTGAGTTGCTGGCTTACCTGCTGATGTGCCGCTACGAGGGCAGCGACCCGCAAACGCTGCGCGGTTCTTACGCTGGCGCGATGGGCTTGCCGCAGTTCATGCCGGGCAGCGTCAACCGGTATGCGATCGACATGGACGGCGACGGCCACATCAACCTGCACAGCAACCCTGCCGACGTGGTCGGCAGCGTGGCGCACTACCTGGCCGAATTCGGCTGGCAACGCGGCATGCCCACCCATTACGCGGTCAGCGAACCGGCAGAAGACGACGCGCGCGCCGTCCTGCTGGCACCCGACATCGTGCCCAGCTTCAGCGCGGCGCAGTTCGCCGGGCAAGGCGCTGTGCTCAACGAAGGGGGTCGCAGCCATGTGGGTCCGCTGGCGCTGGTCGAACTTCAGAACGGCCAGAAACCGTCCACCTACGTCGCCGGTACACAGAACTTCTACGTCGTGACCCGCTACAACTGGAGCAGCTACTACGCCATGGCCGTCATCGACCTGGCGCAGTCCCTGGCCACAGCCAGAACGGCAGCACGCTGAGCCGGTGCCGGTGCCGGGTTGGACTGGGCTGGGTTGAGTGGAAAAACCCACAATTCAATCAGGACATATTTTTCTGGCCCCTCAACGACAGGGCGCGAAACACCGTTCGATGTGCAAGCCTGGCGCATGCCGGGATCGCTCGGCGGGTTCGGAACTGCTCGAATCCGGTTGAATGTTGAATCCACATGAACAAGACCCTGATGAAGAACCTGCTGATCGCCGCCCTGCTGTCCACCACCGCTGCTTTCAGCTTCGCACAGATGCCTGCCGTACTGGCAGCAGCACCGGGTACCACCGCGACCGCAGCGGGTGATGCCGCCAAGTAACCCGGCGCAGCACATGGGAAAAGGGCCGGAGAGATCCGGCCCTTTTTTTCTTTTTTGGATTGGCGCTTGCCTCTACCTGCGCCTCACCGCTGCCCTCAAGCCGCCATCGGCACCAGAAAGTCGCGGCTGATGCCCACGCCCAGGTCGTTGACACGGTCGAGGAAGGCCGTCAGATAGGCGTGCAGCCCGGTAGACAAGATCTCGTCGATGCGGCCGTATTGCAGGTCGGCACGCAGACGGCCGGCGCGGCGCAGGGTTTCGCTGCTTTGCTGATTGGCCACCAACTCCAGATTCATCATCGCCTCATTCATGCAGGCCGCCAGTGACCTGGGCATGTCCGGACGCAGGATCAGCAATTCGGCCACCTTGTCGGGGTGGATGACGTTGCGGTAGACCTTGCGGTAGATCTCGAAACCCGAGACCGAGCGCAGGATCGCGCTCCAGTGATAGAAATCGACTTCCAGGGCTTCTTTGGCTGTGGCCGGGCCGAAGTAGTCACCACCGGCCAGGGCCTGGAACTTCACGTCCAGCAAACGCGCGGTGTTGTCGGCACGCTCAAGAAAGGTGCCGATGCGCAGGAAGTGCAGCGCCTCGTCCTGCAGCATGGTGCCCACGGTTACGCCCCGGCTGAGGTGGCTGCGGAACTTCACCCACTCGAACAGCGTGCTCGGGTCGCGGTCGAAGTTGACTTCGCGCAGCACGCGGTTGAATTCGAGCCAGGTCTGGTTCTGCGTTTCCCACACCTCGGTGGTCAAGGCACCCCGCACAGCCCGCGCGTTCTCGCGTGCCGCATGCAGGCAGGCGACGATGCTGCTGGGGTTGCTGGCGTCACTGACCATGAAGTCCATGACGTTCTGCGGCGTCACCTCTTCGTGCTTCTGCGAAAAGCGCCAGGTCAGTTCACTGATCGACAACAGGCCGCGCCAACCGGCCTCGGCAGTGTCGGCACTTTGTGGCAACAAGCTTGTCTGATAGTTGACATCGAGCATGCGGGCGGTGTTTTCCGCGCGCTCCATGTAGCGGGCCATCCAGAAAAGGTGGTCGGCGGTTCTAGACAGCATCTTCAATCTCCTCTTTGCCGACGCCAAGTTTCCCGCCGCAGAACCGGCTTTGCCGGGCTGCTGGCGGACGGCCCTAGTCTTCCAGGACCCATGTGTCTTTGGTGCCGCCGCCTTGCGACGAATTCACCACCAGGGAACCTTCCTTCAGCGCCACGCGGGTCAGTCCGCCGGGCACGGTGTGCACGTGTTTGCCGGAACTGAGCACGTAAGGCCGCAGGTCGATGTGGCGCGGAGCGACGCCGCTTTCCACGAAGGTGGGGCAGGTGCTGAGGCTGAGCGTGGGCTGCGCAATGTAGTTCCTCGGGTTGTTCTTGACCACCACCTTGAACTCTTCGATCTCGGCCTTGGTGGCTGCGGGGCCGACCAACATGCCGTATCCACCCGCACCATGCACTTCCTTGACCACGAGTTCGCCCATTTGGTCGAGCACATAGGCCAGGTCGTCGGCCTCGCGACACAGGTAGGTGGGCACGTTGTTCAGAATCGGCTTTTCACCCAGGTAGAACTCGACCATCTTGGGCACGTACGGATAGATCGACTTGTCGTCGGCGATGCCCGTTCCCACCGCGTTGCTCAGGCTGATGTTGCCCGCGCGGTACACGTCCAGCAGGCCAGGGCAGCCCAGGGTGCTGTCGGGGCGAAAGGCCTTGGGGTCGAGGAAGTCGTCGTCGACGCGGCGGTAGATCACGTCGACCCGTTTCGGGCCTTGCGTGGTGCGCATGTAGACGAAGCCATCGCGCACGAACAGGTCCTGGCCTTCCACCAACTCCACACCCATCTGCTGCGCGAGAAAGGTGTGTTCGAAGTAGGCGCTGTTGTACATGCCCGGTGTCAGCACCACCACGGTGGGCTCGTTGACACCAGCAGGTGCCACAGCACGCAGCGTTTCCAGCAAGAGGTCGGGGTAATGCGCCACCGGTGCCACGCGGTGCATGGCAAACAGATCGGGGAAGAGCCGCATCATCATCTTGCGGTTCTCCAGCATGTAGCTCACTCCGCTGGGCACCCGCAGGTTGTCTTCCAGCACGTAGTAGTCCCCGCTGCCGTCGGAGTTGCCGGCACGCACGATGTCGATGCCCGAGATGTGCGAGTAGATGTTGCCCGGCAGATTCACACCCATCATCTCGGGGCGGAACTGCGCGTTCGTCAGGATCTGCTCGGCAGGTACGATGCCGGCCTTCAGGATTTCCTGATCGTGATAGACGTCGTGCAGAAAGCGGTTCAGTGCCGTGACGCGCTGCGCCAGGCCGGCCTCCATCACAGTCCACTCATGCTGGGGAATCACGCGCGGGATCAGGTCGAAGGGAATCAGGCGTTCAGTGCCCGAGCCATCCTCATCTTTCGCGCCATACACCGCGAAGGTGATGCCCACGCGGCGGAAGATCATTTCGGCCTCTTCGCGCCGCGCCTGCATGCTGGCGCTCGGCTGCTTTTCAAGCCAGCGCTCGTAGACCTTGTACTGCCCACGGACCTCTTCGGTCACGGTGTGCATCTCGTCGAATGGCGACCTCATGGGGTGTTCGCTCCTCTTTCCTTGTTCTAGGCCAGCAACTCGCGTTCCGGGCCCGTCGAAAGCCCGCCTGGGGGTGCGACGCGGCGGGTCGTCACGCCGACGCTCAGCGCGTGATGGCCGCCACCGCGGATGACGCCGCGCAGCGGGGTCACGTCGCCGAAGTCGCGGCCCACGGCCACGCGAATATGGCCGCTTCCGGGCACGATGTCGTTGGTCGGGTCCAGGTCCAGCCAGCCATCCGCAGGCACGCCTTCGGTACCCGGACACCACACCTGCACCCAGGCGTGCGATGCGTCGGCACCCTGCATCTTTGCGCCGCCGTCTGGTGCGTGGGTCAGCAGGTAGCCGCTGACGTACCGCACCGGCAGGCCTCGCATGCGCATGACGCCCGCCATCAGATGAGCAAAGTCCTGGCAGACACCGCGTTTGCTGGCCCACACAGCGGACAGCGGGGTGTCGATGTCGGTGCTGAGGCTTTCGTATCGGAAGTCGGCGTGGATGCGCTGCATCAGCTCGATCGCGGCCGCGGCCAGCGGGCGCCCTGGCGTGAAGCTGCTGGCCCCGTAGTCGCGCAAGAAGGCCAAACGGGGCACGTAGGGCGAAAGCAGCGCAAATTCCACGGCCGACTCGAAAGGCCCTTGCGCCACGTAGCGCAGGCGTGCCGCCAGCGCGTCCCAGGACGGCGAAGTGGCGGGCTGCAAGTCGGCAAAACGCGGCTTCAACTCCAGACGGCTGCAGGCCAGAACCTGCAACTCGCGGTGCGGCTGCGCCAAGCTGAAGTGGCATTCGGCATTGCCCATGGCGTCGATGCCGTTCCGGTGCTGACCGGGCCGCGGGCTGATGGACAAATCGAACATCTGCAAGCGTTGGTGTTCATCCTGCAGCGGTTGCAAGTGGGCCAGGTGGTGTGCCAAGGACACTGGCGTGGCGTACTCATAGCGCGTCTCGTGGGTGACTTCCAGCAGCACCTTCATACGCGCTGATCCAAGCCCTGGGCCAGGGTGAAGAAACGTTCGCTGACACGATCGGCCAGGCCCGCAGCACGCTGAACCCAGGAAGCAGACAAGTCCTGCAGCACCTTTGCGATGGCCGCTTCGTCGGCATCGCGCAGCGACTCCAGCGTCAGGCCGACACCGTCTGCCGGCAGCAACGCCAGCAGTTCCTGCACCGACTCGGCATCACCGGGCAACTTGCTGATCTCGGTGCGCAAGCGCCGCACCACGCCGGCAAAGGCACGCGGGTTGGCGCTGTCCAACACCAGCAGGTCGGCCACAGCCAACATGTCTTCGTGGCGCTGATAACGGGCACGGAAAGTGATCAGGCTATCGAAGAGTTCCAGCAGCATTTCGATGCCGGTGACGCTGCCGAGCGCCTGGTTCTCGACGAAGACTTTCATCCGGGTCGACACGCCGATCAGGCGCTCGAGCAAGCGGCCCACGGTCAGCAGCCGCCAGCCGTGGTCGCGTGTCATGCGGTCGCTCTGCGCGCCGGTGACGGAAGCCAGTTGCAGCGCCAGCCGATCGAGTGCAGGCAGCACCTGCGCCAGCGTGGGCAAGTCGGTGCCTTCGGTTTCCAGGGCCCGCGAAAACGACAGGCGCATGTCGCGGATCAGGCCCCAGTGTTCGGACGACAAACGCTCGCGCAACGCCGTCGACGACCGCTCCAGGGAAACCAGGTTGTAGGCGATGCTGGCGGCACCTTTGGAGGTGTCCAGATTGGACATGCTTGCCAGCACCGCGCGCTGGAACAGCGTGGCCGACTGCCCAATGGTGGGCACCCCAAACGGCGCCAGTCCGGTCTTCACCGCCAGCGCCGATAGCGCCTGCACCAACGCCGGCGGGGCTTCGTTGTCGGCATCCACCAGCATCAGCGTGGCGCGTGCCAGCCGCACCAACTGCTCGGTGCGCTCGGTGTAGCGCCCCAGCCAGTAAAGGTTCTCGCCGGTTCGACTGCTGACGGGTCGGCGCCGCAGCACGATGTCATCGACCTGCAGCCGCTGCGGCAGCATGCTGAAAGGATCGACCGGGCCGTCGGTGAGCACCCAGGTGTCCAGGCTGGTGCCGCCGCGTTGCATGCTGACGCTGCCATCTTCACGGCGCGCCACCCGCGTCATGCCGCCGGGCAACACGTGCCAGCGGCCGCCTCCATCGGCAATGGCATAGACACGCACCATCGCAGGGCGAGCCGCGGCCGCGCCGCCGCCCCAGATCGGGGCGCGAGAAAACCGCAGGCGGCCTTGCAGCGTCCAGGCATCGGGATCGTCGTCGATGGTGCCGTCGGCCGCATCACGCACTTGCGAGGTCCGACCAGCCCCAGGAAAAGTGCTGCGGACGATCTTGTCGCCCAACTGATGTCGCGCGTTCTGCCAGGCCGCGCCCTCGCCGCACCACCAGGTGGGCAGCGCTGGCAGCAGCAGATCCTGGCCCATCAGACGGCGCGCGATGCCCGGCATGAAGCCCTGGATGGCAGGCGACTCCAGGAAGGCGCTGCCCAGCGCGTTGGCCATGACCACGGTGCCCGCCCGCGCAGCCTGCAGCAGGCCAGGCACACCAAGGGCACTGTCGGGACGCAATTCCAGCGGGTCGCACCAGTCGTCGTCCAGGCGGCGCAGCACGCCGTGCACCGGCTCCAATCCCTCGACCGTCTTCAGGAAGAGGTATTCGCCGCGCACCGTGAGGTCGCCCCCTTCCACCAGCGGCACGCCCAGGTAACGCGCCAGGTAGGCGTGTTCGAAATAAGTCTCGCTGTAGCTGCCGGGGGTCAGCAGCACCACGCGCGGCGTCTGGCCGCCGGCCACCACGCGGGCGCTGGCCTCCAGAGTGTCAAGCAGGCGGCGGTAGCTGCTGGCAATGCGCTGCACCCGAAGGTCACGGAAGGCTTCCGGGAACTGGCGCGCAATCACCAGGCGGTTGTGCAGCACGTAACCCAGGCCCGATGGGCCTTGGGTACGCTGGGCCACCTGCCACCAACGGCCGTCGGGGCCGCGCGCAATATCGAAGGCAACGATGAACAGGCGCAGACCCGGCTCACCGTCGGGCCCACCCGGGGGCTGCACACCTTGCATGGGCCGCAGCCACCCCGGATGGCGCAACAGCAGCGCCGGGGGCAGCAGGCCTTCGTGCAGCAGGCGCTGACTTTTCGGTCCATGGCCGTAAAGGTCGGCCAGCATGCGCTGCAACAACTCCGCGCGCTGCACCACACCGGCTTCGATGACCGCCCAGTCGGCAGGCTCGATCAGCAGCGGCAGCAACTCCAGGGACCAAGCACGTGACGCAGCCGCCGCGTCGGGCTTGTCACTGAACACGTTGTGCGTGACGCCGTCCGTGCGGATGCGCAG
>Ga0105046_10015793_pt1 | contig 11602 bp, 8 predicted proteins | sample MAT03_FD_78385 | JGI IMG/M metagenome (GOLD analysis project Ga0105046, IMG submission 78385) | Freshwater microbial communities from Lake Fryxell liftoff mats and glacier meltwater in Antarctica - MAT-03 (megahit assembly) | ecosystem: Environmental > Aquatic > Freshwater > Ice > Liftoff...
CGCGTAACTTCAAAACTTGCGTTTCAGGCTTATACTCCACGCGGCTCAAAATGATGTCATAGTATTGAATGCAATTAGAGCGATAAGAAAGAACCGGTTCATTGGTTTTATGTAGGATGGGACCATTGTCCCGGCTCGCTCGGGACAATGATCCCAAGTTACAAGACTGCAATTTGGCCCGCGCGGCGTGTATACATAGCAAGCAAGCGTAGAAATCTGTTTGCCAGTCGGGATATCAATAAAAAACCGTCGGTCCTAGCCCAAACAACACCACATTTATTGTTAGCTATTCTTACCTTGAAGAAGTCTTCAAGCGAATTGCGTATAAGGCCCGTTTCCCCTTGTCAAAGAGGGCCCTTGTGGTGGAGAATCTTCAAGTTGGCATTTAGCCGTCGGATTATTGATTTTTCGCGATGAGGAATGGATCCCTAGTTTATGGAGTTGCACGTTGCCCTGGAATCCACTCACGAGGACGACCGCGTGGGTGCGGTCATGTCGGTTCTGGACGCATTTGAGAAACGAGTCAAACCGCAACAGCTGATCTTGGCGCGGTACTTTAAAATCGAAGACCAACCACGGCTTACGGTAGATAAGCAGCAAATGCGTTGGGAGTTTGAGGTACGTGGTGGTGCCTTTGGATACACCGACCACGAGACAGTGCTCATCGTCGATTTGGAGCCACCCATCGCTGGCCCACGCACCAGCCTCGCGGATAACATGCGACGGGGAAGCTTAAAACTCTCGATCGTCTGCAACTGTTTTGATGCTCGTCCATGTGTCCATAGTGTGACTTGCGCGACATACCTGCGTAAACAGATCATTGGATTACCCCGGGACGATGCGGAACAATGGATCAAAAGCTGTATCTCCGATGGTCGAGAAATTGGGCGCAAGATCATCGCCGAACTAAGCCAAATCGGAACACCGGAAGTAATCGATGAAGAAGAATCATCTCTTTCGAGATTGCAATGGCGAATTGCTGGCTTTAAAGGTAACAATGGAAATCAATACTTCCGCCCCAAGCTGGTAATCGTCCCCTACCTTCAATCGCAAAAGAAACGAGGCGGATGGACTAAGGGTAGACAGCTAAAAAACATTTTTGACCAAGCGCCCGATTCTGTTTTTGAAAACCCAGTCGACCGCACAGTTGCAACACTACTACAAGTCTCCAGCGAATCTTATCAAGAGAATGGGTTAGTTGCGATTCGTGAATGTTTGCACCTTCTTCGCGATCACCCTTGTGTCGTTTTCGATGACGAGTACCTGACGCCGTGCCGCGTCACTTTCGCTCCGGTCGAGTTCAGTATGGAGACGGATGACGATGATGTTTTTCGGCCAAGTCTTTCGTTTGCAGGCCATCGCATCGACGCACCGATGGATGAATTGCTGATCGGCGAAGTCAGCCCCACCAAGTTCCTGCTAATCATCGGTGAAGTTACCAGTGGCCGATTGTGGGTTAGCGAAATTGACCGCGCGACAAAGATGATGCTGGCTCAGTTTGAACGAGCTTATCGTAAGCAAGCCACCTTCGATAAAGGCATGGCAGAACAACTGGCTGACATCGTTGCAGCAAAGTCGTCTGACAAGTCGATGCAGATTACTCTTCCTGAATCTTTGGCCGGACCAGAACAACCGCTCGAGCCGAACATCGAATTGCACCTAAGCCCAAGAATCCCATCGGGACTGATAGCTTCCTTGCGAGTCACCTGCGACGCAATGTCCGAACCGCCCATTCCAGGGATGGAACCAGACCGACTACGTCTCGTAACACCAGCTGGCAGATTCCAATTGACTCGCGACTTGCTCGAGGAATCACGCCGAGCGGATGAGATTGCGACTCGTTGCGAATTGGGGCAACTTGAGTTTGATGGGCCTTACACCTGGATCGCAGAAGATGAAGAAGATGCGCTGGAACTGATCGAACGCTTGCAGCGACTAGGCGACGAAGCTCCCACTGTTTGTTGGCCCAAAAGCCAAGCAATGCGAGTCCTAGGCGAAATCACTCCTCAGCGTCTGCAAGTCCGATTAAATAGTCAACGAGATTGGTTCGGCGTCGAAGGCAAAGCCACCGTCGAAGGGATCGATATCCCTCTCGCGGACTTGCTTGCCGCTCTTCGAAATCGCCGTCGTTTTATTCCCTTGGGTGATGGCCAGTTTGCCGTTATCTCCGAACAATTACGGGCTCGCTTGACATCGATCCACGACGTATCACAAAGTGAATCAGGCCAACTAAAGCTTTCGCGAGCCGCAACGGCGATCGTCGAAGAAGCACTTGGTGACGATATCGCTTATGAAAGCGACGCGAAATGGCAAGACGCTTTGGCTCGACTTAGTCAAGCCAAAGAGCTCAACCCGGTGGTTCCCAAGGAGCTACTAGCGGATCTTCGTGACTATCAAAAAGCGGGCTACGAGTGGCTTGCAAGACTTAGCCATTGGGGACTCGGCGGATGCTTGGCAGACGATATGGGTTTGGGAAAGACGGTTCAAGCACTTGGTATTTTGCTGGACCGCGCAAAGAATGGACCCGCCGTCATCGTTGCTCCTACTAGCGTTGGAATGAACTGGGCCCGAGAAACCGCGAGATTTGCCCCGAGTCTAACACCCAAGCTGTATCGCGAACACGATCGTCAGCACGTCATCGAAACGGCCGGCCCGGGGGATTTGATCATTACCAGCTACCAGCTCTTACAACGCGACGTGGATCGGTTTGCCTCTCGATCTTGGCATACTCTTGTTCTAGACGAAGCTCAATACATTAAAAACTATCAGACTAAAACAGCACAAGCAGTACGTGAGCTGGACGCGGATTGGCGACTCGCGCTCTCGGGTACACCTTTGGAAAATCATATTGGTGAACTCTGGAGTCTCGTACGAGTTGTCTCGCCCGGACTCCTTGGTTCTTGGGAAAGATTTCGAAAGAGCTTCGCTGAACCCATTGAGCGAGATCGTAACAAAGAACGCCTTCAAGCGCTCGGGCGTGTTGTAAAACCGTTTATCTTGCGTCGAACAAAAAAGGAAGTTCTCAAGGAACTTCCCGAACGGACGGAGATCGTCCGTTTCGCTGTACTCAGCGAACCCGAACGAAAGAAATACGACGCTGCCCGACTTGCCGCACTGTCCGAACTGACAGTTGCAGGTGAAGGGGATAACGAGCAACACAAACGCATAAAAGTACTTGCCTGGCTCACGCGATTGCGACAACTCTCGTGCCACCCGCGGCTGGTGGATAACCTTTGGGATCAGTCGTCGGCTAAGCTGGACTTGTTCATGGAGATCATCGATGAACTCCAAGAAGGGGAGCATCGCGCTTTGGTCTTCAGCCAGTTTGTGCAGCACTTGACACTCATTCGTGAAGCCCTCGATAAGGCTGGGATTTCTTACCAGTATCTCGATGGCTCAACTCCAGCAGCCAAACGACAGGAAGCGGTTGACGCTTTCCAAGCGGGGGAAGGGGAACTGTTCTTGATCTCTCTGAAGGCTGGAGGAACCGGACTAAACTTGACAGCCGCCGATTACGTTCTCCACCTAGATCCGTGGTGGAATCCGGCTGTGGAAGATCAAGCAACCGACCGAGCCCACCGCATCGGCCAAATGCGAAAAGTCACCGTGTTTCGATTGGTTGCGAAAGATACCATCGAAGAGCAGATTCTGGCTCTCCACGACGAGAAACGCGAACTTATCGCAGGTGTCTTGGATGGTGCGGATCGTGCTGGAAAACTATCCACCGAGGACTTGGTCTCAATGATTCGCGTGAGCCAAATGCAGTCTCAAGATTAAAGTTTGGATAGCTGAACTCGTAAGAATTCGGCGGTCGTTGGATATCTGAGCCGATAGGTGCGGGCTGTGGCTAGCTTAAACAGATGAAGCTCCCTTGGGGTGAACTCGGCGGTTTCTATTTAGGATGTTTTGTAGCTTAAAAATCTTTGGCTTTATGCCAGTGGCATCTACAAAATGCAGAGACTTCTCGCTAAACGCCAGCTCAACAAATTGCTGTAACCCTCCCGAAACGTAGTTTGGGGAGGGTCGGCGGGCGACAGCCACGCCAGTCGGATTGATTCGCCTAAAGCCGTTGCTAGTGAGGGCGAATTGTATAAATGCCGTCAGCAGTTTTGCGACTGTCGACTGGTTCTATTTTTCCATACTAACGTAGGCTTCGATCAATATTCACTCCGTCTTATATGCCAACCGTCAACTACTTAGCAAACACATTGATGTCATCGAATTCGTTCATGTCGTCAAATGAACCGATTCCAAATCGTCCGCGACCAAACGTAGTGTCGTTGGCTTCCATTATCGGATGACCCATGTTGTCAAAAAAGATTGCAACACTTCCGGACTTTACATTTCTTTCGAGCTTTACAGCGTGCCATTGGTCGTCCCAAGGGATGAGTTTCTCGTTCGTCGTTAGTGGCCGACGAGGTGCGTCATTTACGATCATGATTTGGCCACTTGCTGGATCAGGCTTGGCCCCGAGATGAACGTAGTAAAAGTGTGTCGGATCCTGATACCCGAAAAAGACACAACAATCGCGATGTGCACCTGTGTCTTTGGTGCTTCGAACGCGGAACGTCATGCTAAAGTCGCCTACCTCGACGTCCTTGACAATCGCCATGTGAAGCGGGCTTCTAACTTTCGGCTGATAAGCGCTTTCGCGAGAAACTATCTCAAAAGTAGTCGATCCGACTGACTTTTTTAAGTTCCAAGTGTCCGGATCCATGAGCTCCCAACCAGAAATCCCTGACTCAAAATTCTCCTGAAAAAGGGGCGTCCGTTTGGGAGAGTCTTCTGAGTACGCTAACTGCGCCAACAGAGCAGTGGGAAAAAGTCCTAACACACAGTATGCGAATAGGCGGGTAAAGCGTTTGGGGGCTTCAAATTGCCCATTAACAACGTAGGAGTTATTCTGCATTGGAGCCTTAAGAGTTGGAGAAGAGTTCGATAAGTCAAAAACCAAACTGATCGGCATCAGTGTACTCGAAAGCTTGCGTCCAAGTGGTACTCTCACCTGCAAGGGGCGATCTGGGCAGTGGTAAGGCTAACGCAATTCGGCCAATTACGTCCCTTCAATAACCGACTTGCCCATGCATCTTACCTACCAATTGTAGGCAAGATTTGACCGAGAAACAACGACCTTTCGATACCCTATCATCGAGTAGGTGGCGGTGGTGGCGGTGGCGGCGGAGGTGGCGGAGGTGGTGGAGGTGGTGGAGGTGGTGGAGGTGGAGTAGGTGGAGTAGGTTTAGTAGGTTTAGTAGGTTTAGTAGGAGGAGGTGATGGCCTAGGTGGCTCAGGTGATTTGGGTGGTTCAGGTGGCTCAGGTGGCTCCGGTGGCTCAGGTGGCTCAGGTGGCTCCGGTGGCTCAGGAAGCGGAGGAGGCGGAAGTGCTGCTGCTTTCAGTTGTAACATCGGATTGCGTTCGGTAATCAAGGTTACCTGAGTTACGATTTGTCGGTTCGCGAAAAAGAAGGGAGGTAACCAAGAGTTTTCACTGATGGGTACCGTGGTCGTTACAGTTACACGATCGGTTGCGTCACTGATGAGATCTGGGGTTATCTTTACGTCAAAGTGTCTGACCGTAGCCCCTTTCAGTAGTCGATCTGCTATCACCGCCCCGTCGCTTGCTTTTGCACCCGGGACCATCATAGATCTAGCGGTTTCGTAGGCGCTTGTATCTGCGACTTGACGCAGCATCATGACACGAGAAAACTCGAGGACACTGAATAGTAGCAGGAAAAGCAATCCCGCGATCGAGGCGAACTCGATCATTGCAGCACCGCGGCGGTTACAAGATTTCATGTTGTTAAAATGATTAAGATAAGTGTTCATGCAATATAATTTCTGTAAGTTCATGGCTTAGTCGGTCAGCAATATTGGAAGGTTGCTTGCAATCTCGCTGAATGCCGTTTTTAGCGTACCGACACTCGTAGTATGGTAATGCTTACCTTTGGCGATGTTTGCTATGTTGATCATCGGCGCTTGCGCGGCTTCATTAGAAAACGTAATGGTGTATATAAGCACGTTCTGATTGGCTGCCTCCGTTGCAGCACCAACTGGATCCGGCCCATAGTTTTGAATCCCGTCGGTTAGCAAGATAATGACTGGGACAGCTTGGCTTCGACGATTTGAAGAATTTGACAAATTATAAAGGCTTGAGTAAATCCCGTCGCCGATGTTGGTTGCTCCAGCGGCGTACGGGTTATTGTATTTGCTGAGAGCAACGTTGACGTCAGGAAAGTTAGATGTCAACGGGAGATCACTATTAGAAAAATGTGAGTAAGTCACGACCCCGACTGTCGCATTATGTGGTCCGCTACTTAAATTAGCTAGAAAAGTACTGACTGCCGCTAACGCATCGGTCCAACGCGCTAATGGTGGAACGGGCCCATTGAAATTCCAACCGGGCGGAGCATTTTTTGGTAGGATTATTGGATCGGAAATCTCGTCGATGGCGTACGCCATCGATCCCGATCGGTCGACAACCAAAACAATATCAACCTCTGATTGAGTTGCAACAGCACGTTGGGCGACTGCGAATTTGGGACTGCTTGATCCCAATCGCATGGGTAGATTTATCGATCCACTTGCGGCCGAGAGAAAGTCGACTTGAACGGAGTTAATTTTGTTCCCGCCTGGTGTAAATACATACTTGGAGTTAGACGACGGGCGAGTGGATCTTCCGAAAACGATATCTTGATTGCGAAGAGTAAGCACCTTCCCCAAGACCGGGTTCATGGTCGCTGCTTTTTTCGCTGCCACCTGGGAGGCTGCCTCGTTTGCGGTCGTCCCAAACGTTCGGCAAGCGGCTCGAGATGCAGCGTCAGTTGCGACCTGAAGATCGGTCCTGGCTAACTCCATGTAACTGAGGTTAATCGCGAACCCAGCGATAATTAGTAATACAGGGATTAACACTGCCATCAGTATAAGGACAACACCATTACGAACGGGTCGACCAAACTTCGGAATCGCTTTAATTAATAACTGTGGCTTCATTGGTTCACCGAGGTAATATTTATAGGTCTTTAAAATCTTTGCTTACAGTTTGGGACTACAGAGGCCTAAGCCTTAGTTCTATCGATCGCTCATCATGGAGGTTTGAGCAAACGTCGATTGAGAACTGCAGAACCATCCCTTGAGTGGTAGGTTTGAACCGCCAGGTGCAGTAACGCGAACAGTCACAAAATCACCTCGCTTAAGGCTCTCTGGCGATGGAGTAACAGTGATCGCATACCCTTTGACTTTACTGGCGTCTAGGAGCATTTTAGCTTGTGTCTCAACCAAAGACGTCGTCGAACCAGCAATCACGGCGATGCGAGTCGCTTCGTAAGAAGCTATCTTCATAGTCTGTTTGAGATAGTAGAACGAGCAGATGTCCACAGTGCCGAACACAATCAATAGGATGAGTGGACAAACAATCGCAAACTCAATAATCACAGCCCCGCGCTTTATCTGCGTTTTTGGCTTCTGAACGAGTTTTTTTGAATGAAAAACCATAACTTGCTTCCAATTTAAAAAGACAATCTTAGTTCTGGTGCAATGGCACCTAAAAACGATGGTCCTATGGGGAGCGTAGGTTTAACTTGTTGGAGAAGTAACTACATTCTTATGAAACTCGCCTGATTGGAGAGCGTTACGGTCGTTGAATTCGCTACGACCGTCAGATCGTTCATCCCTACTACAATGAAAGCGGGCGTGGCGCAAGCCACCCGGTGAGATAAACGCGGCTTTGCAGCTTATAGCCTAGACAAATGGAAATCTGATCTTCATGCCTTACCGGGTGGCTCGCGCCACACCCGCTAAAGTGAGTGCCATTGGGCTTGCGACATCGGCTCATTGAAACGCAAAGTGTTGGCCGTAAATCACGGTAGATTTTAGATTGCCGGACGCCTAAAAGCCGTTGGGTCTACGGTGCATGAATCGATGATAAGGAGGACTGCAATGGTCCGGCAATGTCCCGTCGTTCTCTTGCCTCCATTGGTCACGCTCGGTTTCGGACGCATAGTAACGCAACCAAGTCTCCGTATCATTCTCATCCAGGCAATGCCAATGTAGATAGTTTTTGGGGTGCTCTATCTTTTTCTCGTAGCTTGGAAGAATGTCCCGCGATATGACACAATAGAGCTGGCGATCACTGAGATGATCCGTAAATTCCAGCACGATTCGCTGGCTATAAAGCTTATGCAGAGCCTCAGTAAGATAGCGTTTCACCTGGGCATCGGACAACTCGTCCATTCTCGGCAAAAGGAGCTCTGGCTCAAACCATCGACTAATGGGAAGTGCTGGAGCGCGCTCCCAAGCCAGCATAGACTGAAGAAATTCGTTTTCCTGAGAGAGCGGTAGTTGCCTGACGGCGAGCAAATCAACGGCTTCGTCGATATATGGCTCTAGCTCATCCCGTAACTGAGCATTCAGCAGCAGTTGGTCGACTTCGTCTTCGAGTGGGAATGGTAAGTGGGTCATACTTCTTTATGATCGTTTTTCGAGTGCTTGAGGCCAAATACAAAAGTTCAATTGCTCTGCAAACAGAACTCTCCCACTCTATCCGAAGCCTGAGGTCGATTCCACGCATTCACTTGAATGCAAATGATGAAAAGACTGATTTGTCAACTTGCTCGGACAAAGAAGCGTCATAATCGTTAAGAATTAACGCTTTAGAACCCTGAAATCAGATATTGGTCCAAGCGGCTGGCAGAAAAGCCCGTCAAGCTTTGGAAAACCATGACACTATGGTAATTGGCGACTCGCGTTATCTTCGAGCGCCACGATCTTCTCCAGCCGCCTCTTATGACGGCCTCCTTCGAACTCAGTTGCTAGCCAAATTCGAACTAAATCGTTCACGGGACGGTCTCCGATTAGATCACCCGGTAAACAAAGAATATTGACGTCGTTGTGCCTACGACACATTTCCGCCATCACTTCGTCGTCGCAGGATGCAGCACGAACGTTTTTGAATTTATTGGCGGCAATGGCCATCCCAATTCCTGTTCCGCATATCAAAATACCACGCTCAACCCGACCGTCAGATACTCGTGACGCAACTTCCAATGCATAGTCTGGATAGTCTACCGCAGTGTCGCCTTGTGTACCGAAATCCAGTGTTTCGTGCCCATCAGCTTGCAACAGCGTGATGAGTTTGCTTTTGATCTGGTAGCCACGATGGTCGCTTCCGAGTGCTAGTCGCATATGAGTTATCTCAGTTGTTCTTTATCCAATTTGGAAACAAATTCGTATCGAGCTTCTCGATCCAGTTATCTAAAAACTGGTCGATCAGATCAGCACACTTTCTGTAGGCATCCACTGTCCCGCCATACGGATCGCTCACTTCTCCTCCAGTTGGTGCTAAGCAGAAGGTCTTCGAGCTCACCTGTGGCCAACGACTAAGTATCGCTTGTCGATGATTCGATGTCATCGTCAGTACGAGATCAGATCTTTCCAGCAATCCCTGCGATACAGACCGAGATTGATGATCATCCAAATCCATTCCGCGTTCTTGCATCACCTGCAATGCACCATCCGAAGCCGGCCCGCCAGGCTGAGCCGCAACTCCAGCAGACACCACTCTAAACATCGTCGGCGGCTGTGTATCGGCTTGCCCTCTTGCTTGGGATGCTGCCGTTTCGCTTTCATTCTGTGTCGAGAAACGAGTTTGTCCCTCCAATAATTCCTTCTCAAATCGACGCATCAGCTTAGATCGTAACATGGCTTCTGCCATGGGAGAGCGACACGTATTTCCGGTACAGACAACCAAGATAGTAAATGAAGTTGATGCCGAAAGATTTTCCGCAGTCATCAATCCCTCCCTTAAGATTTCGCAACGATTTCCCTGCACTCGAACCAACCTTGACAAGCCTACTCGCTCTATTGGACCTGAATCGACGACGAACGCCACGTCACGCGAGACTTGACTCGGTTCGACGACCAGCGACATTTCTTCTTGTCTAGCATCTTTTTGTCTAGCATTAGGAGACGCACAAGCTAAATCTGAATTTGGAACTGATCTTGCAACAGACATTCGTTCCGGTCGAAATGCGGGGATGAGTACTAATGGGCCCGCAATGAGTTTTGCTACTTGCTGAATCGCCTCGTGCCGTGGGCATGAGAGTCCAAAATACCCATTCTCAAGAACTATCTCGCGAACTTCCGATGGCAGCGAGTTCAGGAGACTCCTCGGGTGCGTATTCTCGAAGACCAAGTCAATCGGACCAGGCCAACAACGACGCCCGATTCTTACCCCTAACGCCGACACATTCGGGCTGTAGTCAAACACCTCATCAATCGATCGCATCATCAGGAATGCTCCCGGCAATATAGCACTGGCGTTTGAACCCTTCATTAATGGTCGCAGTTTACCAATCGACTGATTTCGCAGGCCGCTAGCTGCTATGATGTAGTGACCATCGTTTGGAAACGCAACTAAATGCCCCTCCGCCAAAGCTTGAACAGCCGTGTGAATGACGTCCCTGGGGTCTTCGGTTCTTCTCCAATCGAGTATTTTAGTCATCAAGAGTAGTGACGAAGCGTATTCATGATCGTAACACCCGACATCCTTTTGAAGTCAAGCTCAGAGTACAAGAGTATAGCTCAACCGACCAACTTTCGACAACTTGGCATCCCCGCGTTCCACAATACGTTCTTCTATGAATGATCCGAACAGTTCCAGCTCGGTCGATAGCGAAGTAGAGCCTACTGCAAATCGCCGTAGTTTCATGGGTTACGGATTAGGTACTGGCTGGATTGCCTACTCCAGTTTGGGTGGCGTTTCTGGTTGCTCTGCACCAAAAGACTCTGCACCAAAAGATTCTGCACCAATTGGTCGTGGACAGCAGCTAGCAACATCAAGCAACGAGGATTTGGGACCGGGACGAACACTCCAGCGGAACCCGGAGTTAATTTGGGGAAAACTTGGGCTATCAGACGGCCGGTTCCAAAAACCCCGGGCCATGACAATCGATCGTGAGAATCAGCTCTATATCATCGATAAAACGGGACGTGTCCAAGTTTTTGATCGCGATGGAACGTTTCTTCGCAAGTGGCATACCCCTGACATTACCAACGGAAAACCAACCGGAGTAGGAATTAGCAACGACCAGTTGCTGATGGTAGCCGACACCCATTACTTTCAAATCCTGTTTTACACGCTTCAAGGAGAACCCTTGCCGGAGAAAACGATCGGGGGTTCGAATGGACCGAATGTCGGTCAATTTGCTTTTGTTACTGACGTTCTTCAAGACCCTGAAGGAAACTATTACATATCAGAATATGGTGAGTTCGATCGCATCCAAAAGTATTCTTCGACCGGGGAATTCATCTGTCGATTTGGCGAAACGGGTGAAGGACCTATTCAGTTCAGTCGCCCTCAATCGATGGTTATGGATAGCTCAGGAAACCTTTGGATTAGCGATGCATGCAATCATCGAATCCAGGTCATACGTTGCGAGAAAGATCGACCTGAGTTAGTCCAGGTAATCGGCAGTCAGGGTACCAAAGCTGGTCAGTTTCGATATCCCTATGGTATTCACCTTGGTTCCGATCAAAGCCTATATGCCGTCGAATTCGGAAACCATCGTATCCAAAAGCTGGATCTAGAAGGGAAACCACTTCTCAC
>Ga0105046_10015794_pt1 | contig 11602 bp, 10 predicted proteins | sample MAT03_FD_78385 | JGI IMG/M metagenome (GOLD analysis project Ga0105046, IMG submission 78385) | Freshwater microbial communities from Lake Fryxell liftoff mats and glacier meltwater in Antarctica - MAT-03 (megahit assembly) | ecosystem: Environmental > Aquatic > Freshwater > Ice > Liftoff...
ACAGCACTTTCGGCCGCAGTCCGTCGGCGGGTGCCGCCGGCCCGATCAGCTCGCGCGATGCGGCGCTCGACGTGCACTACTACGGCAGTCCGTTCAAAGATTACTTTCGCGCGTTCGGGCACCTGCGCCTGGCCGAGGGCAGGGTCGACCTGACTGGTGTCGAGACCACGGTGCGGCGCGATCGCATCGGCATTGGCGGCGACCTGCGCCGGCCCGGCTGGGAGGCGCGGGCCGAACTGCATGCGCCCTTGCGCAGCGGGTCCGGCAATGGCCTGGCGCTCGCCCTCACGCACGAATTCAGCGACGCCTGGCGGGTACGCGCACGCTACGATTCGAATACCAGCGAGCTCGCCTGGCGCGCCTTCGGCAACGGCATCAGCGCGCGCGCGGTCGGGCTCGATGCGACTTACACCGTGCACGAGTCGCGCAGCTTCGGCGCCAGCCTGGCGCGCCTTGACTACAGCGACAGCAACCGGCGCGACAGCGCGGCTATGTCCTGGCGGGAGCGCTGGGTCTCCGGCCCGGTCTACAAGTTCGGCACCGTCCTGTCAGCAGGCACCTCCGCCAACAGCCGCGACGCGCTGCTGACGCCTTACTTCAACCCCGCGCATGATCGGAGCCTCGATGCCGCACTGATCAACGAATGGCTCACCTGGCGGCGCTACACGCGCTCGTTCACCCAGCGCCTGGTGGTCGGCGTGGGCACCTATGGCCAGAGCGGCGCCGCCACCTTGCCGGTCCGGTCCTGGCGCTACGAGCATGAATGGTCCCGCGACCGGCGCATCGATCTGCGCTACGGCATCGGCAGTTCGCGCCACCCGTATGACGGCGTGCAGCAGACGCGGCACTTCCTGTATCTGAACCTGGCCTGGTCGCCGCCATGGTGAATCGCTTGGTCCGCATGCTGTGCGCCTGGCTGCTGCTGGCGCCGGCGCTGCATGCGCAGGGACTGGCACAGGCACCGGCCCCTGCAGCGCCTGCGGTCGCCGATGTGCCCGGCAGTTTTCGCGTGCTGTCCTACCACGACGTGCGCGACCAGTTGCGCAGTACCTTCGCCGCCGAGCCCGAGGCCACCGCGGTGGACACCGCCGAACTGGTGCGCCAGTTTTCCTGGCTGCGGGAAAATGGCTACCAGCCGGTCAGTGTCGATGCCATCGAGCGCGCGCGCGCCGGCGGCCCGGCCCTTCCCGACAAGGCCGTGCTGCTCACCTTCGACGACGGCTATCGCAGCGTCTACACCAGGGTGTTTCCGCTGCTCAAGCTGTTCAATTATCCGGCTCTGATCGCGCTGGTCGGCAGCTGGCTCGAAAGCGCAGGCATGGTTGCGTATGGCGACCAGAGTTTGCCGCGAGACCGGTTCGTGTCCTGGGACGAGGTGCGCGAAATGCAGGCTTCGGGCCTAGTCGAGGTCGCCTCGCATTCGCACGACCTGCATCGCGGCATCATCGCCAATCCGCAGGGCAACAGCATTCCGGCCACGATCGCGCGCCAATACGCGGCGGCCACCGGCGCCTACGAAACCGAAGCGGCCTACCGTGCGCGCGTCGCGGCCGACCTCAAGGCCGGGGCCGATCTGCTGCAGGCGCGAACCGGGCGCCGCCCGCGCGTCATGGTCTGGCCCTATGGCGCCTACAACCAGGTCGGCATCGAGGCCGCAGCGCAGGCCGGCATGCGCATCACCATGAACCTGGAGCCGGGGCCGAATCCGCCGGCGCAGCCGCTATCGGCGATCCGCCGCACGCTGGTGATGTTCAATCACACCGAGTCCGAACTGATCGAACTGCTGCGCCAGCCCAGCCAGCTTGACGGCCAGGTGCGCCCGATCGAGCGCGTGGTCCATGTCGATCTCGACTATGTCTACGATCCCGATCCGGAACAGCAGGAAAAAAACCTGTCGCTGCTGCTCGAGCGCATCCTGCGCATCCGGCCGAGCAGCGTATACCTGCAGGCCTTCGCCGATCCCGATGGCGACGGCGTTGCCGACCAGGTCTATTTCCCGAACCGTCACCTGCCGGTGCGCGCCGACCTGTTTTCGCGCGTCGCCTGGCAATTGCGCACCCGTACCGGTGTGCGCGTGTATGCGTGGATGCCGGCCCTTTCGTTTCGCCTGCCTGCCGGCCACGCCGCCGCGGCCAGCGTGGTGCGCGTCGACCCGGAAGCGCCGGCCGGGGCGGGTGTGAATCGCCAGCATCGCCTGTCGCCCTTCGACGCACTGGCGCGCCGCACGATCACCGAGATCTACCAGGACCTGGCGCGGCACGCGGTGTTCGGCGGCCTGCTGTTCCACGACGACGCCACCTTGTCGGACTACGAGGATGCGAGCCCCGCCGCGCTGCGCCAGTACCGCGCGTGGGGCCTGGGCGATTCGCTGCCGGGGATGCGGGCCGACGCGCAGAAGCGCCGCGCGTTCGCGGAGAAAAAGACCGCCCATCTGGTCGACTTCACGCTCGAACTCGCGCGCGAGGTGCGCAGCCATCACCCCGCGCTCCTGACCGCGCGCAACCTGTTCGCCCGCCCGGTGCTGGAGCCGGAGGCGCAGGAGTGGTTCGCGCAGTCGCTCGAATCCTTCCTCGGCGCCTACGACTACACCGCGCTGATGGCCATGCCCTGGATGGAAGGCGCCGCCGATGCCGATGCCTGGCTCGACACCCTGGCGGCGCGGGTCAAGGCGGTGCCCGGCGCACAGGAGCGCGTGGTGTTCGAACTGCAAAGCGTCGACTGGCGCAGCGGCCTGAGGATTCCGGCGCAGGTAATGGCCGCGCAGATGCGCCGGCTACATGCCACCGGCGCGCGCCACTTCGGCTATTACCCGGACGATTTCCACAACGATCATCCGGCCGCAGAAGTGATCCGGCCCGCCCTGTCGCTCGAAGCCCATCCGGTCAGGCGTTGACCGGTCATGAATGTCGACTTAAGCGGGCTCATCTACGGATTCGTTTTCTACTATCCGTTGTTCATGGCCTATATCTGGATGATCGGCGGGCTGGCCTACTACTTCCACTACGAGCGGGGCGCGCTGGCGGTGACCGAGCCGATGTCGGTGTTGCGCGGGGTGCCGCGCGTCTCGATCATCGTGCCGTGCTACAACGAGGCCGACAACGTGCGCGACGTAATCGGCCATCTGTCGGGCATGCGCTATCCGGACTACGAGATCATCGCGGTCAACGACGGCAGCACCGACGCTACAGGCGCGATCCTCGATGAACTCGCGGTGCAGGATGCGCGCCTGCGCGTGATCCACCAGGCGAGCAACCAGGGCAAGGCGGTGGGCCTGACCACGGCGGCGCTGATGGCCTCGTCGGAGTACCTGTTGTGCATCGACGGTGACGCGATCCTCGATCACGACGCCATCCCGTGGCTGTTGCGGCACTTCGAGTCCGGCCCGCGGGTAGGCGCGGTGACCGGCAATCCGCGCATCCGCAATCGCTCGACCATGCTGGGGCGCCTCCAGGTGGGCGAATTCTCGTCCATCGTCGGCTTGCTCAAGCGTGCGCAGCGCACCTACGGCCGCATCTTCACGGTCTCCGGTGTTGTCACTGCTTTTCGGCGCAGCGCGCTCGCGCAGTGCGGGTTCTGGAGCCCGGACATGCTCACCGAAGACATCGACATCAGCTGGAAGCTGCAGACCCAGCACTGGGCCGTGCGTTTCGAGCCGCGCGCGCTGTGCTGGATTCTGATGCCGGAAACCCTGCTCGGCCTGTGGCAGCAGCGCCTGCGCTGGGCCATGGGCGGCGTGCAGGTGGTGGCCAAGTACCTCTGGATCACGCGCGAGTGGAAGGCACGGCGCATGCTGCCGGTGCTGGCTGAATACTTCATCAGCGTCACCTGGGCCTATGCGATGGCGTTCGTGATCGTGATGTGGATCGCAGGCTTTTTCATCGACCTGCCGCCGCGCTGGCAGATCAGCCTGATACCCGGCTGGCACGGCATTCTGATCGGCAGCACGGCACTGCTGCAGTTCTTCATCGCCATGCTGATCGACCGCCACTACGATCGCCGGATCCTGCGCTACCACTTCTGGATGATCTGGTATCCGCTGGCGTACTGGATGCTCAACATGTTCACCACTGTCGCCGCGCTGCCCAAAGTGCTGTGGCGCGAGAGCGGCAAGCGCGCGGTGTGGACCAGTCCGGACCGCGGTGTGCACCAGCCTGCCGGCGCGACCAAGGGCGGGGCGGACGCGGCCGCACCTTCGCGTGCGAACGGATGAAAGACCTGATCATCGACAGGCCGGCGCTGCAGGCACTGCCCGACCGGCTGCTATGGGCCGTGGTGACCACCGTGTTCTGGTTCATCTGGTTCTATCTGTGGCTACCCTGGATCACGCTGGCGGCGTGGATGCTGTCGGGCTATACCGGCTACCTGCAATACCTGATCTACGACTCGCAAGTCGACAACGCACGATTGTTCGGCGCCTACCTGCTGGTGATCCAGGCGCTGGGCGCGGTAGTGCTCGGCTGGGCATTTCTCGAATGGTGGCGCTTTCACGGCCGCGACCGGCGGCGTCCCTCGGCCGATCTGACCTTGGAGCAACTCGCCGCGCCGTTTCAGCTGGACCCTGTCAGCCTGGCCGGCTGGCAGATGGCGCGGCGCCTGGTGGTGTCGCACGACCTTCATGGCCGGGTGGTCGGTGCGGTGGTCAGCGAACCCGCTTTACCGCCGCGCTGATCGCAGCGGGCAGTCTCTTGAGGTCGCGCGCTGCGCTGATTCGACAGGGACATCCGCGCCGCAACGACGATGCGTTGCCAACTGTGAACGGCGGTCCAAATCCGCCACTACACGGCGATGCGCTTTTTTCGGGCATGAACAATGCGTGACGCCAGAAAGCCCATGAGCAGGGCCAAGGGCAGGGCTGAGGTCTTTTGCAGCCTGGCGTAGCGGGCCCTTGACGCGGCGCAGGGGCGCCAAATCAACCATTGACGCAGACGAATCTGGCCGGATCACTCCAAAATTGAGTTGAAATTCCTGTCCTTTCAATGGCTTCTCCAGCCATTCCCAGGCCATCTATGCCTGTAGAAGTCAGTTCCATGCGGTTCTCCAGGCTATGGCCTGGCACGAGATTGTTCAACTGCGCCGCCTTAGTCGATCAGAGGAGTGGATTTCATGGCGGCTTGATAGCGCGGAGATTCATTTCATCGCGGAAGTGCAGTATGAAAGCCCGGTACCTCTACAGCACTACAGCCTGCGGTAATGCACGCGCCGCTTTGTCAAACGTGATGGTCCCCTCACACGACCGCGCATTCTTCGCGAAGACCAGACAATCCGCGAAGTCCGCCTGGGTCAATTCAAACAATCGTAGCGCGTCCTCGACCAGCCCCATTTCCTCGATCTCAAACACCGCATTGCCAAGCAGGGAATCAACAAAAATTGTCAAATCTGAACGGGCATATCCATAGCCCGATTTCAATGTCCACAGTGCTTCGACGAGTACAACATGATTCACGTAAAGCGTGTCGTCGCGCGCATGCGCGTCAAGCCACCGCGTGACAGTCTTGACTTGCGCTTCATCGTCGCCAGTGGCGAGGCGCAATAGAATATTGGTATCGAGGCCGATCACTTGCGCTTTTCACCACGTTTGTCACCATGCTTGGCGCGCATGGCTTTAGCGACGCCATCATCCATGGCTTTGAGACTGAGCGGGCGTTGACCTGGTTTACGCAGAATACCGATGAAGTCCTGCAGAACGCCGCGCCGGACGCGCATTGTTGCGCTGCCGTCGGATAGCAGATGAAAGTCAAGCTGGTCACCGGGTGCTAGCCCCAAACCGTCTCGAATATCTTTCGGGATCGTGGTCTGGCCTTTGCTGGTGAGAGTGGCTACGCTCATTTCGATTCCTTACAAAATCGCATTTGTAAGGAAACATGGTAACAAAAGACGGCCCGCGAGGGCCGTGTGCTTTTGCGCCGTGCCAGCTTACTTCCCGCGCAATTTCCGGATCGCTGCGATCTGCGCCGGCATAATGGCGAACTCGGACGTCGCTTTGGCGAAGTCGATTTCGTGCTTCGCTTTGGCGCGCGCTTCTTCGGCCTGCTTCAGCCCGCGAAGCTTGCGGTTGGCGTAGTATTCCGCTGCGCTGTCGGGCGCACCGCAGTGTCGGCATTTTCGATTTACTGCATATTGAGCCGGGCCGAATGTGTAGGGCGAAAGTGCCTTTTCCATGAAAACCATTGATGGGGGATTCGAAATGCGTGTGACGCGTGCATTGATCGCGGCGATGATGATGGCCGTGCTGATTGAACCGGCTGTGGCACAGACGGACAGCGGACCGATCATGATCGGTTCCTCCATACCGTTGACTGGAGGCGTCGCCGCCTTTGGCCAGCAATCGCGCTGGGGCGCCGAGATGGCGCTTTCCGAAGCGAACGCCGCCGGTGGCGTGCTGGGGCGCAAGCTCGAGATCGATTTCCAGGACAACCGCTGCAATCCGGCCGAAGCCGTCAAGAGCGTCACGCAGATGCTTTCGACCAAAAAGTACGTTGCGATCCATGACGGCCTGTGCAGTTCGGTCGCGCTGGCGATCATGCCGCTGGTGGAGCGCGCCGGCGTGCCTTTCATCATCGCCAATGCATCGGCCACCTCGATCGCCGAGAAGTCGGGGGTGGGCGGCAACAAGTGGACTTTCAAGATCAATCCGACCGACGCCAGCTTGCTCAATGCGCTGGTTGGGTGGCATGAAAAGGATGGTCGGGCGGCCAACATCGCCTTCCTGGGCGAAGACACCGATTTCGGCCGCGCCGGCGCCGCCGGCTATGAGGCGGCCCTGGCCAAGCGCAAGATGAAACTCGCGTCGGTGGATTTTTATCCCAAGGGCATGGCGGACTTCACCGCCATCTTCGCTCGCATCAAGGCGAAAAAGCCGGCCATGTTTGCGCTCTATGCGATCGATGCCGATTTCCAGAACGCCATCCGCCAGTGGTATAGCGTGGGCGGCGGCGTGCCCCTGACCGGGCGGGTGCTGGTCGACCAGGTGCCCAAGGAGATCATGGAAAGCGGCTTCATGGACGGCACGACCTCGGTGCAGCCCTACGACACCAATGTGGACACGCCGGCCAACAAGGCCTTCGTCGAGGCGTTCCGCAAGCGCAACAACGTCGCCCCCAACCTGGTGGGGTTCGAGTCCTATGAGTCGATCAAGGTGCTGGTCGATGCGATCCGCCGTGCCGGCAGTGTCGACCCGGCAGCGATTCGCGACGCGCTGGCCAAGACGAAGCTGCAGTCCATTCTCGGCACCACCATCGAATTCGACGAGAACAATCTCGCCCACAACAATGCCATCATCCTCACCATCAAGGGCGGCAAAGTGGTGGTGCTGGGACTGTCGAAGACCTGAAGTCGAGCCGTCTTGATGGCATTGAGGGCGGACCCTTGCGGCGTCCAGTGACCGACATGTGCGCAGCGGCCCGGCGCACGTTGACACCGACCGCCGGCTGACGCCGATGGACGCGGGCTTCCTGATGGGCCTTCTGATCAACGGCCTGGTCATCGGCGTGATCTACGCGCTGGTGGCCATCGGCCTGTCGCTGATCTTCGGTGTGCTGGAGATCGTCAATTTCGCCCATGGCGAGTTTTACATGCTGGGTGCTATCGCCGCCTACTTTCTGGTGGCCAACGCCGGCTTCGGTTACTGGCCGACAGTGCTGGTGGTGACCCTGGTTGCGGTTTGTCTGGGCTATGTGCTGTTCGAGGCGCTCCTGGGTGGGCTGCGCGGCGAAAGCTTCGAACGCAGCATCCTGTTGACGCTCGGCCTGTCGATGGTGTTGCAGAACGGCGCGGTATTTCTCTTCACAACCACGCCGAAAATGATGACCACACCGCTCAGCTACGCGACCCTCACGCTGGGCGACCTGCGCATCTCGGTGGTACGCCTGTATGCCCTGGGTCTGGGGCTGGCGGCTTTCGCCTTGCTGTATGTCGTGCTCTATCGCACCCGCATCGGCAAGGCGATGCGCGGGGTGGCGCAGAACCGCAATGCCGCGCTGATGGTGGGCATCGATCCGCATGTGGTTGCGCGTCTGGCGGTGGCGATCGGCATCGGCCTGTCGGGGCTGGCCGGCGCGGCATTGGCGCCGGTATACGCGGTGCATCCCCTGATGGGCTTCGCGTTCGTGTTCAAGGCCTTTGCCATCATCATCATCGGCGGGCTGGGCAATGTGTCGGGCGCGGCGCTGGCGGCCTTGGCCCTGGGTGTGCTGGAAACCCTGATCGGCGGCTTTCTGCCGCTGGTGATGGTCGACGCCCTGGCCTTCGGCGCGATGATTCTGGTTCTGCTGGTCAAGCCGCACGGCCTGTTCGGCCGCGGCGTGCGGGTGTGAGAGCGGCGGGTGTGACGGTGGCGGGGGTGACGGTGGCGGGTGTGACGGTGGCGGGTGCGCTGCGCTTCCTGTTGCCGGCCGGTGCCTGTGCCGTCCTTTTGCTGCTGCCGCGCCTGACTGCCAACGAGTATCTGTTCGCCCTGGGGGTGAGCTTCGCCACCTTTTCGGTGTTGGCCAGCGGCTTGAATCTGGTCTACGGCTATACCGGCCTGCTCTCGTTTGCGCAGGTCGGGTTCTTCGGCATCGGTGCCTACGCCGCGGCCCTTCTGGTGACGGAGCAGCAATGGCCGTTTCTCGCCGCGGTGGCGGCAGGCGGCGCGATCGCTACCGTGGCCGGCCTGTTGATCGGTTACTCGTCCTTGCGCCTGTCGCGCCACGCGTTCGCGATCGTCACCCTGAGTTTTGCCCTGTTGTGCATGATCGTCGCGCGCGACTGGGTCTCGCTCACGCGCGGCGCAATGGGCATTCCCGGTTTGCCAGCGCCGGTGTTAAACCTGCCGGCGGGCCTAAGCTGGCGCATCGCGTCGCCTGCCGACTTTCATTGGCTGATGACGATTTTCGCAATCGCGGCCAATGCGCTGATTTATCTGGTGATGACCTCGCGCCTCGGGCGGGCAATGCGCGCGATCCGGCAAAACGAGGTACTGGCGCGCTCCCAGGGTATCAACCCGCTGGCCTACAGACTCCTGGCGCTGGGGCTCTCGGCCCTGCTGGCCGGCCTCGCCGGTGGCCTGTTCGTGTTCTACCTCACCATCGTCGACCCTTCGGTGTTCGACTTCTACTACACCGAAACCATGCTCATCATGGTGATCATCGGCGGCGCCGGCAGCTTCTGGGGCGTGCTGGTCAGCACCGCCGTGCTTACGGTCGTGCCCGACCTGCTGCGCTTTTCCACCGATTTGCGCATGGTGCTCTACGGCGTGATCCTGATCATCGTGATGCTGGTGTTTCCAGGCGGTATCGGCGGCTGGCTACGCAAACGCGGCGTGGCGCGCTGGCGCAGCGTGCGTGTGGCGAAGTCATGAGCGCAGCACCACTGCTCGAAGTCCGCGGCCTGACCAAGCGCTACCTCGGCCTGACCGCGCTCGACAGCCTGTCATACAGTGTCGAGCCCGGCGCGGTGGTCGGCATCAACGGACCGAACGGATCGGGCAAAAGCACGAACGTAGACTGCATCAGCGGCTTTCAGGGTGCGGACGCGGGCCACTGGTTTCTCGACGGCGTCGAGCTGACCGGCCTACCCGCGCACCGGATCGCACAGACCGGCCTGGTACGCTCATTTCAGAACGTGCAGGCCTACGACGAGATGACCCTGCTGGAAAACCTGTGCGTGGCGCGCCAGGAAATCGATGGTATCGGCTGGTGGGCGACGCTTGCACGCAGTGCGAGGCTGCGCGAAGGCGAGGCCGCGGCAGAGGCGCGCGGCCGCGAGTTGCTCGCGCTGGTCGGCCTGGCGGAGTACGCCCAAGCACCGGCGGCGATCCTCTCCTACGGCCAGCGCAAGCTGCTCGCGATCGCGGCCTGTCTGATGGCAAGGCCCAAGCTGATCATCCTCGACGAGCCGGTGGCCGGCGTCAATCCGACCATGATCCGCCACATCGCCCAAGTGATCCGCAAGCTCAACGCCGAAGGCATCGCCCTCATCATCATCGAGCACAACGTCGACTTCGTCATGTCTCTGTGCCGGCGGGTGATCGTGATCGAAGCCGGGCGAAAGATTGCAGATGCCTCGCCTGCGGTGGTGCGCGCCGACCCGCGCGTTCTGGCGGCCTATCTCGGCCGGGCAGGCGCGGCAGAAGCCCAGGGTGCGCATGGCTGACATTGCGCCTGCGCCCGCCCTCCTCGAACTCGACCACCTCTCGGCCGGCTACACCGACGACCCGGTCGTGGTCGACTTCACGGCGAGCATTCCGGCCGGAACCATCACCACCGTGATCGGCCCCAACGGCGCCGGCAAGTCAACGCTTCTGCGCGCCATCGTCGGCACCAACCGCCACTTCGGCGGCAGCGTGAAACTGCGCGGCCAATCCATCGAGCGCCTCACGCCGACCCAGCGACTGAAACTAGGCGTCGGCTGCGTGCCGCAAGGCCGCTGCAATTTCCCCTTGATGACGGTACGCGAGAACCTCGAACTTGGCGCGTTCACGCTGCCCAAGTTTGCAGCGGCCGAAGCGCAGGACCGCGTGCTGGCGCAGTTTCCGTTGCTTGCCACGAAGCTCGACATGCTGGCCGGCAACATGAGCGGCGGCGAGCAGCAGATCCTGGAGACCGCGATGGTGCTCGAGACCGGGCCGCATCTGCTGCTGCTAGACGAGCCCTCGCTGGGATTGTCCCCAGGCAACCAGGAACAGGTGTTCGCCACCATCGCGGAACTGCGCGGCCGCGGCCTGACGGTGCTGGTAGTCGAGCAGAACGCCCACGGCGCGCTGGGCATCTCGGACATCGGCATCGTGATGGAACTCGGGCGCCTGTTCGCCATGGGGCCGGCGCAGGAGATCCTGCACGACCCGCGCATCAAGGTGGCGTATCTGGGTGGCGGGTAAGGTCGATTTGGCTTTGAGTCGACCACGGCACGCTGTCAATTGCCAATTTGCGCGGCGCAATGGATTCGGACATTGGCACGACAACCTAACCTTATGTTTCCTGTCTTTCGCAAACGCTCCGGGCCCGGCTGCGCGGCCCCTTCGACCGTTGGCGCGGCCTTGGCATCGCCGACTTTGGACTAGATGAAATAAGTGGCGGATGACACCCCGCTGTTTGGCACTGAAGCCACCTAGTCCAGGGTGATCTTGACGTAGTGCAACTGTTGCACTACCATACTCTCATGCCGATCCTGCGGAAATTCTCGGCGTCGCGCGTGGTGATGTATTCCGCAGACCACCTGCTTGCCCACGTTCATGTTCACCTGCGCGACGGGCGCGAGTGCACCGTAGAACTCCAAAACCTGAAGATGGTCGGGCGGATTGCAGCACGCGAGATGCGGGCGGAGTTGCAATGGATCGAATCGATGCGTGCATGGTCGCACGAGGAATGGCGAAGGTTGAACCCATGAGCGAATTTTTCCACCCCAGACTACAGGCCGTCGCGGCCTTGAAACCGTATCGGCTGCATACGACATGGAGCACCGGGGAAGTGCTGGAAGTGGACGTGGAGTCCGTGCTGCGGAGGGGCACCGCGCTCAAGAAACTGCTTGAGCCGAAGGTCTTTGCCAAAGTTCATCTGGCCCAGTGGGGCCACGGCATCGAATGGTTTGATTCCGAGCTGGGTGCGGACAACGTCTATGCCTGGGC
>Ga0105046_10015797_pt1 | contig 11600 bp, 11 predicted proteins | sample MAT03_FD_78385 | JGI IMG/M metagenome (GOLD analysis project Ga0105046, IMG submission 78385) | Freshwater microbial communities from Lake Fryxell liftoff mats and glacier meltwater in Antarctica - MAT-03 (megahit assembly) | ecosystem: Environmental > Aquatic > Freshwater > Ice > Liftoff...
AGCGTGACGCACCACCGAATAAGGATGCTCTGTTTGGAGGCGCAGGCTCGCGTGGCAAAGCTTCGAACATCCTGCTATGAAGAAGGACGCTGGATTCACCTGGAGGAATTGACGAACTTCCCCCTTAGTTCGCCACAACGAAAATTGGCTGCGTCCTTGTTCGGGCGAGCGGCAGAGGATTTATTTCCCACGGATCAAAGACCCCACGGATAAAACCACGCATCTGTCTTGATCCGTGGAGCGTTTTTCCGTGAGAGTTTTGAGGAATCGATCTTTCACCGGTCGCCTAAGAAGAGCCTTATGAGAATTATTACCCGCCATCGAGTCGTGCCTACTGCGGTTGCCTCGCTCATCCTTCTTTTCGCTGGCTGCGATGGACCGCTGGTTGAAGGTCAGAAAATCGGCAACCTCTGTCCGGACATTTCAGGAACCGATGCGGATGGCAAGATTCATCGACTTAGCGAGCAGCGCGGCAAGGTCGTCTTCGTGAGTTTCTGGGCGCCCTGGTGCGCGCCTTGCCGCGCTTTGATCCCGCACGAACGTGAACTCCTTCAATCGAAGTACGGCGGACGCCCATTCGCGATCGTGTCGATCGCCATGGATAGTCCCGAGGCCGTCCGAACATTCCACAAAACCACTCCCATGCCTTGGCCCAACATAATCGACGGACGACGGGGTCCCATCTCGCGCACCTGGGACATTGATGCCATTCCGGCCGGTATTTTGATCGATCACAAGGGCGTCATTCGCGGACTTTGGCTCGACGGCATCGACCCCAATGAAGTTGATCGGGACATCGAGGCAGCCATGAGTGCCGCGGAGAAGGGCTAATCGTCACGCGAGGCTCGTTCTGGAAGACACGTTTTTCGATTATCGACTTCCCGAGCACCTGATCGCGCAGGAACCTGCCGAAGTGCGCGATGAGTCGCGGCTACTCGTCGTTAATCGAGCTTCGGGTGAAATTCAACACCAACGGTTTCGCGATCTACCTGAGCTGTTGTCGCCGGGCGATCTGGTCGTTCTCAACGACACGCGCGTGTTACCGGCCCGCCTGATTGGCCGTCGGGAGAAAACCGGCGGCAAATGGGAAGGCCTTTTTTTGCGACAAACCCCAGAAGGCCTCTGGGAAATGCTTGCCCAGACGCGTGGGCATCCGGAAATCGGCGAGACGATTGTCTTGGAACCCGGCCCTTTGAAGCTCACGCTTCGAGGTCGATCTGGCGGGCACTGGCTGGCCGAACCTTCCTCGTCGGCAACGGTGTTCGAAATTTTGGGTCAGGCAGGGCATATCCCGCTTCCACCTTACATTCGTAAGGGGAAAGAGTCCGAGGAAGATCGTGAACGCTATCAGACCGTTTTCGCTGAACGGGACGGCTCGATCGCAGCACCCACGGCAGGCCTCCATTTCACGTCCGGGTTGCTCGAACGACTCCGATTCCGGGGAATCGCCACGGCGAAAGTGACGCTCCACGTCGGGTTAGGAACGTTCGAGCCGATCAAGGTAGAAGATCCGACTCAGCATCCGATGCATGCGGAATGGGGCGAGGTTACGGCTGAAACAGTCGCGGCCATTCGTGAATGTCATGCCAATGGAAACCGGGTGATTGCTATTGGCACGACGGTGACGCGGGCACTCGAATCGGCGGCTGCCAAGGGAGAACTCGCACCCTGGAAAGGCGAAACCAGGATCTTCATCCACCCGCCTTACCGCTTCCGATCGATCAATGGGCTGGTCACTAATTTCCACCTGCCGCGCACAACACTGTTGATGCTCGTGTCGGCATTCGCGGGGTCGGATTTGATAAGACGGGCTTACGAAGAGGCGATTCGGCACGAATATCGCTTCTTCAGCTATGGGGACGCCATGTTAATTCGATAGCGCAACTTATGACGAGCTAAACGCTTGCGTTGGACCATTTCCGAAATGATTTTCGGGCCTTTCCTTGAATAAAGCTCTTTCCTAGAACGTCTTGGCAGGTAGGAGGCGGCTGCACGTTCGTGCCAGTTCCTCTAATGGTGGCGATTGGCCTCGTTTGGGCTGGCCGCCTCTCCCACATGTCGATTTTTGTTTTTGCACCCAGGAGGATTGGACAATGCGAAGTATTTGTGTGATGGCTCTGTCTCTGGCGATCGGCTTCAGCTTCATGGCGAAGGCCGAGGACATCAAGTCCGGCCCGACCGAAAAAATCGCTGGCGCGTTCAACGTGAAGGCCTTCACGGGCGAGAAGAAGGGCGATGAACTCTGCTACGTTTGCAAGTTCGGCGGCGAAGCTCGTCCGGCGGTCGTCCTCATCTTCACCCAAAAGGCTGACGACAATCTCGTCAAGCTCGTGAAGTCGGTTGACGAAGTGCAGAAGAGCAACAGCAAGCTCGGCACCGTGGTTGTCGGCGTGGGCGGCGTTGAAGGTGCCGACCTCGAGAAGCTCCAGAGCGAACACAAGCTGACCACCGCCCTCACTGTCGCCAGCGACAAGGACGGCCCGAAGGCTTACAAGCTTAACAAAGATGCAGTTGTGACCGTGCTCGTTTACAAAAAGGGTGGCACGATCACCAAGAACTTTGCTTTCGCTAGCACGAAGGACGCTGCAGCCATGTCGAAGGAAATCGCAGAAGCCGCCAAGAGCGCTTTGGAATAAAGCGATCTACTTGGTATTTGAGCCAGCCCGCGATGGGACGAATAAAGCGGATGAGATTTAACAGTCTCGTCCGCTTTATTCGTCCCATCACGGGCTCAAGTCGTTCACTTCACAAGTAATTGCACCAAGACCAGCACGAACAAACCCACGCTCACAACCACATTCACCTGAAAAAACGCCTTGTTGACTCGGGACAGGTCATCGGGTCGCACCAGCCAATGCTCGTAAGCGAGCAGAATTCCGACAGCCGCCAGACCGGTCAGCCAGATTAATCCCAGTTCAGGGGTCATGAGATACAAGCCGATCAAGAAACCAACCATAATCGCATGACACCCGAGTGCAAGACGCAGGCTTGCACGAATGCCGATCCGGGCTGGCACGCTATGTAGCTTCGCGTGCCGATCAAATTCCACATCTTGGCAGCCATAGAGGATGTCGAAGCCTGATACCCAAAAAAATACCGCCCCTCCGACTAATGCAGGGGTCAGCAGGTCCGAGAGCCCGCAGATGGCAATCCAGGCCGAAAGAGGGGCCAGCATCAACGACGCCCCGAGCCAAAAGTGTGCGAGAGCCGTGAATCGTTTTGTCAGCGAGTAGCCGCAGATGAACAACAACACCGGCCCGGACAGATAGAGGGGCCACCAGTTCGGTTCGTCGCGGAGCAAAAAGAGTAGCGTTGAACCGACGAATCCCGCGCTGCACGCTGCCGTGAACAAGAACACGGCGGTGACGGAAAGCGTTCCTAGGGGGAGATGCCGGCCGGCGGTACGGGGATTCTGAGCGTCGATCCGTCGATCCGCAAGCCGATTAAACGCCATCGCTGCCGAGCGGGCAAAGACCATGCACAAAACGATGCCAACGAGATCGACCGTGCGAAAAGGCTCCCGACTCCAGGCGAGTGCAGCACTGAGCAGTGCAAACGGCAAGGCAAACAGCGAATGGCTGAAGCGGATCATCTCGAGCAGCCGGCGAATCACTCGGAACATCGTGGTCCTTAGAATTCCAGGGTCAAGTCGCCCATCCCATCGAAGACAGTTCTAGCGACTTCCTCCGCAATGATTGAACCGGAGTTCGCTGATCCGAATAACCCTCGACCCGGCTGAAAGTGCCGACTATGACGGCAAACGCAAAGCCTGCTTCCGTGTCTGAGGAAAGTGTGATTTGACCGTGTTCCCGACTGCTGGAAAATGGCTATGATGAAGCATTCCATTCTCGAACCCGGTTCTCGGCTCGGATGGGCCCAAGGCGAAGAGTCCATGCATCCCAATCCGAATCGTCTGCCATCGACCGAAGACGATTCGGATTCGTCCGTCGACTTGACCGCCATGAGCACATCGACGCACGCGGTCTCGAATACGCCTCCCCCCGTCGTGCCAGTCTCATCGCCGCGTCATCCGGCCGACCCCGCACCAGGCACAAAACTGGGCCAGTATCTGCTGCTTCGAGAACTCGGCTCGGGTGGAATGGGCGTCGTTTACGAAGCGGAAGACCAGTGGCTGAACCGTCGCGTCGCGCTCAAAGTTTTGCGTTCGGATTTGCCTTCTGAACACGTTGAACGCGAGCGATTTCTCCGCGAAGCCCGGGCGATGGCGGCTATCCAGCATGAAAACGTTTGCACGATTTACCAGGTAGGCGAGGCCGACGGGCGTCCCTACATGGCCATGCAATTCCTTCTGGGTGAGACACTCGAGACACGTTTGGAACGCGAACACCGCTTGCCGACCGCGGATGCTGCCCGCATTGGTCACGAGATGGCGGCTGGGTTGTTTGCCGCCCACGCCAAGGGACTTGTCCATCGCGACGTGAAACCCGCCAACGTTTGGCTCGAAGGAGGCAGCGGTAGGGTCAAACTGCTCGATTTTGGGCTGGCCCTGGCACGCGACAACGTCAAGCTTACACACTCGGGATTCGTGATCGGCACACCGGCCTTCATGTCCCCCGAACAGGCTCGCGGGGAACCTCTCGATGGCCGCAGCGACTTATTCAGCCTGGGTATCGTTCTCTATCTGGCAACCTCGGGCGACCGGCCTTTCGATGGCGTTACGGCGATGGCCGTCATGCGGAACCTGGAGATGCATTACCCGTCACGCGTGAACGTCAAGCGCGTCGATGTCCCAGCCGCATTATCGAACCTGATCATGGAGTTGTTGGCGAAAGACCCGAAAGATCGCCCCTCGTCAGCGGACATTGTCGCGGCCCGTCTGGCCCGGCCAGAGATGACCCGGCCCACGCATCTGCCCGTGGCACCGCCGCCAACTCCCAGCGGTCCGCCGGCACCCGCACTACCGCGAAGCCCAGGATGGGAAACGCCGCCCCGGAATCCCGATCCGGGCCCGACGCGATCGTTCATCCGGATTCTGTTTCTACTCGCGGTTGCTTCCGTTGGGTTCGCACTCTATTGGCATTTCCATGTGACCAATTACGGCAAGATCATCATCGATCCCGAATTGTACGAAGCGGAGGTCGATATTCGCCAGCAAGGTAAGCTCAAGCATTCCTCGGTGAGAGATCGAGAATTCGAAGTGCGGCCCGGATCTTACGACCTGGTGCTAGTCAAGCCAAAAATCGGCTACAAACTCACCCGATCAATTGTCAAAGTCGAGCGGGGCGGCCGGGAAAAAATCGGCGTCGTCCGCGATCTTCCGGGTCCATGAAAATTGTCATCTACCCTCCGATTGATGCCGAGCGATTGGCACGACTCCGGGCCGTCGGCGGCAGTTCAACTTTTCACAACGCTGCCGATGAGGCCACGGCCATTCGGGAAGCCGTGGACGCCGACGCGTTTCTCGGCAAGATCACGCCCGCCATTCTTGCCGAGACGACTCGTCTCCAGTGGGTGCAAGCGTTCACGGCAAGTCTGGAGCATTACATTTTCCCGGCACTCGCCGAGCATCCGTGTGTCCTCACGAATATGCGGGGCTTGTTTTCGGACGTGATTGCTGACCAGGTCATGGGTTACGTGATTTGCTTTGCCCGAAATCTTCATCTCTACATTCGCAACCAACTCGAGCATAAATGGGAACCGATTGGGGGCGAAGGAGGCAGGGTCAGTTTCGCTGCGGGTCCAGGCCAAGTGAACCCGATCGATTTGTCGCATCGCCAGCTCTCGGATCAAACCCTCGGGATTATTGGACTGGGTGCCATCGGCTCCGAGATCACTCGGCGAGCACACGCGTTCAAGATGAGAATCGTTGCGATTGACCAGAAGCGAACAGATTGCCCGCCGGAAGTCGAATGGCTGCGAACACCTCGCCACTTGCCGGATCTCTTGGCAGAAAGCGACTACGTGGTGATCGCGGCCCCACACACTCCTGCGACGGCCGGCATGTTTGGGGGCGAACAATTTCATCAGATGAAGCAATCGGCATATCTCATCAACATTGGCCGAGGGGCGATCGTCGATTTATCGACTCTCACCACAGCTCTGCGAGACGGTGAAGTTGCAGGAGCGGCACTCGATGTGTTTGAAACCGAGCCGCTGCCGGCCGATCACCCCCTTTGGACGTTCCCGAATGTGATTCTGACGCCGCACATCGCCGGCTACTCGCCTCGAATTGCCGAGCGTCATTTGGGAGTGCTCGTCGAAAATGTCCGGCGGTTTCTAGCCAACGCGGAGTTGATGAACATTGTGGACAAACACGCCTGGTACTGAACGAATTGCACTCGGAGCCTGTTCCTGGTAGCATTTCCCTACTTCCAAAACTGGGCTCGTCATGCATTCACACCCGCACGCCTTCACTTCGCTTCGCCCGCTGGTCCAGGAAGGTCTAGCCTTGCCGAGCCGGCGTAATTTGCTGAAAGCCGGCCTGGCCGGGGTCGCGGGAATTTCGCTTCCGGGACTGTTGCGGGTTCAAGCCCAAGATGCCACGACCGCAAAGCGTGGAAAAAGTCTTATCCTCCTCTGGATGACCGGTGGCCCAAGTCACATCGACACATGGGATCCAAAGCCCGATCGTCCCCCGGAAAATCGCGGTCCGTTCGGCGTCATCAACACCAGGCTGCCAGGGGTAATCGTTTGCGAGCATCTGCCGAAGATGGCCGCCATGATGGACCGCTTCACCTTGATCCGTTCCGTCGATTCCGCAGGAAGCAACCACGAGCCGAACCGCGTCATTCAGTCGGGCTATCGCGATGCGGAGCCACGCGAGAACCGGGCTGCCGAACGTCGGCCAGCCATCGGCAGTGTGGTCGCCAAGCATCACGGTCCGAATCACCCATCGATGCCCGCTTATGCGACGTTCATGAAAGCGCGAGGTCACGTGGCTTTCGCCGGAGACGTGGGCAAGGCATACGACCCGTTCGTCCTCAACCAGGCCGTTTCTGGCTTACCAGTGCTCGATCTCGTCGGCGGCGATACCGGTTCGAAGAGTGAGGCGCGCATGTTTCAGTTCGCGTCTGGCGTGGGTTACGACCGCATCGACGAACGACGGGGCCTGCTTCATGAATTCGACAGAGTTCGCACGAATGTCGATCGTGGCGACTCGATGGCGGTCATGGATCGCTATGGCCAACAGGCCGTCGATATGCTCCTCGGTCGGCGGATGCAGGACGCGCTCGATCTATCGAAAGAAAGCGAAGCGGTCCGCCAGCGTTACGGCAAGCATCTCTGGTGTCAGCAATCGCTTCTCGCGAGACGCATGGTGGAGGCCGGCTCGGCTTTCATCACGCTCGACCTGAGTTATCACACCGCGTCCGGCACGTGGGACACGCATGGAGACAACATTCCCCCCTACGGCGGCATCATGAAGGGGCTCAAGCCGTTGTTGCCGTTGTTCGACCATCTCATCACGACGCTGATCGACGACCTCGATCAACGTGGCTTGCTCGACGATTGCCTCGTCCTCGCGATGGGCGAGTTTGGCCGCACGCCACAGATGGCGACTCAGGGCAGCACCGATGGCCGCAATCACTGGCCGCCGGTAATGTCCATGGCCGTGGCAGGAGGCGGCTTCCGGCACGGCCAAGTGATCGGCTCGACGGAACGCGATGGCGGCCGACCGAAAGATCGCCCCGTCACTCCCGGCGATCTCGCAGCCACAATCTACCACCATTTCGGCGTGCCCCAAGACACGGTGTACGTCGATCCGACGGGCCGGCCGATTCCCGTGGTTCAAGAGGACGGCAAGCCGATTGCGGAGATGGTATAACGGCTGCATGGAATTCGACGCCATTCTGAAGACGATGCTGGAGGCCGGGCCTCCGGACTGGCCTCGATTGATAGGAGAGCCTGAATCTGAAGTCAGAGTAATTGATGCAGACTTTTCGACAGTTTCTGGTGCGGCCGACAAAGTCCTTCATATCCTGGGGCCGGAAGAATGGATTCTGCACTTCGAATTCCAGGTCGGTCCCGATGCTGCCAAGCCTCGCAAGATCAACCTCTACAATTCCGTTCTAGAAGACCGAACCGGGCTCCCCGTTCGAAGCGTTTTAATCCTCCTTCGCCCGGAAGCCTATCTGCGGGCATATTCGGGAAGATACGAGCGTAGCTTGCCAAAGATGACACAGGCATATCGACAGTTTGAGTACGATGTACTCAAGGTCTGGCAGATTCCCGCAAGTCAGTTTCTCTCTGGGATCGGTACTCTTCCGCTCGCTCCGATCAGTGCCATAACCGAGGCCGAGTTGCCTGCGGTTCTGAAGGAGATGAAGAGGCGGCTTGGAAGAAAGACACCTGCTTCGGTCAAAGAGCAGATTTGGACTTCCGCCTATGTCTTGGCGGGCCTACGGTATAAGGAAGAGATCACGGGACCACTCTTTGAGGAGACACTCGGTATGGAAGAATCCACCACCTATCAAGCAATTCTCCGCAAAGGGGAGGCAAAGGGATCGATCGCAACGATGCAGAAAACACTCCTTCGATTGGGCGAGCTTCGCTTTCGGCTCGTCCCTAGCAAGAAAGTTCTCGCCAAGTTGATGAAAATTTCTGACGTGGCAACACTCGAAGGATTGACGGACAGGATTCTCTTTGCCGAATCCTGGGAAGACCTCCTCGGCCTGCCCGAACGCAAACGCTAACGCGAGATGCCGATGCAATCTGAATCGACCCTCGCGATCGAGACTCGCGGCCTGTCCCGCACGTTCGGCGACTTTCGTGCCGTCGATGCCATCGATCTGCGCGTCGAGAAGGGCACCTTCTACGGCTTTCTCGGGCCGAATGGTGCCGGCAAATCCACGTCGATCAAGATGCTGACGGGGCTTCTCGCTCCCTCGGGTGGCACGATTCACGTGCTCGGCCAGGATATGCTCGCCCCGGCCGAGGCTCTTGAGGCCAAAAAACACATCGGCGTGATTGCCGAGAACCTGTCGCTGTTCGACAACTTGACGGCACGCGAGTATCTCACGTTCGTCGGCCGCATGTATCTGCTTCCACGAGATACTATCCGCGCTCGCACCGAAGAATTGCTGAACCTGCTGGGCCTCGCCAACGAGGAAAAAAAACTCGCTCTCGAATACTCGCACGGCATGAAGAAGAAGCTCGCTCTTGCCGCGGCGCTTTTGCCGAATCCCGATCTGCTTTTTCTCGACGAGCCCTTTGAAGGCGTGGATGCCATCACGTCGCGTGTCATTCGCGATCTGTTGGCCGGCTTCGTCGCCCGGGGCTCCACTGTTTTCCTCACTTCGCACGTTCTCGAGATCGTCGAGCGCCTTTGCACGCATGTGGGCATCATCGTAAAAGGGGCCCTCGTCGAACAAACGTCGATGGCCGACTTGCGTCAGGGGGATACGCTGGAGAATCGCTTCATTCAAAAAGCTGGGTCCGACGCTGTTGCCGCTCCCACCATTAGCTGGCTCGAGGCCGCCTCCCAGTGAATAGAGAACATTTTCGAGCCTTCATCTGGCTCCGCTGGCGACTCCGCGTGAACCAGTTCCGCAAGGGTGGGACTCTCAATCTCATCTTCTTCGCCATGATCGCGGTTTGCTCGGTGATCTCGGCAATCGGACTGGCGATTACCGGTTTTTTCGTCGGTTGGCTGGCTTTACCGCAGGCGAACGAACACGTGCGGCTTTTCGTATGGGACGGCATTGTCGTGGCGATGCTGTTCTTCTGGATGATCGGGTTGCTCGCCGAGTTGCAGAGATCTGAAAGTTTGTCTCTCGACAAGTTCCTCCATCTGCCGGTCTCGCTCTCTGGGGCGTTCCTGATCAACTATCTCAGTTCGCTCTTCAGTCTCACCCTGATGGTGTTCGTACCGGGGATGATCGGACTCATTCTTGGCCAGACAATTGCGCATGGGCCGCTGATGTTGCTCGCACTGCCGTTGATACTCGCAGCGGTCTTCGCGCTCACGGCCGTCACTTACCAGTTTCAAGGCTGGCTTGCCACGTTGATGGCGAATCCACGTCGAAAGCGCACCATTCTGGTATTCGTGGTGGGTGGCTTCATCCTGATCGCTCAGTTGCCACAACTCTTGAATATCATGCGGCCGCACAAGTTTGATAACGCGAATTTCAAACTCGAAATGGAAGAGCAAGCCCAACTGAGCAAATCGTTCGCCTCAAAGAAGAACTCCCAGGCGGAGTATCAAAAACAGCAAGCCGACTTGCAACGTCGCCAACAAGAACGCCGGGATGCCAAGAAGCAGGATAGCCTGGAGGAGGCGGGTGCGACCGCTCGTTTTGTGAGCGCCATCGTTCCGCCAGGTTGGCTAGCCCTCGGAGCAACCGACTTGACTGAAGGTCGCGTTCTCTGGTCGCTACTCGGCACGCTTGGCCTCGGGCTGATCGGCACGGCCAGTTTCTGGCGGGCCTATCTCACGACCATTCGACTTTACACGGGCCACTACACCTCAAGAGAACGAACGGTCGTTGCACCCAAGGCTACAGCACCGCTATCGAACAAGCCGCGTTTGCTGGAATGGCAATTGCCCCGCGTTTCCGAGCAAGCTTCTGCCGTGGCCGTGGCGGCATTTCGCTCGTTGATGCGAGCACCCGAAGCCAAGATGTCCTTGCTCGCTCCCGTCATCATGGCCGTGGTTTTCGGCGGCATCATAATGTCCACGGATGAGTCGCCTCCTCAGGCACTGAGGCCGATCATGGTTTTCGGTGCGTCTACGATGATTCTGTTTATCTCCGGCATCCAACTTATCGGCAATCAGTTCGGCTACGACCGAACAGGATTTCGTGCTTATGTGCTTTCACCGATTCCGAGGAGAGACATTCTCATCGGCAAGAATATCGCGGTCGCTCCGCTTGCAATCGGCCTCGGGTTCTTTGGGATTGTTGTAATCGGCAGCTTCTTCCCTTTGCGAATCGATCATTACCCCGCCGCGATCGCTCAACTGCTTTCGAACTACCTGCTGTTCTGCATTCTGGCGAATGTGCTGTCAATGGTCGCTCCGATGGCCATGGCAGCCGGGTCCATGAAGGCGTCCAATGTCAAAATCGTTCCCGTACTGCTGCAAATGGTTTTCCTGATGTTCATGCCACTCGCGTTGCTCCCGGCCGCATTGCCCATCGGCATCGAGGCCCTTCTCGAAGAGACCAACACTGTGAACGGCGTTCCCATCTCTTTGCCGCTCTCGCTGGTGGTTTTAGCCGTTGCCCTGCTGATTTATCGTGCAATGATTCGCGTCGAGGGGGAATGGCTTTTGGCTCGTGAGAAGAAAATTCTCGAAGTGGTGACGAGTAAATCCGATTGACGCTCGCTGGGATGCGCACTGGGAATTTTGGATTGCCCAGTTCCGGACCAAATCCGCGAGAGAAGGAGGGGTGTCCGCTTGCAAGGTTCCTGCGAGAAGGAATGCAGTCAGGCAGGCAACTCGGACCATTTGCCGTCCTGCGAATGTCGGTTCCTTTCAGTGTACCGCAAAATTTTTTACACTTCGTAAACGGAAGACTTAGACTGGGCTGTGCAGAACTTGCTATAGCACTTGGCGTTAATTCCTTCCGAATTTGTTACGCTTTCGTTTGGTCGAAAAACTGGCGGCGGAACCACTGCACCGTTTTGCCGATGTGACAATCGAT
>Ga0105046_10015798_pt1 | contig 11600 bp, 8 predicted proteins | sample MAT03_FD_78385 | JGI IMG/M metagenome (GOLD analysis project Ga0105046, IMG submission 78385) | Freshwater microbial communities from Lake Fryxell liftoff mats and glacier meltwater in Antarctica - MAT-03 (megahit assembly) | ecosystem: Environmental > Aquatic > Freshwater > Ice > Liftoff...
CAGGACGACGGACGACCGACGACGGCTGGACTGGTCGTCGGTCGTCGGTCGTCCGTCGTCTCCGTCAAGATCGCGTATGCCCTCTCATCGCACCGTAACTCCACATCTTTCTCCCCCATCTTCGCGGCCAGCCTGGGCAGAAATTCCGGCGCGATGGCTGCATGCACCAACACAGTGCTGAGCGCGTTGCACACGCTGGGTTTGCTCACCTTGGCATTGAACACAATCTCGACGGCCTGGGCCTGATCGGCGCTGTCATCGACAAAAATGTGGTTGATGCCGATGCCGCCGGTGATGACGGGAATGTTGCTATTCTCGCGGCAGAGCTGATGCAACGACGCGCCCCCGCGGGGAATGATCAGGTTGACGTAGTCATGCAGCCGCAGCAGTTCGAGAATGCGCGCGCGGTCAGTGTCCTCGACCAGTTGCACGGCCTCCAGCGCAATGCCGCTGGCGCGCATGGCGGCATGAATCACATTGAGCAAAGCCTTGTTGCTGTGGATGTTATCGCTGCCGCCGCGCAGGATCACGGCATTGCCACTCTTGAGCGCGAGGGCTGAAATGTCTGTGGTCACGTTGGGCCGGCTCTCATAGATGACGCCGAGCACGCCGAGGGGAATGCGGCGCTTGTGCAGGCGCAGGCCGTTGGGCAGCACGCTCTGGTCAAACGGCTCGCCAACGGGATCGGGCAGGCCGGCCACGCTGCGCACATCATCGGCCATGCCTTGCAGACGCGCCGGAGTCAGTGTCAGCCGATCTACAAAATACGGCTCGACCTTGCGGGCGAGGGCCGCGGCCACATCCAGCGCGTTGGCCTGGATGATCTCGTCCTGACACTGCACCAGGCCCTCGGCCATGGCGATGAGTGTCTGGTTTTTGACGGCGGTGCCGAGGCGGGCCAACTGCTTCGAGGCCGCTTTGGCGCGCTTGCCGATCTCGTGCATATCCACGGGTGCCATGCTGGGAATTATACGGAGGTGAGTTACTGACGGGCGATCACGATGGAGTTTGATGTAATATGCCGATTGCGAGAGTTGAACAAATGGCCCACGATTCAGCCTTGATCCCTGCACAGCAAGTCATCGACAATATTGTTCAGTCGCTGATTTCTGCCTATGAGCCCGAGCAAGTTATTTTGTTTGGTTCGTATGCGTATGGTCATCCCACCGCTGATAGTGATATTGATTTATTGGTGATCAAGAAGACGCACGCACAGCCGTTGGAGCGGCGGGTTCAAGTGCGCCGGCTAGCCTCTGCGGTTCGCGGTGGTATTCCTTTTTCGCCACTGGTGCTGACGCCGGAAGAGCTGGCCCAACGGCTTGCCATGGCCGATCCGTTCTTCAGCGAAATCGTGTCCCGCGGAAAATTAGTCTATGCCAAACATTGATCCCAGAATCGTGCAGGAGTGGCTTCAACGCGCCACTATGGACATCGACACTGCGGCGATTCTCCTGCGCGAGGAGGGCCCTCTGCCGATGGTGGCCTTTCACATTCAACAAGCCATTGAAAAGAATCTCAAAGGTCTGCTGATTTCTTTTGGCATTACACCTCGACGAACGCACGACCTGGAAGATCTCATCGAGTCAGTCATTGAAGTGGATTCTGAATTTCAAACACTGCTCGGCGACTGTCAACGTATTACCGAGTACTACATCGAAGCCCGTTATCCAACCGGCGTGACCACCTCATTGCAGACAGAAGCGTTGGAAACAGATTTCCGCGTCGCGTTGCATATTGCCGCATTGGTCTTCGAGAAGACGAGTTTGTGAGCGCAAATTGGCGATGAGCGTCTGGTTTTTGACGGCGGTGCCGATGCGGGCCAGTTGCTTCGAGGCCAGTGACGGGTCATTCCGAGTGAAACGTCGACTCAGAGTCGACGTTTCACTCGGAATGACCCGCTTTTGCTACAACCCTTCGCGCCAACTGTCGTTGCGGCAGCTGTATTGCGCTTCAAACCCCAGCACAGTTTTAGCCGTCTCGCCACTGATGAGGGAGGCGTAGCCGTCGAAGGGGCCGCGAATCTCGGCAGCAGGGAAGTATTGCGCCACAATCTCTTTGGATGGCGTGTTGACCAGCGTGTCTTTGGCGACGACGAAGGCGCGCGTGTGCGAATGGTCCGGCAGCGGCGCGGTGGCGGCCAGATAGGCGCAGCGGGCGGCATCGCGCACATCCACATACGCATACATGGCCCAGTGCGGCGGCTTGGCGGCCGGCAGTGGATAGGTGGCCATGGCTTCGGGCATGGCCACGGCCGTGAAGCGCAGGCTGACGACGGTGAGGCCGTAGTGCTTGCTGAACATGTCACCCAACACCTCGCCGACGCGTTTGCTCATGCTGTAGTCCTCCTGCGGGTCCACCGGCTGCGCTTCGTCAATCGGGAAGTAGGGATAGGTGATGTCGTTGCGCAAGGTCACCGAGCGGGTCATTTGGATGGTCGAGGCGAACACCACCCGCTTGATGCCGAGCTTGGACGCGGCCTCAAACACGTTCCAGGTGATGGCCGTATTCGTAGTGAATAATTTAGCGCTCGGCACATTGCGTTGCGTCGGAAATGCCGCCAGATTGACCACGGCATCGGCCCCATACAGCGCGTCATACACCTGGCCCAGGTCGGTGAGATCGGCGCTCAGGTAATCCGTCACATTGCCCAGGCCGATGTGATCGACGCCGAGTACGGTGTGCCCCTGCTGGCGCGCATAGTCGGCCGTGTATGAGCCGATCCGGCCTTTTGCGCCGGTCACGACGATTTTCATGAGTAGTTTCCTTTACGTGAAAGACGAAAGATGATAGATGAAAAATTTTGGACAGAATGACAGAATAGACAAGCAAGATGTGATTTTATTTTGTCTATTCTGTCATTCTGTCCAAAATCCGTATCTGCTAACGAGTCTCGCGGCAGCTAAACTCCGGCACGAAGCCCAGCACCTGTTCGGCGCGCTTGCCACTGATGAGCGAGTCGTAGCCCTGCAAACCACGATCTTCGGCCTCGGGGAAATGCTCGCGGGCGAGATCGGCCGAGGGCACGTTGATCCAGCTGTCTTTGGCGGTGACGAAGGCGACGGTGTGCGAGTTGGCCGGCAAGTCTTTCGTGGCCGCCAGATAACACGCCCGGGCTGTGTCGCGCGCATCGCAGTAGGCATACATGGCAAGATGGCCGGGTTGCACGGCCGGGATCGGGATGGGGTTGTCATCCTCCGGCAACGTCACCCACATGAAGCGCAGACACACCGTGGTCAGCCCAAAGTGCTTGCTATACATGGCCGCCACATGCTCGCCGAGCTGCTTGCTCAAGGCGTAATCGCTCTGCGGATCGGTGGGGTGATCCTCATCGACGGGTAGATACTGATAGCGCGTGTCCATGTCGGTGCGCGCCGTGCGAGTCACCTGAATCGTGGACGCAAACACCACCCGCGGAATCTTCAAGATGTGACACGCCTCAAACACGTTCCACACCGAGGTCATGTTAGAGCCGAAGGTCTTGGAAGTCGAGAACAGGCGCGAGTCGGGAATGGCGGCCAGATGGATCACCGCATCGGCCCCCGCCAACGCATCCACCGTCGCGCCAAAATCGGTCAAGTCCGCGCTCAAGTATTTGCCATCGGCCGTGCCGCGACCCACCTGATCCACCGCCCGCACCTCAGCACCCTGCGCCGTCGCATAATCCACCACATATCGCCCAACATTGCCTTTGGAGCCGGTTACAACAAGTTTCATAAGAGAGATGAGGAGAAGTCAGATATCAGAAGTCAGATACGGAACGAAGCCCGAGGCTCTGTTATCTGACATCTGACATCTGACATCTGTTATCTGACATCTGACATCTGACATCTGACTTCTGACTTCTGATATCTGAAATCTGCTTACTTCTTCGCGTACACTGCCTCTTGCAGCCCGCGAATATACCCAATGGCGAACAGGCGGCCGATGGCGGAGTAGCCGGCGTTCTCGTTGCTGTCGCCCTCGACGGTGGGCACGTGATCGGGGCGCAGGACGCCGTCGAAGCCGATATCTTTGTAGGCTTGCATACAGGCCAGCATGTTGGTCTGGCCGGCGTCGTGCCAGGTTTCCTCGAATTTTTCAGGGGTGCCGCGCACATCGCGAAAGTGCACGAAGCTGATCTTGCCCTGGTTGCCGAACTTGCGAATCACGTTGGGCAGGTCGTTGGTCATCAGGGTGAAATTGCCCTGGCACAGGGTGATTGTGTTGGACGGGCTGGGCACGATATCGACCAGACGCTGATAGTTGTCGATGCTGCGCATGATCCGGCCCACCCCGCGAATCGGCGAGAGCGGCGGATCATCGGGGTGCATCGAAAGTTTCACGCCGGCCTTCTCAGCCACCGGCAGCACCCGCTTCAAAAAGTATTCCAGCGTCTCCCACAGCTTCTCTTCGCCGATCTCGCCCAGTGGCACTGTGGGCGCATTCTTCATGTAGCTGTTGTCGTAGCTGGTGACGAGCGAGCCGCCGCGCGAGAGGGTGGTGGTGCTGGTGCGCATCCAGTTCTGGCTGCACATCCACTCGTAACACCACACCGGGATGCCCAGTTTGCCCATGTTTTCGATGAGCGTGCACACCACATCGATCTCGTCATCGGCACCGGGCAGGCCGCGCTTGGCCTTCTCCAGCGGCGGCCGCGACTCGATGACCGGGAACTGAAAGCCGGCATCCTCATAGCGCTTCTTCATGCGCAACAACGGCATGTAATCCCAGGGGGCATCGGAGCCGTTGCTGGGGTCGTTGAATGGGATTCCGCCGACCACGTAATCCACGCCGGCCTGTTTGCACAGTTTCCACAAAGGCGACGGCGTCGGGGGGAGAGCTTCAGCAATCTGAATCATGATTTGATGTTGAGTTGTTTTTCTAGGATCAACTGGGATCAGTGCTGATGAAGGTTGGGGATTAAATTCGGTAAAAGAAAAAGGACGAATGCGCGTCATGATCGAAAGCCCTAACCGTATGCCGTCATTCCCGCGGAGGCGGGAATCCAGGCATAACCCCGACATGATCGTAATTGGGAGTTCTGGATTCCCGCCTCCGCGGGAATGACGTTGCTATGGAATGACTTTCCTTGACGCTTTACGCTTTACCAATCTTATTTCCCAACCTTCATAAGCGCCTGCTCAAATCATTGTAGTCAGCCGCCTCTTTCCGGCAAGAATTTTTTGGCCAACCAGGTGCCGTTCACCCGGCAACCGAAGAGTCATTCACGAATGACGCATGTGTTTGACGAGTTTCTCACCTTGGACTCATAATCTGGGTCGCCCAAATGTCAGCCAGCAGACCTTATTCAGTCAGATGCACATCAGCCCCATGTAGTGCGCAATGTGCTAGATTACCAGCTTTGTGAATACGATCAGCGTGCCCGTTTTGCATTTAGGTACCGGCCGTGCTGCCGTAATCTAGTGACAACCCACTGTCAGTCGTCAATTGGAGACCGAGGCTGGCAGGGAGGATAGAAAAAATCCCATCATGTCCGTAATAAAACAGAAAAGATTTAGTCTGCGGCAAATGCTGCTTGGCCCAGCCCTTTCCTCAGAAGATGCAGCGCATCAGGCCATCAGCAAGAAAGTCGGGCTCGCCGTGTTTGCCTCCGATGCGCTCTCATCAGTTGCCTATGCCACCCAGGAAATTTTGATCGTGCTGGCTGTGGCCGTCGGCATCTATGGCGCAGGGATCTACAACTATTCCGTGCCCATCGCCCTGGTCATCGTGGCGCTGCTGGCGGTGCTGACGATTTCATACCGCCAGACCATCTACGCCTACCCCAACGGCGCCGGTGCATACCTGGTCGCCCGCGACAACCTGGGTGAGGTGCCGGCCATGATGGCGGCCGCAGCGCTACTGACCGACTATGTGCTCACCGTCGCCGTCAGTGTGGCCAGCGGCACCGAGCAACTGGCCTCAGCCTTTCCCGAGCTCAGGCAATATCGCATCCCCATCTGCGTCGCCATCATCATGGTCATCACGGTGATCAACCTGCGCGGGGTGAAGGAGAGCGGCGCCGTCTTTGCCCTTCCCACTTACTTCTTCGTGGGCATGATGTTCCTGATGCTCGGCGTCGGCTTCTTCCGCTCCTTCGTCAGCGGCACGCTCGGTATCGTGGATCAGACCATTCACACCGAGCACATCGCCGACTATGACGGGGTCTTTCTGCTGCTGATCCTGCGCGCCTTCAGTTCGGGCTGCACCGCCCTCACCGGCGTCGAAGCCATCTCGGACGGCATCCAGGCTTTCAAGGAACCGCGCAGCAAAAATGCGGCGGCCACCCTGACCGTGATGGCCAGCATTCTGGCCTTCATGTTCTTCGGCATCACCATTCTGGCTAATCGTGTTCAGGCCGTGCCGAGCGAGACGCCTACTGTCATCTCTCAGATTGCCCAGGTCATTTTTGATGGGGGGCCGCTCTACATCGCCGCCATCGCCTCGGCCATGCTCATCCTGGTCATGGCTGCCAACACCGCCTTTGCCGACTTTCCCCGGCTCAGCGCGTTCGCGGCGCGGGATGGCTTTTTGCCGCGCCAGATGGCGTCCAAGGGCCGCCGGCTGGTGTTCTCGTGGGGCATTGCCCTATTGGCACTGGCCGCATGTGTGCTCATCGTGGCGCGCAATGCGCGTGTGACCGAGCTGTTGCCGTTGTATGCCGTAGGCGTGTTCATGGGCTTTACCCTGTCGCAGTTCAGCATGGTGAAACGCTGGCTGACCGTGGCCAGGCTGAAGCCGGGTGAGTTGGCCAAAACCCTGCATGGAGAAGCCGGCTATGACAGTGGCTGGCGCTGGAAGCTGATTGTAGCCCTGGTCGGCGGCAGTATGACCTTCGTGGTCATGGTGGTGTTTGCCATCTCCAAATTCAGCGCTGGGGCCTGGCTGGTGGTGGTGATTATTCCCACGCTGGTGTTCATCTTCTATCGCATCCGCAAACACTACATCGATGTCGCACGCATCCTCAGCCTGTCGGGCCGGGCGGTGAACCCGCTCAAGCATGATGTGTTGACGATTGTGTTCATCGACGACGTCCACGCCGGCACCGTGCCCATGGTCGAGTTTGCCATGTCGTTGCGGCATTCCTGGCTGGCGGTTCATCTGGACAATGACTCGGAAAAGACCGCCATCACCAAGGCCAAGTGGAACGAGCGGATGAAGTATGCCTATCATCCGCTGGTCATTATTCCCACCCCATTTCGAAATCTAACCCAGGTGGCCGTGGACTATATCCAGCACCACCTGGACAAGGCGCCGGGGCGGTTGGTGCACGTGGTCATGGGCCAGCTTGTCATGGACGATTACTGGCAACAGGCGCTGCACTCCAACTCGACCATCGGTCTGAAGCTGGCCCTGCAACGCATGGAGCGCGTCATTGTCACGGACGTGTCCTATCAACTACATACTTCACAGGCGGAGAGATTCCCTGAAAATGTGGAGCACAATTACAAGCTGCCTGAAACTGAGGTGGCGAACGGACACGGTGCCACCCACGGCGCTGCATCAGCCCCGGCTGCCAGGGATGCGGGTGCCGACGCTGCGGCCGGCAAATAGCCCAGGCACAAGATCAACAACATGAAGTTTGCGCAGAACCCCAGGACATCGCGATTTTGGAACGGCAAACCGTTTGTGGGCAAGGGTTCTGCGCCGGTCATTCTGCTGAGCGCGCTCCTGCTGGTGACACTGTTCATGCGCTGGCTCGAGATCGTCTGGCCCGGCCATGTTTCACGCTCGGTGCTGGTGATGGGCTATCTGCTCGTCATCAATGTGCTGACCCTGGGGCTGGGGCTCACGGGCGGAATCGGTGCCGCGTTGATCTCGTTTGCAGCGCTGAACTACGTGTTCATCGAGCCACGCGGCACGATGTTGATCCATAGCTCTGAGGATCTCATCGTGCTGCTGTTTTTTCTGGTGGTGGCCGGCGTCAACAGCCAGTTGCTGGGCAAGGCCCAGATTGGGCGGGTGCGAGCCGAGCAGCGCGAGCGGGACGCGACTGCGCTGAGCGAATTCAGTCTGTCGCTCACCAGCCTGCGCCATGAAGCGGATGTGGCCGAGTTATTGGCGCGTCAGGTCAGCCGGCTCATTCAACCTCACGGTGTCGAGGTCATACTCACGGGCGATGCCAATCTACCGGTGGCACAGGCGCATGCCCCGGCCACATTCGAGACCCCGGCCGGCATCCTGGATTACCACGACATCCCGCCTAGCGATGAGGTGGCGATCGAATCCCCGCGCGCGCAATTGGGCAACATCCGGGTGTGGCGCACCGGGCAGGCGTTGGATGCCGGCGAGCAGCGGCTGGTGCGCACCATGGCTGGCATGACCGCGCTGGCGCTGGAGCGCATTCGCCTCGCCCAGGTCGAGGCGCGGGCCAATGTGCTTGAGGAGAGCGACCGCTTGAAATCGGCGCTCCTGTCATCGGTCTCGCATGAGCTGCGCACACCACTTTCGGCCCTGCGCGCAGGGGCAGAGAGCTTGAACCATGGACTGGTGTCGCCGGGTTCGAGTGCGGGCCACGACCTCATCGCCAATATGGACGAGGCCGCGCGGCACCTGAGCAAGCTGGTCGACAACGTGCTGGATATGTCGCGAATTGAGGCGGGTGTGCTGAAGCCGAGGCGCGAGTGGTGCGTGCTGGCCGATATCCTGATGGAGGCCATGGCGCATGTGCAAACCGAGCTGCGCGACCACCCGGTGACAACGGATGTGTCCGAGGATTTGCCGCTGGTGCCGATCGACCCGAACCAGATCGACCAGGTGTTCACCAATTTGCTGACCAACGCGGCCAAGTATGCGCCGGCCGGATCTCCCATCGACATTGCGGCGATGGCCGAGACCGAAGCCAGTGCGCGACATTTGCGGATCACCGTGCTCAACCGAAGTGCACACATTCCGGCCGACGATCTGGAGCGCATTTTCGACAAGTTCTATCGTGTCACAGATTCTTTCCGCGTGCTGGGCACGGGGTTGGGCCTGTCGATCTGCAAAGGCATCGTCGAGGCGCACGGCGGCCGCATCTGGGCCACCAACATGGCCGGCGGCGTCGCGTTCAGCTTCACGCTGCCGTTGCAGGCCGAGGGCATGGCCGAGCCTATTTCGGTGGCGTTGGTTTAGCAACTGAAATTCCCAAGTCAGCGGCCCAAGTGACTACAATGCAGGCGTATGACCACTGAGCCCAAGATCCTGGTGATTGACGACGAGATTCAGATTCAACGTGCCCTGCGCACGATCCTGTCTGAAAATCATTTCCGGGTGAGCATCGCCGCCACCGGCGAAGAAGGCCTGGCGCTGGCCGCGGCCGAGCTGCCCGACGTCATTGTGCTGGATCTGGGCCTGCCCGACATGGACGGCACCGTGGTGTGCGAACGGCTGCGCGAATGGACCCAAACCCCGGTGATTGTGCTCTCGGCCCACGACGAGCAACAAAAAAAGGTGCACGCGCTGGACAGGGGCGCTGACGATTATTTGACCAAGCCGTTTAGCGTGGAGGAGTTGCTGGCCCGCGTTCGGGTGGCCCTGCGGCATGCCGCGCGCAACCATTCGGATCAGGGCGCCGTCATCATCAACGGCCCGCTCAAAATTGACCTGGCCCGGCACATCGTGTTGCGCAACGATGAGGAAGTGAAGCTGACGGCGACCGAGTTCAAGCTGCTGGCCTATCTGGCCAAGCATGCCGATCGCGTCGTCACCCACGGCGGCATTCTGACGGCGGTGTGGGGCCAGGACTATGCCGATCAGGTGGAATATCTACGCGTCTACATGCGCCAACTGCGCCAGAAGCTGGAGACCGACCCGCGCAAGCCGGAGATGCTGATCAACGAGTCCGGCGTGGGCTATCGGTTTCATCTGCTGTGAGTTTCGATAGTGGCGAAGTGATTCATTGCACTAGATGTGAGGCCCAAGTCCCCTCCCCGCAGCGGGGAGGGGAGCACATCCCCCTCCCTTCCAGGGAGGGGTTAGGGGTGGGTTCTGCACCCCGACGGCAACAACATGCCAAAGACCGTGACGGCCTAAACCTCGGGCGAAACCGGCGCTTCCGCTGGCGGCTCTAGGGCCTCTTCGACGGCCGGCGCACTCTCGGCCATGTCTTTTTGCAACACGGCCACCACGCAGCGTATCTCGCCGAAGTCGATGCCCTTGGACAGCTCATCCTTGATCGGCGAGAGGCGCTCGATGGAGCCGACGCGGGCGATGGCCTGGCGAATCTCGATCTCGTGTTCTTCGCTGACCAGCTGGCGCAACTCGGCCCGGCCCTGCTTGATCAACTCCATGCCGTGCATGAAGATGGTGCTGGCAACCAGGCCGCGCCTAGCCGCCACTTCCTTCGGCGACAATCCTTCTTTCAGCAACACATCGGTAATCGTAAGCGTGTCGACCTTCTGATCGCCCGCGCCGGCCAGCGCGCGCTGGGCCGCAATCAGATCGCCCAGCTTGGGGAATTCGGGATGCGGCTCGCCGCGGGCCTCGCGCACGTGCCAGTCGCAGCACGGCTTGGCGTTCACCGGCGCGGTGTCGCCGAAGTGCTCGACCAGCATTTGCTGCCGGCAGCGCGTGGTGGTCTCGGAATAGTTGATCATTTTGTCCAGTGCGCCGCGCTTGCGAATGCGGCGCTGGATCACATCGATCATGATCTCGTCGAGCATGCGCTCTTCCAGCGGCTTGACCGCAAAGTGCATGCCATACACATCGTCGCGCAGGCGAACCAGTGCGCCGCGCTTCTCCAATTGGGACAGGCCCACCCGCATCTTGACTTCCTGCACCTTGGTGGCCCGGTAAATATCACTGCTGCTGATCTTGGAGATGTCCTCGCGCACCCGCGACACGATCAGGTCATACATGGCCTGCAACTCGGCCTTGGAGGGCGCGTCGTTGTCGATGAACCACTCCTGCAAATTGCGATCCTGCGGCGCATACAGCAACATGCACTGGGCCGAACGGCCATCGCGACCGGCGCGGCCGGCCTCCTGGTAATACGCCTCCAATGTACCCGGCACGTTGTAGTGGATGACGAAGCGCACATCCGGCCGGTCGACGCCCATGCCGAAGGCGTTGGTCGCGATCAGCACGGCACTCGGGTCGCTGATGAACGCGTCCTGCACCAGACTGCGCTGATTGCGCTCCATGCCGCCGTGATACATCATGGTCGGCACCTTGTAGTCGGCTTCCAACGAGACGGACAGTTCCTCGGCCTCGCGGCGCGTGCCCACATAGATGATGCCCGCGCCCTTGATGGTGCCCAGCACCTTGCGGATGGCCGCCTGCTTGGCGCGCAGATCGGGCGTGTAGCGCACATGGAAGACCAGGTTGGGCCGTGCAAAGCCGGTGATGACGCGCACCGGATCGTGCAGGCGCAATTGCTGCACGATGTCCTCCTGCACCTCGGGCGTGGCCGTGGCCGTCAGCGCCACCGTCAGCGGCACATTGATCAGATCGCGCATATCGGCGATGTGCAGGTAGTCGGGCCGGAAGTCGTGGCCCCATTGCGAGACGCAATGGGCCTCATCGACAGCCAGCAGCGAGATCTTCATGCCGTTCAGCGCCTCCAAAAATTGGGGGCTGCGCAGGCGCTCGGGCGCGACATACATCAGCTTGAAGCGGCCGGCCCGCATCTGCTCGAGCCG
>Ga0105046_10015799_pt1 | contig 11600 bp, 9 predicted proteins | sample MAT03_FD_78385 | JGI IMG/M metagenome (GOLD analysis project Ga0105046, IMG submission 78385) | Freshwater microbial communities from Lake Fryxell liftoff mats and glacier meltwater in Antarctica - MAT-03 (megahit assembly) | ecosystem: Environmental > Aquatic > Freshwater > Ice > Liftoff...
ACCCGCCTCCAGGCCCGAAGGGCCGTAGAGATGTAGCCAGCGAAGCGAAACCTGTGGAAGCCAGTTCCCAGGGCCCAATTGCCCCGGCAGAGGCGAAAGAGCCAAACCATCCAATGAGCCGAAGTCCCGCCGAAGTCCCGCCAAAGTCCCGCAACCCAAGCACGCACCAACGCAGCGGTACACTCATCCCAACCGCCCGTACCCTGGCCAGACGCGTGCAACCCAGACCCGCAATCCAGCGGCGTAGAACGAGGATCCAATGGCCGACGGATCGACACAACGCGCCTTGCACAACGTCGCAAGCGGAACCACCGCCCGCGCCTCGCGTGCCAGCGTCCTCCACTCCATCCTCGGCGTCGCGACCGCGACCACGCTCGGCGCTCTTGCAATCTCCCTCGTTGTCCATCTGCTCGGCGGCGTTCTCGCCGCGATCTTCGTCGTCGGTGCCAGCCCCAGCCGTGACGATGGCGACGCTGCTCCAATCGAGATGGCCGTCATCAGCCAGAGCGAACTCACCCAGCTCCAAGACGCCGCCATGGGAATCGCGACGCCCAGCGTCACCGATGTCGCCATGCCCTCCGATGTTCCCGCCGCCACAGACTCCATGGCCGAAGGTGGCGACGCGCTCGGCGGTGATCTCGGCGAGGTCGGCGCGCTCGCCGGCGGCGGCGACATCGCCGGAACCGGCGAGGGACTCGGCGGCGCAGGTGGCGGCGGCGGCGCCAGCTTCTTCGGCGTCGAGGTCCAGGGCAACCGCTTCGCCTACATCGTCGATGTCTCAGGGTCCATGGACGGACCACGCCTCGGAGGCCTGCGCGAGGAGCTCAACCAGTCCCTCTCGGGCCTCCTCGAAACATCCGAGTTCGTCATCATCCAGTTCAGCGACGACGCCAGAATCGTCGGCGAATCCAAGACCTGGCAAGAGGCCTCAAACGCCGTCAAACGCAGCATGAGAACGCAAGTCGGCCTCCTCGCCTCCACCGGCGGCACCAACCCCGTCCCCGGCTTTGAGGTCGTCTTCCAACTCCGCCCCCGCCCCGACGCCATCTACTTCATGACCGACGGCGACTTCGCCGACCAGAGCGCCGACGAGATCCTCAACCTCTGGTCCGGATCCAAGATCCCCGTCCACACCATCTGCTTCGGCAGCCGCGACGGCGAAGAACGAATGAAGCGCATCGCCAAGCAAACCCGTGGCTCATACACCTTCGTCAAAGGCCCCTGACCCACCTCGCCACGCAAACCATCTCCAGCCCATGACCCGCCCGCACCACATCCCCGCTTCCCTCACACTGCTCGCAGGGTGCGTGATCGCCATGGCAAGCACAGCCATGGCCGACGGAGTCGTCCTGCGCGACCGCGCCGAACCACCCCAAGGCGACATCGCCGCCGTCACCATCGAGGGTGTCCGCATCGGTCTCTCCACCACTGATGGCGGCCGCGTCATCGCCTGGGACCGCATCCTTCGCATCGAAGGCCCCCAAAGCCAGGACGCCCAACCATTCGCGCAGCTCGCCGAGCAAGCCTGGCGCGCCCGCATCCGCCTCGCACGTGGCGACGCCGTCGGAGCCGAGCCCCTGCTCGAAGAAGTCGCACGCGCGCTCGCCGGCCGCACCGGCCCCACCGCCGCCGGCGCCGCAATCGGCCTCGTGCGTTGCCGCGTTCAGCGCGGCGGGCCCGTCGGTGCCGTCCCCGCGCTCATCGACTTCTACCGCGCAGGCGGCTTCCGCGCCGGAGGCGAAGACCTCTCCGTCTGGTGGCTCGGCACTCCCGGCCTCACGCCCGCCGCGCCCCTCATGGATCCCATCACCGAGCTCTGCCCCGATGTCCCCCCGATCTTCGTGCGGCTGCCCGGCGTCCAAACACTCGCCCGAACCGAGCTCACACCCGAGTTACTCGCCCCGACCGACGACGCTCCTAACCCTCGCTGGATCGTCATGGCCAGGCTCTACCACGCCGCCGCCGCCTTCGAGTCCGCCGCCGCCGCCCAGCTCCCTGCAAGGCCGGGCGACGATGATCGCCCGGCAGCATGGGTCTGGGACATCGTCGCTTCGCGCGTCGCAGAGCCCGAGATCCGCACCCAAGCCCGAACACGCCTCCGCTCGAGCCTCAGCCTCCAGACCGCGCTCTGGCAGGAAGCCTGGACCCGCGCCGCCATCGGCCGCTCACTCCTCCTCGAAGAAGAGTCCGAGCAGCGATGGCTCGGCGTCGCAGAGCTCTTGAACCTCCCCGCGCGACTCGGCGGCGAGGCCCCTTACGTCGGCGGCATCGCCATGGCCGAGGCCGCCGTCGCCCTCGCCGCAATGGGCGACCCAAAGGGCGCCCTCCGCGTCAAGGAAGACATGCTCCGCCGCTACCCGCAGCATCCCGCCCTCGAGTGGGACCCATTCGCCCGAATCGCCAGCGGTCTTGCACACACAGCCACGCTCCCAGCAACTTCACCCCCCTCCATCCCCTCACCCCCCTCACCAACTCCGCAAACCACAGCCCCGTCCGGAGGAACGCCTTGACCCACGCCGCGCTGATGAACGAACTCGCACACATGGCCCTCACGCCCCTCTCGCCCCTCACGCCCTTCGCGTTGACGCTCGCCCAGACCGCTCCCGCCGCCGCCGCACCTGCCGCGGCCAAGACCGCGCTGGACTACGTCGCCTCCGGTGGCCCCGTCGGCGCGGTGCTGATCCTGCTCAGCATCCTCGGCCTCGCGCTTGCCATCGTCCACATCGTGCAAGCCCGCCTCGCCGCGCTCGCCCCGCCCGATCTCGTGCAGCGCCTCGACCAAGCCCTCAAGGCTGGCGACATCCCAGCCACGCTCGCCATCTGCGACGACAAGGAAAACGAGTGCTTCCTCACGCGCGTCATCGCCTCGGGCATCCGCCGCTGCTCCCGCTCGGCCCTGGGCTTCCTCGAGATCCGCTCCGCGCTCGAAGATGCCGGCGTTCGTGAGATCGAGCGCCTCTCACGCGTCACCGACGCCCTCGGCCTCATCGCCGCCGTCGGCCCCATGCTCGGCCTGCTCGGCACCGTCTTCGGAATGATCGGTGCCTTCACCTCCATCAGCGATCTCGATGGAGCCGCCCGCAGCCGCGAGCTCGCGGGCTTCATGTCCCTCGCCCTCGTCACCACCGCCATGGGCCTCGCCGTCGCCATTCCCTGCACCGTCGCGTGGTCCATCGCGCGCCGCCGCGTCGAACGCCTCGCGGGCGAAGTCGGCGAGATTGCCGAGGGCCTCGTGACCTACATCGAGAACAAGTCCCAAGCGCGTGCCCCCGATCCCGCCGCAACCTCCGCCGCCCGTCCCCCGCAGCCTCGCCCCGCGCCCCGTCCCGTCGGTGGCGCCGTCGGCGGAGCGGTCCAGCCATGAGGTTCACCCGCAAACGCCGCGAGCTCGATGAGACACCCTTCGACCTCACCCCGATGGTCGACATCGTCCTCCTCATCATCATCTTCTTCATGCTCACCGCCCAGTTCTCGCGCGCCCTTCTAGCCCCCATGGACCTCCCGCGCGAGAAAGGAGCCGTGGCCCAATCCAACCGCGCCCACCAGGCCATCGTCGATCTCGCCCGCGACGGCACCCTGAGCCTCAACAACGAAGCCATCGCCAGCGATCGCCTCCTCCAGCGCCTCGCCGCCGACACCAAGGCCGCAGGTGATCTCGACATCCTCATCCGCGCCGACCGCTCCTGCGACGCCGTCCATCTCAATCGCCTCGCCGCCAGCCTCTCCGCCATCGGCATCCGCGACTGGCGCCTCGCAACAACCGGCGGAGGTGGCGGTTGAACTTCGCCCGCCGCAAACGCACCATCGGCCTCACCCACCTCCCGCGCCTGCCGCTGGTGGCCTTCATTGACGTCGTCCTCTTCCTTCTCCTCTACTTCGTCCTCGCCACCAACTTCGTCCCCGACGAAAAGGAACTCTCAACCACGCTCAAAGGCCAAGCCCAGGGCCGCGGCGGCGGAGCCCTCATCCCACAGGTTCTCCGCGTCGAAGTCTCCGGCGACGCCGTCGTTTTCCGCCTGGGTGATCGTGTCACCGTTGATCGCGACGCGCTCGTCGAACTCCTCACGCGCCTCCCAAAGGAAGGCGGACTCTTCATCCAAGTCGGCGAGCGCGTGCCAGTCGGCGGAGCCGCGAAAGCAATCCAGGCCGCAAGCGAAGCAGGCTTCGCCAAAATCAGTTACGTCGGAAGCTGAACTCGCAACCCAAGAGCACCTCCAACCAACAGACCGCTCCCGCACCACATCCATCACGCCCATCACGCACCACATGCCCTTCCCTCGCTCCAACTCCCGCCGCGCTCGCCTCCCGCTCTTCGCCGCGGCCCTCCTCGCGACCTGCGCCCACGCCTCCCTCGCCCAGCCGCCAGAGCCCATCGCCCCCGCAACCCCAACCGAAATCCTCGAGGCCTACCTCGCAGACCTCCAGCTCCGAGAGCCACTCGCCGCCCATCTCCGCCAGCGCCTCCGCGAAACCAGCGGCGAGGCCCGCCTCGAAGTCGCAGAGCGCCTCGGCCGCCTTTACGCGCGAATGCTCGGCGAAGCCACAACCCGCGAGGCACGCGAGCGCCTCGAATCTCTGAGCCAGGACCTCCTGAAGTCAGTCCCCGAAGCCTCCAGCTTCGACCTGCGCATCAACCTCGCCAAGGCCGCCTATCTGCCCGCCGAAGAAGTGATCGAGCGCGGCCGCCTCCGCCTCTCCACCCCCGCCGAGCTCGATGAAGCCCAGCGCGTCGTCCGCACCCTCGCGCCACTCTTCTCCGAGATGGCAGCCAAGCTCGACGCCGCCGTCAAGCGGTTGGAACGCCAGGAGACCACCGCCCGCGATGAGGACATCGATGGCATCCGCATGGTGCTGACAGATTCGCGCCGCCTCCGCTCGCTCGCGCGCTACTACGCTGGCTGGACCAACTACTACCTCGCCCTCGAAACCCGCACCCCGCGCCTCGCAGAAGAGTCCCTGCGCGAGTTCGGCGCCATCTTGAACGCCGTCCCCGGCAAGCCCGCCAGCATCGACCGCCTCCCCGTCTCGATGCTCCGCTTCGAGCACGTCGCGCGCGCCGCCCTCGGCTGCGCGCTCGCATCATCGCTCGCCGGGAGCCACGTCGAAGCCTCGCGCTGGCTCGATCAGATCGAACGCGCCGAGAACCTCTCCGCCTCCGTCCGTGCCCAGCTCTTCACACGCCGAATCATCATCGGTGCCGCCGCCAACCAGTGGGCCGACATCGATCTCGCCGTCAAGCGCCAACGCCGCGATGAGCAGAGTGCCGAGAAGCGACTCACCATCGCCGAAGCGCGCCTCCTCGCCATCGTCGCCCTCGACGCCTCGCGCTCGGGCGCACTCCGCGCAGGACTCCGCACCACCGCCGAGAGCCTCGCCCAGATCGCCCTCGCAGACCTCATCGCCCAGGGCGAGATCGGCCACGTCCTGGACCTCGTCAACCAGTTCGGCACCGCCCCCATCGGCAGCGACGGCTTCATCGTCGCCTACGTCCGTGGCGTCCAGGCCTACGAGAACGCGCGCGCCGCACACGTCAGCGCAGCCTCCGCCGCCTCCACCAGCGCCCCAGCCTCCCCGGAAGATCCAACCACCAACCCCGCCATTATCAACATGTACCGCGAGGCCGCCGATCTCCTCGCCGCCGCAGTCGCCAACCCAGACGCCGCCAAGTTCGATGCCGAGCGCGGCCGCGCCGCCATGCGCCGCGGCCTCGCCCTCTTCTACGCCGGCACCATGGAAGAGGCCAGCCGCGCCTTCCAGGAAGCCGCCTCCGTACCCAGCGCCGCACCAAAGCTCCGCGAGGATGCCCTCTGGTACGCCGTCGTCTCCCTCGACCGCGCCGTCGAGGCTGGCCAGGCCTCGCTCGCCCCGCGCCGCGACCAGGTCTCTGAGCTCTTCCTCCGCGACTTCCCCGCCTCCGAAAACGCCGCACGCCTCCTCCTTCGCCGTACCAACGCGCAAGGCGCCAACGACGCGCAAGCCATCGAGATCCTCCTCAAGCTCCCTCCTGATTCCCCCCTCCACGCCGCCGCCCAGCGACAAGCCGCACGCCTCCTCTACCAGGCCTTCCGCCGCGCCAGCCCACGCGACCAACCCTTCGCCGCCACACGCTTCGCCGAAGTCGGCGAGCGCGTGATGCGCGACGACTTTGCCCGCTCCATGGCAGGCAGCGACGAACCAGCGCGACAGGCCGCCACCGCCGTCGTCGTCCGGGTCCGCCAGCTCGCCGACGCGCTCCTCAGCATGGAAACCCCAGACCTCCCACGCGTCGAGAAGGCCCTCGAGATCCTCGATCTCGTCACCGCCCAGCACCCAATCGACACGCGCGAATTCGCCGCCGAGATCGAGTTCCGACGCCTCCAGATGGACCTCGCGCGAGGCGACGAACCCTCCGTCCTCGCCCGACTCGACACACTCCGCGGCCAAGGCGGCCCCTTCTCCATCGCCGCCGACCGCCTCCTCTACCGCGCCGCCCTCCGCGCCTGGCGCGTCAACATCACCGACAACACCCGCGCCCGCAGCGTCGTCCGCCACGGCGTGCGCGTCCTCGCCGAAGTCGGAAACGCCGCCGATGCCGCCAGCGTCGCAGTCCGCGACGCAGTCGCCGATGCCGCCATCATCCTCTGGCGAAGCGAGCAAGACGTCTCGATGCGAGACCTCGCCCGCCGCCTCGACGAAGAACAAATTTCCCTCGGCCAGCGCACCGCCCCGAGCCTCCGCCGCCTCGCCGAACTGCGCGAGCAATCCAGCGAAAAATCCGCCGCGCTCGACGCATGGCTCGAGCTCCTCCTAGGCCTCCAGCGCGGCAGCGAACCCTGGTTCGAAGCACGCCACGAGTCCATCCGCCTCCTCGCAACCTCCGATCCTGCCAGCGCCCAAGCCGCCATGGCCCAGTTCAAGGTCTACTACCCCGACTACGGCCCGCCCCCATGGAACGACAAGTTCCGCACCCTCGATGTCCTCGTCGGCCAGCCCGCCCCAACGCCCCCGCGAGGAGGCAAGCCATGACCGCCCAGCGCCTCATCGCCGAAGTCTTCGGCATCGAACTCGCCCGCACCCAACTCGGCGTCCCCGAGGCAGCGACGCTCCTCGGCCTGTGCATCAACGCCCCCGACTCCGCCGTCATCGACGCGCTCAAAGCCTGCCTCCGCAAACTCGACGCCCATCCCCTCGGTCGCGACGAAGGTGGCGTCGAAGCCCGAGTCATGCTCCACGCCGCCGCCGCGCGACTCTTGGAACACGCCGACGGCAGAGCACCCGACGGTGGCATCTCCCTCACGCCGCCCCAGGACGCGACCCACCGCCCAGGCCTCGCGCACGAACTCGCCCGCACCATCGTTCACGGCGGCGGCTGGAACCGAGCCTCCATGTCCCAGTTCGCCGCTATCGCACGCCGCGAAGGCCTCGCGATGGAAGAACTTCTCGGCGTGCTCCGCCAGCTGCAACAAGGCGGCACGCACGCCGCACCTCCGCTCGCGCCTCCATCCGCGCAAGCCGCCGCAAATGAACCTCCGCGCCCCCGCAGGCCAGCAGCAATCACGCCCGCCGCGCCGCGCCCACAAGCACCAACAAAGCCACCCGCGCCGCTCCAGCGTGAACCAGTCCCAGCCTCCGAAGACATCGACGATCTCTCTTCGCTCGCAAACGAGCCGCCCAACGAGCCGAGCATGGACAACTCTGGCGTCGCAAAGGCGCTCGTTGCTCTGGTCGCGGTGGGCATCGCCGTCTCGCTGATCTTCGCCGCAATCCTGCTCGTCCTCTTCATGACCCTCCGAGGCACGCCACAAGCCAAAGACCTCGCCGAGGCATCCGGTGCCGACGCCGCACCCTCGAGCACAGCACCAGCGCCCGGACCCTCCGCAGCGCGCGACACCCAATCCCCGCCCTCGCCCGACACAATCAAGCCAATCCCCACCGCCGACTCCGCGTCCAACACAGACTTCGCCGCACTCCAGCGCGACCTGCGCGCCCGAGTCGAAGGCCTCGCAACCGATCCCGCGCAAGCCGCCGAAGGCTTCGATCTCCTCCTCAGCGCAATCGCCGATCGCTGGCCCGAAGGCGCGGCCGACGGCTCCCTCGTGGTCGTCGTCGGCGACCTCGTCGAGTTCGTCTATCGCGCCAGCACCGCGAGCGGTGGGGGTGGGGGTGGGGGAGGAGGAGGCCAAGAGTCGGGCCGCCGCGCCGTCTCGTTCATCGCCGATCTGGCGCAACCAATCGAAAGTACCACGCCCCTCGACGCGGCCTCCGTCCGGCGCGGCGCCTTCATTGCGGGCCTCGCAACACGCCTCATGCGCGAGCGCGACCTACCCGCCATGTCCTGGACCATCTCCGAAACCGCCTACCGCCGCAGCTTCCAGGGTGCCACCGCGCCCAGCGAAACAACCTTCGCCGCCGGTGCCTCCGTCTGGTCCACCGCCGCGCTCCCGCGCCTCGTCCTCGCCCGCCCCGGCACTCCCGACGACATCGCCGCAAACTCGCGCGCCGCCTGGGGCGCCTGGCTCAGCGTCGTCCAAGCCCTCGCACCCGAAGGCTCCCGCGAGCGCGAACGAGCAATCCTCGCCGCCCTCGACACGGTCATCACCACCGGCCCCGAAACCACCGACGCACGCTGGGCCTACGAAGCCGTCGAAGCCCTCACCCTCCGCCTCACCTGGCGCCCAACCGATGAGTCAAGGCGCTGGCTCCTCCGCTGGTTCGCAAGCCCCGCCGTCACCACCTCGGACCTCCACACCCTGACCCGCATCCTCGCCGAAAAGTCCAACGCCGAGGGCATCGATCTCTCCATGGTCCTCTCCCGCACCGCTGGCGAAGGCGAACGAACCCAGCTCCGCGAGCGCTATTCCGTCGTCTGGGGCATCAGCACCCCAGCCCGAGGCGAGCTCATCACCAAGTGGCTGGAGGCCGCCAACCTCGACCTCTCTCGCGAGATTCCCGCCGATCACGTCGCCGCACTCGCCAGCACAGTCCGCCTCGCTCGCCTCTCGCGCGCCGCCCGGCTCATCCAGTCCGGCGAGGTCGGCGAGGCCGACGCCCTCATCCGCAGCCAAACGCCGCAGGCCACCTCCGCCGCAGCCCCTGCACCAGTCTCCACCGCCACTCCCGGCATCATCGCCACGCTCACAGTCTCCGGCGCCGGTGCCAGCTCCGTCCCCTCTGGCTGGGCACCACGCTACCTCGCCGCGGGCCAGAACATCCCCATCCGCAAAGAGATCCTTGCTGGCATCTCCTCCATCCCAACGCAGATCGAGGCCGACGTCCTCGTCGAAGAAGCCGCCCGTGGCGCACCCTGGCAGGTGCGACAGTCCGCGCGCGCCCTCGTCGAGCGCTACTCGCAGCAGCGCACCATCGTCGAGGCCATGCTCAAGTTCGCGCCCCTCCTCCCGCCCACCCCGGACAACGCCCTCCTCGCCGAGGCTGTCTCTGGCGCGCGTCTCCCCTCAGCGCGCTCACCGCAGTGGCGCGTCGCGCTCCGCCGCGCACTCGTCGAACGCCTGATCCAATCCCTCGCCTCCTCCGGCGACGCCCGCTCCATCGATGAGCTCTCACGCCTGCTCAGCGACGCCTACGCCCCAACATTCCTCCCCGCCGAAAACCTCTCAGGTCCCGCCAGCGCCGATCCCTCCCAAACTCCCACACCCATTCCCGCAGATCCATCCCTCGAAGACGCCGCACGCAACTTCCGCATGACGCTCGAATCGCAGAGCGCCTCCGCGCTCTCCAGCGGCAGAGAACCCATCTCCCGCGAGAAGATCGCCGCCAACATCGCCGTCCGCTCTCGCGTCGCCGCGGGCCGCATCCAGGACTTCGCCGCAGAACAAGCCGCCATCGCCGAGCACCTCGCCTTTCTTACAAGCATCGAGAACTCCAGCGCTGCACGCCAGATCACCGCCATCCTCCAAGAGCTCGACCAATCACGCCGCACCACCACGCACATCTTCGCGCAGATCAACGCAACCGAACGCGCCATCGTCTCGCTCTGGAAGATCCGACTCGGAGGAAGCGAGCCATGAGCAAGTTCAACATCACAGCAAGCACCCGCGCAATCATCGCACTCCTCTCACTCGCCCTCCTCACACCCCTCGCTCACGCGCAGCAAGCCAGCCTCGCACTCTGGCGCACAAAGCTCGAAGCCCTCTCCCCCGCCGATCCCGCGGCGTACCTGGAGCTCGGCGAAGAGATCGCCGCCCACACCGCCGAGCAGCCCGAGGCCGACGCCGCCAAGTCCCGCCTCATCATCGAGCTCTACACGCTCGCGCTCGAGCTCGACCGCCGCCGCGCTGGCATCTCGCCCACCGGCGCCTCCGCCGCCCTCGGCCTCGCCTCCCTCTCGCCACGCGCCGAAGAAAAACGATGGCTCGCCGCAATCGCACGAGGCCTCGATCCGCGCCAAGCCACGCCGCCCTGGATGGCCCGCCCCGAAGTCGAGAGCGTCGAGTCCGAAGCCTTTCGCGCCGCCTCCGCCGTCGGACTCATCCGCTCCGGCGACGGCATCCGCGCCCGGCAGCTCCTCGCCCACGCCGAAGTCCGCGCCGTCATCCAGCGCTCCAGCGCACTCATCGAACGCCTGGGCTTCTCCGGCGGCGCAGGCCGACTCTTCCGCGAGGCCGAACTCTGGCCCTGCACGCAGTGCGCCAACCAGCGCATCATGAAACGCCTCAGCGCCGCTGGCGACGCACGCCTCTGCACCAACTGCGACGGTGTCCCCGGCCCGCGCCTCTCAGATCGCGAGCTCCTCGCGCTCCTGCAGTTCGAGTCCTGGCTCCTTGACGGCCGCCAACGCTCCTGGGCCGCGCAAGCAACCGCCGACGGCGGCGCACCGCTCAGAGATCCCGACCCCGCCAGCGTCGCAGGCTCCTTCCGAGTCGACCCAAGGCGGCCATACTGGCGCAACGGCGCCTGGCGCGCCAGCGCCGACGGCTCCGACACACTCCCGCCGGATCCAGCTGCCACAACACCGCCAACAACACCGCCCGCAACCACCACGCCACTTCAGCCCCCACCCAGCGGCGGCTGATCACATGCGACGATCCCTCCGCGCTCTGGCGAAGTGATCGTGGTCTTCGCTCCAGACTCGCATCCCCATCACTCGCGCCCCTACACTCGCCCCTTGCAAGGAGCAGCGATGACGACCCCCATCAATCCAACCCCATCTCCAGCCCCAACCCCTGCCCCCGCCGCAACCCTCGCAGGCCCCGAGGCCAAGCCGCAGATCACCTTTGATGAGTTCGCCAAGGTTGATCTACGCGTGGCCCGCATCCTCTCTTGCGAGCCCCACCCAAGCGCCGACCGGCTCTGGAAGCTCCAGCTCGACGATGGCAGCGGCACGCCTCGCCAGATCTGCGCCGGAATTCGCGAGCACTACACGCCCGAGCAGCTTGTGGGCAAAAGCATCGTCATCGTCGCCAACCTCGCGCCCCGCGTCATCCGTGGCGAAGAGTCCCGCGGCATGCTGCTGGCCGCCAGCAGCGCGCCCAAGGATGCCAACGCCGCCGATCGCCGCGTCGTCGTTCTGACGCCCGGCAGCGAGATCGCCCCGCGCGCGATCGTTTCGTAACATATACATTCGTATTATATTTATAATACATATATGTTATAATTTGCGG
>Ga0105046_10015801_pt1 | contig 11598 bp, 14 predicted proteins | sample MAT03_FD_78385 | JGI IMG/M metagenome (GOLD analysis project Ga0105046, IMG submission 78385) | Freshwater microbial communities from Lake Fryxell liftoff mats and glacier meltwater in Antarctica - MAT-03 (megahit assembly) | ecosystem: Environmental > Aquatic > Freshwater > Ice > Liftoff...
ACACAACGAGCCTTTCCCGGCGCGTCGCCCTACGCCGCGACCAAGGGGGCCGTCGAAGCGCTGACCGGAGTGCTCGCCGCCGAGCTCGGGCCGTCCGGTATCCGCGTGGGCTGTGTCCGGCCGGGGGCAGTTGACACCGAGATCAACATTCGCGCCGGGTTGGCCACGGCGTCGGAGAACACGCAGCGCCTCGCCGGGCTCGCCGATGCCCACGTGCTGGGCCGAATCGGTACCGCAGTCGAGATCGCGGAAGCGTTCGAGTACCTGGCCCGGGCCGAGTGGACAACGGGGAACGTCCTGACCGTCGACGGCGGTCTGGGCCTCGGCGTCACGAACGCCTGAGCAGCGGACATGGCAGACTGCCCGCCGCAACGATCCCGGGGGTGGAGATGAGCGATCCGATCGTTATCACGATTACCAGCTACGCCGATGCCCGCGACGCCTACCGGAGCAAGGTGCTGCGCCAGGCCCTCTACGACGCCGGCGAGGTGATCATGGGCGACGTCTTGGTGAACCTCCACGGCGAGGAGCACCGGAATCGCCGCCGGCTGGAGAACCGGTTGTTCCGGCGAGACACCATGGAGCGGTACGAGCGCGAGGAGTTTCCGGGCGTGATCGACGCCACGCTGGCACCCCACATTGCCGCCGGTCGCAGCGAGACGGTGGAGCTCGGGCACGAGATGATGATGAACCTGGCGGCCATGACGGCCGGGGTCGATCGACCGCTCGGAACCCAGGAGGAGACCTTCGATCTCTACGACTACCTGATGCGGTTCATCGAAGGTGCCACCTTGGCGCACTACACCGGCGACCGCCAGGCCAAGGCGGCCGAGGTGGCGTCGAAGCTCGAGCAGTTCGACGCAGAGTTCCTGATGCCTTCCATCGAGCGTCGGCAGCGGCTGGCGGCGTCCGGATCGCCGATGCCCCCGGACATTCTGACGGTGCTGCTCGAGAACGAGGAGAACCTGGCGCTGCCCCACGAGGTGATCCGACGCGAGGTGGCCTTCTACCTCCTGGCCGGCGCGCACACCTCCGCCACTGCGTTCACCAGGACCCTGCATCGGATCTTCGAGTGGACACGGGAGCACCCCGAGGATCGTGACGCTGCACAAGCCGATCCGGTCTTCGTGCAGCGGTGCATGCACGAGACGATCCGGTTGGAACCGTCGTCACCGGTGGCCATGCGATGGGCGCTCGAGACCGTCGAGCTCCGCAGCGGTATCACGATTCCCCAAGGCGCGAAAGCGGTGACGGACCTCATGAGCGTGAATCGCGACGAGTCGGTGTTCGGCCACGATGCCGGCGAGTTCAATCCACACCGGACCCTTCCCGACGGCGTGTCGCCCTGGGGACTGAGTTTCGGCTCCGGCATGCATGCGTGCATCGGCAGCGACCTGGCGGGTGGCCTGGTCTTCGAACCAGGCGACGATCCCGGCTCGCATCTCGTGGGCCTGGTCCCGCAGGCGGTGATGTCCATGATGTCCGCCAGCGCTCGCCCCGATCCCGATGATCCCGCCGAGATGGACTCCAACACGGCGCGGCCCTACTGGGGCCGATACCCGGTCCTGCTGGGGTGACACCCCGGTGATCGACCTCCATGCTCACATCGTGCTGGAGGAATCGCTGGGACGCGCCGGAGCCTCGGGTCCCGAGCTGATCGAGGAACCGCCGAGCTTCCGAGTCGGTGAGTACGTCCTTCACGGTGTCCGGTATCGGGGGACGCCGTTCATGGATCTCCCCACTCGGCTCGAGGCGATGTCACGTCTGGGGATCGCCCACCAGGTGCTCTCGCCCAACCCGCTCACCAGCTTCGTGTCGATCGACGCCGCCGACGCCTTGGCCTACGCCCGGGTCCACAACGACGCGCTGGCCCAGCTGAGCAGCGGGTACCCGCAGCTCTCCGGGCTGGCACAGCTGCCCATGCAGTCTCCCGCTGCCGCCGTCGCGGAGCTCGGGCGTGCCGTGGACATCGGCCTGGTCGGGGCCGCCATCGTCCCCGACGGATTCCTGCCACTCGACGATCCTGCGCTCGACGTCCTCTGGGAGTGCTTCGTGGCGCTGGACACACCGTGCTTCATCCATCCCAACGTGCCCGGCATCGACGAGCGGGTGGACTCCCGGCGATGGCGGTTCGGGCTGGAGCTGACGGTCGGATTCGCCGAAGCGGAGACACGAGCGGTGACGACGCTGATCTGCGGAGGGGTGGTCGACCGGCATCCAGGTCTGCGGATCTGGGTCAGCCACGGCGGGGGAGCGCTGGTCGCTCTGGCGCCCAAGCTGCGTCGTGCAGCCGAGCGCCGACCCGGCACGGTGACGGCGCTGGCCGAGCCCGGCGCCTTCGATGACCGGCTGCGCCGACTCTGGTTCGACGGCCACGGCGCCCCCGACGGGCTGCGCGGGCTGACCGGCGACGACCGGATCTGCGGCGGCACGAACTTCGCCGGCTGGGATCAACCCGACTCGCTGCCGGCCCCCGACCTGGTGACCGAACGGGATGCAGCCTCGATCGCGCTCCTCGGGTTCGACCCCCGCTGACAATCCTCAGAGGTCGAGCGTCTTCCCGGCCTCGCCCACCACCGAGATCGCTCCGCTGGGGCAGCGTCGGGCCGCAGCGATCATGGCGGCATCATCGAGCAGCGATGCGCCCGGGAGCACCACGGCGACTTCATCGTCGTCGAACCCGAAGGCGGTGGGACGGTCCGCTACGCACTTGCCGGAGCTGACGCAGCTCTCCGGATCGAGTCGCAGTTCCAACCCCATGTCAGAGCTCGTACTGAATGGCGGTCCGACTGGCCAGGTGCGGGAGGATGCTCTGCTCGATGACCTCGATGTGCGCTGGGTGATCCCGGTAGGCGAGATAGCCGTCGACGTCGTCGAAGTCACCGACAGCGGCGACCGTCGCATTGCCGGGACTCACTCCGGCATCCCGTCCGGCGCTGTAGCTCCTGATCATCGGGATCCGGTCCGGAAGGGTCCTGAGCGCCGCCAGCAGCGAGTCGACCTCGGCATCGGCCGTGGTGTCGTGGAGGGTGAGCAGGACCACGTGACGGAACATGTGGCCGATCGTATCCACCCGGTGAACGGCGTGAACCGCTGTGGTACGTTCAGCGCGCGGTCGGGGGTCGGCAGCGTTTTCGAGGGGGTGTGGGATGTCACTGGTCGGCGCCGCGGTACGACGCAAGGAGGACCCGAACCTCTTGGTGGGCAGAGGTCGGTTCGTCGATGACATCGTGGTCCCCGGCGCGGTCTTCATGATGTTCGTTCGCTCGACCGAGGCCCACGCCCGAATCCGTTCGATCGATACCTCGAACGCGATGGGGATCCAGGGCGTGGTCGGGGTGTTCACCGCAGCTGACTTCGGAGACCTCGCCAAGATTCCCGGACTTCCGCCCGAGTTGGCGCCGCTGCACCGATCGGTGCTCGCCGTGGACACCGTTCGCTTCGTCGGCGACCCGCTCGCCGTCGTCGTCGCCGAGGACCGGTCGATCGCCGAGGACGCGGTCGAGGCAGTCGTCGTCGACTACGAGCCGCTTCCGGTCCTGGCCTCGATCGGAGCGTCGCTGGCCGCCATGGCCGACCCGGACGGTCCGCGGATCTACCCCGATCTGGCCACCAACGCCCTGCCCATCATTCCCGAGGCGGAGCGTGATCCTGCGTTCGACGCCGCCCCGCACCGGGTCAACCAGCGATTCGTGAACAACCGGTGTTCGGCGGTGCCCATCGAGGCTCTGGCAATCGTCGCGGACTGGGGCCCGTCCGGGCTGGTCGTCCATGCGTCGTTCCAGGCGCCGCACCACCTGCGCAATCAGTTGGCACTGTTCTTCGGGATCCCGCAGCACGAGTGCCGGGTGGTCGCCCCCGACGTCGGAGGCGGGTTCGGCACCAAGATCTGCTTCTATCCCGAGTGGTTCCTGGCCCCGGCCCTCAGCCGCCTGCTCGGACGACCGGTGCGGGCCGCCCAGACCCGGTCGGAGGGCATGGTCCACATGCACCACGGGCGGGCCCAGGAGAACGATGTCGAGGTCGCCTACGACGACGACGGCAAGATCCTGGGAATCCGGGTCCACACCTATCAGGACCTCGGCGGGTACCCGGACCCCACCGGTCTGGGTCTGGGAGTGCTCACCAGTTGGATGTCCTGTGGCGTCTACGCCATTCCTCTGGCCCAGACCGCGGTCACCGCCGTGATCACCAACACCACACCGGTGGCCGCCTACCGGGGTGCAGGACGACCCGAGGCGACGTTCTTCGTGGAACGGATGATGGACATCGTTGCCGATCGTCTCGGACTCGACCCTGCGGAGATCCGCTTTCGCAACTTCATCCAGCCCGACCAGTTCCCGTACGCCGCAGCCACCAACCCCGAGGCCGTCTTCTACGACTCTGGCAACTACCCGGCGGCCCTGGACGAACTGAAGCGGATCATGGGCTACGAACAGCTCCTGGCTGAGCAGTCCGCCCGAAATGCCGATCCGAGCCAGCCGCTCATGGGCATCGGTCTGGCCTGCTGGCTGGAGATCGCCGGTTTCGGCCCCAACGGCTCCCTCGAGGGGTTCGGGCACCTCGGTTCGTGGGAGTCCGCACAGATCCGGATCCAACCCGACGGCACGGCACTGATCTCTGCCGGCACCTCGCCACACGGTCAGGGCAACGCCACCGCGTTCGCTCAGATCGCCGGCGACGAGCTGGGGATCGACTTCGACCGGATCAGCGTCCGATTCGGCGACACCGAGACCGTGCAGCAGGGGATTGGGACCATGGGCTCCCGAGCCATCGCCGTGGGGGGCGACGCCGTCAAGAACGCGGCGATCCAGATCCGCGAACGGGCGGTGCAGATCGCCGCGCATCAGCTCGAGGCGGCGCCCGAGGACATCGAGGTGGCGAACGGCGTGTTCTCGGTACGGGGCACCCCGGCGAGATCGGTGGCCTGGGCCGAGGTCGCCACCGCCGCGTTCCAGCCGCTGTCGCTTCCCGAGGGGATGGGAGCGGGAACCCTCGATGCCACCGTGTTCAACGAGGTTTCGAACTTCTCCTTCCCGACCGGCGCATACGGTTGCGTGGTGGGCGTCGACCGATTGACCGGTGAGGTCGGGATCGAACGGTTCATCGTGGTCGACGATTGTGGCGTGGTGATCAACCCGCTCCTGGCCGAGGGACAGGTCCACGGCGGCGTTGCCCAGGGGATCAGCCAAGCGCTGTACGAGCATGTCCAGTATTCGGAGTCCGGACAGCCGCTGACCTCGACGCTGGTCGACTATCTGGTGCCCGCTGCCACTGACCTTCCCCGCTTCGAGACGGGGCGCGTCGTGACTCCCACCCCGGTGAACAGCCTCGGCGCAAAGGGGATCGGCGAGTCAGGAGCCGTCGGCTCGCCGCCGGCTGTGATCAATGCCGTAGTCGACGCGTTGTCGTCGTTCGGCGTCGTCCACCTGGACATGCCAGCCACTCCCGAGAAGGTCTGGCGCGCCATGAACGCCCCGACCTGAACGACCTGACCCGACCAGAAGGATCTGACCATGACGACTGTCTCCATCCGGGTCAACGGGATCGCAACGTCCCGTGACGTGGCACCGAGGACCCTGCTGGTCCACTACCTCCGCGAGGAGCTGGGCCTGACCGGCACCCACGTCGGTTGCGACACCTCCAACTGCGGTGCCTGCACGGTCCACCTCAACGGCGAGGCCGTGAAGAGCTGCACCGTGCTGGCGGTCCAGGCCGATGGCGAGGACGTGACGTCGATCGAAGGCCTTCGACCGGCCGAGGGGATGGAGTTCCACCCGGTTCAGCAGGGGTTCCACGAGTGCCATGGACTCCAGTGCGGCTACTGCACCCCTGGCATGGTCATGGCCTGTGCCGCCCTGCTCTCCGAGAACGCAGACCCGTCGGAGACCGAGATCCGCACTGCGCTCGAAGGGAACCTCTGCCGGTGTACCGGGTACCAGATGATCGTGGACTCGGTTCGTTGGGCCGCCGAGCACACACCGACAGCGTGAGGAGGCGGCCATGATTCCATCTGCGTTCGACTACATCCGTGCCGACTCGGCCGACGCAGCCATCGCCGCGCTCGCCGAGCACGGCGATGAAGCGAAGCTGTTGGCAGGAGGGCACAGCCTGCTGCCACTCATGAAGCTGCGGCTGGCCAGCCCGTCGGTGATCGTGGACATCGGACGACTCGCAGAGTTGTCGTACGTCACGGACCGGGGCGACCACGTGGCCATCGGTGCGCTGACCAGGCATCGAGACGTGGAACGTTCCGAACTGCTGGCGACCCAAGTGCCGATCCTGGCGCACGCTGCTCGCGAGGTCGGGGATCCACAGGTCCGCAACCGCGGGACCATCGGCGGTTCACTTGCGCACGGGGACGGAGCGTCGGACCTTCCGGCCGTGGTGCTGGCGCTCGGCGGAACCCTGATCGCCCGCGGACCGGCGGGGGAGCGATCTGTGGCGGCCGCCGACTTCTTCCAGGGCTTCCTGGAGACCGCGTTGGCGCCGGACGAGCTCCTCACCGAGGTCCGCGTCCCGAAGGTTCCCAACGCAGGCTGGAGCTATCAGAAGTTCAATCGGCGAGCCATGGATTGGGCCATCGTCGGCGCAGCGGTGGTGCGCAACGGCTCGGACTGTGGGATCGGCCTGGTGAACATGAGCACCATTCCGCTGCGGGCCGCCGCGTCGGAACGAGCCTTGGCCGGCGGCGCATCGGTGGCCGAAGCGTCCTCACTGGCTGACGACGGCACCGAGCCCTCGTCGGATATCCACGGCTCATCCGAGTATCGGCGACACCTGGCCCGAGTCCTGGTCCGCCGAGGGCTCGAGGCGGCCACCCCCTGACGCGCAGCGGCCCCCCGGGGGGAACACCGGGAGGCCGTCTGCATTCGCTCGAACCAGCGTGTGTTGCACCAGACGAAGGACTCGAACTCATCGGTTGGACGCTTCGGAGCTCGGAAAGTCGCGAGATTCGCCTGAGACGTTCTCAGGCGGAGCCCTCGGCCCAGGCGCGGTGCGGATGAACCTCGAACGGAGCCGCCAGCAACTCCGACATCGGAACATGGACCGTTGCCAGCTCGTCGGTCAGCAACTCGACAGTGACGGCGTGGACCGCCACGATCACCCCGCGAACGACCGGGCCGTCCCTGCCCGGCAGGATCAGGTACCGGTCGAGGAGCAACTGACCCCGCAGTGCCCGACCGGCGGCCAGGTTGGAGGCCACAGCTCGACCGCCGAGGGCCGTGAGCAGGGCAATGGCGAGCGCCGGTGCCCCCAGCAGCGCGGCCAGCACCACCACCAGGACCATGGTGTCGACGCCCAGTTGGCCGAGGGCGAGGACCGCTGACGCTCCCAGGATGGTGAAGCGCAGCAGCCGCTCGAGACTGCGATGTCGGACACCGGTGGCGCGTAGGGCGGATTGACCCACCGCTGCGGCGACACCGATCGAAGCGGCGTAGCCGGCGATCACGAACAGGGCTCCGAGCAACAGGTCGGGGAGGTACACGAAGGTGGTCTCGGGCAGCTGCTCCAGCGTGGTCGGGCTGGCCGCGGCCACCGCTACCAGGAGCCCCACGGCGGTACCGGCCCAGAAGATCGCCGTGCCGACCGGACGTGCCATCTCGTTGACCTCGGGGCTGCGACCGTCGGCACTCATCGCCTTGCGGACGAGCCGGCCGGCGATCTCCCCGAACAGCAGGCCCGACCCCAGCGCCACGACGGCAAAGATCCAGTGATTCCCTGTCATGTCAAGTCCTGTCTTGTCCTGTGCGAGGGTCGTCGGACAACAGCAATCGCAGCGTGTGCCATCCGACACCGATGAGATCGGTCCCGGCAGCCACCACGGATCTCGTCAACAGCGCCACCCGGACCTTCTCTGCGGTTCGAGTGGCGAGGTCATCGGGTGCCGCGAGAACGTTCGCCAGCTGGGCACCCCAGGTGACCGTTGCGGCCAGGGCCAGGTCCAGCTCGTCGAGCGACGACTCGTCGTTCATGTGAATGCCTCCGTCCCCACCTGGCGCTGGAGCTCGCGGCGTCCGCGGAGCAGCCGCGTCTTGACCAGCGGGATCGAGGTGCCGAGCGTCTCAGCGATTGTGGCGTACGGGAGGCCCTCCACATCGCGGAGGACCAGGATGGACCGGGTCAGTTCGTCCAGTGAGTCAAGGGCTTGGCGGAGTTGGAGCAGGTCGGCCCGACCCTCGGCGTGGCGGTCGGCAGACAGCGACGCCGCTTCGGGGATGTCGTGGGGGTCGGTGGCCTCGTCGCGAATCCGTCGAAGAGTGGACACCGCCACGTTGTGGGTGATCCGCAGCACCCACGCCCGTTCGGCCTCGGGGTCCCGCAGAGACTCGTGTGACCTCCAGACACGGATCATGGTCTCCTGGACCACGTCCTCCGCCAACGACGCATCGCGGACGATCGAGAGGGCAACCCGGTAGGCCGCGGCTGCGTTGGCGTCGATCAGAGCGCGCAGGCCGGCATCGGCATCCGGCGTCTGGCTGACGGAGCGGCGGCGGAAAACTTTGCGCACGAGGCGAGGACACGTCCTGGGGTCGGTTGCCCGGAGGGGCCCGATAGGACAACATCGGCAGATGGAGCGGCTTTCGTGAGCGGTACAACATGAGTAACGAACCCCGACTGATGACCGTGCTGCACGGGCACGGCTCGAACGGCGGGGTCGCAGGATCGCTGGCCGCCCGGATCGACCCGAAGCGCCGGTTCCAGCACGTGACCCCGAACGGGCCGGTGGGGTTGGGACCGGCGTCGTTCGCCTGGTTCGACGGCGAAACGGCATCCGGGCTGGCCCAGGCGGCCGTCGGGCTGGCCGACATCGTGACTAGCTCGGTCCTGGTCGGGTGGTCGCAGGGGGGTGCGGCCGCTCTGGCCACAGTTGCCGTGGCCGGGGCGCCTCCCATCGACGCGCTCGTCCTGGTCAGCGGCTTCCTGATCGACGCCCCCGGGGTCGACTACGACCTGTCGGTCCTCAGAGGCATCCCGGTGCTCGTCCAGCACGGTCGACAGGACGAGGTGGTCCCGGTCTTCTTCGCGGAGGACCTTGCTCAGTCGTTGATCGACGCCGGAGCGCTGGTGGACCTGAAGCTGTACGACGATGTCGGTCACCTGTTGGCCAGCGATGCCGACGATGACGCACTCTCCTGGCTGACCGAGTTGGCCGAGCGGTGAAGTTCTCGATATCACTCGGAACCGACCATGTCGGACACCAGGACGCCACGTCGTCCGGCGGGATCTCAGCCGTGGCCCGAGCCGTCGAGGCCAACGGCCTCGACGCCGTCTTCGTCACCGATCATCCGGCGCCGGACACCCGCTGGCTGGCCGGAGGCGGGCACCACGCCCTCGAGCCAACGGTGGCCCTCACAGTCGCGGCGGCGGCCACCACGACCCTGCGGCTCCACACGCACATCTATGTGTTGGCCCTTCGGAACCCCTTCCTGGCCGCCAAGGCGCTCGGTTCGTTGTCGATCGTCTCGGGCGGACGGCTGATCTGCGGAGTGGCGGCCGGCTACCTCCGTCCCGAGTTCAGCGCGGCCGGCGTGCCCTTCGCCGAACGCAACCGTCGCACCGACGACGCCATCGCGATCCTGCGACGGCTCTGGGCGGGCGAGGTCGTCGCCGGCGAGCAGGACGGTTGGAAGGCAACGGGGGTTCAGACCGCCCCCGTTGCTCCGCCGAGCCCGATCTGGATCGGTGGCAACTCGAGCGGCGCCATGCGCCGGGCGGCTCAGCTGGGCGACGGCTGGGCGCCGTTTCCCACCATGGGCGTTCCGACCGCGGCCACCAAGACCACCGAGCTGACCGAGGTGACGACCCTGGCCGAACAGATCGCCCGGCTGCAGGACTGGCGGGCCGAGGCGGGGTCCGCCGGCCCGTTCGACGTCTGCTGCGGAGCATTCTCCCTGGCTGGGTGGCGCTCCGGGACGGTCTCTGATGCACAACTGCTCGACGAGTTGGGCACCATGGGTCGGGCCGGCGTGACCTGGACGACGGTCGATGTGGGTGGGACCAGCAGTGCCGAGTCGGTCGACCGCATCGGGCGCTTCGCGTCAAGGGTTGCCCAACAGCTGTGACTCCCAGGCGTCGAGGACTGCGGCGACTGTGGTCACGGTGGCGATCGGGCGGATGGTGTGATGCAGCAACTCGGCCACGAAGTGAGCCGGCGTTCCGCACACCGCCTCACTGGGCATCACCACCCGGTAGCCCAGATCCGTGGCCGACAGGCAGAGTCCGAGCACCCCGATGTTCAGCGAGACGCCGGTGGCAACCACCGTTCGCACGCCCAACGAGCGCAAGAGCATGTCCAGGTCCGTCCCGGTGAACGGGGTCAGACCATGATGGCGGTGGGATCGGAGATCAGCGGGGTGACGGTCGAGCTCAGGTACCAGTTCGGCCGCTTGGCTCCCGTCGAGGATCTGAGCGGGGTTCCGGGCGAGCGACGCCATCAGCGGCGTGGACAGCGGCGTCCCGGCCCGATCAGCCCGCCACGACACGGTGGCGTGGACCACCCGAATACCGACCCGGCGAGCGGTGGCACAGACGGCGGCGACGTTCGTGATGAGATCCTGCTCGGCCGCGGCGTCAGACAGCTCCGGAATGCTGGCCAGGTCGCCCACGACTCCTCGTTGCATCTCCATGGTCACCACAGCGGTGTGAGCGGGTTCGAGCAGGGAGACGAGATCAGCCACCATCCGACCGTAGCGAAGTGTCCGGCGCTCCGGTGGCCCTGTCATGATCGGTCCGTGCAGATCGTGCTCGCCTCATCCTCGCCCCACCGACGGCGGGTGCTGGCCGAGGCAGGCATCGACGTGCGCATCGAATCGCCGTCATTCGACGAACGGTCACTCGATGATCGGTTCGGCGTGCTGGACGACGGCGCGCTGGCCGTCATGATCGCCACCGCCAAGGCCCGCTCCGTCGCCGATCGCGTCCTCCCGGACGAACTGGTGCTGGCCGGCGATCAACTGGCCGTGGTGGGGGAGGGGACAAAGCGACGCGCCTTGCACAAAGCCCCGGACCTGGAGTCCGCGGTCCGGCAACTCTGTGCCATCTCGGGGACCACGCATCGGCTGGTGAACGGCCTGGTGCTCTGGGACCCGACCTCTGACCGGTGGGCTGACGCTGTCGACGTGCACGTCGTCACGATGCGGAGTTTCTCGTTGGCCGAGGCGGTGGACTACGTGCAGCGGTTCGAGCCGCTGGACAGCGTCGGGTGCTACCGAATCGAGGACGACGCCGACCTGGTGGCCGACGTGATCGGGAGCGGCGACGACGGCGTGCAGGGGATGCCGCTCGGCGTCGTCCGGAACCTGCTCGATCAGCTCAGCTCGCCGGTTCCAGGCCCTCGACCGTGAGCGACAAGTCGATCGGGAGCAGATCACTTGCCGTCCCCAGACGGATCGTGAATCGGCCCGGCTCCACCTTCCATCCACCCTGGTCGGCGTCCCAGAAGGCGAACGAGCGGGAGGACAGGCTCATGCTCACCCGCTGGGACTCCCCAGCGGGAACCGAGACCTTGGCGAAGGCCTTCAACTCCTTGGCCGGGCGATCCACCGACGAATCGAGGTCGCTCACGTAGCACTGCACCACGGTCGACCCGTCCCT